>Ga0182024_10010538_pt1 | contig 18819 bp, 15 predicted proteins | sample P32metaG_FD_120480 | JGI IMG/M metagenome (GOLD analysis project Ga0182024, IMG submission 120480) | Permafrost microbial communities from Stordalen Mire, Sweden - P3-2 metaG (Illumina Assembly) | ecosystem: Environmental > Terrestrial > Soil > Wetlands > Permafrost | place: Sweden: Stordalen... | reverse complement strand
CTCGATCGCCTTCGCCGCCTCCGGGATCGTCTTGCCCTCACCGACCAGCCGCTCGGCTTCGCGCAGCTTACGGATCACTTGCTCCGGCGTGTGCCTGCGTCGCTTCATCAGAGTTCCTTCCTCGCCCATTCTCATAGGCGCGAGAAACTCTCACAAGGGTCGGACCGAACTCAGGGGGTCAGGCCACAGGGATCTTCTCCGCCCGTAACACTCGCAGAGTACCCCTTCAGACGTGCGGTCGCTCCAGGCTCAATGGTTCATTCCAACTCACGTCATTCGTCGCACGGAGCGGAGGAGTTCTAGATAGCCTTCTGCACATTTGCAGATATCGAAGTGCGCTTCCGCTCGTGCCCTCCCGCGTGTCCCGTCCTCGCGGGCCAGAGCCGGGCAACCTAGATAAGCGGTGAGGGCAGACGCCATTGCCCGCGGATCGCCAACGGGCACTAATCGGCCGGTGCGGCCGTTCTTTACGACGTCAGCGTAACCGCCGTTCTGGGTAGCTACGACGGGCCGCCCGCACGCGCTTGCCTCCAGAGGGGACAGCCCGAAGGACTCTACAAAGGTACTTGAACTACCAACGGCTATGTCGCATCGGTTCCAGAACGCCGACATATTCTGCTGCCGACCCAGAAACCGAACTTTGGTCGCCACCCCGAGCCTCGTAGCAAGTGCCTCTAACTCGTTGCGCTCAGGACCGTCCCCCGCTAAACACAGGCGGACACAACAGGTCTCCGCTATTAATGCGAAGGCCCTCAATAGGTCATCCACACCTTTCCCGGGAATCATCCTTCCAGCCCAGCCCAATATCGCTTCTCGCCCGTCCGCGAGTACGTCGCGGACTGGCGCGAACTCCTCAAGGTTTACCCCGTTGGGTATCGTTACAACCTGCCGATGATGCGGGACACGCTTGAGCTCACGCAGCATGAATTTTGATACTGCTACTTGCGCGCTGACGCAATGCGCGCCTACGTAAAGATCAAGCAGTTCGAGCCGCCGTCCAAGCCGTGATGCACTCGAGGCCTGCAGAATATGTCCATGTTCGACACCGACAATGGGCATCGTGTACCCACCCATTCGGAGACATGTGGCCATGTACCCGGACGTCATCAGGATAGCGCCGTCGGTCCCGACCTGGCGCATGGCGCTCGCATATCGAGGCGCCGCTCGCGGCAGCATGCCACCTCGAGACAGCCGAAGATCAACGAGGGGGACCCCCATATCGGCGAGCCGGTCTCCGAGGAGTCCTGACTCGGTGATTGAAACAACCGTGGCGTCTGCGCCAGCCCGTCTGAATGCGCGGGCCATTGAGGCGGACCACGTCTCGGCGCCCCCTAAGACTCCCGACCAAACTACGAGGGCGATCCTTGGGCGTTGGGCTACCACGATGTCGTCTCACCCGAAGGCGGCTCCGGCTGCGAGCTAGCCATATCGCCAGCCTCAGCATGATGGTAGTCCTTACGGGAAAATATGGCAGTCATGTCTGCGGCAAGGCGCGTGGTAGGCGACAACGACTTCCCAACTTAGCCTCCATCCGCGCCCCACGATTCCACTGCAGTCCCGGCGGAGCTACCCGCTGAATTACAAGATCCACTCTAAATCCCATAGTATTCCAAGCTCCCACACCGATCTAGTGATTTCGACTGACCCACCAGCTTCCGCGATCCGCGGCTGCGAGCTTCGTATGACTGACTTTCCGCTGCGCGCCTACCACTTTGGCCCACGAGTTACCCATGTAGGCGGAATGGCGTCGGTTATCCAGACACTCGTCAGCCTCCGCGTCGGTGCTGATGTTGTGAAAGATGTTCCCACTTGGTGGGAACATGGCTCGCACGTCAAATCCGGCCAACTCACCGCCCGTGCGGTGGGCGTGGTACTGCGACTTCCTCGGTCGAGCGTGCTCCATGTCCATCTGTCCGCTGGCGGCTCCTTCGCGCGAGAGGCTGCGGTCCTCGCTGCCGGGCGACTACGCCGCATGCCGCGGGTCATCACCATACACGGGCATCACTTTGGCGAGTTCAGTCGTAGGTGGCCAAGGCTGACTGCCTATGTCCTGAAAATGGCCAACGCCGTTACGGTCCTAAGCGAATCCGACTACGATGCAGTCCGCCGCTTAGTCCCAAAGGGCCAGGTCGAGCTTCTGCCGAATCCGGTGCCCGTCGACTTCGACGCAGGGAGCGTAGAAAACACCTCTGAGCTCGTACTCTTCGCCGGCGAGGTGGGGACCCGTAAAGGCGCCGACGTGCTTCATCGTGCTTGGCCGTTGGTCGTCGCTAGGCGGCCAGCAGCCACGTGCATCATCGTAGGACCACCTACTCCCCTGACCTTGCCTTCCCTCGCCGGTCTTGAGATTCGCGGTCCAGTCTCGCCCCATCGCGTAAAAGAACTAATCCGTGAGGCACGAGTTGTGACGCTGCCCTCTCGCGGCGAGGTCCTCCCAATGATACTTTGCGAGGCCATGGCGGCTAGCAGACCATTTGTAAGCACGCCAGTCGGTGGAGTCAAGTCACTTGCTGCTGGTGGTGTGCTCGTGCCAGTCGGCGATCACTGCGCGCTTGCCGATGCCATAGTCGCGCTCTTGGCGGATGCCGCGAGGACGCAGGCCTTAGGCGCCGCTGGGCGTAATCTGTGTGAGGAACGGATGGCGCCGGAAGTAATTGACGCTCGCCTGAGGCAGTTGTACAACTCGTGCCTGTCGGCAAACCTCAGGACCGAATGCCGGTGACCTTACCGACCCTGGAGCACTTCCAGACGACATCTCGATGCCCGAACAGCCTCTCCCGAGTGCGTCACGATGGCGCTGGCATACTCCTCCGAGCGCGAACTCGAACCCTTGTCGGGTACGAGTTGAAGGTCCCAATCACCGCGGGTCCGTTCGCGTACCTCTGCAGACGATCCATTCCCCCGGGGGTTACCTACCTGCCGGCGTCGTGCGCCCCGGCTACAGGACCTGGCTTATCCCGAGAGCGATCTTTTCTGCGACGCTCTCCCATGTCAACTGCGCGGCAATCCTACGTCCTTCAGCGCCCATCCTTTGTGCCTCGTCAGGTCGATCGAGGAGATCGCCAAGTGATTCAGTGAGACATTCTACGTTGCCGGCGTCGCATAGGTACCCCGTCTGACCGTGCTGGACGCATTCCGGCGTCGCTCCCACACGTGTCGCCACCACCGGCAGACCACAGGCCGCCGCTTCCAGGTATGCCGCGGCAGACGGCTCGACCCAGGAGGGCATGCAGAATACGCTCGCCCTCTCGTACTCCGCGCGAACTGCCGCCGGCGAAAGGCGACCCAGCACACGGATGCCATCGCCGCGAAGACGAGGATGACAACCGACAATCCTCAGCTCGACGTTCTTGTCAGTACGGCGAAGCCGCCGAAACGCCTCTACGAGCAGTGGGCCTCCCTTGCGCTCCCAGTCAATACCGACGAAGAGCACGCTCCTCTCTTTGCTCTTGTGCCCTCGTGCTCCGACGCCGCCCTCGTCGTCTGCGGCTAGGTTCGGGGCCCAGCCCACTGCAGTGACGCGCTGCGGCGGGCACCCGTAGTCCTCGATGAGTGACTTCCGCGCGAATTCACTCGTCGTAAACACGCGGTCGGCCCTCTGGTAGGCATCAGCTTCCATCCGAATCCATTCCGAACTCCAGCTAGCCGTCGGAAACGAACGAGGATACCGCCCATTTGCAAGCACACTGTGATCGGTGAAGATAAAAAAAGGCGTCCCAGGGATGTAGGCGTCAAAGACAGTCTGTGTCTGAAAGACAAAATCCCACCCCCGGCCGGCCAATGCTCGCCGCGCGCGCCGACTACGCCACCTAAACATGTAGACGGTGCTCCTGCGAGTTTGAACCGCCCTCCGTGGATGCCGAATTACGGCCCAACCTCCCTCGCGCAGGACTTCCAGGAGGTTCTGCGGCGGCCCGTTCAAGATGGCCGACCGCCCGATTCGGCGAGACTCGGCGACATCGATCACGTTCGGGTTCCCAAGGAACTTCTTCATGCCACCCGCCAAGCCCTCGTTCATTCCGGAGAAACTCCCGTGCTGAACAAACGCATAACGACTCGCTGAAAAGGTCGCCCGCATTAGCGCCGCCGGCAATCCGTAATCCTCGCGTTCGGCGAAACATTTTCCCTGACGCAACGCTGGAGCAAAAGCCCCTCTTCGACCTGCCTCGCAGCCGAGCTAAGCATCTGCAGCGGTTCCAACGCATTGATGTACTCGAGTCCTCTCACGACGGTGGCCGGTCCGCAGCCATTCGCCGATCTCCGCTCTCATTCGCTCGCGGTCCGGCGACGCATCCGCCCGGAACGAAACGCCGTGAGCGCGTCACGGTACGCAGGGCCCCACTCTCCGGCGCCGGTGTTCCCAGACAACGCCTCACGAACGCTCCCTGCGGTACAAGATTTGCGCCGAGCTCGGCGGCCAACTACGGGCAGCGAACGCATTGCGTACCCCACTGCCTCGATTGTCCTAAGTGAAATTACCGTGAGACGCGCAGCGCGCCGTGCCTCTTCGCCGCGATTCCATGTCGCCGTCGTTTGAATAAGGCTTAGAAGAGCGCACGTCATGAGGAACTCCTCGTGACGTGGAGACGATGATCGTCCCATATGTTGGACCTCTATGAGGCCGCTTTCGTCAATCTGGTAGCCCCGAGACGTGTACCGTCTCGCAAGGTCAAAGTCTTCGTAATACAAAAATATTTGCTCGTCGAAGCCGCCGATGCCGAGAAACTCGTCCCGGGCTATGATGAAGGCGGCTCCGCCGATCCAGTGAGCTTTACCCTTCCTTGCCCTCGGTCTCGTCAGCGTTGCCTCCTTTGGCAAGAGGAACCAGGTGAACAGGGCCCAGCCCAACTCGAAACGCCACGGCCACATTGGAGCTGCGACAGATGTCGACCCCGGCGTTGCGCAGCCCATGAGACCTACTGAACCTTTTTTCGGCAGCTGCGCGATCCTGCTCAGGTCAGCCGCAAGGATGCGCACGTCAGGGTTCATCGCTAGCACTAGCGGCGCCTCAACGGACCGTACACCCATGTTGACGGCTGCTCCGAAGCCAACGTTATGGTCACTCGTGAGGAGACGAACGCCCACATGTTGGCGCACTATTTCAATGGTTTCGTCGGTCGAGCCGTTATCCACGACGACTATCTCAGCGCCTGGTAACCGACTCTGCACTGAAAGGAGCGCTGGCGCGATCACGGACCCAGAGTTGTAAGTGACCACCACGACGGACAGCAACCGATCATAAGTGGAAGGCTCCACGGGAGCAGACGGGGAGACGCTCTCGGACGAGGTCGGATTTAGGTATTCATCGTTCACCGAGATACTAAGGTCGGATGCACTGAGTCGAACACATCGTGTGGGACCGCCATGTTAGTAGGGTCAGCCGGGCTGGATAGCCCTACTACGATTTTGCCGCCAAGCAACCGCTGACGAGGAAGGGACGCCCTTGTTAGCAGCGGCCCTCGGCAGTTACTTTACTTAAATCTCTGTTCATCGGAAACGCGCTCCTGGTTGGGGAGCCATCTCGGCGGTTCCGAGCTCTCGATGAAGTGGAACCTCGTCGATCCAGACGACCCGCAGCCAGACTTAGGGCCCGCCCCGCTGTTCGTTCTCCTGCGGCAGTGCGTCCACATGCCGCTACCGCCCAGTGTACCGCGACCGATCGCCCGGTACGGGCCTGCAGATGGCGATCCCTCACCTCCGCCTGAGAAACGGTAATATGGCATTGTGTTCGACGTACGGAAAGGTACACGCTACCGCGCAGTTCTTCGATGGGGCCTACATCAGGTTCAACGGGCGGCAACCCGAATTACTCGGGTCGGCGAGCGCCACAACATCCGGTGGCTTACGTACAATCCGCTGCTGTTCGTATATTTTTTGGGCCGGTCGCTTGCGGATGCACCCGGAGTCGTCAGAGTCCTAGAGGAGCTGTTCCCTCGCGCCGAGCGGTACCTCGACGCGGGCGCCGGAAGTGGCGGCTGCGCTGCTTGGCTGAACCAGCGCGGCCATGCCGTCGTGGCGTGCGAGCACAGCTCGATGGGACGGTGGCTCACACGGTGCCTTGGCGTCGCGAGCGAACGTTTTGATCTAACCCAATCTGCCCCAGCCCCTGCCGTCGTCGGCCGCTTTGACATCGCGTATTCATTCGAGGTTGCCGAACACCTCCCGGAGGCGCTCGGCCAGCGTCTGGTTGAGTTCATCGCTGATAGGTCTGACTGCGTCGTCTTCACCGCCGCCGTGCCGGGACAGGGCGGAATGGGCCATGTGAATGAGCAGCCGCCGGAGTATTGGGTCGAGCGCTTCCGAGCCTCCGGGCTCGAGCTGGACGAACTACTTACCGAGCGCGCCCGGTCCGGTTTCCGGCGAGAAGCAGTAGCGGATTGGTTCGCGAATAACGCTATCGTTCTCCGTCGCTAGCCAAGGTACAATTTAGTTCGCGAGGTCGACGCGGCCGAGAACGCGTTTCCCGTGGCAGATTTGGGTACCAGTGAAGCAAGCTCCCGCCGAGCCAGATGTCCCGCCTGTCGCCGACCGTGGCGGCTCTGTTTTGCATGCCTGACTCCAATCCGGTCCACTCTATGACGTCACGCCGGCTACTTGCGGTGCTTCGGCGGCGTGCCTGGATCCTGATTCCCTGCGTTCTGCTGGCTACCGGCGTTGCCTTCGGTATCAGCCGCGCTCAAACCAAGCGGTACTCGTCTAGCGCCTCGCTTCTATTCACTCAGACCGATCTTTCCCAGGAACTGTTCGGGTTTGCGACCTCCAGCACAATTGACCCTACTACGGTCACCGCCACCAACATCGCGCTGGTGTCGCAACCCAGCGTAGCTGTCAACACGGCGAAGGCGCTGAGGGTTCCTACGACCAGAGTCAGCGGCGAGATCTCTGTCGCCGGCGCGAGTTCAAGCAACATCGTGACAGTCTCGGCAACAGACCCTTCCCCGACCTTCGCCGCTTCGCTGGCAAACACTTATGCCAATCAGTTCATCACTTATAGGGCCCAGGCGGATCGGCAACAGGTCGTTCAGGCTGCAGCCCAACTACAGGCTCAGATAACTCGCCTGCGAACGGTGACTCCGAATTCTAAGCAGCTGCCAAACTTAGATACGCGGTTGTCCCAGTTGGACGTCTTGTCGTCCGTCCAGACTGGAGACGTCCAGCTGGCTCAATCGGCGCTGGTGCCTGCTTCTCCGTCATCTCCGAACACAAAACGGAACACCCTCCTCGGGTTTTTGGCCGGCCTCATTCTCGGTGGCTTTGCGATGCTGCTGGCAGAGCGTATCGACCAGACCTTGCGTGATCCCGATGAGGTGCGCGATTTATCACCCCTCCCTACCTTGGGGGTTATACCGTCGAGTCGCGCACTCGCCCGTGATTCGCGCTCGTCCCTGTCGACGTCCCCGCATGAAGCCGAGACGTTTCGGCTACTACGAGCTCAGTTGCGCTACTTCAATGTTGATCGCGAGATCAGGTCTGTACTCATTTCATCCGCTGCGCCAGGCGACGGCAAGAGCACAGTTGCATGGAATTTGGCACGCACGGCCGCATCGCTAAGTTCCGACTCCTCCGTTCTGCTTGTCGACGCCGATCTGCGCAGACCGTCGATCGCGCGGATGGCGGACCTACCGGCCGCACCGGGTCTGGCCGAGGTTCTAACTCGAGATCTCACGCCCGAGGAAGTGGTTCGCTCGCTTCCAACCACCGATGCATCGGGCGTCGAGCACGGCGGGAGCTTTGACGTCCTCACCGCCGGAGCACCTGCGCCGAACCCCTCAGAGTTACTCGAGAGCAAAAAGCTACGTCACGTTCTAGACGTTATCCAGGCCCGGTATGACTTCGTCGTCATAGACGCGCCACCGACATCAATCGTGTCTGACGCTATCCCGCTTATGTCGCAGGTAAGTGGTGTTCTCCTCGTGGTGCGCATGCGCCACACCCGTCGTGACGCGCTAAGACGACTGAGCGACCAACTCGCAGGACTGGGCGCTCCCGCCCTCGGCCTTGTCGTCAACGACGTATCGACGAACGCAAATAGTTATGGGGGTTATTACGGCGCTTATGCGGCTTACCCTGCTACATCGTCGGATAGCGTTGCCTGACTTACCTCGCGTGACGGTACTTGAGATCACTGATGTTGCGCGAGCCACCGCCCTGCAAGACGGGCCGAGTTTAAGGTCCCGACGCCCTGGTTCAAATACCGTCAGGTTCCAACTATTAGGTTCGTCGAGCCCGCTGGGCGTCCTGAGCCTAGCTTTTAGTCGCCGCGAACCCTGCCTCTAGCCAGCGCCGACAGAACGCCTCGGGGGGGTTTCGAACTCCACCCCTTCTCTTCTTCGAAACCGCACTTGTCACTTCGCCCCCCCTCTGGTTTTGACGACGTGGGCTGATACCACTGGTCCTCTGCAGTTTTCATTCCGAGACCACCTGTCCGCTGCTCTTCTTCGACGTAAATAGTTGGGTTACAACCGCACGGTCGCAAGCTCGCTTTGCAGGCCTGCGGCACCCGGCACAAGGAGGCCACCGCACCTACCCGTTCATTCTTCGCCCCGTACCATCGACGGCCACTACGCGACGATGACGGGCCTTGCTGGGGACACTCGCACCAGCCGCCTGGACAGCACCCCCTACCCGGAGCCCTGGTCCGATCCGTTGCCATGGCGGTCACGCCATAACGCGGGGTCAAAAACGCGCAGTGCAACGCAGAGTGCCGCAAAGGCGCCACTCCCCAGACTCGTCGCTAGCCAGATGGATACGCCCTTGAGCGCGAGCATAATTGCGCACATTGCACATACAGCAATCGCACCTCTAGCGAGGCGACCGAGGTCCAAGCTTGGCAGCCCGACCAGGGACCTGCCCGCAGCCAGCGTCGCCACGACAAGGGCTACCTCGCTCGCGAGCGTGGCGAGAGCAGAACCGCTCGCCGCCATTGACGGTATGAGTAAAACGTTGAGCGTCACGTTAAGCACGGCTGTCCCCGTCACGATACCTGCGTACTGGCGATCTCTGGCGGCGGCAATTAGTGCGTTGCTCAGCACCGCTTCCACGGGCACAAACGCCATCGCTACACACAGTATCGCGAACGGCGTTCCGGCTGCTGCGAAGTCCGAGCCGAACAATGCGGGCATAAGCTGACCCCGCAAAATCACCCCACCCACGGCTACGGCTAGCGCGAGGACAGACACAGCGGTCAACGTACGCGATAAATCGAGGCGAAACTGATCAGGGTCCTCTCGTAGCGTTTTCGCAGAGTGCGGCATCACAGCCTGAATCCACACGTTCGCGAACGTAACGATCGAGTAAGGCAGTCGGTTCGCAACGGCATACAGCCCCACCTCACGTGCCGTGCTTAGCCACCCTAGCACCAGAACGTCGGCGCGATTGTAGAGTTGGATCATGACCAAGGAGTATCCGAGGGCGCTGCTCTCCCACAGACGCTTTCGGAGAGCTCCGACCAACGGGGTTGCAAGGCGGAGGAGCCGGTTCCGTCGCACAATCGCCACCAGGATCACGCATGTGATAACCAGTCCCAATAAGTTGAGCCACGCGAACGCTCCCGTGTCACCCGCCGAGGTGACTACGATCGGCACTAGGGCTGCATACGCTACCTGCCCTATGACGCGTGCACTCGCCACTGGCCACCGCGATCCAAGACCCAGCAGCAACCAGTCAAGAGTAAGCGCTGACACTACGAACGTAAGGCCGACGATGGGTACAAGGCCCTCAGCCTGAGAATTAGGAGCGAGCCACCCGGCGGTTACTACTAGGAGGACGTAACCAGCCGCCGCTCCCGCGCCTTGTAAGGTCAAACACTCACTAAGGATAGATGGGAGTCGCTCGCGTGAGGCCGAGACCTCTCTCATAGCTACGTAGCTGACACCTGCGTTGGTCAGCAGCCCGAAGTATGATGCCAATGCCACGCAGAAGTTGTAATTCCCAAGGCCACTAGCGCCTATCCTGCGCGCAGCGATGGTTAGCGCCATGAATCCGAGTACCTGGCCCAAAACGTTGGCCCCAACGAGCCCGGCGAAACCACGCATCACCTCAGGCATGCCGCTCCGGCCCTCTGGCTCAGCATCCGGCGCAGGAGACGTAACCGTCATTGCCCCGGGGCTTCGGAGGTAACCGTCGATGTCGCGGGGCAAGAACTCGGCCTAGTCCGTAAGGTGATCGCGGCGCGCCGACCTCGCAAGCACAACAGCTGAAGCCGACTTTCGCGGGCACCTGACCGTCTCAGACCACTTGGTGCTGCCGGAGCCAGGTCAGCCGCAGGGCCCGCCGCTAACCGGCCGCCTGAGCTACTCACTGCCATCTCTGGTGTGCTCGCTATCCTAGGATCCGGTGTCCGCCGAGCACGGTCGAACTAGCGTCCATCTCAGGACTGCCCGGCAGTCCAGCTGCGCCGGCGCCAACGCGTGTGCCTCGTGTAGAACTGCTAGCCCTTTCGGCGAGTAAACCCGCAATCAGTGCCAGAACCGTGGCCGATCCGACCACTTGCGCCGGGACGAAGAAGAAGCCCAGGGTGGGCGACGCTACAAGCGCCGCGACGCACCAGGCTAGACCCCCGAACGCCAACCAGTCCCCATCCCGATGGTCCTGCACACGCCACCGATCGGCTAGCAATGCGAAGAGAAGGCTAAAGAGAGGGAAGGCGTAAATAGCAACGCCAATCGCTCCGATCGCGGCGACTGCGCCCAGCAGGGAAACATCAGGATTTCGGATGTTCCCGTCTGGGACGTTTGACACGTAGTCGTAGGATGGATCGAGCGCCCCCAAACCGATGGGCCACTCTGCCCCCAGCGCCTTTTCGATTGATTGCGTCTCTACCTCACGTGTCTGAAGCGAAAAGTCCACTCCCCCAGCCTGAGAGCCGGTCAGGTCTGCCAACAGCGAGCTTGCGCGCTGCGAAGCCCCCGTCAGTGTCGAACTCGACGGGGGGCTGTACAAGCTGACGGCGCCCACTGCAAGGACTATCACACACAAAGCCTTGGAGAACTGACGGCGTCCCACGCGCGCCACCGAGTCACCCCTGAGGAGTGTGACGAGCACGGCGAAGGTTAGACCTACCGTTTCGCCTAGGTACATAGCGCGGGTCAGACCCACCAGGACCGCTGTCAGACTTACAAGGGCAAGTACCGCCCCAAATATCCGGGCGAACCGCGCTTGCCCGAAGAGAAACAAGCCGAAACCTAGTGGCAGTCCCGCGAAGGGTATGTCACTGGCAGAGGTGTAGAGACGGGTCAAGCCTAATTGCTGCCCTTGCTGATAGGTGTGCACTAGCACAGAGAGTGGTGTATGCCCGGCGACGGCAACAGTTTCTGCTATTGCGGCAACGAGCGCTCCGCTCCCAAGTGTGATTAAAGCGACCCTGCGGAATTCCCTTTGCCGGAAGGGCCCGACCATCAGGGGTAAAAGTACAGCGAAGTACAGAAAATCGCGGGTGAATGTTACGGCATGCACTAGAGGAACGGGCGTCGAGGCCCAAGTTCTTAGGATCACAAGGACGTACCAAGCTAGAAAGACGACAGCCCATGTCCTCAGTTGTCGCCCCTTTGTACTCACTGTTAGTAGCCGGTAGTCTCCCTGGCGGTTTCGGTAGATCAACAGGATGATCAAGGCGGCTACCGCGACGTCCTGCGCGGTTATACTGTTGGCGACTCGTGTCGTCTCAAGGTTCGGGCCGGGCAGCGCGTCGAGCCCGGCAAGAATAAGAAGACCTGCGGCACAACCGGAGCCAAATCGCTCAATCAGAATCAGGATCAGTCCAGCGGCGGCGGTGGCGGCGAGCACGAGCGGCGCATGCGAGGTTGTTGCCAGCACACCGAAACTCGCAGCTCCCAGTAGACTGAGCACCAAATAGACCACCCAGTGCATGCGGTTCGTAAGCGGCACTACGCTGATGGTACGTGCTTTCGCGTATTCAGGCCCAGAGGCCACCAACGGCGCTGACGTCTGCACCCGCGTCCAAGCATCGCGTACAGCTGATGGTGCAGACAACCTCAACCCCACGCCGTGCCTGAGTCGCAGCATCAATTCCCTGATTCCCTCTAACCCTGGCGGTCATCTGCGCTTTGGTCCGAGCTATACCCAAAAGCTGTGGCTGCGCTTGATGAAGAAGGCAGCGTACCTCGCCGGTTGCTGAAGACCGAAGCCGGTGATGACCGGCAGGAAGGCACGCCACGAACGGTGTTCGCAGGCTCCCCGCCGGAGAGGGCAGCGTGGACCGGATCACGCTGTTGGTTCGCGCCCGAGGGTGCGCGTCGGATGATCGCAAGGGCGACGGAGGCCGAGGTCGATGCGACGGCTCGTTGGTCGAAGAGGTCGATCGGACGGGGAGCGGCTGGTCGTCGGCAACGGTTGAGCTAGGGGGCGGCAGGTGACAGTCGGGTCTGGCACGGTGCCGATCCGCGCGCCGAGGGTCGACGACATGCGCGTGCATGAGCAGACCCGCGAGCGTAGGCGGTATGGCTCGAAGATTCTTCCGGCTCGAAGCAGGCCGCGCTTGCAATGGCCTACAAGCTGCTGGACGCCGCCCGCGATCGCTGGTGGCGGTTCAACGGCCACCAGCTCGTCGGCGACGTGCCCGCCGGCGCGACGTTCAAGGAGTGCATCAAGGTCACAGACGACCAAACCACAAGGACAGACGAGAAGGTTGCCGCCCGATGCTTCACCTTCTCAGCCACAACTCTCAGAATTGCTGCTTTGGTCTTCGCTGGAATAGCGTGGAGTACGCGATAGCACTCTCATCCATCAAGTAGGCTTGCACGCGATGGTCGAGTCATGCCCCTGGTGCGGCGGGATGCCCGTCGGAGAGTTCCAAGCGCACGAGAGGATGTTCGGGTTGGGAGACGAATTTACGTACGCCCGCTGTGCGGATTGCGGCTCGCTATGGTTGCTAAATATCCCTCGTGATTTGGGCCGCTACTACGGGGCCCGCTACTACTCAATGATGAGCGACGCGCGCGGGTCCAAGCCATCGTTCCAAGCGTCAGCGTGGGCACGACTGATCCTCGCGTTGCCCCGATCAGCCAAGTTGCGGCTCGCGGGACGCCGGGGATTTCCACAGTACCTGCTGTGGTTTGCGGGCCGCCGGGTGCGATTGAATATGCGCGTCGCGGACATCGGGTCGGGAGAAGGCGGGATGGTCTCTCGCCTCGCACGTCACGGCTTTTCCGACGTGTGGGGCTTCGACCCGTTCATCGCTGGCGATCGCGACGACGGCAACGCTCACTACCGGAAGCGAAGCCTGAGCGAGAAGGACGGACCGCTCGACATCATTCTCTTCAATCACTCTTTGGAACACGTCCCAGAGCCGGTCCAAGCGCTGCGCGACGCGTCTGGCGCACTAGCCGACGATGGGGCAATTATCGTCCGAATACCCATTGCCCGGTCCTACGCCGACCGGCGATTCGGACCGCACTGGGTTGCTCTCGACGCACCGCGGCATCTAGCCATCCCGTCCGCGTCGGGGATGGCCGTGGCGGCGCACGCTGCGGGATTGCGGCTCGAACGCACTTTCTACGATTCTCAGCCCCTTCAATTCTGGGGGAGCCAGAACTATCAACGGGGCGTTTCACTGCTGAACCAGCCTCGACTCCCCCCCACACAGGAGCGTCGGCTCCGCGCGCATGCCGAGGACCTGAATCGCGCGCAGGATGGCGACAATGCCGGGTTTGTGCTAACGCGCTTACCGTCATAGCTCGCTTGAGGCCTTCTACCGACTGCTCGGTCGCATAGATTCACCAGTCCGCCGCGCTAACTGGAACGGCCTGCGGAATCTGCTTTTCGAGCGTTCTCCGTCGTCGGGGACAAACACATGCTGCACGATCGCCCTGAGGGCAATTGTCAAAATGGGTCCTCCATCTCAGTGCAGTAAGGTCGATGCGTGTCGCGGAAGGCGCCGAGGGCAGGGCTCGACTACCCCGGTTCATACGCAGACCTCCGAGCGTGGTTTCCCACTGATGCGGCGTGTCTGGACTACCTGGACTGGTTGCGGTGGCCGGACGGGTTCTGGTGTCCGGTGTGCCATACGACGGCAGCGTGGAGGCTTGAGGATGGGCGCTGGTCGTGCGGCGGCTGCGCTCGGCGCGTGTCCGCCACGGCGGGGACGATCTTTCATGGGACGCGAACGCCGCTGACGATCTGGTTCGCTGCGGGGTGGCAGATGACCAGCCAGAAGCATGGGATCTCGGCGCTCGGGCTCAAGCGGACGCTGGGGATCGGTTCAGAGCAGACCGCGTGGGCGATGCTGCACCGTTACCGCACGGCAATGGTCCGTCCCGGCCGCGAGCGGCTGACCGGCGTCGTGGAGGTCGACGAGACGTTCATCGGCGGGCCTGAGCCCGGACGGCGGGGCCGTGGCGCGCTGGGCAAGACGATCCTCGAGATTGCCGTAGAGCAGGACGGTCGCGCACTGGGGCGCTGCCGGATGCAGGTGATCGGCGATATCGGCGCGCCGACGCTCAGGGAGTTCCTGCTCAGCCATGTGGAGCCCGGCTCGATCATTCTCACCGACGGGCTCGCGAGCTACCGGCCGGCGTGCAGCGATGACTACACCCATCGCCCGGAGCCGATCGGTCCTTCCGGTCTGCAAGCGCACGAGCTGCTCCCGGGCGTGCACCGCGTTGCGTCGCTGGCTCAGCGCTGGCTGCTGGGCACCCACCAGGGCGGGATCAAGCCCGGCCACCTGCAGGCCTACCTGGACGAGTTCACCTTCCGCTTCAACCGCCGGCGCTCACGAGCCAGAGGGATGCTCTTCTACCGCCTGCTCGAGCAGGCAGTCCACGCCCCACCGCGCACCTACCGCTCGCTCGTGGTCGACCCCGGGTCCGGACGCCGGAACCTGACGCCCCCGCCGCCCGACAAGCGCGTGCGGCCCGCCAGCCTGGACGGGGAAGCGGTCGATCGACCATGGCGCCCGGCTGCGTGACCAAGCCGTCCTGCCTACCAGTCGGGCCTACTGCACTGAGATGGAGGACCCGTTTCGGTTATAGCCCTCGCCCTGAAGGTGACACCCTCACCGTCCGCGGCCGACGAAACTGCCGCCCAGCTCGATCCGAGCCCACTCACTACGACCTGACCGCGTGAGATCACTCTGCGGCCGTTTCGTTTTCCGGACCAGTAACGAGCTTTCCCTTGGTAAGTAGCTCGCGTCTGTGTCTTTCCGCGCCGCGAGCGGGGCGTCGCCCTGTCGGTTTAGGGTGTGTCTGAGCTTTGACGCGCGCGAGCAGCATCAGCCAGCGCCAACGCACCACTATGGCCCCTGTACTCTGAGTCCATGCCGGATATTCCCTTGGAACTTTTACGCTGCCCACTCACGGGCCGACCGCTAGAACCTCACGCGAAGGGCCTTCGCGGCGGCCAGGGGCAGATCTACCCTGTGGTTGAAGGGATCCCGATCCTGGTCGCTCCGGGACGAAGCGTATTCTCAGCGGACGACGTGGTACAGCGCCGACAGGTCGAGATTCGGCCGTCGGTCGCCCGGGCGCTCGTCAGGCGCGCGATTCCTTCACGGACTCTTGCAATCGGGACCGCCGAGCGCTACGCGCACTTCGCGCGCCGCCTCGGAGAAGCTACCGCCGACCGGCAAGCGAAGGTCCTGGTAATTGGCGGCGGCCAGCTAGGTCAAGGTGCGGCAAGCCTCTTCCAATCTGGCTTAGACGTCATTGAGTCCGACGTCTATCTCGGGCCCCGCGTCGATGTTGTGTGCGATGGTCATAATCTGCCGTTCCCCGACGAGACTTTCGATGGCGTCGTCCTTCAGGCGGTTCTTGAGCATGTGCTAGATCCGGCACAGGTTGTGGCTGAGGCGTATCGCGTCTTGCGCCCACACGGACTGGTATATGCCGAGACTCCGTTCCTTCAAGCTGTTCACGAAGGGGCTTTTGACTTCACCCGATGGACTGATCTAGGTCACCGACGACTGTTTCGGATGTTCACGGAGCTAGACCGCGGTGTCGTTGTCGGCCCGGCAACCACGCTCCTGTGGGCGATCATCTACTTTGCGCGAAGCATCCCGCCCCGAGGCTCCGGCGCCCTGATCGTCGAAAAGCTAGTTACTCTCGTCTTTTTTTGGCTGAAATACTTCGACCGCATCTTGCTCACCCATCCGGGTGCGGTTGACGGCGCTTCTGGTGTCTATTTCGTGGGTCAGAAATCAACGACGCCACTCGATGACCGGGAGCTCCTTAAGACGTATCGAGGCCTGATCGGACGCCCGATGCGCCGGGGGCGGTAGGGCCGTCTCGAACGCACTCCCAGGGCGTCGGACGGTCGCGAGCCACCTGGGTTTCCTGCGCGGCCTCGAGGCGCTGTACGGCGATAGCCAGCAGCTCCGGCACGGCGTGCAGATACCGGTAGGTGTCCGCGGTTGCATGTGCCCCAGATACGTGCTCAAGAGCGGCAGCCGTGCTTGGACATCGAGGTCGTCGCGGTACTAGTCGAGCAGCGTCTGCCCGGCATACGGGTGGCGCAGATCGTGGATGCGCGGGCGGCACGCTGAGGAGCGCGGCCGGAGTCCTGCGTCCGTCCGGAGCTGCGCGAAGGTAGCGTGCACGTTGCAGTAGATCAACCGCGTGCCGGCTGGCGAGATCAACAACGCGTCGTTCTCAGGCTCACCCCTTGGTTCAATGATGGTGTGCTCCACGTCTAGTTGGCCGCAAATTCACTCGGCTAGGGTGCTAGTGAATCGTCGCAACGCCAGCGGTACGCAAATCGCCATCAGCAGCAGGCACCAGAACACCATGGCGATCTCCGGATGATCGAGCTGCCAAGAGCCACCTGAGTGAAAGGCCGGGGTCGTTAGGTTTCGAACGGTCGCGACAAGCGCTGAGATTGGATCCCACTCGGCGATCGCCCGAGGAACCGCGTCCATGCCGGCGATCGGCACGAAGGTGCCCGCCATGAACGTGAGGGGCAGGATGACGATGAAGCCCAGGCCCTGGACCGCGTCGGGCGACCGCACCAGCATCCCGAAAAGGAGTCCGCACCACGTGAAGGCGAGAATGCCAAGCGCCATTAAGGCGACGAGCTCGATCGCATGCGCGATCGTCAGATGCGGGTCCCAGCCGAGCGCCAAGCCGAAGATGATGGTGATCACGAGGCCGAGCACCTGCTCGCAGAACTGACCCATCACCTCGCCGCTGATGATCGCGAGGCGGCTGATCGGCATGGAGCGGAAGCGGTCGATGACCCCTTCCGAGAAGTCCGTGGACGTTGCCGTCCCGGCCCCGATCACGCCGAAGGCCAGCGACTGGCCGATGATCCCCGGAAAGAGGTAGTTCTTGTAGCTGATCCCGGGCACGTGGATCGCGGATCCGAAGACGTAGAGAAACAGCAGGATGAAGATGATCGGCTGGATCGTGACGTCGAGGAGGCGCTCGGGCACCCGGGGAATCGCGCGCAGGCTGCGCCACGTCAGGAGCGAGGTGTCGCGCACGAAGCGCACGGAAGCCCATGAGCCACGGCGGGTGCCGGCGACCGCGGTCATACGGCTGCCTCCTCGGTTGCGGGCTCGGTCGTCTGGGTGGAATGGCCGGTCAGCGCCAGGAAGGCGTCATCGAGCGTCGGCCGCCGCAGGGCCACCTCATCTACCCCGATTCCTGACTCCTCGACGACGCTGGCCACGCGGGCGAGATCGGCCAGCTCGTTGGGCGCGGAAATCGAAATCGTGCGCTGCTCGGCCACCGGCGTGACCTCGAAGTGCTCACTGAGCACACGCCGCAAGCGCTCATATGCCTCGGCATCCGCGGCCACGACGTCGACGCGCTGCTGACCGACTTGGGCCTTGAGCTGAGCGGGTGTTCCCGCTGCCACCTCGCGTCCCTGGTCGATCAGGACCACTCTGTCGGCGAGCGCGTCGGCTTCCTCGAGATACTGGGTCGTCAGGAGCAACGTCACGCCCTCCCCCACCAGCTCACGGATCGTCGACCACACGACCTGCCGGCTGCGCGGATCGAGACCCGTCGTGGGCTCATCGAGAACCAGGATCTCCGGACGGTCGATCAAACCGGAGGCCAGATCGATACGACGCCGCTCGCCACCTGAAAGATTCTTGACCAGACGGTCGGCGACCCCGACAGCGTCAAAGCGCTCGATCAGCTCGTCGGCCCGAGCACGCGCCGCTGAGGCGCTCCGTCCGCGGAGCCGCGCCATCAGGACAACGTTCTCGCGCGCCGTCAGGTTCTTGTCCAGAGCGGCGAACTGGCCGGTGAGCGAGATCACCTCCCGTACTCGGGACGCTTCGCTCACCACATCGTGACCCGCCACCCATGCGCGCCCACCGTCGGGACGCAGCAGCGTGGCCAGCATGCGGACCGTGGTCGTCTTGCCGGCGCCGTTGGGCCCCAACAGAGCGACGACGGTTCCCACCTCGACCTCGAGATCGAGGTCCTTCACGGCCACGAAGTCCCCGAAGCGCTTCGTCAGACCCTGTGTTTCGACGGCTCTATTCGTCATGGCCCGTAAACATACAGTCACTGAAAGAGTTCTGCAAGTGAAAGTTCCTTGCTATGCTCCCCGACCAGTTCGTCGCTACTGGAACTGACCCATGGAAAGCCAAATTCACCCCGAGAACGGGGACGAGGAAGCTCTTGGCGACGAATCCGGTGACGAGCTGGTCCACCGCCTAATCTCCGACCAGTTCGGAGAGCGGATCGCCGAGATCATGCGCCAGACCCGCCGTGCCCAGGAGGCCTGGTACCGACGCGCTCACCCTGATGAGGGCCTGCGCGAGCGCAAGCGGCGGCTCACCCGCCAGTTGATCTCAGACGCCGCCACCAGCATGTTCGTCACCCGCGGATTCGACCACGTCAAGGTCTCGGAGGT
>Ga0182024_10010536_pt1 | contig 18820 bp, 19 predicted proteins | sample P32metaG_FD_120480 | JGI IMG/M metagenome (GOLD analysis project Ga0182024, IMG submission 120480) | Permafrost microbial communities from Stordalen Mire, Sweden - P3-2 metaG (Illumina Assembly) | ecosystem: Environmental > Terrestrial > Soil > Wetlands > Permafrost | place: Sweden: Stordalen... | reverse complement strand
GTTCTCGATGCGGATGCCGTAGGCGCCGGTGCGGTAGTAGCCGGGCTCGTTCGACAGAATCATGCCGCGCTGCAGCGGCGCACCGCCGAGCTTGGAGATGCGCGCCGGCCCCTCATGCACCGACAGATAGCTGCCGACGCCGTGCCCGGTGCCGTGATCGAAATCGACCCCGGCGTGCCACAGAAACTGCCGCGCGAACGAATCGAGCTGCGCGCCCGTGGTGCCGTCGGGAAAGACCGCCCGCGCGATGGCGATATGGCCTTTGAGCACGAGGGTGAACTTGCTGCGTATGTCGGCGCCCGGCGCCCGCGCCACGATCGTGCGCGTGATGTCGGTCGTGCCGTCCTCGTACTGGCCGCCGGAGTCGACCAGGAAGACATCGCCCGGCGCAATGCGGCGATTGCTGGCGCGCGTGACGCGATAGTGCACGATGGCGCCGTCCGGACCGGCGCCGGCGATGGTCGGAAACGACACGTCCTTGAGGAGCCCGGTGTCGCGGCGGAAGCTCTCCAGCGCCTCGACCGCCTCGATCTCGGTCAGATTGCCCTTCGGCGCCTCGTGGTCGAACCAGGCGAGGAAGCGCGTCACCGCCGCGCCGTCGCGCAGTTGCGCCGCGCGCGCGCCGGCGATCTCGACGGCGTTCTTCACCGCTTTCATCGGCGCGATCGGGTCGCTGCCGCGCAGAATAGCGCCGCCGCTCTCAGTCACCAGGCGCGCGATCGCGTCCGGGCAGGTGGCGGGATCGAGCCGCATCGTGCGCCGCTCCTTGCCGATGGCGCCGAGATCGCGTTCGAAGGTGGCGCTCGGGCGGACTTCGGCAACCTCTCCGAGGCGTTGGCGTAGCTCGGCGCCGACCTTGCGGAAGTCGACGTAGAGCGCGGGTCGGCCCTTGCGGGGCACGATCGAGAAGGCGAGCGCCACCGGCGTGTGGGGCACATCGCTGCCGCGGATGTTGAACAGCCACGAGACGGCGTGCGGATCTGAAACCATGAGCACATCGGCGGCGGCGGCGATCTTGCGCATTTCGGCCTGGACCCGCGCCAGCTTGGCGGCGGAGTCTTCGCCGGCGTAGCGCAGATCGTGCGCCACCACCGCGCCGAGCGGCGGCGGCGGCCGATCGGTCCAGATGGCGTCGATCGGATCGTTTTCGACCGGCACCAGGCTGGCGCGTGCCGCCGCGCAGGCTTTGGCCAGCGCTTCGGCGCCGTCGAGCGTATGCAGCCACGGCGAATAGCCGAGTTTTGCTCCGGCCGGCAGGTTGGCTTCGATCCACCTGGTCGGCGGCTGCTCGATCAAGTGCTCGACCCCGAAAATCGCGCTGTCGATCTCCTCGTGCACCTGCACCATGTAGCGGCCGTCGACGAAAATGACGGCGCGGTCGCTGAGCACGATCGCGACGCCGGCCGAGCCGGTAAACCCGGTCAGCCAGGCGAGCCGCTCGGCCGCGGGCGGCACGTATTCGTTCTGGAACCGGTCGGCGCGCGGCACCACCAAGCCGTCGAGCCCGCGCTGCGCCAGCTCGGCGCGCAATGCCGCGACGCGCGCCGCGCTCGCGGCGCGGTCGCTGCGATTCTCGAACGACTGGAAACGGGCCTCGAACATGGGCGCACTTTATGGGCCGCGGCGGTGGCGGGCAACGCTCGCGGGCGGCCGCGAACGCCGCGCCAGGACGAGCGTGGTCCAGCCGTCGAGCTCGATGCGCGCTTCGAGCGCGAGCGGGCGATACGCCGCCATCGCCGCATTGGCCTGCGACGGCAGCAGGCCGGACAGGATCACGCGCGCGCGGGGCGCCGCGAGCCGCCGCAGCGGTGCGGCGATGCGCTGCAGCGGTCCCAGCAGGATGTTGGCGAATATCAGATCGAACGACGCGCGTTCGCGGAGCCTGCGCCGCGCCACGCCGTCCGCCTGCGCCACCTCGACCATCGCGCCGACCCGGTTGAGCGCGGCATTGGCCCGCGCCACGCGAAGCGCACTGGCGTCGATGTCGGTCGCCAGCACGCGCCGGCGCAAGGCGCGCGCCGCGGCGATGGCAAGGACACCACTGCCGGTGCCGAGATCGAGGATGCGCGGCGCATGCCGATGCGGCACCGCGCGTCGCTTGCCCCGCGATTTGCACAGCCGGTCGAGCGCGACGAGGCAGCCGCGCGTGGTGCCGTGATGGCCGGTGCCGAAGGCGAGCGCGGCCTCGATCTCGATGCCGATCCGGTTCGGGCCAATGCGGGCGCGGTCGTGCGCGCCGTGGACGACGAAGCGTCCGGCCGCGACCGGGCGCAGTCCGGCGAGGCTCTCTTTGACCCAGTCGCCTGCCGCGACCTGCGTGAAGCGCAGCGCCGCGGCTGCCGCCGGCCCGGCGATAACCGCGGTGAGCGCGCGCAACGTGTCCTCGTCGGGCGCGCTGCGAAAATGGACCGCCACACGCCAGCGTCCGCCGCCGCTGTCGAACGTAGTAACCGCGACGTCGTCGGCGGCGAGGGTCTCGGCGAAAGCGTTCGCCAACCGGCGCGCCGATTGTTCATCGGTTTCGAGCCAGGCGATCGGCGTTACATGGCCGTCGCCGCTGTCGCTGGGAATGCTGAAAGCCATTGATTCGGCGAACGGTTTGGAACTGGTGCAGGCAATTCACAGGGCGCGCGGCCGGCGAGCCGTGCCCGCATGTTTTGCCCCTTGTCCGGTAGTGTCTCAGTTTGAATTTTTAACTTTCAGTATTCGGACATGGCTAAGGATTTCGTCCACGACGCTGACAAGCGCCTGTGTTGCATCTAGTACGATGCCACTGCTGGGTACGTCTTCTTTTGTGGCGTGTAAACGTAGGATGAGTTCCCGCTCGCTCTTGCGCCTGCCCCAGTCATCCTCAGGACGGCTGTCGAGCCGTTCATTGAGTGTATCTGCATCAACGTCCAAGATGAAGGTTTCATCAAAAAGGTCTATGAACTGCTTGAAATTTCTAGAACCGCCACAGAAGAAAGTGGCTTCGTCGTCCTGATTTGCTGCCAACCTCCTTACTTTTTCTACATCCCAAATATGATGTTCGTGGCCAAAGCCTTCGGTTTTCTCGCCAGTCGTTAGGTCTCCTTGGTAGGCCAGTTCTCTATCACCATCTATGGCTACGTAACCGCGTCGGCGCAGCTCTTGGCATACCGAGCTTTTGCCCGTGCCGGAGACTCCCTCGATAAGATAATTTCTCTTACCCATTGTCCTTTTCTTGATACGTAGAAGGTAATCTATTCGCGTCCAGGTACGCAAATTTACACGTTTGAGAAACAGTATACCTGATGAGAAACGGTTTCCCAGGAAACGCGTGTACCAGACGCTTTAATGGACGTTAAGCAGGTTCCCCAAAAGCGTGGTTCTTATAAAAAGAGAAATTCAAACTGAGACACTACCTCTTGTCCGGTAGTGTCTCAGTTTGATTGTGGCAAGGAAAATAATCCGAATAGGAAAAGAGACGACTATCGATGGAGCGATTGAAAAAGCTCCGTGCATTTTGCGAGAAGCTCGGCTGAATCTTGTTTGTGCTTTAAATTGGATCGATCATAAACGACCCTTGCCCAGTTGGTTTGGTCATCTCGCGCGTTAAGGCGATCAAGAAAGAATTGGATCAAGCTATTCTCTCCTGTTGTTCCTTTCTCTGCCCGCGCGGCAATGGTAGCAGCAACGGCGCAATCGAGGTCTTGACGGTTGACCGGTTGCGCCCTCGCAGGCAGGCCCAACGAAAAGACTGCGAGGATCGTAATTGAGACTAGTCGCATGCCCATTGCCAAGCTTACCGCTATTGGGTCCGTAATCACAAGACGTTGGGGGTAACTCCCGCGATGGCTGCTGGCCTCGTTCAAGCGCCGCTGAAATTCACAGACCTACTCGCAGCAATCGACAGCGAGGAACAGAACCGGATAACCGAAAAGCGTCAGGCGATTATCGAGGGGTCGGAGCAGGTATCCCAGACGCCACAATCAAACTGAGACACCACCTCTTGTCCACACCCCCATACACACATTATCCGCAAAAGACTCACACTGTTTTCCCGCGCCGCTGCACAGCTTTTCCCTGGGCTTTTGGGCCTCCTGGACAAGCAGCAGCCGGCATCGGCGGGAACGGCCTTGTCGATCGCCGGCGCGGCCAACGCGATGCGCCGCGTCACGACCCGTTCGGCCGCTCACCGCTCCGTGCTACAGTCCGCGGGCAAAATTCTGAACCGAAGAGTTGCAAGCTTCATTGGGAGAAAATCATGATCGCAGTGTGCGTAGGTCTCAGATCAGCGGCCGTCGCGTTCGGCCTTGCCGCTGGTGTCGCTGCCGGGCTCGGCGCGGGCGCCGGCGGAGCGCGGGCGCAAGCGGCGCCCGATTATGCGGCCCTGCTCGCGGCGCCCGACCGCAGCGAGGCCGACCGGCAGGCCGACACGCGGCGCGACCCGCTGCCCTTCCTCGCCTTCGCGGGCGTGCGCCCCGGCATGAAGGTGCTCGATATGGGCGCGGGCGGCGGCTACAGCACCGAGCTGATGGCGCGCGCGGTGGCGCCGAACGGCACGGTCTATGGGCAGTATCCGGCCGACGGCAACGAGAAGGCGAGGGCCGCCATGGAAGCGCGCCTAAAAGCGCCGGCGATGAAAGACGCCGTCGCGCTGTGGCGGCCGTTCGACGATCCGGTGCCCGCCGACCTGCACGATCTCGATCTGATCACCTTCCTGTTCTACTACCACGACACGACCTACATGACGGTCGACCGCGCCGCGATGAACAGCAAGATGTTCGCGGCGCTCAAGCCCGGCGGCCTTCTGGTGATCGCCGACCATTCCGCCAAGACGGGGGAGGGCACCACGGTCGGCAAGACGCTGCACCGCATCGAGGAAAGCGCATTGCGCCAGGAAATCGAGGCGGCCGGCTTCCGCTTTGTCGCCGAAGGCGATTTTTGGCGCCATCCGGAGGACACCCGCGATTTCGTCACCTTCCGGCCGACCGGGCCGATCGACAATTTTGTGCTGAAGTTTCAGAAGCCGATGTGAAAACGATGTGACATACTCTCCCCTGCCGGCCTCTCCGCCAGCGGGGGTCGGCAAGGCGGAGAGCTTCGCCGGTCAGTCCAGGAGTATTTGTCATGAACGTCATCGTGTTTGCGTCGCGCAAGGGCGGTACGGGCAAGAGCACACTGGCCGCCCACCTCGCCGCCCTTGCGCACAAGCCGTCGCGGCCGTGCCTGCTCATCGACGCCGATCCGCAGGGCTCGCTGAGCCTCTGGCACAAGCGGCGCGAGGCCGAGGACCTGCCGCTTAAGGCGGTGCAGCGCGGCATCGCCGATGTGGTCAAGGCGGCCAAGCGCGACGGCATCGAATGGGTTTTCATCGACACTGCGCCGAACATGTCGGCGAGCGTGACCGAGGCGATCCGCGCCGCGACGCTGGTGATCGTGCCGTGCCGGCCCGGGGTGTTCGATCTCGACGCCGTCAAGGAGACGGTCACCTTCGCCCGCGAGGCGCGCAAGCCCTACGCGGTGGTCATCAACGGCGCGCCGCCCAAGCGCCAGGACGTCGAATCGCCCATGGTGGTGCAGGCGCGCGCGGACCTCGCCGCGGTCCACATCCCCGTGTGGGGCGGCCAGATCACTCAGCGCGGCCATTTCTCGCTGGCGCTCAGCGCGGGCGAGGGGGCGAAGGAATACGACGCCGCCTCCAACGCTGCGGCCGAGATCGGGCGGCTGTGGCTGGCGATCGAGAAGTCGGTGAAGGCGATCCACGGCACCCGCGACGGCGCCGCCATGCACCGCGTCGCCGCCTGATTCCGGGCTGCTCGCGGAGCCGCCGCGCTTTACGCGGAAGCGCCGGCGCGGCCCCGGAATGACTGCCGGATCACTTCAACTGGTCCTTGACCTTGTCCAACCCGCCCGCCACGCAGTCGTCGTCGACGCCAGGCGAGCCGGACACGCCGATGCCGCCGAGCACCTCGTCGCCGGCCTTGATCGGCTGGCCGCCCGGAATGGCGATGACGTTCGGCAATGTCACCTGCTGATGGGCGACCGAAGTGGGGTCGAGCAGCTTCTTGGCATATTCCGCCGTGGGCTGCTTGAAGGTCATCGCGGTGTAGGCCTTGCGCCGTGCATTCTCCATGGTGTGCGGCGATGCGCGGTCGGAGCGCATGGCGACGATCGTCAGGCCGTCGCGATCGACTACGACCGCGGAGGTGCCGTAGCCCTTGGCCTCGCAGGCCGCGATGGCGCCCTCGGCGATGGTCTTGGCGATGTCCAAGGACAGGTCCTTGTGCATGATGAGCGCGGCGCCGGCCGGCGCGGCAAGTGCGCAGGCGGCGGCAGCGGCGAATGCGGCGAAGCCGAGGCGGTGACGGATTGGCATGATCTTGGGTCCTCCCGACCGATAAAAAGCGTCAAAAAGCATCGCCCCCTCATTCTCCTCCGCCGCTACCGGGGAAGGGAAGGAGGGGGTGCGGACGCCGGAAGCCTATTCGATTTCTCGGCGCAGCAATGCGACGCCGCTGCGGCGCCTGCTCAATAGCGCGTGACCGGATAGCCGTATTGCTGCTGCTGGTAGGCGGGCGCGCCGTAGTACTGCTGCTGGCCGTAGTACTGCTGCTGGCCGTTGTACGGCTGGGTATAATAGCGCTGGCCGTAAGCCTGCTGGCCATAAACCTGCTGGCCATACGTCTGCTGGCCATAAGTCTGCTGCCCGTAAATCTGCTGCCCGTAATAGGGCTGCTGGCCGTAGGCCGTCGCGGGCTGGTCCGGCGCCGAACGCCGCGCCATGGCCGGGCCGCCGCCCGCGGGCGTTTGCCCCGACACCACCACGCTGGTGTTGGCCATGCCCTGCGCCTTCACCAGGTCGAACAGGATGGTGGCGTTGGCCGGGTTGAGCCGCACGCAGCCGTGCGAGACGGGAAGTCCCAGGTGCTTGACGTCAAAAAAGCCGTGGATGGCGTGGCCGTGCAGGTCGAAGAAGATGGTATGCGGCATCGGCGCATTGTCCCACTCCTGCGACAGGTGGGCGGCATCCATGCGGTTCGGCTTGAAGCTGCCGTTCGGCGTGTCGTAGCCGGCCCGCCCGGTCGACACCGGCCAGACATAGCGCTGCGCGCCGTCGACCGAGACCGACATCTGCTGGGTGGCTTTATCGATATTGATCAGGATGTTGGCATAGGACGTCGAGGCCAGCGGCACTGCCAGCGCCGCGGCAACGAGCGAGGCGGGCAGGAATCTCACGGGATACATGATCTGCGTACCTGATGGCGTGTGCACGGAAGGCCCCCGCTATTAGAAGCCGCGTGCGGTCAAATGGTTCAAGGTCGGAGCCTATTAGCACCGGCCGGCGGAACGATGAATGAAATGCGGCCAGATTGGTGAATGCGGCCGGCCGCCATCACGATCGCGTGGGCTGCGTTTTGTTGCCGTTTATTTCCATTGCCGGCCGCCTGAGCCGGCGGCTCGCGCCATGCCCGTGCCCGTCATCCAGAGGCGGCCGCGCAGCGGCCCTCGAAGGATGCGGCCGAGGCGCCCGGGCTGCCGGGGCCGTCGCCCTTCGAGGCGCGGCGCTGCGCGCCGCGCGCCTCAGGGTGACGGAACGAGCGCTGCGCCATCGCGCAAGAAACTCAGTGCCGCTTGAAATACTGCACCGCGCGCTCGTGCTTCTCGGCGGCGGCGCGTGAATCGAAAGTGCCGAGATTGCGGCGCTTGCCGGTCTTCGGGTCGGTCTTGCGCGAATAGAGCCGGTACTTGCCGGATGAGGACAGCTTGCGGATCATGGCGGCTTCCTTCCTGGTCCCGATCATGCCTGTCTGTGCGCGATCTTGCCTGTCTGTGCGGGATCTTGCCTGTCAGTGAATGTCAAACTTGCGCCCGCGGTTCCGTTCGCGGACCATGGATTGCGGCGAGCGGACGCGGAGACCGGGCATGCACACAGCCAGATGCATCGGCATCGGCCTCGCGCTGGGCATCGTCTCCGGCGTCGTCCTGCACAGCTATGCGCTCGGCATCATCATCGGCGTCGCCGTCGGCCTGCTCATCTGCTTTGTCTGGCGCCCCAGACAGCGGCTTTAACCGGCCGGCGCGCCGAACCCGGCGCGCGTGAGCCGGACGATGGCTTGGTCGAGCGCCGCAAGAAAGCTCGACCGGTCGCGCGGCGAAAACGGCTTTGGGCCGCTGGTGATTTCGCCGGCGCTGCGCAACGAGTCCATCAGGTTGCGCGTCGCCAGCGTCATGCCGATCGACTCCGCGTTAAAAACCTTGCCGTTCGGCGCGATGACGTCCGCGCCGGCTTTGACGCAGCGGCTCGCCAGCGGCACGTCCGCCGTGATCACGATGTCGCCGCGCCCGGCGCGCTCCGCGATCCAGTTGTCGGCCTCGTCCATGCCGGCGCCGACGACGACGCGCTCGATCAAATCCCCCATATCGCGCGGCACCGCGATCGGGCTGTTGGTGACAACAAAGACTTTCAGCGCCGTGCCTTTGAGCGCGTGACGCTCGGCGACGCGATACGCCTCCTGCTTTACGGGGCAGGCGTCGGCGTCGATGTAGATGCTAATGCGTTTCCATAGTTGGAAGGCCACGTACGTTCTATCGTCAATGGCGCAACATTAGCGTTTCCGGCTGGGCGTAAGTAGCGTTCGGACGCTGGTGATCGGCGCGCCAATGATTTCAGCAATATCCTTCGCCTCCAGCCCACATGCGGCAAGATACCGAGCGTTCTCCCCTACCTGTCCTCGCCTTTCGCGAAGATCTTGATCCTTAGAAACTTGCCGTATCGAGAGAGAGATCAATACATTCAGCTTTCTTGAGATTTCAGCCAGCAGTTTCTCCTCGTTATTCGACCGCACGTGCATTGATTTTGTTCCTTTTCTCAACGCCACGAAGCATGTCTACCACTGACGACTTCGCCACATGAAGATGTTTCCCAATGGTCGATTGAGGAACACCGCGTTCCGATAACTGAAGAGCTACAATGTATCTAAGGAGCTCGATCATCATATCGAGTTTCCCCTCAATCAATTCGTCGGACGATTGGGGTGGCGAAAGAAATGACTTGTTCTCTAAAGTTAGTATTGGCGGGAAGCGTAGATCGCGAGATGCGGGTATTGAGCTATATCAAGGTCATCGGCCCGAAAATATTTATTCGTTCATTTTGCGAGAAACGCATCAAAAGGAGACTACGGTCATGTACAAGCATATCCTTATTCCCACCGATGGCTCGGAGTTGGCCAAAAAGGCCATTCCATACGGCATCGCCTTGGCGAAGGCGGTCGGTGCCAAGGTGACAGGGATAACGGTCACGGTTCCATTCCACGTTTTCGCGATTGATCCAGATACGCTGACGGATACGTCCGGCTCTTACAGCAAGCGCACGAAAGCGGTTGCCGAAAAATACCTCGGGCAGGTTCGGGATGCCGCCGCGAAAGCCGGTGTGAGTTGCACCGTAATCCACGTCGAGCTCGAACAGCCCTATCAGGCTATTATCGATGCGACGAAAAAGAACGGCTGCGACCTGATCGTGATGGCCTCTCATGGACGGCGCGGGGTTTCGGCACTCGTGCTCGGCAGCGAAACCGTCAAGGTGCTGACTCACAGTACCGTTCCGGTTCTTGTCTATCGATAGCTTTATTGGCGCGTGCGTGCGTTGGCATCGAAGCCGAATCTTACCTTCGACCAAGTCGATCAAAAGCCATGAAGACCTAAATGAGTTCATAGTTCGGCCGGTCGTAATCTCGCGGAACCTCAACCTCGGCATCAAGACCTATCGAACGACGTATTGATCTCATCCTTGTGGTCAAGTTTCGGAACTCCGATATTGATTTACTGCCGGGCCGGCTCGACTGCGAGCGAGTATTGAAGGGTCTTGGCTGTGATTCGGCGTGGGGTCCGGACGCCGATCGGCGCGCCAAGCCATTGATCCACCGGCAAATCAGGGGGTCAATGTTGGGCGCTTATTCACACCTGCTGCACTTGGGCCTCGGATTTCTTCAGCGAGGCGGCGAGGTCCTTAGTATCAATAGGCGCGACAACTTGGCCGGCTTTGACCATGTCGCCTTCGTCGGCAAGGATTTCGGCGATACGTCCGGCGAACTTGGTGTCGATGTCGATCTCGTCCGCTTCGATGCGACCGTTGCCTGAGGCGATCCCGGGCGGCAATTGCGAGTGGACGCGCTGCCACCAATAAACCGACCCACCGGCGCCGCCGACGAGAACGGCGAGCGCGAGCGCGGCCCGAATCCACCATCTGCGAACAGAGCTGGGCTTCACGGCGCGGGGCACGGCCGGCAATCTAGTAGCAACGGGCGCTGGAAGGCGATCACTGCTATTCAATGGAGGCGGCGCGCCGAGTTCGGTGACGACCTCGAACCCTGAATGGTTTGACAGATTGTCGTGTCCCATTTCGCCTCCGAGTTTCGCGGCTCGACCCTAAACGACCGAAGGCCAAGCCAATTCCCAGCATTCTTGATTACCTGTCGGCTGCCGACACAAAAATTCAGGTATTGGCCCTAAGGGAAATTACAGAGCGTATTGGTCATAGCAGGCAACTCTCTACTTGGAGTCCTATGAATCACGCGCGTTCGGTTGTGGCATTAATCTGAGTCAAACGAGGGCTCGGTTAGGGCCGGCACGCCTCGCGAATACGTTCGACGAGCGCATTGCCCAAGAGCGGCTTTTCGACAATGGGAATGGCCGCCTTGCGCGCGCGTGCGCTCAGCGCGGCATTGAGATGGCTGATAATGAGGATGACCGGCGTCAAAACCAGCCGCGCGCGAAGCGCGTCGACCAACTCGATACCAGTCATTCCCGGCATTCTCTGGTCGATGACAAAACAGTTGCAGTCCATAAGCTCGTCCGCATGCAGGAGCTCGGCGCCGCTGTTATAGGTGCGCACGGCAAATCCCTCGAGCTCAAGCGCGAATTTCAGCGAGCCGCACACCGCAGAATCGTCGTCGACGACCGCAATAATGGGCCGTTTTGCCGAGCGTTGGGCGTCTTCCGTCATCGCCGGATCCAAGCCAATTCTGCCCGCCTGATCATCCATTTGGACGATGAATGGCAGAAGGCTGCGCCAGCCGCATTGATCTGCCTCAATTCCGGCTCGGCACGATTTGTCCTTGGCGACAGGTGACTTAAGTGGCAGGCAGTCCCGTGATGCGACCGACGGAAAGAACCGCCGCCGCTGGTGCCTCTATTCACCGCCCAGCATGCCGATGATGAGCGCCATGCGCACCAGGTCGGACAGGCTTCCGGCCTGCATCTTGTCCATGAGATTAGCGCGGTAAATTTCGACAGTGCGCGGGCTGATGCCGAGATCGAAGGCGATCTGCTTGTTGGCGCGGCCGGCGATCAGGCCGCCAAGCACGTCGCGCTCGCGTGGCGAGAGCGTCGCCAGCCGGCCTTCGATTTCCGCGCGTTCGCTCTGCCGCTTTGCCACGCCGGCCTGCTGGCGCAAGGCTGCCTGGACGCTCTGCAGCAAAATCTCGTCGTCGAAAGGCTTCTCAAGGAAGTCGATGGCGCCGAATCTCATGGCTTCGACCGCGAGTGGGACGTCGCCATGGCCGGTGATGACGATCACCGGCACCTCGATGCCGAGCTCCTTCACGCGGCGCAGCAAGTCGATACCGGTCAACCCCGGCATCCGCACGTCGGTGATGATGCAGGTCAGGCCCTTGAGCGGCAATGCATCAAGAAACGCGGCGGCGGACGAATAGCTCATCACCTCGATGTCGGCAGCGCGCAACAGGAAAGTCAGCGAATCGCGAAGCGCTTCATCGTCGTCGATGACATGCACGATTGCGCGCTCAGACGACATCGGCGGCTTCCTTCTTGGTCACTGTGGGCAGCGTGAAAGAAAATATCGCGCCGCCTCCGGGATTGGGCCGCGGCGTGATCGAGCCGCCGTGCGCCTCGACGATGGTGCGCGAGATCGATAGACCGACACCCATGCCCTGACTCTTGGTCGTGACGAACGGCTGAAACAGCTGCGCGCTGATCTCGGGCGAGATTCCCGACCCGGTATCGGCGACACTGATCTCGACCATATTGTCGATCACCGGCAACGTCGAGATGACCAATTCGCGCCTTTCGACGTCTTCCATCGCATCGATCGCGTTACGCATCAAATTGAGCAGAACCTGTTGAATTTGCACCTTGTCGGCGAGCACGAAGTCGCTGCTCGAATCGAAATCGAAGCGCACGCGCACACCCTTGTCCTTGGCGCCGACCAGTGCTAAGGCGCTGGCTTCCTCGATCAGCTTCTTGACGTCCTCGACCCGGAGCTCGGTCTCGCCGCGGGCCACGAAATCGCGCAAGCGGCGGATGATCTGGCCGGCGCGCAACGCCTGGTCGCCGGCCTTGTCCATGGCGTCACGTAGCGTCGCCGCGCGCGCGTCTTCGCTGTTTTCCAAAAGCCGCCGCGAGCCCTTCATGTAATTGGCGATGGCCGACAGCGGCTGGTTCAGTTCGTGCGCCAGCGCCGAGGCCATCTCGCCCATTGCGGTCAGCCGCGACATATGGACGAGCTCGGCTTGCAATTCCTGCAGTCTGGCCTCGGTATCTTGCCGTTCGGTCAGGTCGCGGATGAACCCGGTGAAGAAGCGTTGATCACGCACGTGCATTTCGCCGACGGCAAGCTCCATTGGAAAGGTCGAGCCATCCTTTCGCTGGCCGACGACGACGCGGCCGATGCCGATGATCCGCCGCTCATGGGTGCGCAGATAACGGTCGAGATAGCCGTCGTGATCGCGCCGGTATGGCTGCGGCATCAGCATCCTGACATTCTCGCCGATGACCTCCGGCGCCCGATAGCCGAACAGCCGCTCCGCCGTCGTGCTGAAGGATTGCATCTTGCCGTGGTCGTCTATGACGATCATGGCCTCCGGGATGCTGTCGAGGATCGATTGCAGATGCGCCGCGCGCGCTTCGGCGGTTTCCGCGTGGGTCGCTGCCGAAACGCGCGACCGCCGCAGCATCTCGCCACGCCATGAAACGCCGATGCCGACCACGACGAAGATCAAGGTATTGATGATATCCGAGGCCGTCAGCGCGCGAAAATCGACGACGAAGAAGATGCCGAACAGGAGCCCGAGCAGCGTCGCCAGCAGACCGGGTCCCCAGCCGCAGAATGCCGAGGCGATCAGAATCGCCGGCAGAAAAAACAGATAGGAGGCTTCGCCACGCAACAGCAAAAACCATCCCAGCGCAAATTTGAGCGCCAGCGCCAGCGCGACGGAGGCAATGGCAATCCCATAGCGCTGGACCACGCCATGCAAAGCCGAACTCTTCAAGCCGCTCCAAGGGACGGACGTTTGCAGCTTGGGGACCGTTTCAGACATTGCCAAATCCTGTCACTGTCCCACTAACGCCAATTAATGTCAGTAGATTCAAAAGGTTGCGACGGAGCCCCGGACGTCGCTTAAGGGAAAATACTTATATGTACATTATCTGAATTTCCCGCTTGGCGCCCTCCGGGTAGCAATACCCCACGAAGATTTTGGAGGTAAAGGCCATGCTCACTCAAGCCGCAATTCATAGCGATGCAATCCGTGTTGGCCGCCATCCCGTCCCGCAAAATTTGCGCTCCACGGGACGCGGGAATCGCAGCGAAGCCAATGCGCTCAACGAGAACTTGCAGCTCATGGGCGCCACCATGTCCTATCCGCGCAACGCCGAGATTTTCGGCGAGAGTGAACCGGCAGACTATGTTTACAAGGTCGTCGCCGGCAGTGTGCGGACCTACAACATCCTGAGCGACGGCCGCCGGCAGATCGGTGGTTTCTACATGCCCGGCGATATTTTCGGCATCGAGTTCGATCGCGAGCACGCTTTCGCAGCCGAAGCGATCAGCGACGCGAAGGTGCTTGTCATCAAGCGTAGCGCGCTCGAGGCGTTGGCCGGCCGCGATGCATCGGTCGCCCGCGAACTCTTTGCGCTGACTGCGCGAGAACTGCGGCGGGTGCAGGACCGTATCCTGCTGCTTATCAAGACCGCACAAGAGCGAGTCGCGGGATTTCTTCTTGAGATGGTGCAGCGCGCGGCCGGCGGCAATGCCATCGATCTGCCGATGTCGCGCCAGGATATCGCAGACTATCTCGGTCTGACCATCGAGACGGTGTCGCGGACACTGACGTCCCTGGAAACCGCGGCAACGATCGAAGTGCCGACATCGCGGCGCATCGTGCTGCGCAACCGCCCGGCCCTCACCCGTATGAACGGCTGAACTTCAGTCCTCAGCCACCGAACCAATCCAAACCCGAAAGGACGACGACCATGCAAGTCAAAGACGTCATGACGAGGAACGTGATTTCCGTCCAGAACGACGACCAGGTCCTCAAAGCCGCGCGGCTGATGCTGCAGAACAGGATCAGCGGCCTGCCGGTTCTCGACAAGGACGGCGAACTGGTCGGCATCGTGACCGAGGGCGACTTCCTGCGCCGCAGCGAGCTCGGCACCCAGCGCCGCCGGTCGAAATGGCTCGAGTTCATTGTCGGTCCGGGCAAGCTGGCGGAGGAGTACGTGCACGCATCGGGCCGAAAAGTCGAAGAGATCATGACGCCCGACCCCTGTGTCGTCGACGAGAACGATGCGCTGGACAAAGTCGTCGAGCTGATGGAACGCCGCCGCATCAAGCGGCTTCCGGTCGTGCGGGCAGGCCGCATGGTCGGCATCGTCAGCCGCGCCAACCTGATGCATGCATTGGCAAGCCTTGCCCGCGATGCTCAGCCGCAAGCCGGGCCCGACTGGGCCATTCGCAACGAAATTCTGGCCAATCTCGGAAACCAGCACTGGGCGCCAAACATCAACGTCGTCGTCAAGGATGGCGTGGTGCATTTGTGGGGCTGCATCACCGATGACCGGGAGCGCCAGGGCCTCATCGTTGCGGCCGAGAACGTCGCCGGTGTCAAACAGGTGCACGATCACCTGGTTTGGGTCGAGCCGATGTCGGCCATGGCTTTTCCCTCGCTGGAGGACGAAGCCAAGGAGCGTGCCGCGGCGCACTGACGGTCCTTGGCGTGGTCCATGGATGACAAGACGAAAAGCCTTTGCATTCCTTGCCGCGACGCATAAGGCTCGCGGCGAGACGGTCCGGCGCATCGATACACATGCGGCGTCGGTGTTTCTCGTCGACAATCGCGCGCTCAAGGTCAACCGCGCGGTGCGGTTTCCATTCCTCGACTATTCGAGGCGATTATTGGGTCGCTATCGGGGCATAGCGGACATGGTCGAACTTTAGCTTGCGTGCTGTCCACTGAAACAGCGCCGACGAAAACCAGGTCCTGCTGCGGGGTGATGCTAATTGGGCATGACCGCTGTTGGCCGATTTTGTTGTAGAAGTCCGTTGATGTTATCCGCGAACCGTGATTCACCGGCGATGAAGTGATCGAGGGCGGGGGCGGACAGTGATGGGGCGGCTCAGCCGGGACCAAGAGCAGCTTTTTTATTCATTTCGTCTTGAGGAGGCGGTGCCGGACGATCACCTGGTGCGCGCGATTGCTGCGGTTCTCGATCTGTCGTGGGTTCATGCCGAGCTCGCGACCTATTACCCCAAGATTGGTCGACCCTCGATTGATCCGGCGCTCATGATCCGGATGCTCGTCGTCGGCTACATATTCGCAATCCGCTCGGAGCGGGCGCGTCCGGAAGCGCGATGACGGGCGTCGACTCTCCTACACGCTTCCTGTCACGGCGTGATTGTTCGAATGCCACGCTGGCGGCAATCGCGCAGAACCTTCGCAGACTTGCAAATCTGGTCGCACGGCCTCCCCCGACTGCGCCAGCCGCCTGCGTAGCGTCAGGTGCGTAGTCTTCTTCCTGAGTTCAATATCGTTGCAGGGCGTCGATGCCGCTCCGGCCGGAGCAGGACGACAGATCGTCCTCGCGTAATCCGTGCCGGGCTCCCCAGCGACTTTCACAACAAAATCGGCCCAGAACAGACTCTGGGTCGCGGATGGCCGAAGACTGAGATTTGTGCGGGCTGCACAGTGCACCAATCACAGTTTCCCAACGCCGAAAAAGATTTTTCGTAGGCTGCGGGGAGACCGCCAATGGTCGATTGGCTAGTCACGGAGTTCTCTGTTTTGGGCATCCATTTTCAAATCTGGAATCCGGTGGCGGCGGGCATCGTGGCGCTCTCTATCATCTACTGGTGGGTGAAAGAGCGCATGTGATGGCGAGGCCCATGTCGGAAGTGACGCGGGGATCGCGAACCGGCCGTCGAAATACCGATCCCGGAGCTTAATCCGAGATCGGCAGTTTGCAATTCAGCAGGCTGACTTGGTGGTCGACCGATCAGACCAACAAAGAAACGTCTTAAGCTTGCTTCGCACGCTTCCAAACGAAATGCGGGACGATGTCACCGTTAGCGGGGTCATGCACAAGGGCATTCGCGCTTAGCAACTCGTCGGCTGAAACCGACTGGATCGTTGCGGTGCGATCCGTCCCGTTCCACTGCGGGAACGTCGAGGCTTCGATGTGATAGGTGATGGTCTTCGCCGCCTCGTCCACGGTGTACGAACCGAAATAGCCTATTGTCGGTCCGACCGGACTGCGTGGATTAGAGGATGCCTTCTCGCGGTTTCCCGCCATGAGCAAAAGTGACATCCTTCCGGTTGGGCTGAGCATCAGTGTGCCTTGCACACCGGGACCCCATACGTCGTGTTTAACTCCGTCCGTGCTCTGATCGTAAACTGATCCCAAGATCCATGCCCCGACGACCTGTTGTTTGAGACCCTTGTCCTGCGCCTGCGCCTGACGGGACAGTGAGGCAAGTCCCAACATTGTCATTGCAGACGCACCGAGAATGCTACGACGATTCATTGCGTTCTCCATGAGTTTGACGTGCATGTCTGTTAATGGGGCCGCTTATTGTGGCGGCAAGCCTAGTTGCGCGGACTGAGCTGTGTCTGAGCAAAATTGCTCACTCTGACCCGGCATTGGCCGCGTACCAGGCAGGAATTTAATTGGCGGATGTCTGCAATTGATGTGGGTGGCCGGCGTCCGCTACCGGCAACGAACTGCCATGGGCGTCGCTCATTGGCCCTTAGCGACGTGCGGTACTGAGACGGTCGTCGGTCGCTTTCGGGGCATAGCGGACGTGGCCGGACCCGCGCTAATGGTTCGCCTCGGTCGCGAATGACCCAACTGCGAAATTGATCGCCTAATTTGCTGTGATGCACAAGCGGCTTCGCCGCGGATGTCAGGTTGGCTGGGGGATCAAGAATTTCCAGCGGCGATAAAACACTTGTGATAGTAAGCTGGCGATCGGGCTGCTGCTCGGTGGGAGACTCATATGCAGACGATTGCCAGCGAAATTGCGCGTTTTCACACGGCGCTCGCGCGGAGCCGTAGGCTCATTCCCATCGAGCCGCCTCAGATACGACGGCGGCTAGTCGCGCTGGCTTTGGTTGTTGCTGCTCCCATCGTCACGGTCGATTGGCCAAGTAGCGCAGACGCGGCGCAACTCAGCGAATTCACCATCCCGACCGCCTCCAGCACACCATGGGGCATCACCGCAGGGCCCGATGGAGCGCTGTGGTTCACCGAGATGGACGGCAACAAGATCGGGCAGATCACCACCGCTGGTACGATCACGGAATTCGCCATCCCGACCGCCAACAGCAAGCCAGCCTTCATTACCGCGGGGCCTGATGGCAACCTGTGGTTCACCGAACAGGCCGCAGCCAAAATCGGGCGGATCACGCCCAGCGGTACGATCACCGAATTCGGCCCGCTCCCCGTTGGCAATAGCCAGCCCACCGGCATCACCGCCGGGCCTGATGGGACCCTGTGGTTCACCGAGTATAACTACATAAACTTCGGGCATGTCACGACGGCCGGTGCGATCACCGAATTCCCTGCCAGCCTGCCGGCATATTGGGCCGTCACGGCTGGGCCGGATGGGGCGCTGTGGTTCGTCGAGGCAACCGAAGGCAACGTCGTGCGGGTCACCACCGACGGCACGGTCACCAACTCTTACCTCATCCCCACGAGCAACAGCCGGCCGTACGACATCATAGCAGGACCGGATGGGGCGCTGTGGTTCACCGAGCAAAACAGCAACAAGATCGGGCGGAGCACCACCGGCGGTACGATCACCGAATTCGCTGTCCCAACCGCCTCCAGCCAGCCAACCGGCATCGCAGCAGGACCGGATGGCGCGCTGTGGTTCACCGAGCATAACAGCAACAAGATCGGACGGATGACCACAGCCGGTGTGGTCACCGCAGAAATCCCCATCCTTACCAGCAACAGCCAGCCAATCGGCATCGTGAAAGGGCCGGACGGGGGTGTGTGGTTCACCGAGGGAGCCGGCAACAAGATCGGCCGGCTGCTTCCGCCGCTGACACCGCCGTGTCCGCCGGTCAGCGCCCATGACGTCAACGGCGATTGCACGAGCGACATCGTGTGGCGCGACAGCAGCGGCAACACGGCGGCGTGGCTGATGAACGGAAACGCGCCTGGAACGATCCTCCAGTCCGGACTCTACGGGCAGGTACCAAACACCTGGTCGATCGTCGGCCAGCGAGACTTCAACGGCGACGGCAAGTACGACTTGCTCTGGCGGGACACCAGCAGCGATGTCGCCGCCTGGTTGCTCAATGGGCTCTCGGTCTTGCAAACCGGTGTTCTCGGCACCGTTCCCGCCTACTGGTCGGTTGTCGGAACGGCCGACTTCAACGGCGACGGCTGGGGCGACATCCTGTGGCTCGACGGCGACGGCAACGTGGCGATCTGGCTGATGGATGGCGTATCCGTCTTGCAGACGGCCTCCTTGGCCAATGTCTTTCCCTGGACCGTCGCCGGAACCGCCGACTTCAACGGTGACGGCAAGGCCGACATCCTGTGGAAGGACAACGCC
>Ga0182024_10010535_pt1 | contig 18820 bp, 13 predicted proteins | sample P32metaG_FD_120480 | JGI IMG/M metagenome (GOLD analysis project Ga0182024, IMG submission 120480) | Permafrost microbial communities from Stordalen Mire, Sweden - P3-2 metaG (Illumina Assembly) | ecosystem: Environmental > Terrestrial > Soil > Wetlands > Permafrost | place: Sweden: Stordalen... | reverse complement strand
GCGACCATCGCCTGCATGTCGCCGCGTTTGCCCGACCCGTAAGTGTTAAACGTCCCGGTGTTGAACGCCGTGGCCACGCGCTGCACGTACGCCGGGCTTGGATTGCTGGTGACCAGGTGCTCGATCATCTGCTGGGCTACGAACGGTCCCACGTTCGGATGATTGAAAATGATTCCCAGGGCCGACGCCAAATCCTGCTCGGCGCTCTGCCCCGCCGGAATCGTCTGCCCCAGAATCGTTTTTTGTCCGCTATCGTGCAAACTTTCCACCGCCACCATCGGACCGCCGTAGAACTCCGGATTGTGATTCTGCGACGGCATGCCCGGCGTCGCCGGAAAGGTCCATCCGGTGAATGCGCGGCCCAGGTCCATCACGTCTGCTTGTGTGTAGGTTGGGATCGGATTTCCGCTGCTGTCGAGCACGGGCGTTCCGTCCGGATTCAACTGGTTGAGTCCCAGGGTGAACAGCTGCATGATTTCGCGGGCGTAATTTTCGTTGGCGTGTTCTCCGGGAGGCGGCGCGTCGTTGTTGACCATGTTCAGGAAATTTCCCATCGCCGGAGTCAACGTCACATCGGTCATCAAATTGAGGTAATTTCCCAGCGCATCCTTGTCGAGGGCGCGCAGGTAATTCGTGTACCCCAGCGGGTCATTGATCGTCTGTGCGCTTACCACCCAAAGTTCATTCAGTGCGAACGATGTGCGAGCGCGCAACTGATCCCCGCCGGCAATTGCATTCAGGAAAAACGTCTGCTGCACATTGTTGACGCTGTCATTTGGCCGCGGGTCCGGATAGGGCGTGACCGCAGACGCGAACTGGTTCTGCAAATATGTATCAAAGCCGGTCTCCTGCACCTGGTTCACATTTTCCATGTCCGGCCCGAACGAAGCCTCCTCCAGAAAACGGACCGCCGCCGTCGAACTCTCGGGGGTGCCCGCGGTCGTCACCGTCCCGTTCAGCCCGTTGGACGTTCCGCCGCCCGGGGCGGGGTTCGTCACCTTCACGGTGACGGTGCCAACTTGCGGCGCGGTGCCAATCGCGGTAATCATCGTCGAAGTCACGTAGGTCACCTGCATCGGCTGTCCGCCAAACGTCGCCGTGGTCGTGCTCACAAATCCCGTCCCATTCAGCGTCATTTGAAAGGATCCGAGTCCCAGAGTTGAGGGAGTAATCGATGTGAGTGTCGGCACCGGATTAATCAGCGTCACGACGGCGCTGTCCGATTTCGCTGAGTTCGCATTGCTGGTCGCCGTCACGGTAACGCTTCCCAGCCCCACAATATTGTTCGGCGCGGTGTAATTGCCCGAACCATCGACCGTACCTACCGCGCTGTTTCCGAAGCTCACTCCGTTCACCGACCACGTCACGCTCAAATCGAGCGCTCCCGTCACCGTCGCCTGGAATTGCTGCACATTTCCCGCCCCGAGCGTCGCGGTTTTCGGAGAAACCGTAACTGTGATATTTGAATTCGGGCCGACCACCTGCACGTTGAATGGCGCGGAAGTCGAGCCGCCCGGATCAGGATTCACAACGGTGACCGGCACCGTGCCGACTTGTGCCAGCGTGGGCTGGCCCACGGCGATCAATTGCGTCGGTGCAATGAAAGTCGTGCTGAGCGCGATGGTGCCGAGGTTCACGATGGACGTGGGAACAAAACCGGTTCCGTTTACGGTCATTTCAAACGCGGTGCTCGCCGTGAATATCGCGGGTGTCACGCTGCTGATCACCGGTATCGCATTTTCCAGTGTTACTGTCGCGCTACCCGACCGCGTGGGATCCTCCACGCTGGTTGCGGTCACCGTGACCGTGTTCGGCGTCGGCAAAGTGAGTGGCGCTGTGTAAGTGCCGTTTGCCGCGATGGTTCCAATCGTGGAGTTGCCGCCGGCAACGCCGTTTACCGTCCAGGTGACGCTCAGGTTCAAGGCTCCGGTCACCATGGCCGTGAAGGCCTGTAGATTGCCGGTGCGCACCATGGCGGTTGCCGGCGTCACCATTACGGCTACACCGCCTTGCACCACGAGGCTCACACTCGAGGAAATGCTCGCCCCGGGGTTTGGGTTATGGACCGTGATCGGCTGCGTTCCCGCTTGCGCGCTCGTTGCGGTGCCCGCTGCCGTCAGTTGCGTCGACGAAACATAGGTGGTTGTGAGAGCGGTAGTTCCCATATAGGCGACCGCAGTTTGCGCGAAATGCAGCCCAGTCAGGGTGATCGTGAACGGTCCTTGGGCAATCTCCGTTGGCGTCACGCTTGTCAATTGCGGCACTGGATTATTCAGCGTGGCACTGGCATTGCCCAGTTTTTTAATGTCCGAGGTTTCGGCCGCGCTGATGGTGATGGAATTGGGTGTCGGCGGAAATTCCGGTGCCGTGTACATTCCGTTGGCGTCAATGGTTCCGAGAGTCGCGTTTCCGCCAGCAATTCCATTGATCGACCAGGTCACGGCCGGCTTGGATCCGTCACCAGTTTTCGCGGTGAACTGTTGCTGCGCCACACCGGGGATCGACGCGACCGACGGTGTCACGGTTAACGCTGTCAGCCCCGGTCCACCCGCTGCTCCCGGGTCGCTTGGCAGAATTGCCTGGGCGCACCCGCCCAGCAACACTACCAGTGCGGCTAGCAACACCAGTGCGGAACGCTTCACGGCCCCTCCCCTTCACTTGCCCCCCCTACTGGCTGTACGCCCGCACCTGCTCCGTCAATTGCGTCGGGCGTTTCAAACTGCGACTGTTCTGGTGTGGGAAGAGTACGGGAGTCAATCGATCGATACTACTGAACTCATGGCCAGATTCGGAGCAACTGGTCCGAAGTCCTTGTGAGTTTCGAATAATTCAGAGCCTTGCGGGACGCCCGTGGCGCCGGCGTCCCGCCGGCGCCACGAGGAAGTGTTCCGGAAATTATTTGGAAGGCGTATTCATCAGGTCGAGAAAAACGACGCTCCAGGGTAGTTTGCTCACGTCCAGTCGAGCGACCGTCACCGGCAAATCGAACCGCCTCGGCCCCGCGCTACCAGGATTGAGAAACAGAACGCCTCTTTGTTCCGTCCGCGCGGGCTTGTGCGAATGTCCGCTGACGATCATTTGAAATCCCGCCGCGACCGGATCGAGATCGAGAGCGTGAACGTCGTGAAGGACGTATATCGTTGCGGCAGCTGTTTCGATGACTTCGTTTTCAGGCAATGCGAGCGCCCACGGTCCCGTATCCACATTTCCCCGCACGGCAAAAACCGGCGCCAGAGTATTCAGCGTCTCGAGGATCTCCGGATTGCCCACGTCCCCCGCATGAATGATCAGGTCCGCCCCTTCGAGCGCGCGCAGCGCCTGGGGTCGCAGTAATCCATGCGTGTCCGAAATCAGGCCGATCGTTCTTGGATTTCGTTCATTTTTCATAGTGGCATTATGCTGGGGGTTTTTCAGATTGTGTAGCGCCCGCCCTCAGGCGGCCACTCTCAATTCAAGCAGATGCCCGCCTGAAGGCGGGCGCTACACAAGCGGTGAAAGCGAAGGAACAACGCTGGCCGGGACGCACAATTCTGGAGTACGATCCAAGGATCCGAGTCTGGAAGGGTCGCGGGCCGAACTTCGATTTATCTAATAAATGATTTAACTGGGAACGATGCGCCGCCAGGGAGCCGCCATGCAACGCATACTAAAAATATTGCCATTGATCGGCGCGATGATTTTTCTGGCCGCTTTCGCGCGCGCTGCGACGATCACCGGCACGGTGAAAGGGCCGGACGGCGCGGCATTCAAGGGGGCGTTCATATCGGCGCAGAACACGAAGACGAAAATTACCGTCAACGTGCTTTCTCACAGGGATGGCGGCTACCGCGTCGAGGATTTGCCGGCCGGTGAATATGTGCTGCGAATTCGCGCCATTGGCTATCAGGCCGAACCGCGCACGGGCGTAACCTTGTCAGCGAGCCAATCCGCTTCCATGGACTGGGCGCTGAAACCGGGGACCGTGCGCTGGCGCGATCTTTCCCTTTATCAAGGCGAAAAATTGATCCCGAACATCCCGGGCAAGGAAATGGTCTTCGGCCCCACGTCCAATTTTCGCGACGCCCCCTGCCAGATCTGCCACGGCTTCCAAACGCGCATGGCCAGCGTCTCGCGCGATGCCGAAGGCGCGAAAGACCGCGTGGATTACATGCGAACCAGAATGCACTTTCTTCTGGGAAGCATGGTCAACGACGAGCAAGCCGGCAAGGTGGCCTCCTTCATAGCGGACGCATTCGGCCCGGATTCCGTGCTGCCGAAATCCCCCGCGGATTTGGCGGAATACAAAAACCTTGTGCGCAACTTTGACGATGATGCGATGAACATCGTCTACGTCGAGTATGATTTGCCCGGCCCGAACCGCATGCCGTGGAGCGCGGCCCCCGACAAAGAGGGCAACGTCTGGATGCCGTATTACGGCGGCGCCAACAAAATCGGCAAACTCGACCCGGAAACAGGAAACATAAAAGAATACGATGTGCCGAATGAAAACGCCGTCGCGATTCATTCCGCGTACCCCGCCGCGGATGGCAATGTGTGGCTCGCTGAATTCGGTGTCAATAAGCTTGGCAAGTTCGATCCGAAGACGGAGAAGCTCACTGAATATGCGGACGCTTACCTTCCGGGCAAGGAAGGCCAGGTCGCCGGCGGCAGCAAGCACACCGTGCGAATCGGTCCGGACGGCGCGGCCTGGGCAAGTGGATCGCGTATCAGCCGCTTCGATCCCAAGTCAGGAAAGTTCACGGACTTCGGCGAACCGGCCTATGGCGTCGTCGTGGACAAGGACGGCAACTGCTGGTTCTCGGAATACAACGCGGCCGGAAAAATCGGGAAAATTGACGGGAAAACTCTGGAAGTGAAAACGTGGAACCCGCCCGGTAGCAACACTGTGTATTCACGCAGGATCCAGATCGCTTCGGACGGGACGGTCTGGTTCAGCCAATCCGGCGCGGGGCAAATTGGCCAGTTCGATCCAAAGACAGAATCGTTTAAGAACTACGCATTGCCCGGACCAAACGCCAGCCCCTACGCGATGAACCTCGATCGCAATCACGACGTCTGGTATTCCTCGGAATATCTCGATGAAGTAGGCCGGTTGAATACCACGACCGGCAAGGTGACCGAATATCCCTTCCCGCATTCCGAAATTACCTCGCGGGAATATTTCCTCGATGCGCAGGGCCGCATGTGGTACGCGACGCCATCGAATAACAAGGTCGGATATTTCTATCTGGCCGGGCAACGCGACATGGCCAGGAACGGCGGCCAGTAGGAGAAGCGGCAATGAGATTCTCAAAAAGAAAGCAAGCGCTGTTGTTCGGCGGCTCGGCGATCGTCCTCATCCTTATTTGCGTTTTTGCGTGGACGTCCTACGGCCAATTTGGCCAATCAAAATACACAAGCCCTCCGGCGAACATCGCTGCCACCATCGCGGGCAAAAAAATCACAATCGAGTACTACGCGCCCTCAGCGCACGGCCGAAAGATCATGGGCGGCCTCGTCCCGTTTGGCGAAGTCTGGTGCACCGGCGCGAACTGGGCGACCAAAATCACGACCGAGGCGCCTCTGCAGATGGGCGCGCTGAAACTTCCCGCCGGCAGCTACAGCATCTGGACTCTTCCGAATGCCAATGAATGGACGCTGATCATCAACAAGCAGACGGGCCAATTCCACAAGGATTATCATTCCTCGACCGACTTCGGCCGCACAAAGATGAATCTGAAAACGCTCCCCGCGCCCGTCGAAACCTTCAAAATCGATTTGCGCTCCGATGACGGAAACAAGGGAACGCTGGCCCTCGATTGGGAAACAACCGAAGCATCGATCCCGTTCGTAGTGATGCCGTGAGTAGGACAGGCTTCAGCCTGTCTGGTTTCCCGCGGCTCAATCATAAAGTGCGACAGGCTGAAGCCCGTCCTACTTGGGCGTCCCAAACGTCACCCGCAACCCTGTAGTAAGCAGAAGATCATTCCCCTTGATCCCGGTCGGCGGATTGCTCAGATACGTATCGCTGAAGCTGAACTGCCAGCCGAGCCATTTGCTGATTGCCGTGGAAAGCACGGAGTTGAACGTAAACCGGTACCCGCTGGGCCCGCTGATATTCGGAAAATAGTTGAACGTTTCATTGAAGGTCGAGCGGCTTCCGATCTTCGCGCTGAACGTCTCTCCGGCAGTGGCCTCCGCATTTCTTTGCGTTGAGGCCGGGAGGAGAATCGTCGCCGGAGGCGGCGTGGGGTTCGGCTGCGTGTACGACCCGAAAAATTCCTGGTTGTATCCCGCCCCGCCAAAGACGTCGAACTGAGCGCTCTTCGTCTTGATCAAGTGGGCGCCAAGGCCGCCGTCGACCACATTTTGGAGATCCAAATTCTGGAGCGCGTTGGAATTGAAATCCGTCGCGGCAAACGCGAACCATCTGGAATGGAAATTGATATCGCCGCGAATCCCGCCGGTGATTTGGTGCGCAATCACCTGGCTCGGCGAGGTCGTGTCATTCTTCCCGTACACCGCGGTCGTATAAACCGTGATTTTGTCGCGATCCGTCTGGCGTACGGCTCTTCCCGAGAGAGTGTAGGAAAGAGTAGCCGAATTGCCGCGCGTGAGGCTCAGGCCGGTGTCGAGCGTCCCGCTCCAGAAGTCGCCGAGGTGCGGGTGCTGCAACCGTTCCATCGCCGCGTCGTATGCGGCTTCCTCCGAATCGGACCGTATGACCAGTACCGAATCTTTTGCTGCGGTCACGATCCCAACGTTTGTCGTCGTGACCTGGAATTGGCCGTCCTTCGTGGCCACCGGCCCCACAATCATTTGCCCGCCCGCGAGGCCCACGTGCAGCGGTTGTGAGGAAGTAATGGTGTCAATCGCCGCCCATTGAAAGGTTACGTCCCCCGCGGCCTCTGTCTTCAGGACGAGCGTCTTGGCGTCCGACTTGACGATGGTGCCGGTCAGACGGTCGCCATTCTTCAGGGAAACCTGATCCGCGAAGAGCGCCGGACCTAGAAAGATTATCGCGATCAATACGAACAATGAATTTCTTGGCGTGTTTCGCATGGTTTTTGTTCTCCCTTTAGGAGTGTCTCCGGTCCGCATCGATGAAGGGCTGACGTTGGCCTTGGCTGTGGCCGATGTATGGCACAAAAAATGTCGACGGGAATTTTCGATTTAGCCGGTGATCATATTTCCCCCCTGCCGGCCGATCGATAATGTATACCCGGCCTGTTCGGTATGCAATGCTTCGGCCACGCCAGGCGTCTCTTTCGCACGGTGTCAGGGAATTCCAACGAGGCGGGACACGCATCTCCGCGGTCGAAACCAGTTCACCACTAGAAATGCCAATCTTTGACTACCGGCCCCGCCGCGCTTACACTCACAACAATGGGTTCGCGTTCACGATATCCGGGTTCTTTTGGTCCTCGCATCAATTGGGGTGGGATGCTGACGCCCGCCATTCGCAACATCATCATTACTTGCACCGGCGTGCTCTTGCTTCAGACGATCCTGAAACTGGCATTCCCGATGTCGTACACGATTTATTTCAATCACATTTTCGGTTTGGTTCCTTACTACGTCACGCGCCGGTTTTTTCTCTGGCAATTCGTGACCTACCTGTTCCTCCACGACGGCATCTGGCATCTGCTCTTCAACATGCTGTTCCTTTATTTTTTCGGGATGGACTTGGAGAGGACCTGGGGGACCCGCCGCTTCTACGAATATTACTTCCTGGCTGGAATCGGCGCGGGGGTCATCACCGTCCTTATTAACACCATCCGCGATCCGCGGGGGGGATATTCCTCCGGCATTCCTACCATCGGAGCTTCAGGCGCAATTTTCGGGGTACTGATCGCCGCGGGAATCATGTTTCCCGACCGCCAGGTGTGGCTCATCCCGTTTCCCATTATGATTCCGATGAAGCTGCTGGTTCTGGGATCGATTGCGATCGAATTTTTTCTTTCTCTGGAAGTCAGCGGAGATACCGTCAGCCACATCACGCATCTGGGCGGAGCGCTGGTGGGATATCTGTATTTACGGCGCGGCCTGTTTCTCTACCGTTTCCGCAACGATTACCTTGACTGGAAACGCCGCCGCGCCCGCCGCAAATTTGACGTCTACATGCGCGACCACAAGAACGAGCCCCCCCACGATTCCGACGACCGCTGGGTGAATTAAGTAGCACAGGCACTTCTGCCTGTGCGGTTTTGAAATCTGACAAGCAGGCTACGAGCCAAGCGACGATCACGAAACCCGCACAGATCCGTCGCGGCGGATGCCAGTGCTACTTTTCGCCGCGGCGTATTTTCTCTTCGTCGCTGCCAATCACGTGAAATTTCATGAAGTTCGTCGTGCCGCCCACAAAAAGCGGCGTCCCTGCCACGATCCCGACCACATCCCCGTGTTCGACAAGGTGCTCTTCGAGCAGGCGTTTCTCCGTGTATTGGACAAGTTCCTCGATATCTTTCACCTTTCCGATCGTGCGCGGCACAACGCCCCAATTGAGCGAAAGGCGCCTGCGCGTTTCCTGAATCGTCGAAAACGCAATGATGGGGCGCCGCGGGCGATGTTTGGAAACGAGGCGCGCCGTGAAACCGGATTCCGTAAACACGGCTATCACTTTCATCTGCAATTCTTCCGAAGCGTGGCAAATCAGTTCGGAAGCGGTTTCTGCGATGTTGAATTGCGCCGGTTGTGGGCGAAGGATGTGCGCGTTATTGGCTTCCGCTTCGCGGATGATTCGGTCCATCATTTCCACGGCTTCGAGAGGATACGCGCCTGACGCGGTTTCGGCCGAGAGCATCAGCGCGTCGCTTCCGTCGAATACGGCGTTGGCCACGTCGGAAGCTTCCGCGCGCGTGGGGCGCGGGTTTTGCGTCATGGATTCGAGCATCTGCGTCGCTGTGATCACCGGCCGGCGCGCCTCGCAGGCCCGGGCGATGATCTGCTTCTGTACGACGGGCACTTTTTCCGGGCTCATCTCCACGCCCAGATCGCCGCGAGCCACCATCACTGCATCGGACACGTAGAGAATCTCGTCCAGATTGTCAATCGCCTCGGGCTTTTCCAGCTTGGCAATTACCGGGACATCCAGCTTGGCGCGTGAAATGGCCTTCTTGGCCTGCAGCACGTCCTTCGCGCTGCGAACGAAACTCACCGCCACGAAATTTGCGCCCTGCTCCAGCGCAAACACAAGATCCTCATGATCTTTTTGCGTGACGGCGGGGATCTTCAACTTTACGCCCGGCAAATTGATGCCCTTATGCTCGCCGAGAAGACCTCCGTTGACGACTCTCGTCAACACGGATGTCGAAGTCGTCGAAAGCACACGCAGCTCGATCAAGCCGTCGCCCAGCAGGATGCGGTCGCCACGCGACACGTCGCGGGCCATGCGTTTATAAGTGGTGCTGACGCCCTCGCTCGTCCCGGCCATCGAGTGGATCGAAATCGTAAACCGCTGTCCTGTGACCAACTGCACAGGCTGCTTGTCCTTCAGCGTTCCTGTCCGGATTTTTGGCCCTTGAAGATCGGCCAGAATTCCGATCGGCTTGGAGAGATGCGCGGAGGCCTCCCGCACGCGCTTGATCGTCCGCGCGTGATCTTCATGAGTCCCGTGCGAGAAGTTCAGGCGCGCCACATCCATCCCTGCTTGCATCAACCGCTCAATCATTTCCGGGGAATTGCTGGCGGGTCCGAGAGTGCATACAATTTTAGCGCTGCGAAAATTCATGTGTGTTTTTATCCGAACCCATTCTGCCTGGAAGGGGTGAAAGCTTTCTTCGGCCTACTTCGTGGAGGCGAAGTCGCTCACCACATGATATAGGAAGACGACCCCCTTGTGGAAGCCGTCGACAGGAATTCGCTCGTTGTCGCCGTGCACGCGCGAACTATCGTCCTCGATCATTGGAAATGGTTCGAGCCCGTACGCCTGCACCTTATGGAGGCGCAAGCTGGCGGAGTCCGTCGCGCCGGTGCCGAGAAGCGGCACGGTAATCGCTCCGGGAAAATCCTGGGGAGTGAGGCGCTCTATGGTTTGAAACAAAGGTGACGTGAGGTCGGAAGGCGGAGCGTTTTCACCGGAATCCGGCGCGAGCTTGAACTTGATTTGCGGGTCATTGACGATCTTGGTGAACTGCCCCATCAATTCCTCGATGGAATGCCCGGGAAGCATTCTGATATTCAGATTCGCGGTCGCTTCCGAAGGAACCACGTTCACGCGAACGCCGGCCTGCAACATCGTCGGCGCAATCGTATCGCGTAACATGGAATTCCACATCGGGCTCTCGTCGGAAATATGTTTCACGGCGAGATCGGCGCGCCCCGGCGTCTCCAGCGCGCGCATCCATTTGCCGATTTCGTCGTCCTCGATCTTCGCGAGCTGCTCGAAGTAGCGCAGCACGATTGTGCTAGGTTGCGCCGGCACTTGATACGTTCCCAGTTTTTCAATGGCCGCTGCCAAATGGACAACCGCATTATCGGGCCGTGGCAAGGAGCCGTGTCCCGACTGACCTGTCGCGGTCACCGTGACGTTGTAAGCCACCTTTTCGCTGGCCTGGACGCCGACGTATTGCACTTTGCCGTCCTTCAACATTACGCGCCCGCCTTCGTTCAGGGCGTAGGCGCATGCGATCTTGTCCCAGTATTTCTGGATGGTCACTTTAATGCTGGCCGAGCCGCCCTGTTCTTCGTCATCGGAGGCCAGAAATAGAACGTCACGCGCAAGGCGCGCACCCGTACGCTTCAGCTCGACCATCGTGGCGATGTTGGCGGCCAGCATGGCCTTGTCGTCGATCGACCCGCGCCCGTACATGTAGCCGTCGCGAATCGTCGCCGCGAAGGGATCTGAGGTCCATTTCGACGCATCGACGCCGACCGTGTCCTGGTGCGCGACAAGCAGCAGGGCATTCGAGGGGTCAGGGAGCGGCCCGGCCTGCAGGCGCGCGACCACTACGCTTCGGCCAGGGGCCATTTCGAGAACTTCGTTCGAGATGCCTTCCTTCTGGAAGATGGCCGAAATATATTTTGCGACCGCGGCTTCATTGCCCGGTGGATTCACGGAATTGATGCGCACCAGATCGCTGAGCCAAACCTGGGCCTCATCGGCCAGTTTGTTGAGGTCAGGCTTCGCCATGGGCGCCTGCGCCCGGGCGCCCGCGGCGGCGAACATAGCCAACGCGGCGCTCAGGATGATACGGCTTGCACGATGAAACATTGCGCGTCCCTCCGGGCGAAATTTCAGCCACTTTCGCGGCTAATTCATCGTACCATGCGCACTGGAATTCCAAGCCCGCGCATCCGGGTGCTTGTGTTGCGAAGAAAACCCACGCCTGAGGCGGGAGAGGTAAATATTTGAACATCCCGGCGCTTCGTGGCAGCATCGAAGCAGCAGGGAAAACTTGCTCAGTGAAATCCGGGGACTGGAAAATGGGTGTCCATCCCTCGGGAGCAAGCACCGATTCCGTGAGGTTCAACGAGCCATGCAAACGCCCCTAGCTCGAAGACTGGTCCTGAGCGTCCTCTCGTTCACACTCCTCGTTCCCCCCGGCCAGATCTCCGCCTGGGCGCAGGACAAGAACAAAGACAAACAGGCGCCGCAAACCCAGACCGCGCCCGGATTTTCAATCTCCGTCACCGTCCCCGTCGTGAGCGTGGACGTCGTGGTTACCGATGGCAATGGAAATTATTTGAAAGACCTAAAGAAGGAAAATTTCCGGGTCAGCGAGGACGGCACGGTGCAAACCATCACGAATTTCGCGCCCTCTGAAGCCCCGATCACCATCGTCCTGCTTTTGGAATTCAGCAAACTCGGCTACCAGTTTTTTACTTACAATGCGCGCAGTTGGTCAGTAGCCTTCCTGAACAATCTCAAGCCGAGTGACTGGGTCGCGCTGGAAACCTTCAACATGCGTTCCAATGTGGACGTGGACTTCACCCACAACCGCGATGAAATCATGCAGGGACTTTACCAAATGGTGTTTCCCCCATTCAGCGAGTCCAATCTCTTCGACGCTCTTTCGGACGTGCTGGACCGCATCAAGGACGTCAAGGGCAAGAAAGCCGTGCTCGTGCTCGCCTCCGGAATCGACACCTTCAGCCGCATGACTCTTGACCAGACGCTTCGGCGAATCCGGGAAACGGACGCCACCATTTTCACCGTCGGCGTCGGCGAGCAGCTCTTCATGAATCAGGCCCCCGGCGCATTTGGCCAGCAGTTGACTTACATCCAGGCGCAGAACCAGCTGAAGACCTTTGCGGCGATGACAGGGGGCCGCTCGTGGCTCCCGCGCTTCGACGGCGAAATTCCCAGCATCATGCAGGAGGTCGCCCAAAGCCTGCGCAACCAGTACAGCATGGCCTATTCGCCCACCAACGAAACGCTCGATGGCAAGTACCGCAAGATCAAGGTAGAGCTGGTCGCCCCGGACGGCGGCCCGCTGACCGTGCTCGACCAAAAGGGCAAAAAGGTTAAGTTCCAGGTATATGCCCGCCAGGGCTACACAGCCCCGAAAACAAACGTGGATCCCAACGCCAAGTAGCACAGGCACTCTTGCCTGTGCGGGGTTTGCGACAGTCGCTAGATATTAATCTTTAGCCCGCGAGTGCAGTTTACCAAACCGCACAGGCAAAAGTGCCTGTGCTACTTGAGTTCCCCACGCACCCTTGGTTATGCTCCCCACGTCATGCAGCCCGTTGAGCCGACCCGCCATTTTTTGCGTTTCAATTTCCTCTGGATTGTTATGCTGTTGATTGTTTTGCCGGCCTTTGTAATCTACTCTGTTCGCTACGAGCTGCGCAGCTATGCTTTCCTGATTCAATTTCTCGATCCGCACGCGTCCGGCCTCCTCGTGCGGTTGGAACGCCATGGACTCGATACGCAAGAGGTCACGCTTTCCACCACGCAAGGCCCCGTGCGAGCCCGGCTCTACGTGCCGCGCGGCATCGCTCATCCACCGGGCATGGTTCTCGTTCACGGAATTCATCATCTCGGGATCGACGAGCCTCGCCTCATGAATTTTGCGCGCGCGGCGGCGAGCAGCGGCTTCTCCGTGCTGACTCCGGAGATCGCGGCCCTCGCGGACTATCACGTCGATGGCGCCTCGATCAGCACGATCGGCGAATCCACCGCTTGGTTGCAGCAGCAGCTTGGCACCGGCCCCGTGACCATCGTCGGCGTGAGTTTCGCCGGCGGACTCTCTCTCCTCGCTGCATGCGACCCGCGCTACGCCCCGAACATCCGCGCGCTTGTCCTGATGGGCGCCTACGATAATCTCGGCCGGGTCGTCCGTTTTCTCGCCACCAGCCAGGCGGAATTCCCCGACGGCCGCACGGAGCCTTATGCCGCGCACGACTACGGCGCGTCAGTGTTCGTGTACTCCCACTTGGACCAATTTTTTCCCGAAGCCGATCTGCCCGTGGCGCACGGCGCCTTGCGCGACTGGCTCTGGGAGCAGCCCGCCGATGCGCAATCCCTTTTACAGCGCCTGAGCCTCCCGAGCCGCGCCACGATGCAAATCCTGATCGCCCGCCAGATCGACCGCTTGCGTCCGAAATTATTGGAGATGATTCAAGCCGACGATTTACAATTGTCCGCGATTTCACCGCAGGGAAAGCTCGGAGCCCTTCACGTGCCTGTCTTCCTTCTCCACGGTTCCACCGACGATATCATTCCGTCCACGGAAACACTCTGGCTGGAAAAGGATATTCCGAAGCCGTATCTGCGAGCCGCGCTGATTACACCCGCGTTTTCCCACGTCGATCCCGACAAGCATGCCGTGTGGACCGATCAGTTGCGTTTGGTCGAATTCCTAGCGGGGGTTTTGCGAACCGCGGATTAGCAGACCAAATGGAAGGCCATCACAAATCTCAAATTTGTGATTTCAAATCTCAAATTTCAAATCTTAAATCAATGTCCACCCATCATTGCTGAAGTATGAGCCGGTCTCCGGCTGTACATCTCCGCCGCAATCTTCAGCATTTCTTCCCGATCGGAAGCAAGCACAAAACCCTGCCCAATCAGCCTGTCGAGCGATTCGCCATACAATTTCACGTAATTCTCCTGGCTGCCATACCTCTTCGCGAGTTCTTCTTCTGAGAATTGCTGCCACCCGCCCAGATTTCCGCACGTTGCGTCGATCGAAGTCGTCGCGACCGGGGGCAGTGAGACGGGAACGGGCCGCCCGACCGGATGCTCCACATCCGGAAACCGCACGCCGCCGATGGGTTGCGCATCCTCATCAGTCACAGGCACCGAGAGGCGCACACCCGGCAAAGCGTTAAAGTTTTCCATCCTCGATGACGCGGGAGTAAGCGCGAAGAGCGTTGTCGGAGGCAGACGCGGGGCCTGGCGTGCCGGGGGAACGTCGAGTTCACGCTCGAGTTCCAGCGTCACTGCTCGCAGGTAGGCGCCGTGCGGAATCGGATTGAGGTCCACCACTACTCCGCCGTTGCACCGGCTGCCGCGCGCGCTCCCGCCGCTCTGGTCAATCGGCGCGGGCGCATGAGCGCTCGGCCAGTCATAGCGGCGCGTGCGCGGATTTTTCGTGTCCACGTCGGTAAGGCTCGCGCGAAGTCGGTAAAAATCCGTGTAATTCGCGATATCAATATAAAAGGGGTCGCTCGCGTGGCCGCCCAAAATCTCTGAAGCTCGAAGAGGCTTTCCATCCGGCACAACGTAGGGGAATTGTTTCGATCCCGCCTCGGATGCCAGCTCGTTCAGTGCCAGCCAATTTCCCGTCCCATCGACCGCGATCGCCCCCTGGAACACCACGCCACCATCGCCGGGATCCGCATTAAATCCCTCCGCTAAAAAGGTGTCGATGAAAAATCCGCTGAGACTGACGCCGCCCAGGATGAGCGTATGGTAGATTCCGAAATCCACGGACGGTTTCGCGTCCAGAGGCGTGCGCCCGGCGAGCATGCGTCCAAAGTCGCGGATGATGACTTCGCCCACGCCCTCTGCTTGCATCGGTACGCTCGCCGCGATCCCGGTCTGCCACTGCACCCGCGCGTAAGAAGTCCCATGCGCGAAAAGAAATCCGTTTCCGGGATCCCCGCCATTCGTCGTAGCCGATGGCGGTCCCGTCCTCGCAATCTCGTGCACTGCATTGAGGAAAACCGGGACGCCCCGATTTTCTGCTTCGACGACAATCACAGAATTCGTCCCAGGTTTTTCCGGCGCGATGATTTCAAATTCGGACTGGTAGACGTAGTTGCCGTCGGCGTCGAGCTTCAGTTGGTCGAAGCCGAGCAGGGTGTCCCTTGGCGCAACAATCCCGGAAACAGTTCCCCAGGTCCTTTTATACGCGACTCCGCCAAACGTTCCCGCCGGTTCCGACCCGGCGATCGATACGCCCGTGATCCTCGATTGCTGTTGCGACGCGGCCTTGGCCGCCGGGAGGCTTGATCCAGCCGATGCCGCGCGCGGCATCGCAAAAACAAGTAGCGCGACAGGAAGCGCGCCGCAGAGGACGATGCTTGCCAAGAGAATTTGCTTCCAGTGTGGGACGTGCATCGACGGTACCTCCGAATTTCTGGTCATGCGAAGTTTTGTGCCGGCCGGAAAGTCAGTCTATACCAACTTGACCCCAAGGGCGCAGCGAACAGCGCGGCAAGGCCCGGCGTTCCAATTTATGCACTCCTGAGGCGCCTTCGATTTGCTCTCTCCCCGCAACCCCGCTACAATGAAGGTTCACTCCGCAACAGTCCAATCCGTCCCGTTTATTGAGAAAGGCACCATGGCTTCTAGAACTGTCTGGCATTTCGCGTATGGCAGCAACATGAATCGCGCTCAGATGCTCGCACGCACCGGAAAAATTTTGGAAGAGCACAATGCGTCCCTTCCGAATTTCGAAGTCCGCTTTAACAAGAAAGTCCGCGGCGGCACGGCCGGGGCCAACATTCAGCCCTCGTCCGGAAAAACTGTCCACGGCGTACTCTACAAAATCGAAGAGGGCTCGATGCGTTCGCTGGATCGCTACGAAGGCGTCCCCGACCACTATCGCCGCATCGAAGTGCAAGTGACGCCCGACGGCGGCCAACCGGTCCCGGCGCAGATCTACATTGCGCAAAAAGTGGAAAAAGGTTTGCGCCCGTCGAATCAATACCTGCAAGCGATGCTGGACGGCGCGGGCGAGCACAATCTGCCGGCTTCGTATATTGGAGAGATCAAACACGCGGCCGGCGCGGCTTAAAAAAGTAGCACAGGCACATTTGCCTGTGCGGTTTTTGACACTGTCGCTAGATATCAGTCCATAGCCCGCGAGTGCAGCTTACAAACCCGCACAGGCAAGAGTTCCTGTGCTACTCAAGCCGAACAGGAGGGACCATGGCTACATCGTCGTTGCCCCGGGCCGCATCCCGCGGAGGCAGTTTCCTCGTCGAGTCCTGCTCCCCGGAAGATGTTTTCTCTCCCGCCGAACTCACCGACGATCAAAAACTGATTGGCCAGACGGCGGAGGAATTCGTCCGCAACGAAGTGGTTCCCGTCATTCCCGATCTCGAGCAACACAAGCCCGGCTTGATGCCGCAACTCTTGAAGAGGGCCGGAGAAATCGGCTTGCTGGGCGGAGGCGTGCCGGACGAATACGGCGGCGCGGGGCTCGACAAAGTTTCGACCGTGCAGCTCGCGGAAAAATTGTCCGCCTACGCTTCCTTTGGAGTGAGTCATGGCGGCCACGCCGGCATCGGTACGCTCCCGATTGTCTTCTTCGGAAACGAAGAGCAGAAGAAAAAGTATCTGCCCGTGCTCGCCACGGGTGAAAAGCTTTCGGCCTACTGCCTGTCCGAGCCGCAAGCCGGATCGGACGCGCAAAATTCCCGTACCCGCGCCGTGCTGTCTCCCGATGGGAAGTCGTGGATTCTGAACGGGCAGAAAATGTGGATCACCAACGGCGGCTTCGCCGACGTGTACATCGTTTTCGCAAAAGTTGACGGCGAAAAATTTTCCTGCTTCATCGTCGAGCGGGGATTCCCAGGATTCTCCGCCGGCGCGGAAGAAAAAAAGATGGGCCTGAAAGGAAGTTCCACGACAGCCATCTTTTTCGAGAATTGCCAGGTCCCCAAGGAAAATCTCCTGCACGAAATCGGCCGCGGGCACATCGTGGCCTTCAACATTTTGAACGCCGGAAGATTCAGCCTGGGTGCCTACTGTACCGGCGGCTCCAAGGGCACGCTCGAGATCGCCTCAAAGTACGCGAAAGAGCGAGTCGCCTTCGGCAAGCCCATCGGCGACTTCGGCCTGATCCGCGCCAAACTCGCCGAGATGGCCATCCGTATCTTCGCCGTGGAGTCCATGATTTACCGCTCGGCGGGGCTGATGGACCGCGCCATCGCTGCGGCTGGCGACGCCCCGGACAAGTCGCAGCAATCGATGAAGGTGTTCGAGGAATACGCCATCGAAAGCTCGATCAGCAAGGTCTACGGTTCGGAGCTGCTCGATTTTGTTGTCGATGAAGCCGTCCAGATTTTCGGCGGCTATGGTTTTCATGAGGATTATCCCGTCGCGCGGTCCTACCGCGACTCCCGCGTCAACCGCATCTTCGAGGGCACCAACGAAATCAACCGCATGCTCATTATCCAGATGCTGATGAAGCGCGCGACCTCGGGCGCTCTCCCGCTGATACAGGCCGGCGCGAAGCTGCGCGATGAAATCATGGCCGGCCCGTCGTTCGAGGAGCCGCCGGGCGGCGAGTGGGCCGAGGAGGAGCGAATCCTCGCCGGAGTGAAGAAAGCATTCCTGCTCGTAGCCGGCGCTGCCCTGGAAAAATATCGCGAGCGTCTTGCCGACCAGCAGGAAGTCGTCGCCGCGCTTTCCGACATCGTCATGGAATGCTACGCCGTCGAATCCTCGCTGCGCCGCGTGCAAAAGGCGGAAGCAGCGCGCGGCGCGGCCTCCGCCTCGGTCATGGCAGACGCGGCGCGAGTGTTTCTCCACGATGCCGCCGATCGCGTCGAGGTCGGCGCCCGCAGGGCCCTCGCTGCGGTCCTCGAAGGCGATATGCTTCGCACCCAACTCGCTGTCCTCCGCCGGTTCCTGAAGCGCGAGTCTGCCGACACCGTAGCCATGCGCCAGCGCGTCAGCGCCGCCGTGCAAGCAGGCGATCGCTACCCATTCGAAGGCCGGTAAACCGAGCGCGGCCTCCCGGGCTCCCCAAATGCTGTTCTATCAGGCATATCCCTGGCCCGAACCTCCACGCTTTCCACTGACCGCCTACGAAAATCGCAAAACATGCGCTCCCAATTCCCGTAGAATTCCTCCGTTAATCCGTACCAGTAGTTCTATGCGGCGAGTTCCACCATGAACCACACCCGCGTACCATATGAAAAGGAATGGCTTACGACCTAAACTGGCGTTGCGTCTTCTGGGCGGCGAATTGCATCTAAATTTGTGGCGCGAAGAGGGGGGACATTCCGGTGAAGGTCAGTAAGGTATTCAGCGAGCAGAAAGCTCGAAAGTGGATGTGGGTCGGTCTTGGGGCTCTCGTAGCGTTGCAGATCTACTTTGTCCAGGAAATGCTTGCGGCTCTGATGCTGTTTACAGGCCTGTTCGTCCTTTGCGCCCTTGCGACCCTGGTTCTCTATCTGGTCGATCGCGCAAGCCGCTGGGGACTCACTTTGGCGGGAAACCAGGCCAAGCGTGCCATAACAGCCGCCGAGGAAATCAGTAAAAAGCTGCTCCGCCGTCCACGTTCAGAGCCTGCCCAGTAATCGCGCTGGCATGGTCTGAGCAGAGGAACAAAGCGGCGTCGGCAATTTCGTTGGCGGTCTGGCCTCTCCCCTGAAGGATCGTATTCAGAAAACCGCTTAGCTGGTCTTCCTTTGAAACGCCCAGGCGTTCCGCGAG
>Ga0182024_10010534_pt1 | contig 18822 bp, 10 predicted proteins | sample P32metaG_FD_120480 | JGI IMG/M metagenome (GOLD analysis project Ga0182024, IMG submission 120480) | Permafrost microbial communities from Stordalen Mire, Sweden - P3-2 metaG (Illumina Assembly) | ecosystem: Environmental > Terrestrial > Soil > Wetlands > Permafrost | place: Sweden: Stordalen... | reverse complement strand
TTCCGGACGCCCTCCAGGCCCTCGAGTTTTTGGATTTTTGAGGCGTCGTAGGCTTCGGCGCCAGCCTGGGATTTGGACGGAGTGGACGAGTCGATTGGGTCAGCCATGAACGTGCGGAAAAGAAGGGAAAGGGGAGAGGAAATTCTTTCGGATCGAGCCCGGTCACGCGAGGGTTTTCTTGCTAAAAATGAGGCCCGGGAAGGCCGTAATTTCGGCTTATAAGGCCCGAAAGGTCGGAAGGGGTATCCCCCCACCGGCATAAGGGATGCAAAATGGGAAAAAACGGCGGCATTTGTTTCATTTGACCCCATTTCCGCGCCCCCCCACGGTGGCCGTGCACATGCTCAGCCCCGTCGTTGAAAAGCTCCTCATCCTGCAAGACCGCGATTTGAAAAGGCTGGCGCTGGAGGCTCAATTGAAGGCCAGTCCGGTTGAGATTGCCCGGGTGGAGGGGACGATTGCGGCGGAAAAAGGGGCGATCGATGGCGCCCGGGCGGAGGTTCACGGCCTGGAGAGCCAGAAGAAGATCTTGGAGACCGAAATCGGCTCCGCGGAGACCAAGCTGGGGACCTACCGGACCCAGCAGCTTTCCGTGCGCAAGAACGACGAGTACCAGGCGCTAGGACACCAAATTGCGACCACGCAGGAGCAGATCGGCGAACTGGAGGGCAAGGAGCTCCAGCTCATGTACGGGATCGACGAGGCGAAGAAGAAATTCGCTGCGGCCGAGAAGATGCTGAAGGAGAACATCTCCGGTTACGAGCATCGCATCCGTACCTTGCGCGAGCGCGAAATCAGCCTCGCCGTGGAATTAAAGGCCGCCCAGGCGGAAAGCGAAGCGGCCCGGGGGCCCGTGCCGGTTCCGGCCCTGCGGGTTTATGACCGGCGATTGGCCCGCGGAATGCCGGCGGTCGCGCCGGTCAGGGCGGGCAAATGCGGCGGCTGCCATCTGAAGATTTCCAGCGAAGTGGAGTCCCTCTCCCGGGGCAAGGGCGCCGAGAGTGAGCTGGCGGTTTGCGACCAGTGCGGGCGGATCGTCTATTGGGAGTCCTAAGGGCGGTCGCGAGATCCTGGAGCGAAAGTCCGGGCATCGCGGAGGTGAAGTTCGGTGCGATCACGCGTCGGCCGCAAAGTCGCCTACCTCCGCGTGTACGTCAAAACGAAGTACATGACCCCGGCCAAAAGGGCGGCCTGACCGAACGTGCAGACGAAAACCCAGCGCACCAAGTCGCTGCGCACCGCCTCGAGCTTAAGTTCGACTCCGTGGAAGGCTTCGCGCAGGTCGCTTTTGGTTGCGAGTTCGTCCCGATGGGTTGCGAATTCGGATTCCATCACCTTCAAAATGGCGCGGGCTTGGTCAGGGGGCAACTTTGCTTTTTTCGAGCAAGTCGAGACTGGTGGTGTGCATCGCGACGGATAATAGCAACGTCCGCGCCGCTAAACTGGCGGTGGTTCAATCCGGCGGCAGTCTTCCCGCGCAACCGGGCCTTGCCATCGACTCCCGGAAAGGTAGGATCGCCCCCCTTAGCTTTGGGGCCTGGCTGTCGCTCCAAGTTCTTTGATCCCAAGAACCGGTTAACATCCGGTTCCGCAGTAACTTGGAGAGGAAAGTCCGGACACCATAGGGCAGGCTGCTGCACGAGCCAGAGGGCAAGTGCAGGCGTTGCGGGTTAAGCCGTAGCGACGGACAGTGTCACAGAGAATATACCGCCTTGGGCGAGGCTCGAAAGGGGTTCGTCCAGGGTAAGGGTGAAAAGGTGGGGTAAGAGCCCACCGCGCTTCGCCGCGAGGCGGGCGGCACGAAAAACCCCTTCCGGTGCAAGGCAAAATAGGAGGCTGGGCGGCCCGTCCCATAGCCTCGGGTATGTCGCATCGCGGCCGCCCTGCGCTTCGGCGCAGGGGGCGTCCGCGGTCTTCCGCCGCCGCGCGAGTGGCGACGGAGGAAGAGAAATGACCGCCGAACCCCGGCGTGAGTCGGGGGGAACAGAATCCGGCTTACCGGCTCCAAAGCTAAGACATTTTTCATCGGCGGCGCGGAGGGCCGGGGTGGTGGGTTTGGCGGCAATCGTTGCTTTTTCGTAACGGTTCGGTCGCATCGCTGTAACTGGTATCCCCTAGATTGAGGAGGTGAACCTATCACCCAACAATAGAGTCAGATCCATCAACGCGGCTGTGGTCCTAGGCGCCTTTGCCATTGCCGCCCTCCTGCCGGCCAGAGCCGCCGACTCCGCCGACATTTCCGCCGGCGGATCGTCATCGTCCGGAAGCGGGGGACAGATCGTGCGCCTCAACGAAATGGAGGTATTTTCCTCCCCAACTTCGGCCCTGACCCAGGCTCCAGTCGAGAGCAAACTGGATTCCATGGAACCCAATTCCATCATCAGCGCCCAGACGATCAACAACCAGATCGCTCCGAGCGCCGATTACGCGACCATCGCGAACATCGCTCCGAGCGTCGTTAATATCGAGACCGAGGGGCCGGGCCTGAGCGAGGCGAAAATGACCTCGATGCGCGGCTTTCAGGACGGTCAGTACAACGTGACGTACGACGGCATCCCGTTCGGCGACGTCAACGGCGCGACGCATCACACCACCAGTTACTTTCCCGCAAAAGTGCTGGGCGGCGAGGTCATCGACCGCGGGCCGGGAACGGCGGCGGATATCGGCGAAAATACCTTCGGCGGCACGATTGGGCTGCTTTCCAAGGATCCGCGTCCCGATGCGGCGACGGTCCTGACATTGTCGGACGGGACCTGGAACACCTTGCTCGGAAACATCGAGGTGAACACCGGCACTCAGCCCAAGCTTGACGGCGGTTCGCTCGTGGCCACCTACCAGTACATGAGTTCCGATGGCTATCGGACTTTCTCCTACCTGCAGCGGAACACATACTACGTAAAGTACATTCAGCCGCTCGGCCAGAACACGATTCTGACCATCGTCGGCAACTACAACAACATCAAGTTCAACAACCCGGGCACCGTCACCCAGGGGCAGATCAACGCGTACGGCCGGAATTTTGGCCTGGATGCCAACCCCTTCGACACCAACGAGGATTACTACCCGTACAATTGGCAGGCCAAGCAGGCGGATTTCGAGTACATCGGGCTCAAGTCCAAGTTCGGCGACAATCTCACCTTCGATAATAAGGCGTACACTTACGCCTACAATAACGATAGCCACGAGAATTCCACCGATCCGGTGGTCGGCGGCACGACCAAATTCCCCGGGACCGTGGCGCTGCAAACCGCCAATGGCGTCAATCCGTACACGAACAACTCGCTTAATACCATCCCCGGCACGACGAGCGCCAGCAACGACGATCCGGGTGGCCGGATCAAGGTCAACTCCTACCGGGTGGTCGGCGATTACATCGCCCTGGCTCACGGGGAGGACACCTCGTTGGAGGAAAAGGTCGGGATCTGGGCCGAGTACGTCCGCGCCGACCGCTACTCATTCGATCTGGATTACAGCCCCGCCTATCTCGCGGCCAATCCCACGGACGCCACCTTCTTCGGCGCCTTCGACCCGTCCAGCGGCTACAAGACCAACACCATCAAGCCCGGCTGGGAATGGGACATGCACCTCTACAACAAAACGTTCCAGCCTTACGCCGATTTGATTTGGAAGCCCATCCCCAATCTTACCATCGAGGCGGGGGTGAAAGATTCGAACTACACGATCGACCTCGAGGCGGTGGTCAACCAGACGGACCTCCCGTCTGATTTTAGCAACTACACCTATACGAATTGGGAGCCCCACTTCGCGGCCAATTACGCGATCACCCCGAATTGGTCGGCCTATGTCCAGTGGGCGAAAGGGATTGCCTATCCCATCGTGACCGATGAGGAGGACATCCCCAGCGATCCGAAAGATTTGGCCGCGACCGGCTCCAGCTACAACCCGGGGAACCTGAAGGAAGAGCAAACGACGAACTACCAAGTCGGGACTGTCTTCAAGACGGAACGATTCAACGCGGATGCGGACGTGTACCTGATCGATATCAGCAATCTGGTTTCGTCGGTGACGGATCCCAATGATTCGACGAATACGATCAACTTCCTTTCCAAGGGGGCGTGGGTCAGCGGAGTGGAGGCCGAGGGGACCTTTTACCTCGGCGGCGGCCTGAGCGTCTACGCGAACGGTTCCCTGAATCGGGCGGTCTTCAAGACCAACCCGGGGGTGCCGGAATTCAACGTCGCGTCCCTGGGCGCCTTCGGCGCGAATGGAGTGCCGGAATCAACGGCTTCGGTGGGTTTGGTCTACAATCAATCCGGCTGGTTTGCTTCGCTCGCCGACAAATTTGTCGGCCCATTCGTGGTTTATTCGAGCGCACTCATCAACCCGGACCTCGGTCTCTACGGACAGACGGCGACTGGCCAGCCCGGCGGAGCAACCGTCCCGGTTCTATCCGCGATGAGTGGGGGTTTTGCGATACTGGACGCGGCCGGGGGTTACGCCTTCAAAATGCCCAAGGGGAGTTTCGTCCATTCGGTGAAGATCAAGCTCCAGGTGGACAATTTGCTCAATCGCAAGGAGCAGGTGCTGAGCGCGGTGGCGGCGCAAACCGCCAGCATTACGAGCGGCAATTCCTACAATGTGCTGCCGACGATGAACTTCTTTCTGACTCTTTCGGGCGAGTTCTGAACTCGCTCCGGCAATGATCCCGCCGGGCCTTTCCAGCCCGGCACGTCACGAGGGCCGCGCGCAAGTTCGATTGCCGATTGATCGTCGCGCCGCCCTGCGGCTCGTGGGCGATTGGCGCGCCGGGGTGGCGGCTTTGGCTTCAAAGCATTTGTTTGACCAATTGCCCGATGGTTTCCACCGCGCTCGCCACCCGCGGCGTCCAGCGCAGACCGCAACCCGCCTTGGGGTAGTGGGTCAGTTTGAAATCTCGGCGCCTTCAGAGCTTCGGATTCTTCCGCGAAGCGCGATACCGGACCCAAAAGCAGATGACGACTACCGCTGCCGCAACGAGGTAGGCAAGAATGTCCCGAGCAATTTTCACGTAGGAATGTGGCACGATTTCGCCTCCAGAACAATCGAGATTTCAAACTGAGACAGTGCCCGCCTTGGAATACCCTTGATTCCCCCGGCGCCGTTTGATTGGTTGGCGGGCTAAAATCCTTTCTACGACCATGGCCAACACGAAATCTGCCATCAAAGCCGCCCGCAAAGCCGTTCGGCTGACGACCCGCAACCGCGGCGTCAAAACGACGCTTAAGACGTTGCACAAGAAGCTTGCCGCGGCGATCGCGTCCGGTGACCCCGCCAAGGCGAAGGCCGCGGGCGTCGCCTACGTGAGCGCGATGGATCGGGCCGTGAAGTCCGGCGTGGTGCATCGCAATGCGGCCTCCCGCGCCAAGGCGCACGCCTCGAAGCAGATCTTCGCCAAGTAACCGGCTTAAGGCTGACCTTTTCGACCCGCGCGCCGCCCTGGCCGCGGGTTTTGCTTTTTGGGCCGCCGAACCCTGACTATTTTGTGGCGGTGACGGAGGCGAATGCGCGACAGTCGTCCCTTCGCCCGTGGTACCCCCGCCCGCCAACCTACGCCGCCATTTTATCCCCTGGGATGGGCCGCTGCTGCCCCAGATCGTGGCCTGGCTGGCCGCGGATTGGGACCGCGCCGGGCCCTTGGACCTTTCCACGGTACTGGCCGTGGTGCCGACCCGACAGGCCGGCCGCCGGCTCCGCGAGGCGCTCGCCGTTTTTGCGGCGGATGCGGGTCGGGCCGTATTTCCTCCCCGGGTGATCGTGCCCGACGGGCTGCTGGCGCTGCCCCGTGACGCCCAGCCGGCGGGGCGCATTGCCGCGATGCTCGCTTGGTCGGCGGTCCTGAGCCGCCTTGATTTGGACGAATTTCGCGACCTGTTCCCGATCGATCCGCCGGCCCGGAATTTTGCCTGGAGCCTGCGCCTGGCCCAGCAATTGAGCGCGCTGCAGGCCACCCTGGCGGAATCCGGCTGGCGGCTGGCGGATGTGCCGCGGATCGTGGGCGCGGGAGAGGAGGGGTTTCCCGAAACCGAGCGGTGGCGCCAGTTGGCGGCGGCGGAAGCCGAATTCGACGCCGAACTTGCCGGAGATGGCCTCGTCGATCCCCAGGCCCTTAAAATTGCCGCGGCGGCACAACCGTTGCTCCCGCCCGGTGTGGAACGGGTGGTGATGCTCGGAGCGCCCGACCCGTGGCCCCTCGCCCTGCAGGCGCTCGCCGCCCTCGCGCGCACGGTGCCGGTGGATATCGCCGTCTTTGCGCCGGCCGAAGAGGCGGCGGCCTTCGACGACTGGGGCCGGCCAGTGACGGCCGCTTGGATCGAGCGGCCGCTGGAGCTCCCGGATTTTGATCTGCGGGTGCAGGTGCGGGCCGATCCGGCCGCGCAGGCCGAAGTGCTCTCGCGTTGGGCGGCGGAGTATGGATCGACGGCTGGTCTGTTTGCGATCGGAGCGGCGGATCCGGAGACGATTCCGCCGCTGGAAGCCGCCCTCGAGGCGGCCGGCCTGCCCGCGTTCAATCCCGAAGGCCGGCCGCGGCGGGGCGATGGTCTTTATCAATTGCTCTCGGCTTTGGGGGATCTGGCCGCCGATCCGACCTTTGCGGCGGTGGAAGCGCTCGGGCGGTGCCCGGATTTCCTTGCCTACGCTCAGACCCGCGGGGGCGGGGCGTTTGCGCCGGCGGCATGGCTGGCGGGCTTGGACCGGCTGCGTTCGCGGCACTTGCCGCCGGACCTGACGGCGGCCCGGACGCGGGCTGCGGAGGGCTTGGCCGATCCGGTCACGGCGGTCGGCCTTTCCCTGATGGGGGAACTGAGCGCGGCCTTGGCCGCGGGCCCGTTCGCCGCGGGCGTCGCCGGCGCCCTGGCCGAGCTGTTTGCGGTCCGGCGCCTGCGCGGCGACCGCGAAAGCGACCGCGCTTGGGAAGCGTCGGCCGCCGAATGGATGACGGTGCTTCGCGAATGCGCGGCGGCGGAGGGCGCGGGCTTGGCGCGGGCGGACTGGTGGAGCCTCGCCCTGCGCCTGTTCGGCGACACGCGGCAGACGGGCGACAAAGCCGCCGGCGCGCTCGAACTCCAGGGCTGGCTCGAATTGTTGTGGGAGGACGCGCCGCATCTGGCGATAGCCGGCTTCAATGACGGGCGGGTTCCCGAAGCGGTGGTCGGCGATGCGTTTCTGCCCGATGCCTTGCGCGGGCGCTTGGGACTCAAGACTAACGAAGCGCGTTTTGCCCGCGACGCCTACCTGCTGCAGGCGCTGGCCCGGTGCCGCGCCGCCGGGGGACGCCTCGACCTGCTTTTCGGCAAGGATTCGGCTGCGGGCGATCCCCTGCGCCCCTCCCCGCTGCTGTTCCAATGTTCCGAGGACGAGCTGCCGGACCGGGTGACGCGGCTGTTCCGCCCGCCAATTGCCGCGCAGTCCCACCTCGCCTGGACCCGGGCCTGGCGGCTGACGCCGCCGCCGATCGGCCCGGAAGAGGTCGCCGGTCCGGCCGGACAGCGGCGGGTGCAGGCGCCCGTGCGGGTCGGTGTCACGGGGTTGAGCCGATGGCTCGAGTGTCCCTTCCGCTTTTATCTTCACCAAGTGCTCCGGATGGAACCGGTCGATCCGGCGAAGAGCGAAATGGATCCGATGGATTTCGGCACGCTGTGCCACGGGGCGCTGGAGGCGATGGGGCTGGAGGAAGGCCTGCGCGATTGCACGGACCCGGAAGTGTTGCGCGATTTTCTGTTCGCCGAGTTGGACCGGCGCGCCCGCCGCCAGTTTGGCGCGCAGCTGCCGTTGCCGCTCGTGGTCCAACTCGAGTCCGCCCGCCAGCGTTTGCGGCGGGCCGCCGAGGTGCAGGCCGCCGAGCGCGCGGCCGGCTGGCGGATCGAAGCGGTGGAGTACAAGGCCGAGGTCATGGTCGCCGGCCTGAACGTGATCGCCCGCATTGACCGCATCGACCGGCAGGTCGAGACCGGCGCCGTCCGCGTGCTCGACTACAAGACCGCGGACGCCCCGGTCGATCCCGAGTCGGCGCATCTGCGCCCCCTGCGCCGGGGTGAGATCGCGCGCGAGTTCGCGACTTTTCCGCTCGGCGGCAAGCCGTGGGTTTGGACCAACCTGCAATTGCCGCTCTACCGGCAGGCGCTGGCCGAAACGTATCCGGAAATCGCCGCCTGCGGTTACTTCAACCTGCCCAGGGCGGCGGGCGAGACCAAGCTCTGCTGGTGGGATCCTTATTCGCGGGAACTGCAGCGGGCCGCGCTGACGTGCGCCGAAGGGGTTTGCGCCGCGATCCGCGCCGGCGAATTCTGGCCTCCCGCCGAAGAAGTGCGCCCGCAGTCCGACGACTTTGCGGTGCTTTTCCACCACGGCGCGGCGGCGAGCATCGCGTGGGAGGAGCCGTCATGAAACCGGGCCGGCACGTTATGATACTGGCCTCGGCGGGCTCGGGCAAAACCTTTGCGTTGACGAACCGATTTATCCGGCTGTTGACCGCAGGGGCCCGGCCGGAGCGGATCGTAGCGCTGACGTTCACGCGGAAGGCCGCGGGCGAATTTTTCGACGAAATTCTCCAGAAATTGGCGCGCGCCGCCGCGGACCCGGCCGCGGCCCGCCGCCTCGCCCAGGAAATCGGGGTTCCCGATACCGGCCCGGGCCGATTCCGGGCGCTGCTGCGCGCGGTCATCGACGCGATGCCGCGCCTGCGCCTGGCGACCCTCGACGGGTTTTTCGCGCGCATTGTGCGCGCTTTCCCCTTTGAGCTTGGGCTGGCCGGCGATTTCGAACTCCTGGAGGGTCATGCGGCGCGCCTGGAGCATTTGCGGGTGCTCCGCCGCATGTTCCTGCGCGCGCCGGGGGGACTGGACGCGGCGCAAAGGGAGTTCGTCGAAGCGTTCAAGCGGGCGACCTTTGGCGGCGAGGAAAAGCAATTGGGCGCGAGGCTCGACGCTTTTCTCGAGCAGCATCAGGAAATTTTTTTGGCGGCCCCCGAGGCGGGGGCCTGGGCGGACGCCGCGCGCATCTGGCCGGCGGGCTCGCCCTGGGATCATCCGCTTGCCGATCCGGCGCCCGCCTTGGCGGCCCTGCGGGAGTGGCTGGCGGGCGCGGAGGTGCGCGACAAACAGCGCCGGCGGTGGAACGAATTCCTCGCGGCGGCGGCCGCCTGGACGCCCGGCGCCAGCCCGCCCGCCGCCGCCGAATATGTCCTGGAAAAAGCGCTGGCCGCGCTCAGCGAATTGCGGTCCGGGCCCACGGTGATCAAGTTTGACCGGCTGCCGCAGAGTCTGAGCGCGCCCGCGGCGGCGGCGCTGGCGCAGCTGGCCGTCTATTTGGTCGCCGGCGAGATGGCGCGGCGCCTGGAGACGACCCGGGGGATTCACGCGGTCCTGCGCGGCTACGAGGCGGTTTATCACGATGCCGTGCGCCGCGGCGGGAAGCTCACCTTTGCGGACGTCCAGCGGCTCCTGCAACCCGTGCAACTGGCGGCGGGAGGCGCCGGTGAGGCGGACCGAATCGCCATCGACTACCGGCTCGACGGGGAAATCGACCATTGGCTGCTGGATGAATTCCAGGATACGAGCTTCGGCCAGTGGAGCATCCTGCGCAATTTGATCGACGAGGCGGTGCAGGATCCGGCGGAAACGCGGACCTTCTTCTGCGTCGGCGATGTGAAGCAGGCCATCTACGCCTGGCGCGAGGGGGATCCGCGGTTGTTTCGCGAAATCTTCGACCATTATAACGCCGCCGCCCCGGGCACGATTGCCGAGGAGCACCTGGTCCGTTCCTGGCGTTCGGGGCCGCCGGTGATCGACTTGGTCAACGCCGTGTTCGGCGCGGCGGAGGTGTTGGGCGCGCTCTTCCCGCGCCCGGCGAGCGAGGCGTGGAACCGGGAATGGCGGGACCACGCGAGCGCGGTCCCCGACCGGAGCGGCCAGGCGGCGCTCCTGCACGCCGCCGAACCGGAGGACCGCTGGCGATTGACTCTGGAACTGCTGCAGGAAATCGCGCCGCTGCGGCGGGGGCTCAGCTGTGCGATCCTCGTGCCGCGCAATGACACGGCGGCGGAATTGGCCGACTTTTTGCGCCGCGAAGGCGGTTTGCCGGTGGTGGCCGAGGCGGATCTCCATGTCTGCACGGACAATCCGCTGGGCGCGGCGCTCTTGGCCCTGATTCAGGCGGCGGCCCATCCGGGCGATCGCCTCGCCTGGGAGCACGTGCGCATGAGCCCGCTGGGCGCGGCGCTGGCCCGGGAAGGGCTCGATCACCCCGATGCTTTGTCCGTCCAAATCTTGGGCGAACTCCACGCCGGCGGATTTGAACGCACCTTGGGCGCCTGGCTCCGCCGCCTCGAGGCCGACCTGCGGCCGGACGACGCCTTCAGCCGCCGGCGGGCGCGGCAGTTTGCGGCCGCCGCGCGCGCGTTCGACGCGACGGGCAGCCGGGACCCCGGCGAGTTCATTGAATTTATGACCCGGCACACGGAGCGGGAGGGCGAAAGCGCCGCGGTGATTCGGGTGATGACGATTCACAAGGCCAAGGGCTTGGGCTTCGATGTGGTGATTCTGCCCGAGCTCGAAGGCCAGAAGCTGGCGCAGCGCCGGGAGGGACTGGCGGTGCAAAAGAAATCGGACCGGTCGGTCGATTGGATTTTGGACCTGCCGGCGAAGCTTTACCGCGAACACGACCCGGTCTTGGCCGCCTACGTGAGCGAGGCCGAAGCCTCGGCCTGCTATGAGCAGCTTTCGCTGCTCTACGTCGCCCTGACGCGGGCCAAACGGGGGCTCTACATCATCACCAAACCGATTGGCTCAGCCAAGTCCCATAATTTTCCGCGCCTATTGGCCGACACGCTGGGGGCGGAAACGCGCCCGATTCAGATCGGCCACCTGACGGCCAACGGCTCGTGGACGAGTGGGAATTCCAACTGGCACCTCCATCTGCAGGCGCCGCGGGCGGCCCAGGCTGAAGCGGCGGAGGCGCCACTTCTGCCGCGGACGGCGGCGCGTCTGGATCGCGGGTTGGTCGCTCGCCGTCCGTCGGCGGATACAGACGAGGTCACGGCGGCGGCGCGGCTCTTCGCCTGGGAAGGCCGGGGCGAGGCCGAATTCGGCGGTCGGGTGCATGCCATGATGGCCGAAATCGGCTGGGCGGACGCGTTGGAGCGATCCCAACTGGGGCATGCGTTCGCCGACCGCGGCGGGGCCGGCGCCGAGGTCGCCGCCTGCCTTGCCAGTCCCGAATTGACCGCAGTCTGGGCCCGGCCCGACGCGGGCATGGCGGTCTTGTGGCGGGAGCGACCATTTGAAGTGGTGATCGGCGGGGCCTGGGTCAGCGGCACTTTCGACCGCGTTCACGTGGTGTGCGACGCCTCTGGCATTCCGATGGCCGCCACGGTGTTCGATTTTAAGACCGACCGGATCGATCGGGAAGCGAATTTGGTCGCAGCTGGCCGGCGTCATGCCGGCCAGCTCGAGTGGTATCGGCAGGCCGTGCAGGCGCTCACCGGTCTGTCGGCCGAGGCGGTCGTGGGGGAGATTGTCTTCACCCACACCCGCCGCCAATTGCGGGTGGCACCGTAGTCAGGGCAGGTTTGCAAAACTCGTGCCGGAGGCAGCGGGATGGCTCTGGTCAGTGGGAGATCAGGGTGGGGCGATGGGCAAAGTCGGATTTGGCCGGCGATCCAGCTTTACGATGGTATAGGGCGTTTCCTGGTCCAGGTTCGGGTAGATGCGGCCATTGCCAGCGCTATCCATGACCTCGAAGAAATACATGAAATCGAACTTCGGGTCGAGCGCCGCGCCGGGAATTTCGGCTTGATACTCGTCCGGATTGCCGGTGGGAAGCATCTCACCGGTGGCGTAATCCTCGTGCTGCGTCAGGCCCCGGTAACGCACGCGCACCCATTTTACGCCCGAGGGATCCGTGACGTAGGCGGTGATCCGGAGCGGCTGGCCGGCTTGGGCATGCGCGATCGGTTGAAACCGCAAATTCGGCGGTTCCCGGTCGCTGGTTATCGTCACCGCGACTTTTCCCTCCGCCGGCCAGCGGCTCTGCCTTCCGCGGCGGTCCACGGCCTCGAGGAAGTAGTTCAGGGTCGATCCCAGGTTCGTCCCCGGCACTTTGGTCTGATACCGCCAGGGTCCGGTCGTCGTCAATTCCTGGGTGCGATATCCCCGTTCGTTACCATAAACCAGTCGCACGCGGGCGATCGGGTCCACCCCGCTCACGGTTGCCCGGACGACGAAGTCGGCGCCCGGCGCCAGGGTGCGCACCGGCACGTGCGCGATCAGCGGATCAATGCGCACCGCAGTGACGTCCCGGGCCGCCCAGGTGCCGTCGGAGGTGGATCCAAACACGACCTCGAGCGATCCGTCCGTGACCGCGGTGAGCAGCTTGTGCTCCTCTGGCGGGCCGGCCGGCGTTCGGAAGACATCGCTGTAGTCGCTGCCATTGGCCTCGATCCACATCGGGCCAGCTCCGCCCGCTGCCGCCACGGTCAGTTCATAGCTGCCATCGGGCATCGGCGCGGTCAGGAGGCCGGAGGGCGGCACGGGGAAGCGCCCGGCCGAGCGGCGGGGATGGGGGACGAACGCGTCCCTTTGCCGCCGGAGATCGGCCACGCCGCGTTCCAGCAACGGCAGTTCATCGCGCCAGTGGCCGCTGAGATCGAACTGCGGCAGGCCCATGGCCAGATCGTCGCCGTAGGCATCGCCGGCTGCAGCCACGATCCCCCGCCACGCGGCGACGGCCGTTTGCTCCGCCGCGATGGCGTCATCGAGCGCGTTCACGTCCCGGGTGAGCTGAAACCGGGCGAAATCCAGCCCGGCCGGAATGCGGGCGGCATGGTAGCGGGCCAAAGCCGCAAGAATCCGAAGATCGACCAAGGAGGAAGCGAGTTCCTTGCCGGGGGCGGGCCCGGCGCGCTCCTCGGCCTGGCGGGCGAGGCGCTGCACATCGTCCGCCGCCTGGCTGAACCAGAGGCTGGTCGCGAGCGGGGCGATCTTGGCGGAGTCCTCGCCGGCCACGAGCTGGCGTGCGGCTTCGTTGAAGCTTTGGAACTGCTGCGTATCGCTGGGCTCAGAGCGCGCGTAGACCGGGAGATCCTCCCATCGCTGGCGCTCCGGCCAGCCGCGCGTCGTGGGAAACAGGTCGGCCGGGAGGCAGTAGGCGACGATGCGGGGAAGGATCTGGCTGGCGCGATGCAGGCCCTGCTCGACGAGAGGCCCGGCCTCGGGCCCGAATCGGCGGACGAACTCGCGGTCCCACACCTCGCTCGGCGTCGCCGGATTGTAGGTCAGGCGGCCAAAAACCTGAAAGAAATGCCAATACCGTTCGAATTCATAGTCATAGTACCGATAGGCGGGCTGCAAGAGTTCGACCGGCGGCATGGCCTGCGGGTGTCCTGCCATCCTGGTCGCCAGAGGCTCGATGACGTCGAAGCCGCGGGTGTCGGCAATCTGCACCGTGCCCGCGAACCGGCGAACATAATCGGGGTCGCCCCAAAGCAGGACCCGAGTGGTCCCGCTCGTCCAAAGGGTCCAATGGAGGTCATATTTGTGCGGATAGATCAGCATGTCCGAATAGCCGTGACGACGGTCGAACTGATTGTGCTCCTGGATGTGGGTTGGCGGAAAGGGCAGGCCGACCTGCTCCGACCAATATTTTGTGTTCATGCGGATGTCGGCGCCGAGCCGGAGCGCGTCCTGGATGATGTCATCCGGGACCCCTTTGGCCCGCGCTTCGATCCGCATCTGCGGCGCCTGGTCGTGAAGCGCGCGGAGGACTCCGGCCCAAAAGTCATGCATCTGGTTGGTCTCCAGCCCCGATTCGGCGTGCATCAGGAGCATCAGGGTGTCGATCCCGGGCACCTGGTGGATGAGTTTGACGATCGCCGCCTTGGTGTAGGGCAGCAGGTTGGAATCGTTCAACCCCCAGACTAGGCCGGGAACGGGCGCGGGGGCGCGATAGATGTGGTCCCAGATCCCGATCGTGACTTTCAGCCCGCGCTCATGGGCCATGCGCACCAGGGCATTGAGGTCGTCGAGGTTGCGCTGCTGCTGCGCCGGTGTCAGGGCGACGACCCGGACATCCGGAAAGCCCGCGGTGTCGAAAAAATAGGGATAGGGCGGAAAGAGATAGCCCTCCATCTCATAGGCGAAGAGCAGCTGAAAAGTGTTGAACCGGTTCCGCGCCAGATTGTCGAAGTAGCGGACCCAGTATTCCCGGTCGTGGAGCCGCTGTTCGAACCAGGCCTGCTGCATCGTGAAGACCGAGACGCCGCGTTCGGCGACAAAGGGCTGTTCATTGGTGTCGCGCACCTCGCTCAGGGGAAGGGAGCGATCGGCCGCCCAGCCCACCCGATCAGCCAGGTCGAGTTCGGCATACATCAGTCCGACCGCATCGGACCCTTCGGCAACAATGGCGGGCCTTCCCTTCCACCGGCTGTGGCGGATGACGAAGGCTTCCGGTTGCGCGGCGGGGTGGGGACCGGTGCGTCTGATCCAAACCGCGGCCGGTCCGGAACCCGCGGCAAGGCCGGTCACAATCAGAAACCGGCCCCGCGCCGAGGCGGGATCGGTCACCTCCTCGTAGGCCTCGCCCTTTGCCGCCAGCGCCTCCTCGAGCTTGTCGAGGCCATGCCGTGCGGGCAATAGCATGGGGGCCTCGCGGACGAGCGAAACGGCCGGGTCCGCCGCGCCGGCTGAGGCAATCGCGAAGAGGCAGCCGAGCACCAACCAACAGGACTGGGATGGGCGGGACATAATAATTTTAGACTGCGATTCTTGATCGCAGCGGCGATCAACGCTGACGGAATGCCGCCATATCATTGGTCAATTGGGGTTCCGGCGCCGGCCAACGCCAACGGTGCGGTTAGTTTCACCGTTTGGCCCAAACCTCGATTGCGGGATTTCATTGGGAGAGCAGCTCGGCCGGCCCTCCGGAAGTTGCGTTCGACTTCGGCGCCGGCGGACCATCGTCGGCGAGTTTGACCGGGGTCGGTTGGACTTGCAGGCCCGTGATTTTGAGCGCGAAAACATAGTCGCACGGTTGGTCGGCGGGCATTTTCACCTTCAGGCCTTCGGCGTCCTGGGTAAAATCCAGCGCGCCGGGGTGCCCCAGCAGTTCGACCTTTTCGATTTTCCCGGGCGGCAAATCCTTCGCGCCCGCGGCCAACGAGGCGATCACCGCCTGGTTGCCCGGCCAATCCATGACCAGCGCGTACAGGATCCCCGGTTTGGTGGTGAAGCGGATCTCCTGGGGCGAATAGGATTCCGCCGGCGGGTCGTCGTTGCCCCGCGGATTGTCGGGCGGCGCGGCATAGTAGGGTCCCTCGCCGTAACGCGTCCACGCCCGGGTGCCGTAGATCGCCTCGCCATTCACGTCCAGCCAGCGGCCGATTTCGCGCAGCCGGTCTTGTTGCTCCACCGGGATGGTGCCGTCGGCCAGCGGCGAAAGATTGAGCATGTAGACGCCGTTCATGCTGGTCGTGTCGACAATCCGGCGCACCAGCAGCGCGGCGGATTTGTAGACAATGCCCTTGACGTAGCCAAACTTGCTGCCGATGGGATCGTCGACCTCCCAGGCATAGGTCCGGATGGCCCGCGGCAGGATGCGACCCTGCCGCTCATAATCCTTGATCGTGCCATAAAGATACGCGGCGCGATCGCCCGTTCCCTTGGTGCTCAGCGAGACCGATTTTCCCCATGCTTGGGCCTGGTTGTAGTAATACGCTGCGACCTTCAGTTTGAGGGGGTCCCATTGGCGCCCGTTGACGCCGTTGTCGAACCAAAGCAGATCGGGCTGGTACCGATCGATCAGCTCCATGTTTTTCCGGACCCAAAGCGCATCGAACGCCTGCCGGTCGGCCGCACTGCGGTCGTAGACGTGGTAGAAGTCCCGCCATTGCGGATCGGTTTGGTCGCTGCCGGCAACGGCCCGGATGAAATCAAAATGCTCAAAGCTGTGGTTGTTCACCCCGAACCTGAGGCCCTCTTTCCGGACGGCGGCGGCGATCTCCCCCAAGATATCGCGGTGGGGTCCGAAATTGACGGAATTGAATTCATTGTAGTCGCTGGCCCACAGGGAAAACCCGTCATGGTGTTCACCGGTGGGAGAAAAGAATTTGGCGCCGGACCGCCGGAAGAGCGCCGCCCAGGCCGCCGGGTCCCAATGTTCCGCGCGGAAGAGCGGAATGAAATCTTTGTAGCCGAACTGATCCAGGGGGCCCCATTTGGCGATATGATCGCGCATGATTCCCGGGTTGCCGCCATACATATAGCGCACATACCACTCGCTCTGCCGGGCGGGCACGGAAAAGAGGCCCCAGTGCATGCAGAGCCCAAATTTGGCATCCACGAACCATTCCGGCGCCCGGTAGTTCGCCTGCAGCGAGGCCCAGGTCTCTTGATACGGTCCGGCGGGCATGGGCGGGAATTTAACCGGCTTTGGATCGGGGGCGGCGGCCAGATCGGCCGCGAGTTTCGCCCGTTCGGCGGCGCCTTCCGGGCTCGCCGAAAACGGAAAGGCTCGCGCCCCCCATGGGGCGGCGGCCAAAGCCAGGATAGTCAGAATCAATCGGACGGTCGATAGTTGAGGACTGCGGAGAGCGGGCATGGGAATCTCAGGGCGGGTGAGGTGTTTGCAGGAAAGACGCCGGGGAGGGGGCCGAACGGACGAGACTGAACGCGGATCAGCGAGATCAGACGGATTGCACGTGGTGGCCGTTGCAGTTTTTTACGCGGGAATGTCGGCGGGAGAGCCAGTAAATAATGGCTTTACAGCCCCCCTCCGGGCCCGTCACGGTTTCCCCAAACCTAGATTTCACCGCACTCCGCACTTTACCTACCATGGGCAACCTGAAGAAGAAACGCCGTCTGAAGATGAATAAGCACAAGCGCCGGAAGCGCTTGAAGGCGAATCGCCACAAAAAGCGCACATGGCAGAAGTGAGGCGCGCCCGTCGGCGCTGCCATCGGTAGTCCAAACCCACCGCCGTTCGCGGTGGGTTTTGTTTTTAGCGGGCGGCGACCGCTTCGCCGTCGCGACGGGGAAGGCCAGCCGCCCGAAACCTCGATTCGGGCGGCAAGAAGGGTTGCCGTGAGCGCAGCGCTCGCGACCCTTGCCTTCGTGAAGATCGCCCGCGCCCAGCTAGAACGCGCCCGCCGCCTGATTTGCGCCCTCCAAGATCACGTGCGCGCGGTCTTGATCGCCGTGCGCGGCCGCGGCGCCCGCCGCCTGGCCGGCATCGCGGGCGTCACCGCCGCGGACACGATCTACCACATCGACCGGATCAGCGAGGCCGCGATCCTGGGGTGGTTTGAAGCCCATTGGCCGAAGTCCTGGCCAGTCGAGCTGGTGATGGAAGGAATCGAGGACGGCGTGGCGGTCACCTTTCCGCGGGGCACGCCGGTGAACCGTACCCAGTTCAAATGCATTTTGGATCCGATCGATGGCACGCGAAATCTGATGTACGACAAACGACCGGCCTGGATGCTGACCGCGCTCGCGCCGCAGCGGGGTCCCCGCACCGCCCTCAGCGACATCCTGGTGGCGGCCATGACCGAATTGCCGACGAGCAAGCAGGGCTGGGCCGATCAATTCAGCGCCATCCGGGGCCGCGGCCGGGCGGGAGTGTGCGCCGAGCGGAGGGACTTGCGCACCGGAAAGCGCGCCCGGATCCGCCCCCGCCCGTCGCCGGCGCGGGATTGCCGGCACGGCTTTTCCTCGCTCGTGCGCTTCTTTCCCGAGGGCAAGGCCTTCACCGCGCAGCTGGAAGAGGAGCTGTGGGCGGCGCTTTATGGCCGCTCCGGCGGCTCGCCGGTAATCTTTGATGATCAATACCTCACCACCGGTGGCCAGCTGTCCGAACTGCTGACGGGACACGATCGGATGATCGGGGATCTGCGGCCGCTGATCTTCGCCCATCTGGGGTTCGATTCGGCCCTGGTTTGCCATCCTTACGACATCTGTACGGCACTCATTCTTAACGAGGCGGGCGGAATCGTGGAGGCCCCTGGGGGAGGCCCCCTGCGGGCCCCCCTGGACACGACTTTCCCGGTCGCCTGGGTCGGCTATGCCAACCCATTTCTCGCCCGCGCGATCCGGCCGGTTTTGCGGCGGATCCTGGCCCGCCACCTGCGCTGAGGTTCGGGCGCGCGGCGGCGGCCCGCCGGGGCCGTTTGTATTCATTTGTCAATTACAAAAACCGGGTCCGCTTTGGGCCCCGGCCAGGAGCCGGGAATCGACCGCCGGCGGCGCTGAAAACGGGTGAGAATCGACCACGATAACAACTTGATATGTAATCGGTAACAAAACACTTCGGAAAATATCACGAAAAGACTTGAACCGCTTCCGAGACCGCGCATGTTCCGCCCTCCCATCGAACGCATACCCGCCGCTCAAGAGCGGTGCGAGGTGCTTCGGAAGGCAGCAGAAGTTGTCCTTGGTTCGTTAGTTTTTTCAGAGTTTTTTGGGAAAGGTATTGACGAGGCCCGGACAAAAGTTCTTGCTGAAACTCTTTCCCCAAAAGGGAGCTCTTTGAAATTTACTTAGTACGATTGATTGGGACCCCCAATCAAAATTCTATAAATCGGTACCGGTCTATGACCGGTGCCAAAGTTCAGTAGTTCAAGAATCACTAGGTTCTTATATCTCTGAAGTTAGTTTTTCGGAGAGTTTGATCCTGGCTCAGAATGAACGCTGGCGGCGTGGTTAAGACATGCAAGTCGAACGGAACTTTTTGAATCGCAAGAGGATAAAAGTTCAGTGGCGAACGGGTGCGTAACACGTGAACAATCTACCTCTTAGAGGGGAATAGCTCGTCGAAAGGCGAATTAATACCCCATGT
>Ga0182024_10010533_pt1 | contig 18822 bp, 19 predicted proteins | sample P32metaG_FD_120480 | JGI IMG/M metagenome (GOLD analysis project Ga0182024, IMG submission 120480) | Permafrost microbial communities from Stordalen Mire, Sweden - P3-2 metaG (Illumina Assembly) | ecosystem: Environmental > Terrestrial > Soil > Wetlands > Permafrost | place: Sweden: Stordalen... | reverse complement strand
AGGCAATGCATCGTAACGTACGCGGAAGGAACGACATTTTCGGAAGTGTCAGGACGTCAACAAAAATATGGAGATGACAATCAGGGCCATTTATGTGGGGGAACGGGAACCGCGCGACCGGCCAGACTGCCGCGGGTGCCGGCCGAATCTACATATGATTGCGGTGGCGCGCCGATCCGATCGGGAAGAGCGATCCATAGCGACTGGCAGGAAGGAAATCAGGGTAGGGCACCTTGGCAACTTGGCATGACAACTCCGCCCCTAACCCACACACAATAATTAACGCCAAAGTAAACAGCGTGATCGTGGAGAAGCCTTGACTTGGTGAATGGCACCCGACACGGGTCTGCAGCCTTTTGTCAACGCATCGGCCTCTTCGATGGCCCTTGCCAAAATCCCAACATCGCCGAGGATGCCTCGCGACACGTCCCTCGAAGAGGATCAGATCGATCCGGACGCTAAGCTCATCCTGTCCGATTTCACGCAAAGTAGTGCCACCGAAAGTTCCTCCATCTGTGCTAACGTGTAGTCACCGAGTATTTCCCCATGGACCTGTACAGAAGCATGTTTTTCATCCATACACTCGACAACGACTATAATCGTATCTTCATTTCCTCGTTTCTCTGATTGTCAGGCGCTCTGGACTCCTTCGACGATCTTGCGCGAAAGTTGTATGATCGATCACTACCAGATGATGAGATCGCCAGAATAAAGAGGGAGATGTCGCGGAACCTAAATCTCATGATGGCTGATCGAAATGAGACTCTGGCAGAAGCTACTCGTCTCTACGAAACAGTGAGTTCTACTATCGTGTGTTAGCTTATTCTAGGCTGACCAAGCTTTCAACACCCTGGATGCGTCGATCACTGTCGCAGAAGAGAATCTCAATAACCCTCCATCTTCGACATACTTCCTCCCCACGCCGCCGTTGGAGGACGAGATAGAGAACGAAGAAGATCTCAGCGATGAGTCGGAAGAAGTGGAAGATGACGAAGATGACGCTGTCTCGATCAAGACAGACGATTTGACCACGGCACACCTTGAGGAGGCAGAACTCAGAGCGCTTCGTCGTCGTATGAAGAAATCCTTCCAGTGGCAACCTACGGCGACCTGCATAAAGAAGGAACTTCAGATGATGGGTCGATGGCCACCGGGCCGTACGATTGACAAAAACGCAAGGCACAGAAAGAAATTGGCCAAAATCAAGCGAAAGAGACAGCGGCAGATGCAACGGACCATCAGAAACCGTGCTATTGCCGGAAGAAAGGCCGCATTGGCGCGGTCGGAACAGAAGGCTGCTCAAAAGCCAGGTAGCCAGAAAAAGCAAGAGGCCAAAGTGCAATATGCGATGCCGGTTGCCGCTGATGAACCTACGTATTGCTATTGCGGAGACGTAAGCTACGGAGAGATGATTGCATGCGAAAATCAGGTATGCTTACATGGTGACGGGATTGATCTTAGTCTTGTCCGAGGGAGTGGTACCATTTGGATTGCGTGGGATTGGATGCAGCACCGAAAGGGAAATGGTATTGTCGAGACTGCAAACCCGGCGGTGACAGCATTGGGACAGGAAGAAAGCGAAAACGAAACTAACCGCGGCTATTTTGATATGTATACTTCACAGGATATCCTGGAGCATGGGGCTAGAACATAAAGTAATTCATTCGGACTGATTAAAAAACCAGCTTTCCATCTGACCACCTCACACACTAAAGAGATTGAATAAGATATAACTATTTAAGCTTTTGAAATGTAAACATCCACCACCTGTCCTGCACCACTTGAAGCCCGCTATACTCTAGCACTTGATCAGCACGGGAAAAGAGAGATGGTACTTTCGGTTCTACTCCACGAAATCGTGCTATTTGCGATTCCACGATCTCGCATGGAGTCTCCTTTCCTGGCTCTCCAGGTTCCGCTTCTCCACTGCAGTTTTCTGCTTTTTCTTTCCGAATAAAGGCCTCAAGACCAGAACCCCCAAAACTCCCGCAAGTGTAACACCGGAGAGAATAGCCGCACCGAGCGATAAGTTTCGCACAAGCTTCATGTTCCTGTTAGATTCGGCCTGTTGTTGATTAATTTCCTCCAATTGCTTGGTGAATTGGTTGAAATCTTGCTTGACCTCGGACTTCAGCTCATTCACATGAACTCCAACGGTCTGTGGTACATTCTCCAACTGTGTCTTCAGGGACTCGATATTGTTCTTGTGATCAAGTTGTAACTGATTGACATCTCGGTGCAGATTATTGACAGGCTGAGGATCGAACCCTGGATGTTGACTGATCTGATTCACTTGGTTTTGCGTATCATGGATCGTGTCCAGTATAGCCCTTGAGCGGTCCCTATCTTCTGTGAAAGCGGCAGCGGGAAGCCTCCGATCGAAATAATCTTGAGTTAAGATTGATCCCTCAAGGTTGAGAATCGGGCCTCTCAGCGTGTCGAGTTTATTGTGGAGCGGTGTTGCAACGTCCCGTAGATCACTCGGTCCAAGCGTTGGACGGTTTCTGAGATAGTGCACGTCTTGAGCAACTCCATTGAGTCCCGCGAGATTTTCGTTTGCGATTTCAGTCTGATGTTTAATTCCAGCAAGTTGGTCCAAGACAGGTTGTTGATCAACTTGAGGACGACCTTCGATCAGGTTCTTAAGGTCTGTAAACCCATTCTGAATGTCATCGGGGTTCAGGTTGAATATAGGATTATCGTGTATATCCTTATGGAGGCCTTCGAGATGGTCTAGAACCGAGGTACTCTGGTAGTTACCAATCGAGCCGGTAATTTTGTCCATTTTTCCGTGAATGTCGCTGAAATCGACCTTCTGATTGATATTCTCAAGATTTCCGTGAACCTTACTCATCTCAGCCTTGATGTTGTCGGAATGGTCTTTCAGGAGCCCTCTGACTCCCCGGATATCCGTATTTAGCCCCTCTGTGTTGCCTTTGACGGCGCTCATGTCGTTCTTTGCAGAGTCCAACTTGCCGTGGACGCCGTCCAAACTTTTATCTACGGCCTCGAGATGGTGATCCACTGAACCCAGACTTTGGCTGATAGAGCCCAGCTCTTTGTTTGTCTGCCCAAATTTGACCTTTATGTCTTTTAAAGTGCCTTTCGCTGCATCCAAATTGCTGTTGACGGTTTGAAACGCCACTTTGTTTTCTTCCGTGAGATGTTCGAGCTTTTCTGAAAACTCTTTGAAGACGCTATCGAAATCGGGGAGAGATTGATGCTCTCTGATATCTTGCAATACATTTTGCATTCCCCGAATCAGCTCAGGATCGGTCTCAGGTTTTTTCTGGAGTTCTTCCAAGTAGGATTTTAGCTCATCCAACCTTTTGCTGTTCTCATCTTCGGTGTCATTTGCCTCTTTGAGCAACTCCGTAATTTCCTCCAGTTTTTGAGAGTAGTCATCTGGTGATTCAAGTTTCAGGCCACGTAGCTGCCCTTCGATGTGTCGTAGATTGCCTTTCATCTCCATGATGTCTGGCTTTTCTTGACTTTGTAACTCTGCAACTTGGGTAGCCATCGCTTTAATCCGCTCTCTGATGTCCTCGTTGATATCCTGCTTTTCGATCATTGTGACCATCCCTTTGTGTATAGCGTCTAATTTGGGGTGCCCGTCTCGAGTAAGACTTTCCATTTTCGTGTGCATGGAAATTAGCAACGAATTGTCAATAACTGGCCGAGAAGATATCTGTTTTGTCTCCGCCTTTATGTCGACGATTCCTTGTTCCATCTCTTTCAGCTTACTCAACTTATTTCGAAGTTCTTCAAACACCGGCCTTTGAGCGTCAAGTCGTTCTTGAATAGAATCCAGTCCAGCCGCCTTCTGTACTCTGTCCGCCACCTCGTGGAGCCATTTTTGCAAGTCCGGCTCAGCTGCCTGGCCCATTTTCTTGATACCGGTTGCAATTGAATTAAGGACATCCCTGTCCGCTCGGACATCGTCACGTATCTCATCCACGTGGTTGACCATCGCCTCCATCAGATGGCTTTGTCCTATCAGGGATGCATGCATATCTCGCGCCACTGCCGCCAATGTCCTTTCCATTGAATTTACCACATTGTACGTTGAGTCATGCGCTTGTGTTATCCACTTCGCGATAATTCCGCTCGAATTCTCGAAATTCCGATTTTCACCTGGCGGGCCGAAGAACGTTTCCCACTGCTGATCGAGTTTTTGCAAGTCGGCAGTTTGCTGGTCAAGCGCTTCTTGAACCTCTTCGGTCAGACTCCATGGTCCGCGAAGCTCTATGGAGCCGTATTTGTTGATTTCGGACTGAAAATTATCGAACCGGTCTGTGATTTTTTGGATGCATGCAGCAAGCTTATCATTACGGTCGGCCGTTTCTGATTCCTCGTTGATCTGATGTAATTCCGTTTCTAGAGCCGTCAGATCGTCGGAAAGTGTCACTTCGAGTTCGTGTAATCGGTTCAGTGCAGCCGTCTCCAACAGAATTCGATGGATATATTGGTTCTGTAGCTCGAGATTTCCATCTCCTTGACCGCTTTGTGAAGCTTGATTATCGCTCATTGCTTTAGCGTTTGCTTAGGAGACAAGTTGCTGAATGAACAAAGGGCCAGCAGAAATAATGTGGTAACACATGGTTGGCTTCCAGAGTCATTTCCTAAGACATTGGTACCGAGGATATTTTGGCTCGTTCGGAGTGATGATCTGCGATGGATACGCTACAGGATGAGCCAGTTTCACATTCGTCAATATCGCTCAGTGAATTCAAATAAATTATCCAGTATAGTCGCTTCTAAGTGCAGTTAACTCCTACATGCGTCAGTTAAGTAAGCGCCGTAAACCTCTCCTTAAGATTACCCCAAACCCGATTACAATCCTCGCAATAATTTTTTAGCTTCCCAATATCTTGCATTCGCTTCTCCAAATCGTCATCCGATACAGTGACGATATACTGTGCGGCCACGTCGCATTTGTACAATTCATCAACCAACCAGGTCATCCACTCCCCATCGACGAGCTCTTTCTCCACCTTGTTGACTGTATGTAACGATACCAATAACTCATGTCTTATGACACTTAACTGCTGCCGTTTTGATCGCAAGTGCGAGGCTTTTTCTCGCGCAATTGGAACAACAAACTCAGGCGATGAGTCGTAGTTCGGATCCGTTAGGTCGTAAAGGGCGTGTATTTCTGCAAATTTATCATAACTAGCCAAGTCAGGTTAGATGCGCGCTGAGAGTTACCATAACGAATTATTAGTCTCATTTACACCAGTGAGTCCATGGGAGACCAACTCATCTATTTCGTTGAGCCCGACCATACGTATAATAGCATTGTTGCGGTTTACGCCAGCTTTGATCATGATTTCTTCCGCTTTGCGAGTATGCCAATAACCAACAGTTGACCTGCTTGACAGGAGTATGTTGGCAAGCACACTAAGGATGAATATCCCAATCAAGATTCGGTGAGCGCTAAGAAAGCCTATGGTTCGCTGTATGGCCGCCGATGGCAAATAAAATATGTCTTCCAGCATTCCTTCGGTTGTCCCAAGTACATCCTCGGAGAATAATGAGAATATAGATCTCTTCGAAGACCTTTGCTTTGAATCTCGGACAAACCCAGTTTGCAGCCTCTTAGCTTCGAGCACGCCGCCAATTCTCCCGTACATTCTGATGGATCGCTGGATATCATTCCCACGACCCAGAATACTGACTTGAGGTTCAACTTCAGCAATGACTCTGTTAGCAGTATCCTCAATTGAATGATGAGCAGCTCTTTTGACAACAGCTGAATGTTAGCTTTTTACAACATGTAACAACCTCGTAGGACTCGGGGTACATTGATCAAGTCCACGCCTATAGATACCAACAATTTACATTTCGTTTTCGATACATAGGTGATGCAGTACTTGTGTAAGAGTGCTATCGATTCGTTCCGAGGGAGATCCCAAGGCCGATATCTAACGAGAACAACATAGCATCTACTGTCAGATGGATAACATACGACTCTACAAAAATTCGTCTCGTTTGAGGATCGTCTGATATTCCGTAACAGCTGTCTCTCGCATTTTCCCTGAAGTATTAGTCAACATCCAGCTGGATGACATACTTGAGATGGAGTCCCTGAACTCCATAGTATATTTATACTCCCGTATCAACTGCTTGTCCACAGACTTCCATGGGCCAATTTCCAGTTCACCGACTTTTCTCCCTCTATATACTGTTTTCCAAATGGGGGTATTGTCACCGAACATCAGATGAAAAAGAGACTTCGCAGGAACGTGGAAAACTAATTCGGCAAATCTTTTTTCCAGATGATTGGTGCAACCACAGATTACTGGCTCTGATGGAAAGACAACCCGAACACTATCTCCAGATTTTCGAAGGAGTTGCGGCGGTAGACCATTTCGTTCTGCCTCATCACCGTAAATACCGTCTGTTGCTTTTGGTGCTCTGGTAACCTCGAAATCCTCTTCAAAATTTCCGCCCACAAAATCTCCCACCTCCTCCTCGCTTTCTCGATCCTCTTCCATATGTTTTATTTGCTGTAGAAGCTCTTGAGTATCCGCCGGTTGATCAGATAGACTATTCCGAAATAAGACGTCAATACGTCGTGTTAGAAGATTTGCGCTGTCTAAATATACTTTCGCATCGACGGGATCCATGTTGTCTCTTTCGATAATTATGCTGTCAGCGGACGCCCCCACGTGATGAGATATTTTTATGATATCCGAGAAAGGGATGCTTTGCACACAAACCATTCCTTGCGCGTGAGCAAAAAAGTGCAAGCCCGAAGTTGTTGCGTACATTCGGCCCCAAAGTTGCTGCCCGGCCACGGGTTGCCACATGACTCGACACACAACAAGGACAAACTCATCTGCCGGTGAAGCTGGAAATAGTGTACGAAATTGGGCATCTTGCTTCCTAAGTTCTGTTGGATAATCGTGAGGATATTGAATCGGTGTATAATCCACACTCGAGACCGAGTTAGAATGGCTTCTGAATTGGCTGATTGAACTTCTCCGCGACCCTTTCTCGGCGGCTACAGGTGATGATGAAACTGAGAGATGGCGCTGCTGAGATTTTTCAAAAAAGGTATCCGCCGAGCCTTGTGCTTGATTTGTCGAATCCGAGCCTTGATGAAACTCGTTGACTTCCTCTAACGATACAAGCCCCCAGTGCATGCTCCCCCAATAATTCGCCATAACACCGTTGGGAGTGTTCGCAGATGCGGCAGTAGCGGAGCGCGAACGGGCTTGCACCGCTCTTGTGCTCATCTGTGTAGGGAGTGGAGGAGGCGCCAGAGTTCCAGGAGCAATATTACTGCCGCCAACTGGATTTGTGAACACATCTACAGGCCGAGGGCCGCTGATGTTGAGTTGCTGAACAGGAACATGTTGTCCTGCCAGGGCTGATTGCGACGCTGCAACGAGAGACGCGATGCCTCCGGTCGGTCCAGGCATCCCCTTCGGTCGGTCCTTCAATCGACTTTCCAGCTTATGTACGATAGAACGTGATGCTTGCATGCTCCCCCCTCCTCCAGTCGGGGAAGAGACATCGAAGCTTGCTCTAGGTGTGATTGAACCTTGAGGCGTAGATAGACCGCCTACCGAATGACGCTCATGCTCATCCGGCTGAGGGGCGGCAAACTCTGCATGCGCTGGAGCCATGATTGAAAAGGCTTGGGGATGTTGTTTCTCGTCCGCCAACACAGCGTTCTTGGCCAATTCGAATACTTGCACCCAATCCGCCAATTCATCTTCCGTCTCGGCCTGCAGCATGTAATTGTTGGACTTCGTCATCACTTCAAAGCAGAATCGCCGCTCCTCAGAGGGTGCTAGCCGTACATTGCACAACAGAACTCCGACTCGTTCGCTTTCCTCCACTCCTGCGCTCTTAGTCGAATTGTGCAGCCACCCAAAAGTTCCATCTTTCACAAAGAACCACCTCCTTACCCAGGTATTCCGTGCAGGTTTCCCTGAAATGATGCGATTATAAAGCCACCCCTGTTTCGCTGGCTTCCCCGAAGACGAAACGGAGAAGTTTCGCTTTCGAGCAGACGTATCGCTCCCGACACTTGAACGAGCAAGCCTTGCGGTGGTTGACTTGCCATTAACTGGTAGACTGTAGCACTGATAGATCGACAAATCTCTCTTCGGCTGAACCATGTCTGAGATTTCCTTTTCTAATTTTGTTTTCGTGACGTATAACTGATCTTGTAGAGATTTTGCAGAGACAGTCATTTCATTATTCCACGCGAGTATTTTTTTCATTTCTTTTCCCAGTCCCGCGAATTCTTTCGTGATTTCAGATTGAAGGCGCAATTCTCGTTCTGCAAAGCCCGCAAAGGCGGAGACAAGCACGCGGTCACACGCCGTTCTTAAATTTGAAATGGCGATACTGTAAGAGGCTGAAGAATGGATGTAATTCATACGAACAGAGTATAATTGATAAGCATCCTATGAATTAGAAGGCAACGAAGAAATTCTACCTCACGAAGTGCAGAAGGCTCTTTTGTTTTCGATTGAGAGGCATATCGACCAACAAGCTCCTCATATCGATCTTGCAGTCTGTTAAATTCCCGTTTCTGGCCCTGACCTCTCAATTTAGTTCCAAGGGAACATACCTTGAATTCTTTAATATCTTCTCTGAGGAGTTTTGTGATGGGAGTAATCATGATCTCCCGAATTTCCCGTCCTTGACCGAAAATTTGGCTCCAGAATTGCTTTAATCCATCGGAGAACCTCGTCATTGCCAAGAAGGTGTAGTCCGGGTCTACTATCAGTATGTATTCAGAGGCGCCGAGACCGATTAAAGCGTCCGCTAGAAAACCAGGAGCTGCACGAGCACATAGGATCGTAGTACTCTCTTCTAAGCCTTCAAATAAGCAGCTGCTCCCCAGAGATGAATACGTTGCAATCCCGCAAGCCAATCCGAGAGTATTTTGACGTAGCTTTCCAGCCATTTCTCCAGCGCATCGACTTGGTCCTCGAAATGTCGAACGGATGCGCGAAACGGCGGTGAGTCGATGACAGCCTCCCGCAGCCCGACGGGAACCATGGACAACAGTCTCTGTTGCTCTGCCATTTTCGTGCTGAGAGTTTCTTAGCCGCTGTGGTCTGTCAGTAAAGGCAGGTGGTTGCCATGTCAGGTTCGCATCACGATGATGACACAAACGCAACAGACAGCGGGGCTGGCTTTGGCTTTGTTGACTTTGGCTTTAGCATATGGAGCGGCGGGGTTTCCGGCACGGATCGCCGGAAGGCTCAGATGAACAGTCGGCAAGAGTCACAATTATCCTTCAAATATACATAATATCCTCATCAGTAGTCACCTTTGTGATTCCTCCATCACTGTTGGTAACTTTCCCTTTCCTTCTATTCTCCTGAGATAGAAGCACCATAGAGCAACGATTTTCCAAGTACAGTTCATCCCGCCCTACAGATATTGATTCCAACAATCAGATGCCATTAATTTATACACGCATCTACTTATAAACCCACTCAAACACTCAGACAGAATCGCTAAGAAGGAATATCTCAGTTGGAGACCCTCACACCATCCCTGAAAAATGCCTCAACCCTGGTTGGGATACCTGCCAAACTCCCCGTCAACTCGGCATGACCATGCTGGAATCCTCCTTTCCACCCACCCTCATAACGATCTCCATTAGCCCAATAGAACACTCCATATCCATGAGCTCTTCCATCTTTCCAGCCTCCCTCGTATGTGTTTCCGGTTGCGCTGTTCTTTTGGATACCGTATCCCGCAGGAAGCCCGTTACGTAGACCGCCGCCGTAAATATGAGGAAGATCAGGGTATGTGACGTATCCTTCTGGCGTGGTTGTCTGGCCGTTTGCGTAGATGGCGTTAGCTTGATTGAACAGAACCAGAATTGCTGGCTGAGACACCGCTGGCTGTTGCTGGGGGTCGGGCTGCATCTGCAGGTGGTGTGGCAAGGGGGTCATCGGACGAGGAGGAACGTTGGAGGGCACCCTGGTAAGCGCTGCCATCAAGAGTTGTTCGTGGGCTGTGTTGAATGGAAAGCGGAACGTATGGAGGAGTCTTTTGTAATCTTGGTGATGGGGTTGAGTGAGGATAAGGATTACGTGGAGGATGCGCCAGGCATGCGGGATGAGCGGCTCGTATCAACCTTATCGAACCTACTTCCACATGGTTGAAGAGTTGGTTACAACTGCGCGTACCCTCGGGAATGCGTGGCCGACTAGTACAGACTTAACGATATTGATGTGAGTTTAGTGGATAACTAAAAAAAGACTTTGAGACGGGCAGTTGAAGCTTGTTTAGAAATAGCATATTCATAATAATTCAAGATCGATAAAAGGATGTATTAGGTTCTGCTTTCTGCTTTAGGGCCGTTCCTTACTTCTCTGTGCTTGATATTCAAAGAGACTTTCTGGAGATGCGAAAGATAGTTTTCGCGCCGGAGGCGAAATAACTATTTGAGAAAAGAGGCGGCCAGAAAACGCGGATCAAGAGGAACTATAGATTCCCGGCACTCTAATAGATCCCTAGCCAAGATATCGCTGACACGTCTGAATCAGTCCTACAGAACATAAAGGTCGTTTACCTCGACGAGAGCGTTAGCTTCCCGGTTAGCTTTCATGAAAACCTCCCTGTACATCGCGATACTTTCTTGGACGACGTCGTTTTTAGTGCGCCGTCCTTCGCATATATCCTTCATCTTGACTTCCATCTAGTAAGTTAGTCCAATCTTGATGGATTACATACCTGCTTTCGCAAATATGGTTTAATCAGAGAAACATCAAAGTTCATAGCATTATACCCTTCCACCAACCCAATACCCAAAGTCGAAGGAACAAACTCAGTAACGCCTCCTCTTTGAGCTCCTCCGGCGGCACGACCCTGTCCACGACCTCGGCCGCCTCTACCTCTGCCTCCTCGTCCTCCCCTTCCCCCTCTCCCAGCTTCCTGGGGAAGATCTCCATCCATCTCATCCATGCTGTCTTCTCCATCGGTTCGCATACGTCTCCCTCCAAGTTGCTTGAATACATACTGACGTTCCACAATTTTCTCAATATGATCAGCCATGGTAGCATCCGTGCCAATTCCATTCGCGTCCATCAGACCAATTAATTCTGGTTCAGTCAGATAGTGAGGCGCAGCTGTCTTCCCTTCCACCATCTCCAGGCTCGACGGCATGATGGTCTCACCTTGCGTGAAAACGGGCAACGGCTGAGAAGAAGTCCATTTATCGTACGGGTAGACATCCAAATAATTCCGTTCAGTCACCACTAGGCCTGTAGCTGTAAAGCGTTCGCCGGAAAGGTCCAATTCAGCGGTCGTTGAGTGGCCGTGCGCGTCATCGGAGCAACACGCGAGAAACCGTCTTACGACAAATTCGTAGACTTTACGGTCCTCTAAAGAGTCGAGATTGTTTAATTCAACGTGAGCCACTGGGTGAATTGGTGGATGTGCTTTGTCGTTGTTTTTACCCCTTCTTGGAGCTTGAAACGCGTCATTTAGGAGCCTAATGTAAGAAGACAAATAAGGCGAAGTACTGTTGCGCATATTGACCCCAATTGTTATCGTTAGTTTGTTTTTGCACAAGGGCTCGGAGATCCATCCCTGGGTCGAACTGATCCGTCTCTGTTCTTGGATATGAAATAAACCCCTTTGTATACAGCTTTTCAGCCGTCTGTGTCAGAGAGGCTTCTCAAGCGATATACCTTCATGATTTGGGCAGAGCTCATACGGAGAAAACGGGCACCCTGCTTCTGTAACTCTACTGTTGTCAAAGGAAGAGGTTTCCTGAAATTAAAACAGACAAACAACGATATACCATTTATTTCGTGGTTTTGAGATGACGCTGGCCACTCTCGCCAATCCCTTGTCGAGACACATTTCGTACAGACAAAGACAGCACAACCGATCAAACAGGTGTCCCCGTTTCCAAGTGAATTTGACATCGATCGCTTCCCGAAGTACGGACAGCTTGATCGACCAGAAGGGTTCAGGGACGAAATTATCGACTCGCCGCCAACGATCAACGACGAACCCCATAGTTGGAAATTGACATCCACCTTGCCATTAGAAATACTCATCAGAGATTGTACCATAGCTGACAATTAGCCTTTCCTCAGCAATTTCAGCTATTCGTCTTTGCAGGGTCATTGTTTGAAACCGTGTAAACGCAGCCCCGATCCGCAGATCAAGTTCTAATCGAGCATTTACGGCAGCCGCCTGTCGATGATCCAGTGCTACAGGATGATGCGCCGCATGTATTATATGTCTATTATTAACAAACAATGGAAGGGAAGTTACGCTCGTTCAAGATTGTTAAACCTTGCTCTCTTGACTTGGATCTGTGCGTTACCCTTTTTCGCCGCACGTTCAATTTCAGATCCAATATGCTCTCCCTCTCTATCACAGTCCGTCCATATAAACAGTTCCCTTGCCTGTCTACTCTCCCTAACGATATTATCATAAATCCCCTTGGATCCCTTATCTAAGTAAAGTTTATCAAAGCAGCCCGTACCTGAGGAATGGTTTCAACGATCCTAGCCTCGTCAAATAGCGCGATAGGCGCACAAGCAGTCCATTTTCTCCATTGCTGATCAAAATCGGCTTCTGTCAGATGGCCGGCAACACTCGTGAACACGACGTCACACTCTCCCCATTGAGGGAACCGGGATGTGAACTTGTAGTTTTTGATGTATTTGTTGTTTGTTCCAGTGACGTCCAAACGACCTCCTGCGAGGATTTGGGAGACTGCTTTGGCAATGGAAGGTTTTTCGGCGACGCAGAGAACTTTCATCGCTACATCATACCCACAAAGTAAAGCCGTTATTGTAAATTCATTGTACCGCTGATGCAGATGGGCCAGAAAACCAAAACATTAGGCACAGGACACGGCAACGCGCTCCGGCGATTGATCGACGCCGCAAGTTTTGGCTTTACTTTGAAGGTCCTCCGGCTTTAGCGTGGGGGACTCAAATATGAGCCGCAGATTATTTTTCTCGTGGATCGTTGACGACGAAAGTCGATCATGAACAATTTTCCTTCAAAACGAGTGCTGTTCGCTTTTGTGCGAATAGTCTCGGGTCAACCATACAAGTGTCCTACATGTGCACGCCTAGGACGGTATTTACGGACTGAGCATAACAGGCAAAGGTTGGTCGGTACTCGACAGTTCGGAGGAACCTCTTACGTCAAATCAGAAAACTCGAACCGAGGTCATGGCGCTAGTTTCCTCGATTTCCAGCTCTCAAGCCTTCGAAATAGTGATGAAACAACGCAGGAGGACGATCGAAATGTGACGGGGCTTATATCTTCGAAAGAGAAAATTCTTGAAGATATACAAAACATTGAGACCGGTTTGGACATGAGTGCACTAGGAATTGAGGAGTTGGAGGAGAGCCTCCTGGCCGTCGACAACCCTGAAAAGTCTAACGAGACGTTGGAGCATGACCTGCAACCATGGTATCTTCGAGATGACGGCGGGATTTCCGAGGACGAATATGCAGCAATCGAAAATCTTCTCGACTCAACGGAACGAGCCGCAGAGAATACAGAATCGCCAGAACTAGAGCCCGACCCCGACCCCGAACCGGCTGTGGATCCTCCTGAACAACAGAGCTCAGAGCTACTCCCATGGTACTTGCGTGAGCAAGAATCCGAGACCTCTCTCCTTCCCAATGTCGACATACATCAAACTCAACTTGAAAAATACCCCGACCTTCCTTACAATAGCCCCCCTCTCCTACAGCCACTAGTATCTCGTTTATTCTACGACCATCACCTTCAAAACATCGTCCTACTTGACTTGCGGAACCGGGATCCGCCGCCCGTATGGGGAAGCAATACTATCATGATTCTCGCGACAGCTCGCTCCGAGCGACAACTTACGGCGATTGCGGAGGCAACCGCAAAGTGGTTGAAAACCACAGCTGGTGTTCAGCCCCGAGTCGATGGCCTACCGAAAAAGGAAAGTCTAATTATCAAACGACGGCGATTACGACGAAAATCATTGAAAAAACCCGGATATCTGATTGCGACACCAAAACCCACAACCTGGGTCAGTATGTTCACTAGATATCAAGGCATGGTATTGCAGCTGTTTACTGAGGAAGGGAGGGAAGAATACGATTTGGAGGGGTTATGGGGCGATAGCAGGGTCGTTGATGCGGGTGTTTTGGACATGAAACCGCGTAAGATGAGACCTGGCGGAATAGAGGAAGATGAACGTGTTGTAACCTCTGCCCCAGCGAAGAATCAGAAAAAGTCAATGTTGCAGAGACAGCTGGAGAAAGAGCAGAATAAATATGATAAGAGAAAGGAAGATAAAGCTAAAAAGAAGAGGTGGACAAAAGAGGAGAAGGAAAAGGCCAAGCAGCGGAGGGCTCAGGCGGCGTCGCTTTCCGGTCAAGCCGAATTTGCGCCACGAAGAAGGTCTTTTGAAGATCGAAGGAGAGGAGGCGATCGTCAGCACACTCGGCAGCTGCATACGTTCACCTGCAGGCCTCGCAACTGGATGCCACAGCTTGTCAGAAGTATGTCAATGGACGTCTCCGCGAGGAAGCCAACTAGCGATATTCGGTGGAAAAAGGGGGGTGATGAGGCAATGCCCCAGAAGCAAGCTGCCTGGTGGGGCAAATCCTACGATACTCATCCCCGTTTAAGTGATACGATATTGCCGTCGTCTGTTTTTGAACAGCTTTTCGATGCGCTGAGAAGTCAATCGCCGTTCACTCCGCGAGATGCCGCTTTGGATTCAGTTGCTCAGACAATCGCGCTGCAAGGCGACAGAAAAGTAGCTGAGAAACTAAGAAACTTATCGGCTGCGAACGATTCTGGGAGTTTGCTTCTCCTTGCACACTTTGGAAACTTGTCTCGCTTCATCAAAGAGGCGAAATCTGTCGATAATGTTAGTGGAGCTGCCTCGAAGTTCTCGATGGACCCCTTTCCTGAGAAAGGTTTCAATTGGGCGTTTGATTTCTTTCTCCGTGATATGCCTGTTCGGCCTAGTGCACACCATTGGTGGCTTGCGATACTATATTATCTCAACCTCCAGATGCACGATCATCGACAGTATCCTATCGGACGTCTTCGCGACATTCTTCTTCTACCCGTCTCCCAAGGAATCTCCATCCCTCGTTCAGCTTTTCACGTCATACTGAACCACATTGCCCTGTCCAGCCCCGAGAATCGCGATAACTGGGCGGAATCACAAATTAAAAGTATTTTCCGTCGAAATGTCACAGATCGTCTTGCAACCTTGGATTCATTTCTCCAGTGCATGAAGTCACAATTCGGCTACGATTACACTCACGATGAAGAAGTTTACCTTGCGGCCTATAAAGCGTGTTGTCAGCCGTACCCGACTCTTACTCAATTAATCAACGACATCGATCTCCCTCTTCCCAGGCATCACCAAGAAAAACGCAGAATCCTCATCAGGCAATACTCCCAGCGAAATATGCTCTTCTCCCCAGAGTTCTTCGTACTGGAGCTCCTCCAGTTTGCACATATACAGAAGTGGCGATCTTTTCTGAAAAGATGGAATGTGACTCGGAATGTCGGACTTGGGAAAGATGCTGATATGTGGTCTCTATTCTGGTGCACTTTGGCTCGAGGTGCAGATCAGGTGACTATTCGATCTGCGCTTCGGCACAATTTCCATGAGATGCTGGATGAGGGATTTGGCACGGCGGTTAGTAAAAGTATGAAAAGTATGGCTATTGGCCTTCTGAAGTGTGTAGAGATTGTGGATCCCAATCGGCTCGAATTCACCGAGCAGAGAGATGTGGCGGAGAGGCTGTTGAACAGATTTCAGTGAAAGCGGTTTAGGAGGAAGTGCGTGTTGGACAAGCATCGAGCCCCGTGCATATCGAGGTGTTGTCTGCATAATAGTGTTGATGAGATCTGGTGGTGATGAGATCTGGGATCTGGGGTGTGCCTGAATGTAATATTAGAGAGCCAACCTGGTCTCTGAGATGAGATAATAGCAGTCTGATCGCGGGGAATAGCGATGAAATTAAAGTTCTGATTGGCTCAGGGTTGGGTGTCTGAGGCCTCGCTCGCGTAAGCCGCGTAAGACAAGTCTCAGGAAAGCTGCCGGCTCACGCTCCGCTGCACGCATCACAGCGGGCCCGCACTGCCACCAAATGAACAGACCTGATTATCGCCTGCTCTACGTGCTCTCAGAGCCGCCTGTCCAGGTCGCAAAGACTGTTTCGCATGACTGGAAGACTGGCGATGTCCTTTTGGCCCGCAACGATGCTGCTTCCTCAAGCGAGTGGTTCCTTATCCTGGATGTGAGTCATGATGGGCAAGTCATAGCTCTACAGCTCTCAGATACATCCAATCATGGAGATACTTCCGCGGAGTACATTAGCCTTGGGTCAGAGGGGCTCGGTCTTTCTGAGCGCGGATTCGGCTTAGGTTTGACCTCTTCGAAACATGCTGACAGTTATCTAGCTTCGCAATGGGTTCGGGTGGACAGGGTGTATTTCGAACCTCACATAACTGGCACAAAAGAAGCTCCACTCACGGTTCTGCCTGTAGGCTCTTTCTCTGAGCCATTTCTGTCCAAAATCAAACAAGCGCTCACCGACAGGTGGCTTCAGACTGCCGCCTCCATTCCAGGAGATTCCACGTCGAATTCGTTTGAAGATACCATCAGATCAGGGTATGATCTGCAACGCTTCCTAGATTTGATACAACTTGAATTGGACGGAGTAGATTACGCCTTGATTCGAGAATTTCTTCATCTCCCGGAAATGGATTTCAAAGAGCCGGAGCCACTGGATTGCGATTGCGAAGCGCATCAGGCAAAGCGGAATAGCATATCTCCTCACGTTTCCTACCCCAGGGATTTTCTTAGTCGCTCGTGGCTTAAAATGATCGAGTGTGCAAAGAAATTGGAATTGCAGGAAGATCCCATTAAGACTCTAGAGAATCTCAAAAGAACATCTGAGTGTCTAGGGTGTCAACGTACACCACCTCTTATGGTCAAACTAACCTATAGCCGGCCAACCCATTAGTCATATCTTCGTCCCCAGGCCCTGTTACATCCAAATCCTCCCCCCAGAGCTCTTACTCCACATCATCGAAAACATCCCGCTACATTGGGAACGAGCGACACTGCTGAATTTCGGTCTGACGTGTAAATATGTGTATGGACTCGTCAATATGAATCTCTATAGGTCAATTGCACTATCATGCCGCGAAGAGAAATGGGACAAGGTGGTTCAAATGTTGCCGAAACATGGCCATCTGACAAGAGATATTTATCTTGAGGCGCCGCAGTATGACGATCATCTGTTGAAAAGAGTTGTTTTTGAAAATCTACGCGCAATTGGGGATTTTTGTCCTAATCTTGAGCGACTGGATTTGAATTATCCTATGCGCGTGGATCTCTCGGCGACGGAAGCAGATCTTCCGCCCAAGATCATCGTCGAGGAACAAACGCAAGAGACGGAACAACAGGCTCCGGAAACGGTGGTGGATATAGTGCCTGAAGAAACAGCGCAGGAGGATCACGAGATGGGAGGGGCTCAAGAGCACGACATTGACCCCGAACACAATGGAAATCAAGACGAGGACAATATCAGCGACGATAGCGATGAGAACGAGGAACCCAACCCCCACGATGGAGGCGACGACGACATCAACGCACCCTCGCCAGAGCTAATAGTCGACCAAGAGGATCTTGAATTTCAAGCCGGGCAAAGGGCCCACCAAGCAGCCCGCGACGCAGAGAAGGCGATGCAGAGACGCTGCTGCGCCGAAATAGACTACATAATCAAAAGCTGTCCTCACTTGAACACATTCTCACTGCAGTGGACAGGAGAATCCGCCTTACATCGCTTTCATCATCAAATTCCCAAGCTCAAAGCTTTGCGGCTTTGGGATAGGAATATCAATGATAGGACTTTGATTACTACGGGGACGAAATGTCGCGACCTGGAGAGATTTTATTTTGATGGGGAAGACGTTTACGAGGTAAGTCTTAATGGGCTTATTGGGATGTTGACTGCTCTTCATACGAAGAGGAAGAGTAAGTTGAAGCGACTTGGGCTTTTTTTTGCACGACCGTTTAGATCTATCCGAGAGACCCAGTCTGGTCCAGAGGTGGATATCAATGGCTTCAACGGGGGATTTGGTGGTGACGATGAAGCGGAAGACGAGAATGATGACCTTGGTGAAGAGGAACAGATGGAGGAAGTGGAGGAAATGGGGGAAGTGGAGGAAGTGGAGGAGTTGGAGGAGTTGGAGGAGATGAATGGAATTGCTCAAGCGGCTTCGCCCATTGTAATTCCCATTCCTGATGCTCCTCGCTACGATATCCAGCGATCGCCTCTCTACAAGTATCTCGACGTCCTCTCCTCCAAACACCCCTCTCTCGAACGTCTCGCCCTTATCGGCTGCATGATAACCGACGACATAATCCCGATGCTCGGCCGCATCGAACGCCTTGAAAGTCTCGACTTGCACAGTCCAGTCATCCAGCGTCCCCACTTCAAGGGCCTCTCATCTGTCGGTATAACCTGTCTGGTCCAAGTTTTCCGAGGACGACGACTCTCCTCACTCGATCTTTCTGGACATCTTGAGATATGTGAGGATGACATGGCCATCCTGACTGGTGAAAACGGATTGAAATCGCTCAGATATGTCCGAGTGGTGGGTTGTCCGAAGTTGGCTGATAAGTATTTGTGTGATGAGTGGGTGCATCCGGATGATTTGGTGGCGGAGGGGGGGATTTGGACAGCTCGTGATGGGTCGGGAAGGGAGGCATTACAGATCGGAGATGGGTGGAAAGAGCAGTGGGGGGAATAGGTTGCTTTGTGTGGGAGGTGCATGGAGTTATAAGTT
>Ga0182024_10010531_pt1 | contig 18828 bp, 14 predicted proteins | sample P32metaG_FD_120480 | JGI IMG/M metagenome (GOLD analysis project Ga0182024, IMG submission 120480) | Permafrost microbial communities from Stordalen Mire, Sweden - P3-2 metaG (Illumina Assembly) | ecosystem: Environmental > Terrestrial > Soil > Wetlands > Permafrost | place: Sweden: Stordalen... | reverse complement strand
GGTGCAGATTCAAATTGAGGTATTCGGGAAAGCGGTCGGAATTCGGCGCTCCGAGGACACGGCCGATTTCATCCTGCACCGAGAATGGGAAGCCGGTCCGTGTTTCGAAAAGATAGGCCACCGCCCAGTTCTTGAACTTGGTCGGCAGATAGCCCCAGGTTAGAAACCGATTGGGCGAGTCCCACGCCAGGGGGCCGGCGTTGTCGCTGGAGATCAACATGGGCTGGTCGACGTTGACGCCGGCCACGGCAGTGGAATAGGTGCGGGAGCGCGTGTAACTGGCCATCCACTCATATCCTTTGCCAAAGGACTGATGCAACGCAACCTCAGCCGAGTCGTACTGCTGCGTGCCCTGGTTTTCGAGCTGGTAGATAGCCGCAAACTGCGTGGTCTGATAAAGCTGGACGAATTCAGAAGGCGGCGGAGCGTTAGGGTTCAAAACATTGATATACGTAAACCCATGGACGCCTCGCCGGCGCAATAGATTGACGCGCAGGAGAATTCTCTCGGGCAGCAACTGCTCCAATCCCATACTCCAGTTCTGATAGCGCGGCATCCGCAATCCGCGCGGATCGATGGTGAATACGGTTGCGGCCGGACCGCTGAGAAGGGTGCCATCCGGATTGTATAGGGTGGTCAGCGAATATTGATCCTGCGGAGGAGTGAAGGTTTGCGGCGTGGTCGGGTCGTAGAGGACGGCGTAGCCACCCGATAGCTTCGTATTCTTCGAACCGAAGGGTGAGTAGGACACCGAAACGCGCGGGGCCAGCACCGTCTGCCGCACCAGCTCATCCCAATCCTGACGCAGGCCTAGTTCCACAGCCAGATTCGATTTGATCTTCCAGTGGTCGACAATGTAGGACGACGCTTCCAGGCTGGGGCGCGACAGCGCGCCGCTTCCCGCGAAAGTTACCAGGCGCAGAACATCGCCAGTCAGCCCGACGTTCTCAAAGCCGGTGCGGCGAGTGTCTTGCGTATAGTCCAGCCGATCCACATCCACGCCGGTCTTGAACTGATGCGTGCCCAGCCAATGGAAGGACGGAAGAAACAAGTTCGCCAGGGCCTGTTTCCTTTGAGATGTCTGGGTGGTGTCGAGATAATAATTCCCCTCCCGCCCAGTGGGGGTGAAAACATACAGGGCGTCACCTTGAGGAACCTCGCGGGCGAAGGTGCGCAGGTCCGAGAAGCCAACTTCGAGCAACGTTCCACGCGTGAGATAAACCTGATCCTTGGCGCTGACGAACCATTCGCGGTTGCGAAGATCCACCGTGGTGGGAATGGGATCAAGCGCGCTCAGGTTGGCGCTGGGATTGACGTTGATATTGACCAAAAAGTCGGCGAAGAGAATGTTCGACGGCGTCGCGTTGACCTGAGCGTGCAGCAGGTTGCTGCCGCCGTAACTGGTCCGCATGTTTTGCCCGGCGGGCAGGCCGGGAACATAGAGCTGGTTATAACTGCCGTCGATATTGTCGGAGAACCAGGCGCGGTCTTTGACGATGGGGCCCGAAAAATTCAATCGCGGCGTGTAGGCGCCGATGTGCAGGCCTCCGCTGGTGTCGATGCCCGGGACGAAATTGGTGCCGGAGTAGCGGAAGGTATCGTCGCCGGTTTCGGTGTTGATGGCCAGGACGCCGGAGGAGCCTTTCCCATACTCGGGCGAATAGCGGCTGTTTAGGAACTCCATGGATCGCACCGAATCGGCGCTGAGGTGGGTGTTGAACGTGCCGGTAAGCGGGTCGCTGATGTTGAAGCCGTCCAGCATGTACTGCACCTGGTTCTCCGCGCCTCCATCGAAATGCAGATCCCCGGTGGCGCCCTGCACCACCCCCGGCATGAGAGGCATGGCATTGCGCAGGTCATGCGTGGAGGGAAATGGAACATCGAAGATTTCCTTGCCGCTCAACCGGCGCTCGGAATCGGTCTGGTCGACGTCAATGGGAGACGGCGAGGACTTCACGTCGACCGATTCGGAGGTGTTGCGGACATGATTCAAGGTCAGCAGGATCTCGTTGGGGCCTTCCTGGATGTCCAGGGGCCGATCAGTGAGCGGGAAGAAGTCGGTTTGGGCGACAGTAATCAGATAGCTGCCTGGCTGCGGCAGGGCGACTTGAAATTCACCGGTTGGATCAGCCGTCGTTTGGATCGGCGGGCTGGGAGTTTGAGACTGGCCGGAAAGGCGAAAGGTGAGCACCGCGCCAGAGACCGGGGCACTGGCTTCGTCGACCACGCGGCCTCGCAGCGTGGCTTCGGCGGCAAACAGCCGGACGCTGAAGAAGCACAGCAGCGCAAAGCGAGCTGCGCGCCCGTCCACGGGAAACATCTTATTAAGCACTATACTCCCTCGAAAGGCGGCTAGCTAGATAGCGGGCCGGCAAGTTACTGATAAATATTGGTTTTATTTAGTTAACACGGCGCTGCCGCACCGCTTGCCGGAATTAACTACTGATGGTATGCTTATATTAGTTGATAACCTAACGCTAAGATCTAGCGTCTCAGAGGGTAGGTCCCATGGATTTCAATCGCTTCACCGAAAAACTCCAGGAAGCCGTTCGTGCGGCCCAATCCATCGCTGCCAGCCATGGAAACCAGCAAGTGGATACCGAGCACCTTTTGCTTGCCCTTTTGGAGCAGCAGGGGGGCTTGGCGCCATCTATCCTGAACAAAGCGGATGTGAAGGTAGACACCCTGCGCAGCCGCTTCCAGCAAGAGATCGACCGCCTGCCCAAGGTCTCGGGCGCAACGGGCGGACCCGATCAGGTATACGTCACCACGCGGCTCACCAAGCTGCTGACCCAGGCCGAGGACGAGGCCAAGCGGCTTAAAGACGAATTCACATCCATAGAGCATGTCCTATTAGCCGCGACCGATGATTCCGGGGTGACGGGCAAGATCTTCCGCGAATTCGGCGTGACGCGGGAACGGCTGATGCGCGCGCTGCAGGAGGTACGAGGCAGCCAGCGGGTGACCACACAGAATCCCGAGGCTACCTATGAGGCGTTGGAGAAATACGGGAGGGATCTGACGCAACTGGCCGCGCAGAACAAGCTGGACCCAGTCATCGGGCGCGACGAAGAAATCCGGCGCGTGATCCAGGTGCTTTCACGGCGGACCAAAAACAATCCAGTGCTGATCGGCGAGCCTGGCGTCGGAAAGACGGCTATCGTCGAAGGTTTGGCTCAACGCATCGTTCGCGGCGACGTGCCGGAGGGATTGAAAGACAAGCGTGTAGTTTCGCTCGATATGGGCGCATTGATCGCGGGCGCGAAGTTCCGGGGCGAGTTCGAGGAACGGCTGAAAGCGGTTTTGAAGGAAGTGCAGACGTCCGAGGGTCAAGTGGTCCTGTTCATCGACGAACTGCATACGGTAGTGGGCGCGGGCAAGGCGGAAGGGTCGATGGACGCCGGCAACCTGCTCAAGCCCATGCTGGCGCGCGGCGAGCTGCATTGCATCGGCGCCACCACGCTGGATGAATACCGGAAATACATCGAGAAGGACGCCGCGCTGGAACGCCGCTTCCAGACGGTTTTTGTCGACCAGCCGAGCGTGGAGGATACCATTTCCATCCTGCGCGGGCTGCGCGAGCGCTATGAAGTGCACCATGGCGTTCGAATCAAGGATTCGGCGCTGGTGGCCGCGGCGGTTCTTTCGAATCGCTACATCAGCGACCGTTTCTTGCCCGATAAAGCCATCGACCTAGTGGACGAGGCGGCTGCCAAGCTGCGCACCGAGATCGACTCCATGCCCGCGGACCTGGACGAGATCCTCCGGCGCACCATGCAGCTGGAGATCGAACGGGAGGCGCTTAAGAAGGAATCCGATGCTGCCTCCAAGGATCGGCTGAAGAAGATCGAGAAAGAACTGGCCGATTTGAAATCCGAGGCGGACGCGCTAAAGGCGCAATGGCAGGCCGAAAAAGAGGGCGTGCAGCGGCTGCGAGGACTGAGAGAACAGCTGGAGCAGGTAAAAATCGAGATCGAGAAGGCCGAGCGGCAATACGACTTGAACAAGGCGGCCGAATTGAAATACGGCAAGCTCACCGAGTTGGAACGCAAGCTGAAGGCCGAGGAGTTGCGTCTGGCGGAAAAGCAGTCGACCAAGCGGTTGCTGAAAGAAGAAGTGGATGAAGAAGACATTGCCGCGGTGGTCAGCCGCTGGACCGGAGTTCCGGTTTCGAAGCTGCTGGAGGGCGAAATGCGGAAGCTCCTCCATTTGGAAGAAGAGTTGCATCACAGAGTGATTGGGCAGGATGAAGCGGTTACGGCGGTGAGCGAGGCGGTGATGCGCGCTCGCTCGGGATTAAAGGATCCCAACCGCCCAATCGGCAGTTTTATCTTCCTGGGACCAACTGGCGTGGGCAAAACCGAGCTGGCGCGCGCTCTGGCGGAGTTTCTTTTCGACGACGAAAAGGCCATGATTCGTATCGATATGTCCGAGTACCAGGAAAAACATACAGTGGCCCGGCTGATTGGAGCACCCCCAGGTTACGTTGGTTACGAAGAAGGTGGGCAACTAACGGAGTCTGTGCGACGTCGTCCATATTGTGTAGTCCTTTTCGACGAAATCGAAAAAGCCCACTCTGACGTTTTCAACGTGCTGCTCCAAATCCTTGATGATGGGCATCTAACAGATGGGCAGGGGCGGACGGTGGACTTCAAAAACACCATAGTGATCATGACGTCCAATATCGGGAGTCCTCGAATCCTGGAATATCGCGGCGGATTCGAGGGCCAGGGTTACGACCGGATGAAAGAGACGGTTCTGGATGAGCTGCGTCATCACTTCCGTCCCGAGTTTCTCAACCGCGTGGACGAAATCATCGTATTTCATGCGTTGTCGGAAGAGCATCTGAAACAGATTGTTGAGATCCAGCTAAACGGCCTGCGCAAGCGCCTGGCGGATCGGCATATTGAATTGGAATTGACGGATCGGGCGCGCGGATATCTGGTCCGCACCGGCTACGATCCAAACTACGGCGCCCGGCCGTTGAAGCGGGCTATCCAGCGCGAAATTGAAACGCCAATGGCGCGCATGATTCTGGGCGGCGAGATACGTGAGGGCCACCATGTTCTGGTGGACCTTGATCAGTCCGGAAACCTGAAGTTTGAATCCAAAATCGCGAGCCGTGAGCGTGAAGCGGCTCTAAAGGAAGCATGAAAACTATGAAGGGTCACATCCGTACATCCACGGTTGTTTTGATTGCGGTGATCGCGATGTTGGTGGGCGCGCTAGGCGTTACCATCCATTCGCGCAACGTTCCAATGTTCGTTGATACCGCGCATGCCGCCACAACCGATCAGGGGCCGCTAGTCAGTTTTGCCCCGGTGGTCAAGCGCGCCATGCCCGCGGTGGTGAACATCTCCTCGTCGAAAGTCGTGAAGGAGCAAGGGGGTTCCTCCGGTAACGGCATGTTCGACGATCCATTTTTCCGACAGTTCTTCGGTGGCCGCATGCCGCAACAGCAGCAGCCTCGCTCGCAGCGCGAGACAAGTCTGGGCTCGGGTGTAGTGGTCAGCCCGGATGGCTATATTCTGACGAATAACCACGTGGTGGATGGCGCCACCGACGTGAAGGTATCCTTCGCCAACAAGGAAGAGTATCCGGCCAAGATCGTCGGGGCCGACAAGTACTCCGACGTCGCTGTTTTGAAGATCGACAAGCGCGGCCTGACGACGCTGCCCTTCGCGGATTCCGCGCACGCCGAAGTAGGCGATGTGGTTCTGGCGATCGGCGAGCCGTTCGGCCTCGGTCAAACCGTCACGATGGGCATCATCAGCGCCAAGGGACGCGGCGGCCTGGGGATCGAGCGCTTTGAAGATTTCATCCAGACCGATGCTGCGATCAACCGGGGAAATTCCGGCGGAGCGCTCATCGACACCAAGGGCGAGCTGGTTGGGATCAATACCGCGATTCTTTCCGGTGAGACCGGGGGGAACCAGGGAATTGGGTTTGCGATACCGGCCAACATGGCACGCAACATCATGGATCAGATTCTCAAGAAAGGCAAGGTTAGCCGCGGATACATGGGAATCCTGCCGCAAGAGCTGACGCCCGATATGGCCAAGGCTTTCGGTATGCCGAACGGGCATGGCGTGGCGGTCGCTCAAGTAACGAGCACTAGCCCGGCGGAGAAGGCCGGCCTGAAGGTTGGCGACGTGATCACTGCTATCAACGGCACTCCGGTTGACGATGTGAATTCATTCCGGCTGGCGGTGGCGGGATTTGCGCCCGGCACGACCGTCCATCTGAAAATCGCTCGAAACGGGCAGAATATGGACGTTCCGGTCACATTGGGCGAGTACAATCTGGAGGCAGAGGGCAACGGCAAGGGGCAAGACAATAACCAGCCCGGAGCCGGCGAAAAAGGCGCTCTGCGTGGGGTTTCGGTCCAAGCCCTGAACTCCGAGCTGCGGCAGCAATTGCAGCTGCCCGACGGAACGAATGGCGTCGTCATCACGGATCTGGACAGCGATTCGCCGTCAGCGGCGGCGGGCCTCGAACAGGGCGATGTGATCGTACAGGTCAACCGTAAGCCGGTGAACAGCGTGGCCGAGTTCAATAGCGCGGTGCGAGCTGGAGCATCGAGCGATTCCACTCTGTTGTTAGTAAAGCGGGGAGCCGGCACTCAGTTTGTGGTGGTTCCTAACAAGTAACGAATCGTAAAGTTGAGTCTCTGAGAAGCAGGTCCCTTAAGTGGGCCTGCTTCTTTTTGTCTCTCCGAGCATCTAAGGTTTAGAGCCACTATGAGCAATCGAAGTAGATTCTGGCCTTTGTTTCTGTCGGAAATGCCGACGCCCTGGGAACCGTCCGCGGATATCTATCAAACGCGAGACGGCTGGTTGCTGAAGTTCGACCTGGCGGGCGTCCGGCCGGAGGATGTCATGGTCAGCGTTAGCGGCCGGCGCGTGACGGTGAGCGGCGTTCGCCGCGACACGATTGTAGAAGAAGGCGGCAGTTATTACGCAATGGAGATCTCTTATAACCGGTTCGAACGTTCGCTCGAAATGCCGGTCGATCTCGCAAGGGCGCGAGTGACGATCGAGGCGCGAAACGGCTTGTTACTGGTTAGGATGATCACCGAAGGAAACGAATATGTCTGACGAACCTGTTGTTTACACATTGCCGGTATTGCCTTTGAAGAATGCCGTGCTATTCCCGTACCTGATGATGCCATTGTCGGCGGGGCGGGCGGCATCGATTGCCGCGGTGGAGGCGGCGCTGGCCACCGAATCGAAGGAGATCGTCGTCTTTACGCAGCGCGATGCCGACGTCGATGTGCCGACTCAAGAGGATCTCTATCCCATGGGCACGAAGGCGGTAATCCGCAAGATGAATCGCGCCAACGAGGGTCATATTGAGCTGTTGGTGCTGGGCATGGAGCGCGTAGCATTGTCGAAGCTCGATGACTCGGAGCCATTTCTCCGGGCACGGGTAACGCCGCTGGCGCTGCCGGACGATAAAAGTCCGGAAGTGGAGGCGCTGCAGGGCGCGTTGATCGAGCTGGCCGGAGAGGCGCTCACCTTGGCGCAGCCTAATGCTCCTCAGGAGTTGCGGGGACTGTTAGCCGCCAACGAGGATCCGATGCGGTTATCGTTCGTGCTGGCATCCATGTTCAGCCTGGATGCTGAAAAGTCGCAGTCGTTGCTTGAAGCGCCCAGCCGGGCGGAGGCTCTGCGGATGCTCCACCGGTATCTGTCCCATGAAATCCAGGTGCTGGAGCTGCGCAACAAGATCAATACCGAAGCGCGCACGGAGATGAGTAAAGAGCAACGGGATTATCTTTTACGGCAGCAGATGCGCGCCATTCAGCAGGAACTGGGCGAAAAGGGCGGCGAGCAGGCCGAGTCTGCGCAGCTCCGGGAGAGGCTGGAAAAAGCCGATCTCCCCGAAGAGATCCTAAAGGAAGCCAAGCGCGAACTGGACCGGCTGGAGAAGCTGCCTCCGGGGGCCCCGGATTACAACGTCATCCGGACCTATCTCGATTACGTGCTGGAGCTGCCTTGGCGGAAGAGCAGCGAGGATTCGCTCGACATCCCGCGCGCCCGGCAAGTGCTGGACGAAGACCACTTCGGTTTGAAGGATGTGAAGGAGCGGATTCTGGAGCATCTGGGCGTTTTGAAGCTGAATCCGAACGCCAAAGCGCCGATCCTGTGCTTCGTCGGGCCTCCGGGCGTCGGTAAGACGTCGCTGGGCCAATCGATCGCGCGAGCCCTGAACCGTAAGTTTGAGCGGATGAGCTTGGGTGGTCTGCATGATGAGGCTGAACTGCGAGGTCATCGGCGGACTTACATCGGCGCATTGCCGGGCCGGGTTATTCAAGCCATGCGGCGGGCGGGGGCGAACAATCCGGTGTTGATGCTGGACGAAGTGGACAAGCTGGGCCACGACTTCCGCGGCGACCCGGCTCACGCCTTGCTCGAGATCCTGGATCCGGAGCAGAACAAGAGTTTCCGGGACAACTATCTCGATCTGCCGTTCGATTTATCGAAGGTGCTGTTCGTGACCACGGCGAATGCGCTGGATACGATTCCGCGCCCGCTGCTCGACCGTATGGAGATCCTGCGGCTGGCCGGTTATAGCGAAGAAGAGAAGCTGGAGATCGCCAAGCGCTATCTGATTCCCAAACAGCTTAAGGAAACCGGATTGACGGCGGAACAGTGCACTCTTCCGGACGAGACGGTGAAGCATATCATCTCCGGCTATACGCGCGAGGCCGGCCTTCGAAGGCTGGAACGGGCCATCGGTACGGTGACGCGCAAAGTTGCGCTGCGTTTCGCCGAGGGCAATACCGAACCTGCCACGGTGAAGCCGGAGGATCTGGCGGACATGCTGGGACCGGAGCCGTTCAATCAGGAAGAGGCGCGGCGTAATCTGCCTCCGGGAGTTGCGACGGGTCTGGCGTGGACTGAAAGTGGCGGCGATGTGCTCTATATCGAGGCTACGTTGCTGCCGGACGGGAAGGGTCTGACGCTGACGGGGCAGTTGGGCGAAGTGATGCAGGAATCGGTGAAGGCGGCGCAGAGCTACATCTGGTCGCACGCGGGCGATTTCGGCATCGATCCGGCGGTATTTAAGAACGCTGGTGTGCATGTCCACGTACCGGCCGGGGCTATCCCTAAAGATGGTCCGTCGGCGGGCGTGACGATGGCCAGCGCGCTGACGTCGCTCTATACCAAGTTGCCCGCGCGGAGCGATATCGCCATGACCGGCGAAGTGACGCTGACAGGCTTGGTGCTTCCGATCGGCGGCATCAAGGAAAAAGTTCTGGCAGCGCGGCGGGCCGGGATTCTGACGGTGGTTTTGCCGAAGGCCAATCAGAAGGATCTTAGGGAGCTTCCGGAAGGGGTCCGCAAGGAGATGCAGTTCGTGCCGGCCGAGCGCGTTGAAGATGTGCTGTGCGCGGTAATTCCGAAATTGAGAGAGCGCATGGATTTACTCAAGGCGCGGCCGATGGATCACGCGGCGTAAGAGTACAACACAGTTCGTTAGTTCGAGGGGCAGGCTAAATGGCTTGCCCCTTTTTTATTGCAGCAGCATGTAGGTCACGATCGCCACGGCAGCCAGTTGGCGCTCCGAATCGAACATGTCCACCCGGCCGACACACAGGCGCTTGCCGATGCGCAGCAGGTGAGATCGCGCCACAAGCTTGCCGTCCTGGATGGGCAGTAGAAAATTGATCTTCATCTCGGTGGTGGTCACTGGACGCCGGCCGTCAAAGTGACTGGCCAGTCCGACTCCCATCGCGACGTCGGCAAGAGTCGCCATTACGCCGCCGTGCATCACTCCGGCGCTATTGCGAAGCCGATCGCTCATAGGACAGGCGATAGTCACTCCATCGGAATGCTGGCGGACCACGCGGATACCAACCAGCTTGTTGAAGGGCATGTCTTCAGAAAGCTCACGAAGTTCTCGGAGGGTCAAGGAAGGTCATTGTATCATTGAGGATCAGATGGAACAGGAACGACACAAATGCCAGGCGTGCGGGGGGAGCGGGGAATGCCCGGTTTGCAAAGGCACCGGCAACGGCGGCCAGTGCGAGAAATGCGCGGGAACGGGGCGGTGTCCGAACTGCGCGGGAACGGGCCGAAAACTGGAAGAGCCGGCTCGCTGAAAGCTGGTCATCGAACCTGCGGGCTCTTGCCGCGGACGACGCTTCCCAATTCCTTGGCGATACCACGCCAGAACGCGCGTCCAAAGATTCCAAGCGCCAGAAGCCCCGCGAAAAGCGCCAATGCCTCGAAACTTTCCCGGCCTTCGCGTTCCCAATAGACATCGCTGAGATTGAGCCACAGCGCGAACTCATCCAGCGTCAAAGCCGCGGCGACTCCAAAGAGCATGGAGGTAAGGCGACCGCTCCAGTGAGACGACGAAGGGGCTCCGGTACCAAATTCGACGAGCCACGCGTAACCCACCAACAAAAGCAAAATAATGCCCCAGACCAGATGATGGATGTGCCGCCCGTGCATGGAAACATCATGGAACGGTCCAATATCGTGGCGGATTGCGAGCGTGATTAATCGGACGACCAATACCGTGGTGAAGAAACCGAGCGAAGCCAGGAACAGCCGCTCGCGCCGCGGTTCTATGAACCTGTGCTCGTAGACCCTTTTCAGCCCCGTGTGCGAGACGATTGCGCTAAGAGCGCCGAGAATCGCCGCGATCACGATAGGGAGAATCCAAAAACTGCGGTGGGTCCAGAACATTCCTATTTCGATCTTGGCATACGAACCTCTGGAAGGACGAAGGGCATTGTTATGATCGAGGAATGAAACTCCAAGACAAAATCGTAGTCGTGACCGGCGGGGCGAACGGCATCGGCCGGGCCTTGTGCAGGCGCTTCGCAGCCGAAGGCGCCAAAGCTGTGGTCGTGGCGGACATCGAGGAGAGCGCCGCGCGCGAAGCGGCCGCGGAGGTTTGCGGCTGGCACGTGGAGGTCAACATGGCCGAGGAGTCCGAAGTGCAGAGGCTGGTCGATATGGTGCTGAAAAAACATGGCCAAATCGATCTATTCTGCTCTAATGCCGGAATTGGAATCGAAGGCGATCAATGCGTTCCGGACCGCGAGTGGACACGCATCTGGAACATCAACGTCATGGCTCACGTTTATGCGGCGCGCGCGGTTTTGCCTGGGATGCTGGCGCGGAAGGACGGCTACCTTTTGCAAACCGTGTCGGCCGCGGGGCTGCTAACGCAGATCGGTTCGGCGCCCTATGCCGTGACCAAGCACGCCGCGCTGTCTTTCGCCGAGTGGCTATCGATCACTTACGGAGACCAGGGACTCAAGGTCTCGGCCCTTTGTCCGCAAGGCGTGAAGACGCGCATGCTGGAGAATGCAGAGTTCGGCGGCGGAACGTTCTTGCTGGAGGGAGCGCTGGAACCGCATCAAGTGGCTGAAGCCGTGGTGAAGGGCCTCGAAGAGGAACACTTCCTGATCCTTCCGCACCCCGAGGTCCTGGAATATATCAAGCGCAAAGCCACCGATTACGATCGCTGGATACGCGGGATGCGGCGGTTGCAGGCCAACATGCAGCCGCTCAAGACCTGAGAGTTAGTCGGCTGCCTTTTGGCGGCCGGCCTCCCGGTGGCTGAAGCGCTCGCGTAGGACATTCTTTTGCACTTTGCCCGTTCCGCCTTTGGGCAAGGAATCGGTGAAGAGCACGGAAGTCGGGCACTTGAAGTGCGTCAGCCTTTCACGGCACCAGGCTATCAATTCGGCTTCGGTCAGGCGGCCATCCGGACGCGTGACGGCGATGGCGCGGATGGTCTCGCCCCAGGTTTCGTCAGGCAATCCGATAACCGCCGCCTCGAGCACCGCCGGGTGTGCACATAAGACCGATTCCACTTCCGGCGAGTACACGTTTTCGCTGCCAGTCTTGATCATGTCTTTCTTGCGGTCGAGAATGTAGAGAAATCCCTCCTGGTCGAGCGCGCCCAGGTCTCCGGTGTGCATCCAGCCACCACGCAGCACCTCGGCGTTCACCTCCGGCCGATTCCAATAACCCTTCATGACATTTGGGCCTCGCGCGATTACTTCGCCGACTTGGCCGATGGCGACGTCGTTGTCGTTGAGGTCCACCACGCGGACCTCTACGCCGGTCACCGGCTTGCCTGCGGATTTCACGGGCGCGAATTGGCGCTCGGTGTTCTCGAAGCAATGCTCGTCGGGACCAAGCACCGTCAGAACAGGGCTGACCTCGGTCATACCGTAGCCCTGGGCAAAGTCACAGGGAAATCTTTCAATCGACTGCTTCAGTAATGGCAGAGGCATCGGGGACGCGCCGTACATGATGCGTTTCAAGCTCGATAGGTCATACTGGTCGAAGTTAGGATGGTTAACCACCAGGTTGATCATGGTCGGAACCAGCACCAGACTGGTAATGCGGTAGTGCTCGATGGCACCGAGGGTCGCTTCCGGATCGAAGCTGGAGAGGAAACAATGGGTTGTGCCGCAGAGCGTCAAGGCCGGAATGGCGCCGCAGTCAGCCAGGTGGAACATGGGCGCCGCGTGCAGCCACTTACCTTCGATCAATAGGCGGGTGGGCGGGAGCAGCGAATGGATTGCGTTGGAGTAGATATTGCGATGGGTCAGCATCGCGCCTTTGGGACCGCCCGTGGTGCCGCTGGTGTAGAACAGGCCGAAGAGATCGTTTTCATCCGGCTCAGGGAACGCTGTAATGGTGGCGTCCCCAGCGACGGTTTTCCAATCCAGCAGATCGGGTGGACAGGTTCCCGGGCCTGCAAAAACCAATTGCTCAAGGCCCGGCAACGCCGCGCGAATTTGTGGCGCGATTGAAGCAAACCGTTCGTCGACAAACAGAATCTTGCTGCCCGAATCGGTGAGCGTGTAGATAATTTCGTTGATGTGCCAGCGGGTGTTCAGCGGCACGATTACGGCTCCGGCCATGGCGCATGAGTAATACAGCTCGAGATATTCGGGAGAGTTCAGCATGAGGAGCGCGACCCGGTCCCCCTTCCCCGCCCCGAGTGTTGCCAGCTTCCGGGCGGAGTCCTCCACAAGCCGGTAGAAATCCTCATAGGTAGTCTGGCGATCCTCGTGATCGATCGCGAGATTGCGGCCGTAGAAGGATTTGGCGCGGCGAAGGCAATAGTTCACGGTCATGCGATTACTCCCTGACGTTTTAGTTCTTCCAGCTCGGCCCGCGCGAGGCCGAAGCGGCTGAGCACTTCGAAGGTATGCTCGCCCAGCGCGGGCGGCGGAGGACCATCGCGATCAGCCAGCTCGCCCGCGACCTCGCTCACGGTACGCACCGGCGTCACACAACAATCGGAATCGCGCAGTTGGTCGAACCAGTCGTACGCTCGCTTGGCTTGAAAGATCGCCGCAATACGCGCCTTCACGGTGTCTTGAGGCTCTTCGAACTGGCGGGGGATCAGATCCTCGCAACCCAGATGCCGGCAAAGCTCGGCCCAGAATTTTGGCTCCAACGCTCCGACGGTCAGCCATCGGCCATCGGCTGCCTGGTAGATGTTATAGCAGGCGTAGCGTCCGCTCAAAGTCTCAGCGCCGGGCCGCGGTTCGCATCCGGTCTCGCGATAGCCAGCTACAGGAACCGTGAGCAACGAAGTTACTCCAGCGTACATGGAAACGTCAACATGGCGGCCCTCGCCAGTGCGATGGCGCGACACCAGCGCCAATAGAATCCCCATCACCGTTTGCATGGAGCCGCCCACCAGATCGGCAATCTGCACGCCGGGAATCACAGGGAGATTCAAACTCAAGACTCCCCCCAGCGCCAGGTAGTTGACATCGTGCCCGGCGAGATCTGCGTAAGGTCCGCTTTGGCCATAGCCGGTCAGGCTCACATAAATCAGGCGCTTGTTCAGAGCTCTTACATCCGAAAAGGAAAGGCCGAGCCGTTCCATCACGCCCGGGCGATTTCCTTCGATCAACACGTCAGCTGTGCTCGCCAGCGATTTCAGGATCGCGCATCCACGTGGATTCTTGAGATCCAGAACGATGCTCTTCTTGCCGGCGTTGGTGCGTTTGAAAACCGATGCACTCAGCGTGCGCGCGTAATCGCCAGTGCCGGGCTGCTCGATCTTGATAACTTCGGCGCCCCGGTCGGCCAGGTACTGCGTGGCAACCGCGCCGGGGAGCAGGCGCGTCAGATCGAGGACAACGATTCCTTCCAAGTCCATCTGCAAGCCTGTCACGCGCGGGCCTTCAGCAGGATTGTGTCGTGGTAGACGATCACCAGCTCATTGAACTGATTGAGAACATTTGTTTCGAAAGTGACCACGCCGCGGTCGTCATCCTTCTGTTGCTTGTCGATCACCTTCTTGACAACATGGATGGTGTCGCCGATGAACACCGGCCGCGTGAACCGTAACTTGTCGACGCCATAGAACGCAATCACTGTTTCCTCGATCTGGATCAGTTGTATGCTCAGGCCGGTGGAAATGCTGAATATCAACGCCCCGTGAGCAATGCGTTTCCCGAAGGGCCCTTTGGCGGCATAGGTCTCGCTCATGTGCAGTTCTACGAAGTCTCCGGAGAGGCCGGCGAAGTTCACGATGTCAGCTTCGGTGACGGTTCTTTCCCGGGAGATACTGAGGCTGCCGAGAGCGAAATCTTCAAAGTAAAGGCTCAATAGTAATCCTTTCTGCTTGACAGAACCATGCGCGTGGCCCTACCTTGAGAATTCTATGCGAAAAAAAGTCACGGTTGTGGGAGCTGGCAACGTAGGCGCTAACTGCGCGCTTCGGATCGCCGGCAAAGAATTAGCGGACGTCGTGCTGGTGGACGTTATTGAAGGAGTTCCACAGGGGAAAGGACTCGACATACTGCAGTCCGGCCCGGTGGAAGGATATGACGTCAACATCACCGGCGCCAATGATTACGGCCCGACGGCGAACTCGGACATCGTGGTGATAACGGCCGGGTTTCCGCGCAAGCCTGGCATGAGCCGGGACGATCTGCTGCTGGCCAACTACGAAGTGGTGAAGAGCGCGACCGAGCAGGCCGTGAAACATTCGCCCAACTCGATTTTAATTCTAGTAACCAATCCGCTGGATGCGATGTGCTGGACGGCATACCAGATCGCCAAGTTTTCGAAGAATCGGGTCATTGGCATGGCCGGTATTCTGGATACGGCACGGTTCCGGACCTTCATCGCGCAGGAGCTGGATGTCTCGGTAGAGAACGTAACGGCGATGGTGCTCGGCGGACACGGCGACACGATGGTTCCGATGGCGCGTCTGGCCAGTGTGTCGGGCATCCCGCTGGGCGAACTGCTGGATCAGGCGGCGATTGATCGGCTGGTGCAGCGCGCACGCGACGGGGGCGCCGAGATCGTGAAGTATTTGAAAACCGGGAGCGCGTACTATGCACCGTCGGCCGCCGCGACCGAGATGGTAGAGTCGATCCTGAAGGACAAGAAGAAGATCCTGCCGTGCGCGGCGTATCTGGAGGGCGAGTATGGCATCCGGGAGCTCTTCGTGGGAGTGCCGGTGAAGCTCGGGTCGCGCGGGATCGAGAAGATTTACCAGATCAAGCTGGATCAATCAGAACAGGCCGCACTGGACAAGAGCGCGGCGGCGGTCAAGGAGCTGATCGACGTGATCAAGCCGAAGATGGGGTAGCGGCAGGCAGAAGACAGAAGGCAGCAGACAGGAGGCCGAAGGCAGAAGGCAGGAGGCCCCCTGCAGCCACGCCCGTTATACTGAAAGAAAGATGCACGAAATGGGCGTTTTATGGCTGCGTGTGGCCACTGTGCTATACGGGGTCGGGCTGGTTCATGCGATCGCTGTACTGCTGCGTGGAAAATCCGGCTTCCTGAAATACGCTCTGTTTGCCTTCCTGGTTGGCGCGGTGCTGCACTTTGTGGCGATCGTCGAGCTGGCGACGGCTGTTGGACATCTGCCGGTCGACAACTTCTTCGAAAGCGCCACGGTTTGCGCGTTCTTAATAGCTGTTTTATTCCTGTACGTTTACTGGCGATACGATTTCGCCAGCCTCAGCATCTGCATTTTCCCGCTGGTCTTCGTGCTCACGCAAGTCGGAGCGATGGAGACGCCCATGCTCAGTTGGCCCAACACAGGGGTGCGAAATGCATGGCTACTGCTGCACGTGATGATGGTGCTGCTCGGTTACGCGGCCCTGTTATTGACCGCGGTGGCGTCGATGTTTTACTTAGTACAGGAACGCCAGCTCAAGCAGAAAAAGTCCGTGGGTGTCTTCAAGCGCCTGCCGCCACTGGGCACGCTCGATAATCTGATTACCAACTCGATGAGCTTCGGGTTCGTATTCATCACACTGGGCGTGGTCGCGGGGAGCGCCTGGGCGTTTATCGAATCGGGCACGGCCTGGATCAGCGATCCTCGTGTGGCGCTGGCCTTTGTGACCTGGGGTTTTTACCTCGTCATGGTGTTTCTCCGCGCAACAGCCGGATGGAGAGGGCGCAAAGCGGCCTTCATGGCGCTGGCGGTATTATGCTGCTCGGCCTTCACCTGGGCTGCCCATGTCGGTTTGCGATCGCTGCTCACCAAATGATATTTTCGATCACAGGCGTGAACCACAAAAGCGCGCCAGTTGAAGTGCGCGAGCGCCTGGCCTTTGATGAGTCTTCGCTGGCAGCCGCATTGCTGGATCTGAAACGCCGGCCCGGTTTTTGCGAAGGTATGATTCTCTCGACCTGCAATCGAGTCGAGGTGGCGCTGACTTGCGAAGACTCAGCATCCGCGCTGGCGGTGGACGAATTCCTGGCCGATACACGCCAGGTGGCGCGCGATTTCGTTACGCCGCATCTGTACCGCTTTGAAGACGGCGAGGCCATTCGACACCTGTTTCGGGTAGCGGCAAGCCTGGACTCGATGGTGGTGGGCGAGCCTCAGATCCTGGGTCAGCTAAAATCGGCCTACGCGGTGGCGAAAGAACACGGTGCGGTCGGTGGATTTCTCGATACCTTGCTGACGCGCGCCTTCAACGTCGCTAAGCGGGTGCGTTCGGAAACGGAGATTGGAGCCAATGCTGTTTCGGTCAGCTACGCAGCAGTGGAGCTGGCCCGCGACATTTTCGGCACACTAAGCGACAAGAAAGTTCTGATCGTCGGCGCGGGCAAGATGTCCGAACTGGCGGCCCGGCACCTGCGCCGCAGCGGGGCGACGCATATTTTCGTTACCAATCGCACGCATGAGCGAGCGGCCGAAATGGCGCAGGTCTTTGACGGCAAGATCATCGACTATACGAAGTTCCTGGGGTTCCTGCCTGAAGTAGATATCGTGATCACGTCGAGCGGCGCGCCGCACTACATCCTCACGCGCGACGAAATGAAGAAGGTGATCGATGCGCGGCGCAATCGTCCTATGTTTTTGATCGACATCGCTGTGCCTCGCAACATTGAGCCTTCGGTGAACAAGCTGGACAACGTGTTTTTGTACGACATCGACGACCTGCAGAAGGTGGTGGATACGAACCTCGAGGGCCGGATGCAGTCGGCGGAGGAAGCCGAGGCAATCATCGGCGAAGAGGTGGAGCGGATGGTGGCGCGCCTGAAAACGCGAGAGGTGGTCCCGACCATCGTGAGCCTGCAGGAGCAGCTCGAAAAACTGCGCGTCGCCGAACTCACTCGTATGCGCGGCAAATTCGGATCGCTGACGCCCGAGCAAGAAGAGGCGCTGATTGCACTGACCAAGGGAATTATCAACAAGATCGCGCACGGCCCGATTTCTGAACTGCGCCGGCAGGCCAACCAGCCCGACGGCCAACTGGTCGTGGTCGCCATTCGAAAAGTGTTTCGTCTAGGCGATTAGCATGCTGACCATCGGCTCGCGGGGCTCGCAACTCGCTTTGTGGCAGGCGCGCTGGATACAGGCGCGGCTGGAGAGCTTGGGCGTCGAATGCCGGCTCGAAATCATCCATACCACCGGAGACAAGATCACCGACGTGGCTCTTTCCAAGGTCGGAACCAAGGGACTGTTCACCAAGGAGATTGAAGAGGCGCTGCTCAGCGGTGCGATCGATCTGGCGGTGCATAGCTTGAAGGACATGCCCACCGAGCTTCCGGCCGGCCTGACGCTCTCGGCGATTCCAGAGCGGGAAGATCCGCGCGATGCCATAGTGGGCGCTCGGCTGTCGGCATTGGCGCAGCATGCGCGAGTCGGCACCAGTTCTCTGCGCCGCGCAGCGCAGCTGCGTGCGATCCGGCCGGATCTTGAAATCGAGAATATTCGAGGGAACCTCGATACCCGGCTGCGCAAGCTGGACGAGGGACGATACGATGCGATCATGCTGGCATCGGCGGGTTTGCGGCGGCTAGGCTGGGAAAATCGGATCAGCGAACTGTTGGAGCCGGAGCTGATGTGTCCCGCGGTCGGACAGGGGGCGCTGGCGGTTGAGACTCGCGAGGATGGCGGCGAGGCTTACGATCTTTCGAAGCGGCTGGATCACGCCGATAGTCGGATCGCGGTCACGGCCGAGCGGGCAGTACTCGCATCGTTGGGCGGTGGCTGCCAGGTTCCGATTGGAGCGCACGCTATCGTAGACGATGGACGAACGGTGCATATCCGCGCGGTGGTGGTTTCGCCGGACGGATCGCAGGTCATACGCAAAGAGGCGCGCGGTCTAGCGAGCGAATCCGCTGCGATTGGCCGCGTGCTAGGCGAGCAGCTCTTGGCCGAGGGCGGCAAGCAGATCCTCGAGGCTGTCTACGGCGGGGAAGTCGACCCGGGTGTGCGCACGTGAGAAAACGTTCACACGAGTACCTAACGGCGCTACGCCGTCGCAAGAGCCAGAAACTCCGCGAGAATAGTGGAAGCGAGACACGGCAAGCTATGGCCGTCATCACACTGGCGCGATCCTGCCCGTACACG
>Ga0182024_10010530_pt1 | contig 18831 bp, 27 predicted proteins | sample P32metaG_FD_120480 | JGI IMG/M metagenome (GOLD analysis project Ga0182024, IMG submission 120480) | Permafrost microbial communities from Stordalen Mire, Sweden - P3-2 metaG (Illumina Assembly) | ecosystem: Environmental > Terrestrial > Soil > Wetlands > Permafrost | place: Sweden: Stordalen... | reverse complement strand
TTATAGACGGCCGGTACGTGCAAATCAACCAATATATTCAATATGTTACGGCATACGGAAGGAATAGTCCTGATGCAGGACGAGAGCTAACTGCGTCGGTGGAAGACTCCCGCCACTTGTACGCCGCTATGAAGGGCCGGCGCCGAAATCGCACTGATTCGCGAAGCGTTCGGAGACCGGGCTCGGCGCGCGCCTAGAAGCCTTCGTCGCGCAGGAGAACGGCGCCAACGCTCCCGCCGCGAGCGGCCTGACCTTCGGGCGCGAATGATGGTGGGTTTTTGGTGGGTAGCGATGAATCGGAGACTGCCCGCGCGGCGTAACTGGTTGAACTTAATGGTGGGCCGTGTAGGGATCGAACCTACGACAAAGAGATTAAGAGGAGCCGGCACCACACCCTAGCGCAACCTAGCACAACCTTAAGTTGCTGTTTTGACTGAAAAAAGCCCGGGGCAGGTTGCCCGCTTCTACCCCCGGGCGGGCCGGGGCGGCGGGTTTTTGGCGGGTTTTTAAGCTCAGGTTCCGGTTCCCTAGTTCAAGACACATTCGGTTTCTTCAGAATGTTGAACCAGTCGCGCACGGTCAGGCCAAGACGCTCAATCTCAAGTTCCGATACCGGGCAGCAGTGGGCTATCGGTCCGCGAGCCAGATTGAGCCTAGCGAGCACGGAACTGACGGCTCCTTTGCTCACGAATTGATCCTCAAACATATCCCAGTTGTCCCTTATTATTTGTCCGAGCTGTCCCAGCGTAGTGTAGTCAATCATTCTCATCGAGCGTTGAGTCATTGCATTGTCGACTTCCCTGGTTACTAGCGCATTAACTTCCTGCCGCATTGACTGCTGTATTTTGTCGCTCTCCCACCAATCCGCACCCGCAGCCTTTTCCATGGTCTCAACAACGCGCTGACGGATCAGTTGCTCTACGCAAAAGAGCACCCTGTAATAAGGCGCATTCACAGCCGCTTGAGCTTTCACGACCGGATCGAACTGCGCGAATTCATCTACCGGATCAGTTGCTACTTCCGTTTTTGCAGCAAGGTTTGCTCTGGACAGTTGCCGAATGTCGGCAAACAGGAATCGGTCATTCCCCGTTTGCACCCATTCCCTTAGGAAGTACTGCCACGTTGAGCGAAAGCCGTCGTTGGTGTATCGAGTGTTCATTCGGCTTGTTACGACATATTCAGTTCCCACACACATTTTCTTGGCCCGGTCCAGGAGTTTCGCGATTTCTGGCGTAATAGGGACGGTAATTTTCTTTTTTGAACGATGATGCCGAAAAAGAATTGTTCCCGCTTGATAGTCAACTTGTGACCAGCGGCAGCCGATGATGCCGTCTTGCGTCTGCCCCGTGTGTAACGCCAACTCCATAACTAAAGCAGCCCTAGAGCCACCAGCGGTTTTCGAAGCCAACTTCAGAGCGGATCGAAACTCTTCCATAGACAGTGCCGGGCTGCGCGTTCGTGGCTGATTTCTCTCCAAGAGCGTGCATGGGTTACCGTCAACCCAGTTCCAATTAATTGCATGAGCGAATGCATTCCGAAATACCGCAATAGCTTTAAGTCTATGGATCTTGCCGTGCGGCACTATCGCAAAATCTTTGACCTCTAGGCGAGTGATAGCGCGGACATCCTTGCCGCCGAACTGCTCGCGAAGGTGCTTGAGATGTCTGTGATAACCAGCCCGCGTTCTCACGGACAATGTAGGTAAGCGTTCGCGCTCATATCGGTCGAGCATTTCATTTACTGTGTGCATCCAATGCCCTAAGGACAGCGCTCAGATTAATCGCCGTCACGCAGAGGGGAGATTGTAGCAAAAGCTTGTATGGGACTCGCTGCGGTGCGCCATGACGCGCTGAGCAAGTCCGTATAAGGTCGCACGTGCTGGGTTCAACGTTCGGTGGAACACATATGCCCAGACAATCGCTATTACGCTTAATTAAGCGCTGGAAGCGGTACGTTCCTCGCAAGGATCGCGCTGGGACGGTGCGCAGAAATACACGCGGCGTTTACGTGCTCTACAAGCTAAGAACGAGGAAGTCAGAGCTTCACTATCAGGTCGTGTATATCGGTGTCGCAGGGGTGGGAAAAACGGGTGGTGGCGGCATCCAGGGCGGCATCCAGGGCCGTGTGAGAACTCACGATAGACGTATCAAAGATTGGTCGCACTTCTCGTACTTTGAAGTACACGATAACGTTACCAAAGAGGAGATCCTAGAACTGGAAGCGTTGTTGCTAGGCATATTTAGCGACGACGGACGAATTAAGCTCGCCAATAAGCAAGGCGGCTCACGTAAGTTATCGCAGTTGCGAAAATTAACTCTTTGGAAGGATGACTAAGTCCATGCCCATCGAAGTCGATGACGATCCCCCGCCCAGCCACGCCATAGCGGACGGGTGGGCGAACTTTTCCGAGACGGTAGCGCCCGGGATCGGCGGGAGCGCGCACGCCGAGGCGCACATCGCCTTTTACTTCTCGGCCATGTACGTGCTGCAAATGGTAAAGCTAATTGTTGCGGACCGCTCCGCGGAGGACGCGGCGCTCGCGCTGGGGACGCTAGACGCGGAGATCGAAGAATTCTTACAGGCGCACGCGGTGGCGGTTCAGTAGGAACCAGTCCCCTGCCTGGTCAATAGTCGATCATCCGCGTTGCAGAATCGGCAGCACGCATTTTTTTTCCCACGGCGCCGAACCGGCCACTCAACGACGTAATAGCCCGCGAGCTTGGTGGCATATCGTGTGTTCTTATGTGTGTATGGTGACACTACGTGGGGCGAACGAGCGTACAGAAACGCACTGAATGATCATTTATAGAGCTTATAAGCCAAGTCTGTCCGTCATTGCTGTAGCACAAATTTCCACGAGGGTAGCGATTTCCCGTGCATCCTGACCAGTTTCCAATCCATTGGTGCGCTCCGTGAGCGGGAGCGTCCACATATGATGCGACTATTGCATACGACTGGCCTGGAATTTGCTCACAGTCAGCGGAGAAAACAACGATGCGCTGGAGCAACGCTTCGTCCGCATCCAGAACTGTAGACGTAATGATTTGACTGGGATAGCCAGCTAGTACAGACATGATCGATATTTGTAGTCGATATAGAGGGAACCCGCGGTCGGGATTTAGCTGGCGTTTTGAGTGTACGTCCAAACTAACCCCAGCAAGGATACCTTTACGGTCCGCAACGTATGTCTGCGCGACAAAACAAAAGCCCTCGTTAATCGATGCGCCTAGATTAACGGGTTCATTCAAAAATTGATCGACCACAATGGGCGGGGGCGGCGAAGGCATCATGATCGGTGTGCCAAGTGAAGGCTCGACAACCTGCTCGCTTACGCCGCGCCTTCCCAACTTCTTCACGGTTGCTCTTATGCCGACGCAAGCATGTATGAGCGCGGCAGGCCAGTTTTCGTCTGATCGTTCAGGATCATATGTCGCAGGCGTCACTCCTGCGAGATCGCTTGGAAGGTGCAGAGCCGCAGCCGGACGCGGGACCACCAAAATGCAGCGCTCTTTACCCAGCCCGCCCATAAATAATCCGAGTTCGAATATGACATTGTCGCGTGCCACATTGACTTCCTGTTTGCGCATAACTACTACGTCGTCAGGCGTCAAAACAAAAATGCCGAAATCGTAGGTCTCGAGGGCCCCTAATAAGGTGTCAAGTGCGGGGATGGTTAGCTCGAAGATATTCGCCGACCAGGGACTCAATTCAGCGACGTAATCTAGGTTATAGACAATGGCCTCCGCGATGTGGAGGGCTTCAGTAGACGAGGCAACAAAAATCCGGGGCTTCATTCGCTTATTATTAATGACACGACGAGTTGCAAGTGGCGCATGGCACGATTATTTGAAACTTGCGCCGATACTTATATCTTATTATAACGCTTCCCATTCCTCGTTTCGGAATCCTGCACTGCTACTGTAGTAAGGCGGGGGTGCTTCTAAGGTTCACAATTCTCCGAGCGTGCCGGCGGACACTCCCACCGCACCGAGACGCCCGCATCCCGAGCTCCGCACTGAGTGCACCGCAGCCGCGAAAAGAGCGCCTTCCCGTACAGTCCGCGGAATTTCTCCGGTGACATCTCTGCTGCATAGCCGCAACGGCGGCAGGTGACGCGCGCGACTTGTCTCCCTTCGGGCATGCCGACGCAGAGTAGGGGCGGGATAGGCGGGCGTCCATGCAGTGCTGGCGCGGCGGGAGTACTGTACGGGCTGAGAGAATGGGAGGGCCCAATGAAATCTAACGCAAAGAGCACGCTTCTATCCATCCTGATGGCGCTATCATCCGTCGTTCCGATGGTGGCTCGCGCTGCAGATGCTACGAGTGACGCTGGTTCCCCCGGTTTGGTGATCGGCACGGGGCAGTTTTCATGCGGCCAATTTGCGGAATATCATAAACAAGACGATAAAGTACAAATGGATTTGATCGTTCAGTGGTTTTGGGGATTTCTCACCGCGTACAACTATCGCGGGAGCTTCGGTACAACGCTACGTCCGGCAAGTCTAATTCCACCACCGGATTCGCCGACAGTAGTGCTGTTTGTTGGGAAATACTGCGAGCGCCACCCGTTGCAATTAATTGTGAACGCAGGTTTGGCGATGATCCACGAGCTTGGCGGCACAGTATACTGGCATCCGGAAAGGGCCGAGCCGCCTACCCGCAACAAAAGTAATTAGGGTCTAGACCATAGCCGCATGCCATGCCAACCCTCGTAACCATTCGCGATTTATTTCTCATTATTTCTGCGGTTGCCGTACCGATTGTCATCGCATTGAGTGCAGCGCGCGTGCAGAAATCAATTGCGCAAGCCGCTCTGCAAAAGGACTACGTGCAGATTGCTCTCGGCATTCTCAGAGAACCCAACGTCGCGGGCACAAGTCAACCCTTGAGAGTCTGGGCCGCCGACGTGCTGGAAAAGAATGCACCGGTGCCGCTCAGTCCGGAGCTGAAATCGATGTTAGTGAGAGGCACCGCCTCGCTCCCGCGGCCGAATCCACCTACGGGCCTTAGTGTCAGTTAGGGGCCGCAGTAACACGCTTTCGCCATGGATCAGCGATGAAAGCCAGAATTCTGGTCTCGCTAATGGTCGCTTGCGGCACGGCGCAGGCGTCGGACTGGGTATCACTCGGCAAGACCAGTGACGGAAAACAGGAGCACCTTGTAGATGTCTCCAGCATCCGAGTTGCCGGTAACATTCGGCGGGCGTGGATCAAAGTGATCTATGCGCACCAAACTCTCAAAGGCTTCGATGATGACGTGCAAAAGTGGCAAAATTACGCTGTGAGTCGGACAGCATTCGATTGCAGCCAGGAGACCGCAAGGTACGAGGCGCTCAACGTTTATTTTGATGACGGGACTACCTACTCCGTGCCCGCGAACACTTACCCAACTCCATGGGAGCCAGTCGCGCCGGACACCGCCTCACATGCTGAGATGCAATACGTTTGCACGTGGAAGGCGAAATAGGGTATGAAGTGTGACTCCACAGATTCGCCTGGTAATTAAGGTCGCGGCGGGGATGATCGTGCTCTTTGGGCTTATCTTCGGCTATATAGAGCGACGCTACGCACCAAATGCCATAGTCACGGAGGGTTCAACAATCTTGCCATCCTGGGTTGGTTGGGCAGGATGGATACTTGCGGCGCTTGGTTCAGTTGCTTACGTCCTGATGGACATTATCGAATGGTGGACGCGCCGCCGCTGACGTTGCACGATGTCAATCTTCTTCCACTGCCAGCCGCGGCTGCATGATCGAGGCGGCGTGCCCAAGCCAGTCGAGCCAAACTAACTGCAACGCGCCGTATCGCTCGGCTACCGACTTCACCCAGACCTTTTCGCTCACTCCCAAATAGATCGCGTAGAGCTGCGGGGCTGTGCGGAAAACCTGCGGGGAAGCGTCCTCGTCGAGGACGAGCTTAGCGAGGTGCGCGAGATAAGGGCGCTGAATGCTGTGGAAGTCAGTTACCTCGACCGGCCAATTATTGCGCTCGCGTAGCGCCTGCGCCTCGCGGAAGAGCGCGGAGTGGAGTTTCCAAAGGTTGCCGCGCTCCCCGGCGAAGGAATAGCAGGCGGCCATAAAGGGAAGTTCGGGAACTCCGGCCGCGGCCTGCCCCAGTTCTGCCACGGTCCACTCCGGCCGTACGGAGGGACGCGTCGCCTTTCCGTTTGCGCGGTTCTTCCGTGGTGCGAGGAGGTTTTTTGCCTTCCCGCGCGGCGCCGCCATCCGGGCCGCGCGCCCGAAGTCCACTCCATGCGCTCCGGCGAGCGCGATCAGCTGTTCAGCCTGCATCGATTCCTCCCCCGGTAACGACAACTTTTAGAAGCCGCTCCGTGCTCCGCCGAATTGCGCGGGTCGAGGAGCGACGCGAAAGTGCCCACGTGCCGCACTCTCGCCGATGGTTGTCTCGTAACCTTACCGGCCGCCTCACCCCGGAGATCTGTCAGGCAGCGGCTGCTGTCGATTTTTCATGAAACGCACGTCGATCAGCTGCGCGCGTGGCGCGTTAAAGTCCGCGCCTATCCTCGCAAAACACTGTTCGCGCACTTACCGCCGAGCGCGCGACGCCTCCGCGTTCGCCGCCCAGAACTCGGCGTTGCCTTTGTTGATGCTCTCGACGAGGTCGCGTGTGGCCCCGGCGAGTGCTGCGCCGTCCGCGGCTACATGTCGCCGGTCGTCGACTCGCGCGGCCGCCCGGCTGTCGGCTGTACGCGTCGCTCCGCTTTCCCAGTGCTCGCGGTTGCGACGGTTGATTTCCACTATCGTGTCGGCAGAGTCGCGGGCGCGTGCTTCAAAATTCGTCAAGCGCCGCCCGCTGTCGGTAGTGATCGCGGCACCGGAGGCATCAACTTTCCAGCCCGCCGCACTGGCGTAGCTTAAAAATCGCTGCCCTACGGCATCGCGAACGGAAATCGGTAAAGAATTGAGAGCATCCTCAATACCGGTCCAAATTTTGCCGGGATCGCAGATTCCAGAGATGGCGTTTCTTGCGGGCGGGTCGTTTGGATCTTCGGCAGAAAGGATGGCGTCCCGTGTCGGCACGCGTGAAAAGCGCGGATCGAGAGCGAGCTTGCCGTCGCGAATGCACAATCTAAAATTTGCGTCGGTGGTTTCTTGATCGCGCACGCGCTCCAATACGCGCATGCGAACTGTCTTGTTCGGGGTCATGTTTGAACTCTCCTATCTGTAGTTGATGAATAGAAATGGGCGCCCGCAAAAAGCGGGATGCTGGCCGCCGCAGGAAGGACATCGGAAACCGCGCGCCAGCCTTTCCCCGTTGTTTGGGACACGGTCGAACTTGTCCCGCCGCCCATGAAGCGCAGCGGCCGCCCTTTCGGAGCCCACCCGAAATTGCGTTCAGCAAATTCATTACGCAGCCTCCTCAGCGTCTTTCGCGTCGGTACCGTCGCCCGCGATCAGTAGGACTCGCCTCGCTTCCCAATCTTTCCCATGTTGCAAAAGCCTTTGGCGGTGCGGCCCGTTCTCCGATGCCATTTGAAGCCCGCGGCTCACCGCGAAAAAGCCCGGCGGTTCCAGCACGCGGCTCACGATTTCTGACGCCGCATAAATTGGCTGTCCTCGTGGGCGCGAAACTGGCGGCAATGGGACCAATTGCTCCCGTAGCGCGAGCGCCTGCGCTTCTAGCCGCTCTATTTCTACGGCAATCGCTTCAGCCTCCGCGACTAGAAGCCGATCTACGGCGGTCGCCAGCGTGGCCTCCGCGCTCTTCGCTTCGACCGCGAGGAGTTCGCGTTGCCCCCGGGCGAGGCTGACGGCGTCCTCGGCGGCGACCAGCGCGTCTTCCTCTCGCGTCTGCTGCGCCAATAAGGTCGGACCGACGCCACTCTCGAGTCCGACGGGGGAGCGGTTTTCCGCGAGCGCGGCCGCCAGCTCGCGGGCCACGCCGGCTCTAGCAGCCTCGAAGGCTTCTCGGCCACGGTCGACGGCCTTGCGGCGCGACTCCGCGAAACGTTCCGTGCGTTCCAACGCCTGCACGGCCTGGAGGAGCCGCGCGTCGGCTTCCGCGCGCTTGGCCCGCGTCGCTTTAACTTTCGCCAGTAACTCATCCGTCGATGCGTTCGTCATATCGTGTCCTCTCAAATAATCGAAGTTTGAATCGGTTGCTCGTGGCCTCGCGCAGCGCGATCCGCCGCATCTTTCGTGCGCGCCTGCGTGCCCATCCGGCGTAGCGTTTGCGCATTATCAATAAAGCCTTATGCTGTCGGCGCCCGCGACTTCCTGCTGCTGGGCGAGGCTTACCGGGACTGTCGCGTCTACCGAGAGGCAGGTTAGGTCCGTGTACCACTCCTCCCCGCGGGTGTCGCCGCTCTGGTTCGCGATCATTACGTAGTAAAGCCCGTCCGCGTTGGTCTTGATGGACGTCGAGAGGAGGGCGTTAGACCCCTGTGACAATTGATCTAAGCCGTAACGATAACGATTGACGGTGACGGAGCTGTCCAGCTTTACGCGCGTCCCAATCCTTATCGCCGGATTCAGTAATGTCCGCATGCTGATCCCATTTTGAATCTGCTCCGGGACGCCAATGAGTCCCGTAGTCGGGGAGAGGACCGGCACTGCCCCCGGGATATAGGAAGTCAACGGTATTAACGTCAACTGCCCATTTTGGATACTCCACGCACAGTCGTTATTCAGCGAAAAATTCCGCAGCTCGTCCCGGGTCATTCCGTAATAGACGCGGCCGCGGACGCACCCGTTTTTGCTAAAGGCAGGGCTGTAGCCTTCCGTAATCCCTCGCGAAGCCATGGAAGCGATAAAGGCTTCGACCGCGGTCGCGGGCTGAGTCCCGGCCGGAAGGGAAAGGGAGATGCTCGAGTAGTTGTAGGCTTCGTCGCCGTCCGCCGCGGTAATGTCGACGTAGGAGTCCTTCTGGTCCACCTTGCCTTTGCGGATCTGCTTTATCGTGCCGTTAAAAATTAGGCCGTAGTTGCCTTCGTAGCCGGCCTGGATCGCGACGTCGGTGAACTCGTTTTCAATCTTATTGACCGTCGCGTCCGCTAGGTTGTAGATACGGATGTCGGCGGTGTTGGGAGCTTGAAAATCGCCGCGCGTCACTTTAAACACGACGCGGAACGCGGAAAATTCTAATGCGGCCGCTTGCAGCGGGAAAATCTGCGGCGGGACGGTGACGCCTGCCTGCGGGAATAAATTCGGTACGCCGGTAGAGCCGACGATAAGGCTAAACTTCCGCGGGTATTGGATAACGCTCATGAGGTTGTCATCCCGCGCATCGCGCCCAGATTTCTAAGGCGCGGCGGCCGGGGTTAAAGCAGATCATTACAGCGTCGGCCAAATTTGGCGATCGAGTGCCATCGGGCATCTTGTCAATCAAGATCTTGCCGACAGTGTTGATTGAGTAGGTCGGTTGCGAGAGTTCCTGAGCGAGCGCGGTAAGCTCTTCCAGATTGGGGTCGATGGAGATAATCTCGTCCGGGTCAAACGGCATGCGCTCGACCACTGCGCGGTACGTCTTCTGGAAGCGCCCCCGTAACGACCACCAACTTTGCGCTTTGCAATTGGCGAAGAAATCCTTGTTCTTTCGCCGCGGGATCATCTCCCGTTCAGGTTCAAATACCGCGCCGCTGCCGCGGAAGGGCTCATCGCGGATTTCCGGCTTACACGCGGCGCGCCGCGCCTCGTTAATCGTCCGCGCGTCGCCCCGGCAACCCGCGCCCAGGCCGTCGGAGTCGTAATAGAACTCTTCAATTCCCATCTCCTCGCAGATACCGAAAGCGCGCACAACGCTCTGATAGATGTCGCCGCCCCGGCCGCTCCAAGACTTGAGGTAATTGAGTTCGACCCCGTGGCGCGCGGCGAACGCATTGAGGCCTTTACCCTGATCGGCTAAGTCGAGTGCGCCTAGCTTCGCGCCGGTAGGCCGGATGCCGAGTTTTGCGCAGGCACCGATGGCAGCATTCACCCACGCTGCCGGGATCAGCATCCCCTCAACGGACGCGGCATAATTAATGTCAATTTCCGCGGCGACCGTTACGGGGTCCAGTTCCGCGCATTTCTTCCGGTACCAAGCGTCATCCTTCCGAGGGTCGCTCCTCCAGTGCATCGTGAACACGCGGACGCTGCCATTGTGGCGCTTGATGGCAAAGGGGTTGGCACGCCCATTGACGCTCGATACGTCCTGCCGACAGTTGGTTGTTGCCGATAAAGAAGCCTCGTTGCTGGAGGAGTTCGGGATATGGGCGCTTTCGTCTATGAACGCGATGGCAGATCTTCCACCGCGACCAATATTGTCGCCCGCTTCGCCCGTAATCGCTGCGCCGGTTGCCGGTATGATGATTCGCATGTGAGGCGCGTGCTTTTGCGGGTCAAAGCCACCGCGCAGTTCTCGCGGGAGGTGCTGCAGAAAGGTGCGGCCCTTGTAGAACAGACAATCGGGATCGCCGATGCGATCGACCTTATCCTCTTTGGCGGAACCGAACCCAATGCGCATGTTTTCATAGAACAAACACAACGTGCACGAGAGCGCCATCGCGAGCCAGCTCACGCCTACGTCGCGGCTTTTTTCAGTTAGGCCCGGCACGCCGTCCCGCCAACACTGGAGGACGAACTCCAACCACTCCCGCTGCCGCGGGAACAGTATGAACGGCATTATTGGGGAGCGGCCGCTAGTGATGACGCGGGGATCAACGGTTACGCCCCAATCGTTGATGAATTCGATGGGATGGTCTTTGTAGTGTTGCTTCAGTGTCGGCAACGTTGCTGGATTGGCGCGCAAGCGCAGGAGCCGCTCAGTGCGGGCGGCGATCACGGGGAGGTAGTCCGGATGTTTGAAATCAAATGCCATGTTCTTTATTTCGCCAGCTTCTCCCAAATGGAAAGTTCTACGACGTTGGATTCGCGTGGGGCGTCGGGCGGCGTATCGGTAGCGGCAACGTCCGGCGGCAACGGCCGCGGGTCAATAACTGCCTCCCGCGCAGCGGGGGTCGTGAGCGCGGCCGGAGCTTCAAAGCGCACCGAGCCGATGTCAATTTCCGTCCCGCTCATCAACTGCGCGTAAACTCGCGCGGCCTCCGCTGCGTCAGTTATTGGCGCGTCGTGCCGGGCGAGCGGGGTGCCGTTAGCGCCCGTCACTTCCGTGCGCTGCAATCGGGGCATGAAGAAGTCAGCCAGCTTTACGAGCACGTCTAAAGCTTTGCCCGGATTTCGGACCGCGACCCGGTCGAGCCAGCGCTGGGCTTTTGGAGCGTTGTGTTCTAGGAACGCCGCGAAGACTTCGCGAGCGGATTGCGTGACTTTGTTAGGCACGCCGCGCTTGCGGCCTGGAGGGCGAGTTCCTTTTTTAGCGGGCATGGCTGCGGTCTCCCGGGGTTAATCGAAAGACGTTCCGCGGCTCAAAGATCACAACGCCGTTTTCACCGACCGTGCCGTACCACCAATTGCCAGCGCGGCAGGCTTGCCGAATGTTGCGTGCCAATAACCGCACGCCGTTGCGCGAAAGCCCCGCTGCCCAACCGCGTAATTCGTGCGCGCGCATCTCATAGGTTGCCCATTTGGGTACGCGGTCCAGCGCCGCGCGGATCATGCGGCGTCCTCCCGAGCGCGCGGCATCACGGCACGAACGATATTTGGCGCTATCTGGAAGTCGGTCACTCGGTCGGTTTGCTCAGCGAGCCAAGCCACATAGGGTCCACCGAGCACGACAAGGTCCCGCCCGATGCGCACGAGCGCGCCGACCGCTAGAAGCTCGTCGCGATGCTGACGAACGATGTACTTGCCGCGCGCGGGGGTGCCCGGATAAATGTCGGGCGGCCAATGTTGAACCGCCCAGGATTGGGGCACGATTCTCGTCGCGGCTTGCGTTGTAATGCGGGTGTCCTCGCGTGAATACGCGAGAAATTAAACGCGAGCGGTTGGGCGGAGGAAACGTATGTGGTTCGTGTCGGAACCACGCGGGGGGAGATTGTTAGGGACGCGGCTTCTGCACAATTCGGCCTATTTGGGAAGGGGAAGCGCCCCGCTCATCGTTCATCACTTCTGCGATCTGCTCCAGCGTGTTGCCCGACGTGCGGAGATCGTGCATGCGACGGTAGCGCGTCGTGTTCGCCTCGCGGCACAGTGCGGCGCGGCGTCTGCCGCCCTGGCCCTGCCGCGAGCGCTTAGCGGCGAGCCTGCGCTCCTTATCGATGGCGAGCACGGCTAGCTCCGTCGCCTGTTCCTTGGCGCGCTCCTTTTCGCGGTCGTGCGCGGTCGGCTGCGACCAATAGGCGGCGTTCGCGGTGTTGATGGCCGCGAGCTGGGCTTGCAGTTCTTCCTTAGTCTCCATTCGGCGCTCCTCGGGTCGGTCGGTAACACACCATAGGACCATGCCCGGCGATGCAGGCGCGGCGATCCCGGGCGGGCGGGGCGTCCGGACTGATTCGGGTCGCTGTCGCCCGCGAGGGAGATCCCTGGGGTGGCGAGCCGGGGTTGGCGGGTTTTTTGGCGGGTTCGGCGATTCGAATGCGCATAACTTATTGAAATATATGATAGTTAGTGAGGCTCGACCTAGAGATTAAGTATCGCCGGGTGACGTTCTGTGGGCCGCGTGTGCGTCATCGTGAGTCGAGTCCCCGCGGCGGGCGTGTAGCGCGGCGAAAGCTTGCAGATGGTGACCGTAAAGCACGTCAACTATGTAGTTCGGGCAGAGCGCTCGCCTACGCGCGGCGTGTATTTCTACGTAGTTTGCAGCCACGCTGCGCGGTCTCTGATCGACCTTGTTGTCGTGGGTGTCGCGCGCCGGGGGAGTCCGGGGGAGTGGCCCGTTTTTCGCACGAAATGTTCGTGCCGAAAAAGCGGCTCGACTGACTTCCCCGGCCCTTAAGGAAAAACGCCCTCCGGGGAAGTCGCCCGGAGGGGCGTATTTCCGCTTTCCTCTGACTCCCCCCGAGCGCCTCCGGGGAAGTCCGGGGCAGTCGGGTAAGTCACATCGGATCGGGCTCATAACCCTCTAGAAAATACAGTTCGTGAGACGGACTGCGCGGCAGTTTATTCCCCTTCAGCAGCACGCCCTGGTGGACGCCATGAGCGACGACCGCGATGGCGCGCTCTCGTGCGATTTTGCTGGTGAATATCTCCTTGTGCATGTCGCCCACAGCTGTCTTTCCGAACGGTTTGCGGTCGTGCTTGATCCACCATGCATGCAGCTCGGCCAACAACTTCTCGATTGCCACCTCCTTCCCCCCGATCTCCGGAACGAATTCTTCGAAGTCCAGCGCCTGCCGCCGGAGCCATATCGCGCCGTCCGGCCGCTTGAAGTCATTCGCCTTCACAACCGTCAGCTTCACAAGGTCGCCGCGCGCCACGACGCCGGGTTCAAGATTCTTAAATCCTTGCGTATCGTTCTCATTGGCGGCGAGCATCCGCCAAAGCACTCTCGCTGCCGCTGGGACCGCGGTAGATCCGCGTCCGGAGAATTGATCGTCTTGTCGATTCTCAGCGGTGCTCTTCGACACGTGGTGCGAAATCATCACTGCGCAATTCACCTCGCGGGCTATTCGCTCGAAGGCCGTTACCATCGCCGTCCCTAATGCGGTGGTGTTCTCGTCGCACCCGTGGAGCCGCGCATACGGATCTAGAATCAATAGTTCCAAGGGTCTCGGCAGCGCCGCAATCAGCGCCGCGGTGTCGGGCATTTGCGTAATGACGCCCATTACCATCGATACAAGATGTATTTCCGTTCCGGCGCCCGCCACAAAATGAAAATTCTTCTTGAGAGCGTCAATCCGTCGATCAATCTCCTCTGGTGATGCATGGGCATCCTGCAGCGCTTTGATTATTCGTTCGCGAGTGAACTCGAAGCGCCTGCGCAGCATCGGCAACCGATCCTCCAACGCCACGTAGGCCACGGTGCCTTGCTGGGTCTCGCGGCCCAAAAAATCCAGCCCCATGGCGACATGGAACCCGAGCTTTGTCATGAGCGAGGTCTTCCCGGCGGCGGGTTCGGCGATAGTGATTCCGACGCCACCGCGTGGGAACAGCCCCTCTACTAGGAATTCTAGCGGTGGCGCGCGAGAGGTGAGCCACTCCTCCGGGTGCGTCATCAATTGGATGGGCTGCTTCTTCTGCTCCTCCGCGGGCAGTTCCAATCCGCACGCCTTTTGGAAATCCGCCACAATCGCTTTTGCCTTTGCGGCATTCCGCGTGTGGGCGGTGATGTGTTCGGTGAGCCTTGGAAGGCCAGGGACATGAGCGCCCTTGTCTAGTTCGTTCAGCGCCCGCGTCGAACGTACCAAGTTCGTCCCGCCCCCACCCCGCTCCAGATCGGCGACAATCGCGTCGGCCAGCGCCGGCTCGTTCAGCCGACAGAGATACCCCTGCACTGCGTACGAAATCGGGTTGCGAGAACCCGCTTGCCAAAATGGCCGCAGCACCTCCGCGGCCGCTGCTGCTCGTTCGTCAACCTCGACGTCAACGCCCCGAGGGTCTGGGGTTGTCGGCATCGGCTCGGCTTGCTCCGCCGCGACCACCAAATCAGGGATCGCCGCCATACGCACGTCTTCAATGCGTGCCAAGTATTCGTCTAACGTCAACTCTCGGCCATCCTCGCTGAGGGCCTTGTTTTGAGCAGTGCCGAAATACGGCAGATTGATGCCGTTGCCGCACCCCCAATCTTTAGGGTCGGGAGCGCTGAGGTCGATTGAATCCTGCTTCGGGAAAACCTCGGCACCCGCGTAACCTAACTCCGCAGCCACGGTCTTTAGCCAATCGCGCACCGCTTTCGCGCTCTGCGGTTCATGGAAGAAATACTCCAGATGCAGTCCGCCGCTCTTGGTGCGAGCGGGGACACACAGGCCGCCGCGGGGGGTGACTATCTCTCGCAGGAACGTTGCGAGGACAAGTTGGTAATCGTCAATATCGATAGCGCCGAATTGGCACCGGCCTTCGCCGTCTACCGGGATGAACAGCAGCCCACCTCACCCGCCAAATGAGCGCGCACGTCCTCTTCATTCGGCGCACGGCGGAACGTCTCGTACCTGGGCTCGACCTTGCCCTTTGCGTTCGTCTTAGCATGGGTGAAGTCAGCTATGGCGTGCGCGTGCCGCGCCGGGTGGAACGCGTCTAGCAACCGTTGTTCCATGCTCCTGCCGGCAGAACTTAGATTTGTGACGAGGGCGTTCACAACGCACCGCCCTTGGCCGCCTGCTCCGCTAATAGCTTCACGAACTCCACGGTCACTAAGTTCCTGTCGGCGTCTAGAAGACGCAGCGCGAGCCCGCTGTCATTCCGCAACGGGCGCTCGCACTTGACGCCGCAGTGGAACGCGGCGCATAAAAAGTCGCCGACCTTAATGTGCGCAGCGAAGGGAAACCCCATCACCGCCGCCCATCGCCGCGCGAAGAAGGCCAATCTGCCCGCGCTGGAGCCCCAAGGATCGCGGCTCTTGCCGACGCCGCCGTGTGAGATGAATGCGATTGCGACCGCAACCGCGTCCGGGTTCAGCGGCTCGGGCGCTTCTTCTTCTAGAGCGTCAAACCCCGCCCGACTGAGGCTCGGATATTTGCGTTTGGCGGCGGAGATCGCCGCGCCTGCCGCCCGGACGAGCGGCACAGGGATGGAAGCCATAAAGGTCGTCTCCTTGCTCGCGGGGCCGTAGCCGCGCTTCTAAATGGATGCAAGTTATTGACCTTTATGGGGTTGATGAAAATTGACGTCATTCGCTGCGCGCTGCTATCAGGCGTCTAGCATCCAGAGGCCGTGCTTGATCATCAGCGGCCATAGGATCTTCATAAATCGCTCATTATCTTTCGCGTCCATCTCTTCCCAGTAGCTCGCGGGATCAGTCTCGGCGGGAGCCAATTCAATAAGGTCGCGCTCTACAAGCGCGGCGCGACGGTGTGCCTCCGCCAGCGGAATGTCCGCGGACTTGTAGTAGTGCCCATAGTTCGCGACCTCATCAATCATCTCGCGGGTTGTTGTCGTCATGTGTGCTATTCCTTTCTTTGACCCCGGAAAGAGCCGCTCGCGGGTGACGCGTTGAAATCAGCCGACCGCCTTCCGCAGCGCCGCCTCGACTTCAGAAAATTTGAACCGCAGCGCTCTGCTGCCGACGCGGATGCTGGGGATGCGGTTGTCACGCGCCATCGCCTCTAGCGAGGTGTCGCCAATGCCCGTCAGCTCAGACAACTCACGTGAGTTCAGCCAGCGCTCAGAGGGCACGGCGGACGTCACGTTCTGCGTCGCCTCGACGAGCCCCATGCTGGCCGCGCGCGCGACGCCAGTGCGGACTTCCTCCGCCGTCAACAGCAACGTCTTGGCGCCCACCGCGACCGCGATGAAGGTCTCCTTCAAGCTCTATCCTCTGACGGGGCGCGAGCCGGCTTCGGAGAGCGCGGCGTCGACCTTCTCGGCGGCGTCGAACGTCAACATCTCGCGCCCGTTCGGCAGTCGAGTCGCCTTCACTCCTGCACGCCGCGCAGCCGTTTTCGCCGCGCCGGAACCGACGCCGTGCCGGCGGCTCACAACATCGAACGACACGATGGGCTCGTCTCTAAGCGGTCTCTTCGCCATGTTCGGCTCCTTTAGTAATCCGCAATGTCGCGGAAAGCTGTTTCTATTTAAGCCGAAAACAGCGATACTCGAAAGTAGGTAACTTGCAAGGTCAGCGAAATAGCGAACTTACAAAGGTGAAATCAAGAAAATCAACAACGTTCGACACGCTGCCGGACGAGGAGAAAGGCCGGATTCGCGCCGCACTGCGCGCGCTAAGCCGCGCGGACTCCTATCTCCAGGCGTACGACATCGCCTTGGCCGCCCCGCACGACTCTGCAGGATGGAGCGCGAAGGAACGCGCATCGTACGAGTTTCAGTTAGAAGAGTGGGGCGAGCCCCTGCGCGAAAGTCAGCGGCACGAGTGGGATGAACGCCGTGAGCAGCTCGCGCAGCTGGCGCGGACGGGAAGTCTGCCGCTCGCGACGCTCCAGAAATTAAAGGCTACATTCGAGACGGGCATCGTCGTCACTCCCGTGGTCAATCTGCACGGCGGGCACCCGGAAATTTCGCTCCCATTCAAATTTATAACACCCGAGGCGGCGGTCGCTTTCGCGTTTCTGCGCCTCGCTCAGCTCAGCACACGCGCCCGACCTGCTGTGCTGCTGTGCGCCGAGTGTAAGGAGTTCAGAGTTATCGAATCCACTGGCGGGCGCAGGTCCTCGGGATACTGCGGAGACGCCTGTCGCTATCGTTTCAATACCCGGAAGCGCAACGCGCGCCTACGACAACAATATAGGAGACACAAATGAGACACCCAGAGAGAGTTGTGACCCCCGGCGGCGTTCGGTGGGAAGTGCGGTTCCCTAAACCGACCGGACGGCTGAAGCAGCGCTGGTTCCGCACGAAGCACTCCGCCGACGCCTTCGCACGCGAGCTGGAAAACGTGCGCGCGGCGGGCGGAAAGGCGGACATGACGATTACGTACGACACGGTTGTGAAGGCGTTCGCGACCGCGCGGTACGGCGCCTTGAGCGCGGGGAGCGCCGAGCAGTACACGAAGGACTTCGCCCGGGCGGCCCCGTATATGGGAGGCAAGGCGCTGCGCGCGATATCGGCCGCCGACATCGAGCAGTTCCGGGAATCCGAGTTACTCGCCATCCGCGGCCGCCAACGCGCCATCACCGCGGCCGCCCTCGCCCGGGCCGAACGACGGCTCGCGAAGGCGCAGGCGAAGAACGCCGACACTGCGCCCGCGGAGCGCAAGCTCGCCGAGATCCGCGCGCGCGTCGCGGTTTCGGAATCTGCAGGAATCCGCTCCGTGAACGCCGCGATCCGCTCATTGCGCACGCTGCTCAAATTCGCGCAGAGCCGCAGCTACGTCTCTCAGAACGTCGCGACCTTCGTCCACAAGTTGAAGCCCGTGAAGGCGGCCGACAAGCCGATGGAGGCAGCGGTCCTGACGCCGGCGGAGATCACGGCGCTAATCGCCGCAACCGCACCCGACTGGCGCCCGGCGATCGCTGTGCTGGCTTACGGGGGCTTGAGGATCGGCGAGCTGCTGGGGCTCACCTGGGGCGACATCGAGCTCAACCGCGGGCGGCTGCTGGTGCGGCGGCAGCTCTGTGGCGACACGGGAGTCCTCCGTGAACCCAAGACCGCCCGCAGCCAGCGGTTCGTCGAGTTGCCTTCAGCGACCATCAGCGCGTTGAAGGCGTGGAAGTTGAAGTGCCCGAAGGGCGAGCTGGAACTCGTGTTCCCGAATACCGAGGGCGGCCCGGCGAACCACTACAACTTCCGCGGCCGAGTATTCGTCCCAGCGCTCCGCCGGGCGGGACTGCGGCGCGTCCGAGTCCACGACATGCGACATACGTGCGCGTCGCTCTTGATCGCGGCCGGGTGCGACATCGCGGCGGTCTCCCGGCAGCTCGGCCACGCCAACGTCGCGACCACTCTGGCGGTGTATAGCCACTGGTTCGCGAAGCGTTCGGAGAGCGGGCTCGGGGCGCGGCTCGAAGCGTTCGTCACGCAGGAGAACGCCGCCGCCACTCCCGCCGACAACTCTGCGCAACCGCGAGCGGCCTAACGCTCGGGCGCGGATGATGGCGGGTTTTTGGCGGGTTTTCTAAATGCGAACGGATCGCTGAGCACGTAAACGCTTGATCTTAATGGTGGGCCGTGTAGGGATCGAACCTACGACAAAGAGATTAAGAGTCTCCTGCTCTACCAACTGAGCTAACGGCCCGTGCTTGCATTTACAACCACCCAAGGGTGGGGTGGACGATGGGGATCGAACCCACGACAACCGGGACCACAACCCGGGGCTCTACCAACTGAGCTACGTCCACCATCGTCTACATCGCGCGACTGGCGCGCCCGGCAGGACTCGAACC
>Ga0182024_10010529_pt1 | contig 18831 bp, 17 predicted proteins | sample P32metaG_FD_120480 | JGI IMG/M metagenome (GOLD analysis project Ga0182024, IMG submission 120480) | Permafrost microbial communities from Stordalen Mire, Sweden - P3-2 metaG (Illumina Assembly) | ecosystem: Environmental > Terrestrial > Soil > Wetlands > Permafrost | place: Sweden: Stordalen... | reverse complement strand
TGGCCGAAGTAGGCGACGTCCGGCATCGCGATGCAGAGCAGCTTGGTGACGACGGTGCTCACCCCCCGGAAGTGCTCCGTTCCGCGCGCTGCGCCCTCGAGCCTCTCGGTGAGTCCGAGCACCTCTACGGCGGTCGCGAAGCCTGGCGGATAGACCTCCTCGACCGACGGCGCGAACAGCATGTCGGCGCCGGCGTCGGCGGCCAGCGCGGCGTCGTGATCCCCCTGGCGTGGATAGCGCTCCAGGTCGCTGCGCTCGTTGAACTGGGCTGGATTGACGAACAGCGACGCGACGACAACGTCGCAATGCGCGCTCGCGTGGCGGATCAGCGACAGGTGGCCCTCGTGCAGCGCGCCCATCGTCGGCACGAGCCCGATCGTGCGCTCGCAGCGACGGTGCGGCGCCAGCGCAGCACGCAGCTCCGCCACGGTGCGCACGGCCCTCATGCGCTGAGCGCGGGTTGGTCGCTGTGGATCATTGGTCTCGGTCCAGTTCCCTGCGGATACCGGCACGACTGAAGATGTTAGACAAATGCACGCTGAATAAGGTCCATGCCGAGCCGAGCTCGATGACGGCCTCAGGAGAATGATACAACTGCCGCGGACGCTGGCGTGGCAGATCCGGATCTGTGAGCAGGATCACGCATATACCATCCGTGTATAAGTTGTGCTAGACTCCGTGGATGGCCGAAATCGAGCCAGACGCAGGACCGGGCGGCGTTCTCATGAGGGCGCGTTGCCCCATCTGTCGCAAAAACACGTGGACCGCGCAGACCAGTGGCGCTGCGGCTGGACTCAACGTCCAGCCGTTTGTCTGTGACACCTGCGGGTTCGTCGCCCTGATGCATGATCCGAGGCCAGAGTCCCTCTAGATGCCCAAGGTCGACAGGAGCAACCCAAAGCCCTCCAAGCCCTCGGAATCCTCGTACTCGCTGATGGAGTTCGTCAAGCAGTTCCCCGACGATGACGCCTGCCTGAGCTGGCTATGGCGGAAGCGCTTTGCGCCGGACGGCAAGACGGCCTACTGCTCCAAATGCGAGCAGGACCGCGTTTTCAAGCGCTACGCGACCGCTCAGCGACGGCACTCATGGACATGCACCGGCTGCGGGAGGCATGTCTCAGCGACTGCCGCGACGATCTTCGAGGGGTCCGCGACCTCGCTGCATCTGTGGTTCTACGCCTTCTACATCATGACCAGCACCCGCTGCGGAGTCTCGGCCAAGCACCTAGAGCGCGAGCTTGGCGTGACGTACAAGACCGCTTGGCGGATGTTCAACCGGATACGCAACGAGCTTATGGCCCAAGACGACGTAGGCGCTAGTGATCCTAGGAGCGTTGAGCGTCGTCCTCGGGCTGATCCGGTACTGGACGACGGCGCGCGGCTCGTTCGAGCGGCCCTAGTACGTCGGCCTTCTTGGGGATCGGGATCTGGACCGGCTCGTAAGGGTTGCCGTCCTTGTCCTTGCCTCGCGGCCGGGTTGGCTGGGTGGGCTCCCCGGAGTCCTTCCAGTCACGCCGTTTCACGGCTCCCCGGCCCCCCGACCCGCTTCGTCGCTCAAGCGCGCGAGTTCCTCGTCGCTGAAACTTCCTTCGTCCGCCTTAAGCACCTCATGTGCTCGGTCGAGGTCCGGCGCGTTGACGAGTACATCACGCGCACCCGACACGCCCCATTGGGGGCCACCTAGGGTGCGCTGACAGACGGCGTGGATGCCGTCCTCCAGCAGACGCTCACGGATCATGTCGGCCTCTGCTTCGGTGGTGACCGTAGTCAGGATCTTGAGGTCGTCGGACATTCCAGAGGAGGGTAGCGCCATGCGTCGGTGCGTTTTCTGCGACCGCGAGACAGCCGACTACGCTCCTGCGGAGCACGGCCTTCCCAAATGGATGGACAAGTTGGCGCTCGTGAGCCAGTGGGTCACAAAGACAGCGTTGACATGGAACGATCGGACGCGCATCGCGGCTCTACCAACGAGCCGGCGGAGCATCGACTCACCAGGCGTCGACGTAGGGGCGCTTCTTGCCGGGGCGCTGCGACCACTCGGTTGCCGCCTCGCTGAACAAGGTTCCGATCCAGCGCCGGGAGTCGGCGGGGTCGATCACGTCGTCGATCTCGCCGTAGGCCGCCATGTTCAGTCCTTCGCCACGCTCATACGCGCCGGCGACCGCGGCTTGGAAGGCGCGCTCGCGCTCCTCGAGGTCCTCGATCGCATCGAGCTCGCGTCGCATGCCCAAGCGGACGGCTCCCTCGAGGCCCATCGCGCCGAACTCAGACGTCGGCCAGCCGATCGTGAACAGCGGCGCCTTGAAGCCGCCGCCGGCCATCGCCTGCGCGCCAAGGCCGTACCCCTTGCGCAGGACGATCGTGCCGGCCGGAACCGCGAGGTTGGCTCCCGCGAGGAACATGCGCGCGAAGTGGCGCACCGTCGCCGTGCGCTCGGCCTCCGGTCCGACCATGAAGCCGGGCGTGTCGCACAGGAACAGGAGCGGCAGCTCGAAGGCGTCGCAGAGGCCGAGAAAGCGCGCCGCCTTGTCGGCGCCGTCGGCGTCGATCGCTCCGCCCAGGTGTGTCGGGTCGTTCGCCACCACTCCCAGCGGACGGCCTTCATGACGCGCGAGCGCCGTGATCATCCCCGCTCCGAACCCGCGCCGCAGCTCGAGCACGGAGCCCTCGTCGAACAGCGTGTCCAGCACCCGGCGCACGTCATAGACGCGCTTGCGCTGCTCGGGGATGAGCTGACGCAGCGTGCTTTGATCGGGCGCGCGCCCGGCGGTGGTCGGCCCGCGGAAGTAGGAGAGGTAGCGCTTCGCCGCCGCGACCGCCTGGGTGTCGTCGCCGACGCGCAGGTCGACGACGCCGTTTGCGTACTGCACGTCGATCGGCCCGACGTCGCCCGGCTCGTGGACACCGAGCCCGCCGCCCTCGATCATCGCGGGGCCGCCCATGCCGATGCTTGCGTCCTCTGTTGCGATCACCACGTCGCAGCAGCCGAGTAGCGCGGCGTTGCCGGCGAAGCAGTAGCCCGACGCGATGCCAACGAGCGGCACCAGGCCGCTCAGCTGAGCGAACAGCTGAAACGCGCGGCAGTCCAGGCCGGCGACGATCGGCATGTCGACGTCGCCCGGTCGTCCGCCTCCACCCTCGGCGAACAGCACGAGCGGCAGTCGACGGCGCTCGGCGATCTCGAACAGCCGGTCCTTCTTCATGTGGTTGCGCATTCCCTGCGTGCCCGCCAGCACGGTGTAGTCGTAGGACATCGCGACGCACGGACTGCCTTCGACGTCACCGACGCCGGCGACGAGCCCGTCCGCGGGCGTGCGCGTCATCAGCTCCTCGCGTGTGCGGCGGCGCTCCTGGGCGGCGAAGATCAGCGGTCCGTACTCGACGAACGTGCCCTCGTCGACGAGGTCCGCGAGGTTCTCGCGCGCCGTGCGCCGGCCCCGATCGCGCCGGCGTGCGACGGCGTCTGGCCGCGCCGCGTCGAGACCGACGGCGTGGCGCTCGCGCACCGCCTCCAGATCGGCGCGCACTGCGCTCGGCTCGGGCTCGGCCGGCCGCTCGGCCGTGTCGGAGAACTCGCCGCCCGGCGCCAGCACCAACAGCACCTGGCCCTCCTCGACCGCGTCGCCGACGGCGACCTCCACACGGCGCACGACCCCGTCGGTCTGAGCGATGACCTCGTGCTCCATCTTCATCGCTTCCAGCACGATCAGCGCGGAGCCCGCTCCAACCTGCTCATCGGCTCCGTGCGCCATCGCCACGACCACACCCGCGAACGGGGCGGTGACGGCGACCTCCGAAGGCGACGGCATCCGGGGATCATGACTCAGGACACCGCGGTGCGCCGCGGCGGACAGATCCTTCCGATGCCCTCCACCGGTGGGCGACCGGCGGACGCTCATGTGGGACCTGCGAACTCTCCCACCGCGGACTACCATCCGGCCGGTGTCCTCGCAGGAGAGCGAAAAGCCGGCCTCCGAGCGCCGCGAGGCTCTGAAGGAGGTGTTCGCGCAGGCGCAAGGCTGCGTGCGCTGCGCGGAGCTGGCCGCGACGCGCAAGACGGTCGTGTTCGGCGCCGGGAACGCGGACGCGGAGCTCATGTTCGTGGGCGAGGCCCCGGGCGCGAGCGAGGACGAGCAGGGGCTGCCGTTCGTCGGCCGCGCCGGCAAGCTGCTGGACCAGCTGCTGGGGGAGATCGGAATGGAGCGTTCTGATGTGTTTGTGGCAAATGTCCTTAAGTGCCGACCTCCCGGCAACCGCGATCCGTTGCCGCTCGAGATCGAGAACTGCCAGGACTACCTCCTGCGTCAGGTCGAGCTGATCCAGCCCACTGTGATCTGCACGCTCGGCAACTTCTCGACCAAGCTCCTGCGCGGCGACCCTACCGGGATCACGCGGTTGCACGGGCAGCCGGAGGCGATCACCCTGGGCAGGCGCGCGGTGCGGCTCTATCCGATCTACCACCCCGCCGCCGCGCTGTACACGCCGCGGATGCTCGAGACCCTGCGCGAGGACTTCTCGCGCCTGCCGCAGCTGATCGCATCGGGAGCGCCCGAGCAGCCGTCAGCGGAGCTTGCAGAGGTGCCCGAGCCCTCCGATGTGCCGGATCTGGACGATCTCGCCGGCGCTGAGCAGGAGCGCCAACGGCGCAGCGCCGAGGCCGATCAGCTCGGTTTGTTCTAGACGCTCCGACGATGTTCTAGACGCTGTTTGGCCCCTATTTCCGGGAGAAAGAGGGGATCGCGAAGAAATGTCGAAATATTTTGGCGCAGGCCTAAAGTCAGCTACATCCGCTGCCGATACAGGCCTTGTCTCCATCCCTCCAGGAGTAACGACCGGCTCGCGTCCCTTTCTCCCGCGGGCCGGTCGTGTTTAAGGACATCGACGCACTTGGCTCTAAAGTCTCGTCGTGGCCGTGCGCATCATCGAAACCTCGGATCCCGCGGAGACGGAATCGCTGGGCGCTGAGCTGGCCGCCGTCCTGACCGGCGGCGACGTGGTGCTCGTGCGGGGCGAGCTCGGCTCGGGCAAGACGACGTTGGTGCGCGGCGCGGCACGCGCGCTCGGCGTCACCGATCCGGTGACCAGCCCGAGCTTCAGCATCGGCCACCGCTACCGCGCCGACGACGTGACGGTGTCGCATCTGGACCTGTACAGGCTGGCGAGCCTCGAGCACGAGGATCCGGCCCTGCTGGGCGACTACGTCGGCCCCGATCGAATCGCCTTCGTCGAGTGGCCGCCGGATGCGGAGGATCAGCTCCAGAACGCTCGCCTGCAGGTGTCGCTGGCCCATCGCGGAGAGGACCGTCGTCGGATCGAGGTCGTGGACCGGTGATCGTGCTCGGATTCGACACCGCCACCCTCTCGACGACGGTGGGGTTGCGCCTGGCCGATGGAGGCTCGCTTCAGGCGCGCGACGACCCCAGCCCCGGCGAGCATCCCGGGCACGCGACGCGGCTGCTGGCGATGACCGGAGGGCTGCTGGCTGATGCGGGCATCGCGTGGAACGCCGTTGACAGGATCGCCGTCGGGCTCGGGCCGGGTCGCTTCACGGGGCTGCGCGTCGGGATCGCCACCGCGCGCGGGCTAGCTCAGTCGCTCTCGCTTGAGCTCGTCGGCATCTCGACGCTGCGGGCGCTCGCCGAGGCGGCCGCGACAGATAGGACGGAGGAACCCGACGGCGTTCTTGCGGTGATCGATGCGCGCCGCGGAGAGGCCTTCGCCGCCGCCTACTCTCCAAGCGATCGGAAAGCGACGGGCGAGCTCGCGTGCTCGCGGGCGCTGAGGCCAGAGGATCTCCACAGCGTCGTCGAGCAGGCCGAGCACCGGGGTGGCGGAGGGGGGAAGCGATGGCTGGCTGTCGGCGACGGCGCGGTGCGCTTTCGCGGGGCGCTGGAAGCGGCCGGCGTTGCCGTTGCGCCCGATTCCTCGCCCCTGCACCTCGTGAGCGCTGCGGCGATATGCGACATCGGCTCGCGCGCCGAGCCGGTTGCCAGATATGAGCAGATCGTGCCCGACTACAGACGCCGCCCGGACGCTGAGATCGCTCGCGACGTTGCTTTGGCGCGGCGGGACCCGGCCGCGCCGGACGGGGTCGTGGCGGTGAGGGACGCGGAGCAGTGACCGAGTCATCTCCGGCACCGCTTCGCGCAGAGCGCTCCTCCGCGCTTGAGATCCGGCGTCTCCTCTACACGGACCTACCTGAAGTGATCGCGATCGAGCGCCGCGTCTTCCCGACGCCGTGGTCGCTGGCGATGTTCGTGCTCGAGCTCTCCAAGCAGACCGGGATCTGCCTCGCAGCGCTGTCCGAGCAGCGGCTGGTCGGGTATCTGATCTGCTCCCGCTACGACACCGTCTGGCACGTGATGAACGTCGCCGTCGACGTGGATCATCAGCGCATGGGGCTGGCCTCGGCGCTGCTGGCAGAGCTGTATTTGCGCGTCGATGACGACGACGCGCGGTTCACGCTCGAGGTGCGCCGCTCCAACGCTATAGCCATCCACCTGTACGAGCGTGAGGGCTTTCGCGCGGCAGGCGTCCGGCGCCGCTACTACCAGGACAACGGCGAGGACGCGCTCGTCATGTGGCGAACTCCGGCGACGCGTATTGGATCCGTGGATGACGTGCCCGCCCCGGGCCCCGTATGAGCATTCTCGCGCTGGAGACAAGCTGCGATGACACCTGCGCCGCGGTGGTCGATGCGGACGGGTGCATACGCGCCAACGTGATCTCCTCGCAGGGCGTCCACGACTCCTTCGGAGGAGTCGTCCCCGAGGTCGCCTCGCGCCACCATCTTGAGCTGGTGAACCTCGTCGTCGATCAAGCGGTGAGCGAGGCGGGCGTGACGCTCGAGGAGATCGACCTGGTGGCGGCGACCCAGGGTCCGGGGTTGGTTGGTGCGCTGTTGGTCGGCCTCTCGACGGCGAAGGCGATCGCCGCCGCCAGAGAGCTGCCGTTCGCGGCGGTCGACCACCTGCAGGGACATGTGGCCGCGAACTTCCTTAACACGGGCAGCGAGCGCTTCGAGCCTCCGTTTCTGTGCCTGATCGCCAGCGGCGGGCACACGTTGCTCGCGCGCGTGCAGGAGCTCGACGGCTTCGACGTCCTGGGCCGCACGCTCGATGACGCGGCCGGTGAGGCGTTCGACAAGGGCGCGCGGATGCTTGGCCTGGGCTATCCAGGCGGTGCGGCGCTCGAGCGCCTCGCGCGCGGGGGCGATGCGGAGGCGTTTGCGTTTCCCGGCTCGCGCCGCGACCGCGCCCGGGGCGGATGGGGGAGCGCCCGCCAGTCATTCGCGCAGGGTCTCGATTTCTCCTTCGCGGGCGTGAAGACGGCGCTGCTGTACCAGCTGCGCGAGCTCTCCCCCGGCGACGCCAGCGGTCGGGCCGACGACCTTGCGGCTTCCTATCAGGCGGCGATCGTCGACAGCCTGATCCTGCGCGTCGAGCGCGCGTTGGAGCAGACCGGCCTGGAGCGCCTGGCGGTGGGGGGCGGGGTGGCGGCCAACGGCGAGCTGCGCCGGCGCCTTCGTGGTCTCGGCGCGAGCGTGCACGTTCCAGCGCGCGCGCTGTGCACCGACAACGCCGCGATGATCGCGAGCGCCGCGCGCTTTGGCTCACAGCTGCCCTATCCGCAGTATCTGGCCCTGGACGCTTACGCGACCGGGGAGCGCCCGCGGTGAGCGCGCGGTGCACTGGGGGACTGCATCGGCACCGTACGAGCATTCTCGTTGCTCAGCACCGTGCGCCCATCCGCTATGGGCCGAACGCGATCGGCTGTCCCCGCCCAAGCGAGTTGCCACCCCGGGCCGCCAGCGGAGAGCGAAGCGGCCCGGGGTGTCCCCATTGGTTAGATGGCGCCTCCATCAAGCGCCGCAACTATCGTCTCCGATGGAGCGGGCGCGGCAGATGGTCGGTCGTCCAAAAATGTCCGTCCCGATCTATTACGTTCGTAGTGGCGGCGATGACGAGCAGGAGGGCGGCCGCGGGCAGATGCGCAACGCGGTTGCTCTCTGGACGGCTGGGTTGCGCCGGCCCGGCATGTCTCGATCGCGACACCCCCCTGTGACGTCGTGGCAACGATCACGGTCTACACCAAGCCGGACTGCCACCTGTGCGCGGAGGCGATCAGCACCCTGTGCGAGCTGCAGCGGGAGCTCGGGTTCGATTTGCGGGAGCTGGACATCACCGCCGACGACGCTCTGCATCGCGCCTACTTCGAGCGTATTCCCGTGGTCGCCCTGAACGGAGAGGAGTTGTTCGACTACTTCGTCGACGAGGCGGTGGTGCGAGAGCGTCTAGAGTCCTCGCGATGAGCTTTGTAGAGCCGACGACGAGTTCGACAGAGACCGAGAGGGACGCTGGATCATCCGCCAGCGAGCGCCTGTCGCTTGGCGTGGCGGCGCGCCTGTCGCGCTACCTGCAGGTCCTGACCCAGGCCAAGAAGATGGGCAAGGAGACGATCTCCTCGCAGGAGCTGTCGGATTACACGCACGTGAACTCGACCCAGATCCGCCGCGACTTGTCCGGCTTCGGGAAGTTCGGCAAGCGTGGGGTGGGCTACAACGTCGAGGCGCTCGTCTCCCAGATCCGCAAGATCCTGCGGACCGCCGGGCAGCACAACATCGCGCTGCTCGGAGCGGGCCACCTCGGCAAGGCAATCGCCTCATCGGACATCTTCGCCGACCATGGCTTCCGCGTCGTGGCGATCTTCGACGTCGACGCCGCGAAGGTGGGCACGAACGTCGGCAACCAGGTCGTGCGCCACACCGGCGAGCTGCGCCAGGTGGTTGAAGACGAGGACATCGTCGTCGGCGTGCTGGCGGTGCCCACGAACGCCGCTCAGGGGCTCGCCGACAAGCTCGTGGAGGCTGGCGTGAAGATCATCTTCAACTACTCCGAGTCGCTGCTGGCCGTGCCGCCGGAGGTCACCGTCCACACCTCGAGCCCAGCTGTCGATCTGCTCTACGCGTTGTACTTCTATCTGACCTGAGTGCCCTGGCTCGATCCAGGCACGTCACACTGGACACCGGAACGCTCCGACCGCAGAACCGCACGACATGACCAGCCTGGATCCAGACCGAGCGGCCGAGATGTTCGCCGAGGCGGCCGACTCCACCGTCGGCGTGGAGGAGGAGTTCTCCATCCTCGACAGCCAGACCCTGGATCTGGCGCCGCGTTTCGAGGAGCTGCATGCCGCCTCGCAGAGCGACGAGCTCCTGCGCGACAGCGTCGCAGGCGAGCTGATCTCATCGGAGATCGAGATCATCTCCGGGGTCGGCGGCGACTTGCACGACGCGCTCGCGCGCCAGCGTGAGCGGCGCAAGCGCCTGTTCGCGCTCATCGGCGCCCATGGCGCGACCCTCGGCGCAACCGGAACCCATCCGTGGGCCGACTACCGCGAGCAGCCGATCATCGACACCGAGCACTACCGCCGTGTCGAGGAGGGGTTGAAATACGTGGCCTGGCGCAACAACACGTTCAGCCTGCACGTGCACTTCGGCGTGCGCGACATCGATCGCGCCGTGCGCGTGTGTGACCGCCTGCGCCCGGTGCTTCCGCTTCTGCTGGCGATCTCCGCGAACTCCCCCTATTTGGATGGTCGCGACTCCGGGCTTCATTCCGCGCGGACGCAGTCCTTCACGAAGAGCTTTCCACGCTGCGGCGTTCCCGACGCGTTTGGCGGCTGGAGGGCCTACCGCGAGTACATCGACTTTCTGCTGAAGACGAGTTCGATCGTCGAGTTCACCCAGGTCTGGTGGTCTGTCAGACCGCACTTCAGCTTCGGCACCGTGGAGGTGCGCATCTGTGACGCGCAGGCGACCGCGCATGAGTCCGACGCCCTCGCGAGCCTGATGGTCGCGTGCATCGCGCAGGCGACGCGTGACGTGGACGAGGGTGTTCCGTTCGTCGATCCCGCCCCGCGGCTGATCGAGGAGAACATGTGGCGCGCGATTCGCTTCGGGCTCGACGGAAAGCTGATCGATCTGGCGCGCGGCGAGGAGTATCCGGCGCGAGGAGCGATCGAGCGGCTGGCGGCATGGACGGCGCCGATTCGCGCAGAGCTCGCCATCGAGCTGGCGTTCCCTGAGCACAATGGCGCTCAGCGACAGCGGCGGATGATCGAGGCGGGCGCGACGCGCGAGGAGGCGTTCGCGGCCTCCGTGCAAGAGACGAGACAGACATACTCCGAGGAGGTGCCGGTGTGAGCAGCGAGCGAGTGGACCCACCCAGCGAGCCCGACGCGGAGGCGAGCGCCCGGCCGGGCGAACCGAGCGAAGCGGAGCTCCGCGCCGCCTACGAAGCGGAATTGAGCCGCATCACGAGCGCCGAGGTGATGCTGCAGTCCGCGGTGTCTCTGCTGAACATCGGCAGTCGCCGCCTGGGCGCAGGTCCGGCCGTCGCGGGCGGCGAGCCCGGTGCCCCGACCGCGGTCGAGCGCGATCTCGAGCAGGTACGCGACGCAATCGACGGGGTGAGGGCGCTGCTGGGCGTCCTCGAGCGCAGGCTCCCCACCGAGTTGGGCCCGCTGCGCGACGCGCTGTCGCAGCTGCAGATCGCCTACGCGCGCGAGGCCCAGGTCGGCGCGGGCGAGACCGGTCCCGGCGCAGGCGAGGCTCGGGGGGCCGGGACCGCCGAGCCCGGCTCCGGTTCGCCAGCCGGCGCCCAGGGACCGGCGCGACCCGCCGCTGAGAACGACTCGCCCGCAGCCGATGAGGACACCGACCGACCCGGGCCGGCCGAGTCGAGCGGCCGGCTGTGGGTGCCGGGGCGCTGACGCCGCGGCAGCCGCCTTTTTGCCGGCCAGCACGATAGACTGCCCGCGCGTTTGCACCGGGTGGACGCTCGTCTCGAGCGATCCGGCGGACAAATGTGCGCGCGACGATCCTCGCGCGGCAAGCCAATCTGACCGCGGAGGATTTTCTTGAGCAGCTTTCTGACGAACCATGGGGTCGTCGTCGCCCTCGTCTGCGCCGCCTGCGCTGTGGCCTATGGCCTGCTGACCACCCGCTCTCTCCTGGCGCTCTCGCCGGGGAACGAGCAGATGCAGAGCATCTCGCACGCCGTCCAGCAGGGCGCTCGGGCGTATCTGAACCGTCAGTACACGACGATCGCAATCGCCGGTGCGGTCCTGTTCGTCGCGCTGATCTTCGTTCAGAACATCGCCGTCGCCGGCGGCTTTGCGATCGGTGGCTTTCTTTCCGGCTCGACCGGCTACATCGGCATGAACGTCTCTGTCCGCGCGAACGCGCGCGTAGCCGAGGCAGCGCGCAGCGGCGTCACGCCGGCGTTGCGCGTCGCCTTCCGCGGCGGCGCGATCACCGGCCTGCTCGTCGTCGGATTGGCGCTGATCGGCGTCGCCGGCTACTACGGCGCGCTGACGTCGTTCTTCAACGACAGCCCGAAGACTGCGGTTGATGCCCTCATCGGCCTCGGCTTCGGGGGCTCGCTGATCTCGGTGTTCGCGCGACTCGGAGGCGGGATCTTCACCAAGGCGGCGGACGTCGGCGCCGACCTCGTCGGCAAGGTCGAGGCGGGCATCCCCGAGGACGATCCGCGCAATCCGGCGACGATCGCCGACAACGTGGGCGACAACGTCGGTGACTGCGCCGGGATGGCGGCCGACCTGTTTGAGACCTACGCGGTCACCGCGATAGCGGTGATCCTGTTCGGCGTGCTCACCTTTCACGAGTCCACGCGCGTCGCGCTCTACCCGCTCGTGCTCGGCGGCGCCGCGATCATCGCCTCGATCATCGGCACGTTCGCCGTGCGCTCGAGGTCGGGCAATGTGGAGCGCGCGCTCCTACAGGGGCTGGTCGTATCGGGTGTGATCGCGGCCGCTGCGTTTGCGCCGATCACCTACTGGCTGATGCGCAACCTCAGCTTTCGCGTCGTCGGTGAAACCGTCAACACACCGAGCTGGAGCCATCTCTACCTGTGCTCGCTGATCGGCATAGCCGTCACCGCGTTGCTGTTCGGACTCACCGAATATTACACCTCGACGCGCTTCTCGCCCGTCAAGAAGACCGCGAAGGCGTCGATCACCGGCCACGCGACGAACATCATCCAGGGCTTCGCCTCGGGGCTCCAGGCCACGGCGCTGCCCGCGATCGTGATCGTGCTCGGCATCCTCGGCGCGTGGAAGCTCGCCGGTGGCGGAGTCACGGGCATCTACGGCATCGGCGTCGCCGCAGTGGGCCTGCTGTCGCTGACGGGGCTGATCGTCGCGCTCGACGCGTTTGGGCCGATCACCGACAACGCGGGCGGGATCGCTGAGATGGCCGATCTGCCGGAGGAGGTGCGCAAGGTCACCGACCGACTCGACGCGGTCGGGAACACGACGAAGGCCGTCACGAAGGGCTACGCGATCGGGTCCGCCGTGCTCGCCGCCATCGTGTTGTTCGCCGGGTTCCAGAAAGAACTCGAAGGTAAGCTCGGACACGCGATCTCGTTCGGCATCAACGAACCGCCAGTGCTGATCGGGCTGATCGTCGGCGGGCTGATGGTGTGCCTGTTCGCCTCGCTCTCGATCGAGGCGGTCGGGCGGGCGGGCGGAGCAGTCGTCGAGGAGGTCCGCCGCCAGTTCCGTGAGCACCCGGGCATCATGGAGGGCACCGAAGACCCGGACTATGCGACGTGCGTGGACATCGTGACGAAGACCGCGCAGCGCGAGATGATCCTGCCTTCGCTGCTGCCCATCGGACTGACGCTGATCGTCGGGCTGATCGACCAGCAGGCGCTCGGCGGGCTCCTGATCGGCGTGATCGTGGTCGGTTACTTCTTCGCCGTGCTGATGACCGCGGGCGGTGGAGCATGGGACAACGCCAAGAAGCTGATCGAGGATGGAGCGTTCGGCGGCAAGGGCTCAGAGGCCCATGCCGCCTCGGTGACTGGCGACACGGTGGGCGACCCGTTCAAGGACACGGCGGGACCGGCGATCAACCCGATGATCAAGGTCGCCAACATCGTCGCGATCCTGATCATCCCGCTCATAACCTGAGACGCGGGCCGGTGCCGCTGCGCCCCGTCCCCTCGCAGCCGGGGGCGACCGCACATCCCAGCCGACCCCTAAGCTCAGGTTGAGATGATCGGCCGGCAGGCGCACCGCTCGGGCACGTTTGTGCTGTCCCTGTTGATGACCGCGATCGGCATAGCGCTCATCGTCCAGGCCGTGGCCGGGCACGGCAACGCGATCTCGCCGCGCATGCTCTTGGGCGTGCTGTTCGTCGCGGCGGGCGTAGGGCGACTCTACCTCGAGGCAAAGCGGGGTCGTTCCGGATGAGCACGGCGGAGGGCCCGCCTGGGGCCGCGGGCCCGGGCAGAGCCGGGGGGGCGGACGCGGAGCGAGCAGCGCTGGACCTGTCGGCGAGGTCGCTGTCGACGCTGCGGCGCAGCGTGGGCTCGCCGCTTCTGTTCTCGATCGTCTACACGTCGCTGGCGAGCGCGATCTACTTCTCCCTCGGCGTGATCGCCGGCCACGCGCTCGGGCTCACGCCGCTCGTGTTCCTGCTCGCCGCGCTCCTGTTCGCGCTCACGGCCACGACGTACGCGGAGGGCGCATCGATGCACCCGGAGCGAAGCGGCTCGACGGTGTTTGCCCGTTACGCGTTCAACGAGCTCGTGAGCTTCATCGCCGGTTGGGCGATCCTTTTGGACTACATCATCCTGATCGCCGTAACCGCGTACTCGGCGACGCAATACGTGCGCGTGTTCTGGAGTCCGCTCGGGGACAGGACGGAGGCGCTCGGGCTCGCGTTGGCCTTCATAGCGCTGGTCGTGCTGAGCAACATCCGCGGCTTCGGCTGGCGTCGCGCGCGGCGGATCGGCATGCTGGTGGTCGGCGATCTCGCGTTGCAGGGATTCGTCGTGGTGCTCGGGCTGGCGCTGTTCTTCAGCCCCGACACGCTGCTCGATCCGATCCACCTGGGCAGCTCGCCGAAGTGGTCTGACCTCATCTTCGCGCTCACGATCGCCGCGATCTCCTTCACGAGCTTGGAGTCGGCCGCGGGACTGGCGGGCGAGGTTAGGATCAGTCGTCTCGCCCTGAAGCGCGTGGTGGCAAGCGGCGTCGCGACGGTCGTCTTCCTGTACGCGGGCATCGCGCTGGTCGCGGTGACGGCGCTGCCCGTGCACGCGGGCCACACCGAACTCGCCACGCGTTACACGAACGCTCCGATGGTCGGAATCGTGGCGCACATGCGGCCCCACTGGCTGGCGGAAACGCTGCGCTACGTGGTGGCCGGGCTCGGCACGCTGACGTTGCTGGCGGCTGCGAACTCGGCGATGCTCGGCCTCTCGCGGCTGGCGTATTCGCTGTCGACCAATCGCCAGATCCCGAGCGGCCTAGGGCGGTTGCACCCGCTCCGCTCGACGCCGTATGTGCTGATCATCCTCGCGGGCGTGATCGCCGCGGGGCTGGTCGTGACCGAGAACCTCGACTTCCTGATCGGCATCTACGCCTTCGGAGCGATGCTGGCGTTCACGATCGCACACCTGTCGATCTGTCGGCTGCGCTACCGAGAGCCCGACCGGGACCGTCCCTTTCGCGTGCCGCTGTCGGTCAAGCTGGGCGGAGGCCGGCTGCCCCTGCCGGCGGCCTTTGGAGCGCTCGTGAGCGCTGCCGGCTGGGTGGCCGTGATGGTCGTCCACGAACCGGCGCGCTACGTCGGGCTCGCGTGGATGGCGGGCGGCGTGGCGCTCTACGTCATCTACCGCCGCGCCGATGAGACCTCGCTGCTTCGGCGGGTGACGGTATCCCCCGCGGTGTTGCGCGCGGAGCCGCCCCGAGAGCGCGACTACGGGTCGATTCTCGTGCCCCTGTTCGGGACGAAGCTCGACGAGGACATCGTGCAGACCGCTGCCCTGCTGGTCTCCGGCGAACCGACCGACGAGGCTGCGATCGACACCGCGACGATCGAGGCCGTGTGGATGTTCGTGATCCCGATGTCGCTGCCCCTCGACGCGCGCCTGCCGGAAGCGCAGGTGAAGGAGGCCCGCCAGGCGCTCGCGCGGGCAAAGGCGGTGGGGGAGGAGTACGCCGGAGTGCAGGTGGCCACGGCGACCGTGCGGACGCGACGTGCCGGCTACGCGATCGTCGACGAGGCCCGGCGCCGTGGAGTCGAGGCGATCGTCCTGGGCGCCGAGGAGCCCTCTCTGATTCGCGGCGGGGCGCGATTGGGAGGACGCGGGGGGCGGCTCGAGAACTTCGTCGGAGACGTCACCAAGTACGTCGTTAGCAAGGCCAACTGCCGCGTGATCGTCACCGCACCGGCCGCCGGCGACACGGCGGCCGAGCGCGGCGCGAGCCTCACGGCGGCGAGCTCTTAGATCCGCCGGCGCGCATGGTCTAATCTCCGCCCAATGTTCGTCCTTATCGTGGGTGCCGGCCGCGTGGGCTCGGCAGTCGCCAAGTCGGCGCTGGCTGCCGGGCATGAAGTGTCGGTCGTGGACGAGGATCCTCTTTCGCATGAGCGCCTCGACGCGGGCCAGAGCAAGAGCTGGGAGGACGCGCAGGGCCAGTTCACGGTCGGGACGGCGCTCGAGATCGAGGCGCTGATCGAAGCTGGCATCGAGCGGGCCGACGTCTTCATCGCGTCGACCGACGGCGACAACACGAATCTGATCATCGCCCAGATCGCCCAGCGGCGGTTCGGCGTGGAGAAGGTGATCGTTCGGGTCATGGACCCGGCACGCGCCGGCTGGTACGGCGAACAGGGCCTGCACACCATTTCCCCAACCAAGCACGCGATCGAGATGTTCGAGCGCGCCCTTCAGCCCGAGCCCGCCTAGCCACATGTACGCGATCATCGTAGGCGCCGGCAAGGTCGGGCGGAATCTCGCGCGAGAGCTGATCCTCAAGGGTCATGAGGTGACCCTGATCGAGTCCTCGCGCTCGTGCTACCTGGCGATCGAGGAAGAGTTCGAGCACGCCGTCCAGTACGGGGACGCCACCGAGCTGTGGGTGCTCGAGCGCTCCGGGATCCAGCGCGCCGACCTGGTGGTCGCGGTCACCGGCGACGATGAGGACAACATGCTCGTCTGCCAGGTCGCCAAGGAGAAGTACCTCTGCGACCGGATCATCGCGCGGGTCAACAACCCCCGCAACCACGACCATTTCCGGCTGCTCGGGATCCAGCCCGCGGTGTCGGCCACAGACCTGATCCTGCGCCTGATCGAGCACGAGGTTCCGCGCTACGGCCTCGTGCACCTGCTCGCGCTCGAAGAGGAGCGCTTGGAGATCATCGAGCTTGAGGTGAGCCTCGATGCGCCGACCGTCGGCGAGAAGGTCTCCGAGATAGCGCTGCCCGAGGGCAGCCTGATCATCTCCGTGCTGCGCGAAGGCGCGGGGTTCGTGCCCAAGCCCGACACCGTCATCGAGGCCGGCGACGGAGTGCTGCTCGTGCTCAACCCCGGCCTGGAGGACGCGATCACCGCCTATTTCGCCCCGGACGGACAACGCGCGGAGGCGTGAGGGCTCGAGCGCGCGCGGCGAGTCATTCGCGTGCGTCATTCCGCGGCGGGCGACCGACGGTCGCGAGAGCTGAAGTGGCAAGTGGCAGACGCACGATAGCCCTGTCCGGCGTCGTTGTAACGCTGGATCACCCCCCAGTCGTAGCGCCGCGCCGGGCGCGGGTCGATCGCCATGCCGCAGCGCTGCGCGTGATATGTCACGGTCGATCTTGAGACGCCCAGTGCGCGCGCGGTCTCTGCACGCGTACGTCCCGCCTGAAGAAGTCGGCGTATTTCCTCGCCCGTAGTAACAGGGGCTATCAAGCCGCCCGCCGGCGGTGGATCAATGGCGACGGCGTCGCTGTTGCTTTGCCGCAGGCGCTCCCGGTGATAGCCAACGGTCGCCTTAATCTATGCTGGGGCTCGCGATCCGGGATGGTGTAATTGGCAACACGCGTGCCTCTGGAGCACGAATTTGGGGTTCGAGTCCCTGTCCCGGAGTTTATGAAGGCCCCGTGGCTACGGGGCTTCCATCGTTCAAGGGGCTGCTCGTGCCAGGATTCGTGCCAGTGGTGCTAATAAAGCGCGCACCCGGATCCTGACGCTGTGGCGAACCCGCTGCCCTCCGAAGACGTCCTTCGGGACCGCATTTCCTGCAGCACAGACAGCTTCCAGGCCAACCGGTGAGGGAGATCACTCAAACGTTCGTGTGGACGGAGCGCACACGAACCGCAGACGCGACGTGCGGATGGCCGCACACGTTGCGCGGGCGGTGGATGTATTTCCTCCGGCTATGGCGGCAACGATGGGGTTCAGGGCAGCGGACGCACGTTCTTTGCGCAATTTGCGAAGCCATGGCGGAGGAGGCGTGCGCGTCGAGCCGCCCGGGAGTGCTGGTCCTCGTCTCCCAAGCAGCCTCGCGAGCGCCGGACGCCTGTCGGATGGATCGCCAAGAGCGGCTTCGAGCTCACACTCGCCGAATACGCGGTCTGTCGTAGCGTCAGTGGGCGTTGAAGCGTCTGCCGGTTGCGGGGTTGATGCGCTGGTCGTGACGAGGCATAAACCGGGAGCGCTTACCGACGGGATATTTGCCGCAACCGCACAAGCACGGTGGCCGATCACCCGACGCTGCCACCGTAGTGACAGGCGCCGGCCGCGGCCGCACCGGAGCCCGAGTCGGTGGTCCTGCCCGTACCTCTGGGAGATCGGGGGCGTCGATCGTGCGCGAGGATGGAACGCCCAGCACCCAGCCTTCCTCGCCTCGCACCCGATCGTCATCAGGCGCTGCCGCGAACCACTCAGCCAAGCGATCCTCGCCGTCCAGCTGTCGCCAGCGTTCGACCATGGCGCGAACTTGCTGCTCGTCTGGACAGCTGCCCACCTCGTGACCAAATGGCACGATCGACGGCCAGATCTCGGCATGTACGACCGCCGCTCGGCCAACAGGAAGGCTCGGTACGAGCACCTCGAAGGGCCAGACGCGGCTGACGCTTCGCAACTCGTCGTGGTTGCGCAGCCGGTCCAGAACTGGGATCCCGACGAGGGTCTGACTTCCGACTGAACCTGGGTAATACAGCTTCCACACGGGTTGCGGCCTCTTCCGCAACCTGCGCAATCGGTCCTCGACTTGCCGCCATTGCGAGAGCCCACCGGACTCGCTGGCACCGAGATAGGCCACCTCCTTGTGGGATGGCAGATCGGGCAGCGTCAGGTGCGCTGGCCTACCCCAGAACGGCGCGTGACGACCTAGTTTTCTGTTGATGTGCGAAGCGACCTTGAAGCGATTGCTGCGATTGCGCTCGTCGTCTGTGATGTGGGAGGCCAGGTGTCTCCAGACGCCCTTCCAGGGTTGGCCATCTAGTCCGAGCGCGGCTGCAAAACCTGCCGGGTAGCCGTAGGGAAAGTCCAGGCCGACGAGAACGCGCTCATCCGCGCGGACGGCAGCCGTGAGCTGGTCCAGCAGCCATGCCTCAGCCGCGCGGCGCGTCAGCTGGTTCATCGTCTGGAGATCCGCCGTCGCATCCGATCCGAGGCAGGACCAGATGCTGTCCTTGCCGGGCTTCGGCTCGTTGTTGGCGCTCCAATCAATGGCGATGTACCGGTCGAAGAGGGGCACGATCATCAGACTTTATGCTTGCCACCAGGAATGCTGCCGCTTCGCGCGAGCTGCAGCAGTCCGGACGGTTGCCTGGCGGGCTACTGCTTTCGCCATGGCAAAGCGGGCGTCTCGCGCGCCCAAGCATGGACGAGTGCTCCTCGTCTCTCTCTATGAAGGAGGGTGGGGTTGTCAAGTGCGGTTGGGGTGTCGGGTCAGGGTCCTCTCTGGGTTCGGGGGTGGCGAGCGGCGCTCATCTCTCTATAGCCTCCTCGGTGGGAGGACCAGGCG
>Ga0182024_10010528_pt1 | contig 18832 bp, 22 predicted proteins | sample P32metaG_FD_120480 | JGI IMG/M metagenome (GOLD analysis project Ga0182024, IMG submission 120480) | Permafrost microbial communities from Stordalen Mire, Sweden - P3-2 metaG (Illumina Assembly) | ecosystem: Environmental > Terrestrial > Soil > Wetlands > Permafrost | place: Sweden: Stordalen... | reverse complement strand
GATCGTTGCGATGTCAGATGGAAATGGAAACGGGATAGCGCGACCCGCCCCCGTCTTGCCCCTGTCCGAGCAGGAACAAGGCATACTGCGGCTGTTCTCGGAAGGTAAGAATTCAGCTGAAATCGCCAGGGAACTTGGGATCAGCCTGCAAACACTCCGCAACCATCTCCACCACGTCAACGACAAGCTTGGAACACATAACCGGCTTCAGGCCGTTATGCATGCCATGCATCGTAAACTTATCTGAGGTGTCGTGCGCGTGGCCAGATTCAACCTCCGCTGGAGGCTCTCCACAGTGCAGAGTGCTGCGCCATTTTTCCAAGCCAAAGGAGAACCATACACCCTAATCCGACAAGTTTACGTCCATGAGGTGGCCCGCGGTTTATTCCAGAGTGTACGAAATTGACCGGAATGAAAATCTGAAGCCATACACACTCAATAAACAGTGTCAGATACAAGCGAAAGACGAGAGATGATGACGCGTATGAATGAGAAAAATGTGGAAACCATTCAGCATTCCAAAGAATTAGTAGCGAACAAAGCGGCTTTCTGTGCTTACCGGCACGAAGAACCTGGCCGTAGCAACCAAGAACTGAATGGTCTACCTCGCGCATGGAAAAGAGCATGCCGTGAGACACAGATGGCGGAGGTTCTGCAATCATGACCGCGCAACTTGCTACAGTAGATGACCACATTTTGGCTGGTGTAGAACAAGCTGGCCCCATCCGCAACGGCAACGTCATTGCTCGCAGCTCCAGCGACAGACCGCGGTTTGAAGGCATGCAATTCGACAGCGGATACCTCTCACCCTATTTCGTCACTGACCCCGAACGCATGGAAGTTGTCTTCGAGAACGTCTATATTCTCATTCACGAAAGCGCAATCAGTTCTAAGAAGGACCTGCTCCCGCTACTTGAGCAGATCACAAAGAGTGGTAAGCCGCTGCTCATAATCGCAGAGGATGTTGCGGGCGAGGCGCTAGCCACTCTCGTCGTAAACAAGCTGCGTGGCCCGCTGCGAGTTGCTGCTGTCAGGGCACCCGGCTTCGGGGATCAGCGCAAGAGTATGTTGCAGGACATTGCCCTTCTAACCGGCAGCAAGGCGATCACCACAGGCTTAGGCATCCAACTGAAAAACATACAGATTTCCGACCTCGGTCAGGCCAAGAAGGTCACCATCGACAAAAACAGCACAGTCGTCGAGGGCAAGTCCAAGTACGACCAGCTTTTCTTGGGGCCTGAACTCTGCATCTGTCCAAATGCTCACGCTTCGCCTGTGCAATCTTCACGAACCCCCATCACACAGGAAACTCATGGAACACTCTCAGCTTGAGCCCCCGCCGGATCGACTGATCCTTTGCGACCCATCGGCGAGGCCAGGCACGGTGATAGGGGCTCGCCAGCGATGGATGAGAGTGAAAGAGACATGCCGTGAGTCAAATGCTTCTGTATCCCCTGCAATTCGAACCGATTTATCAGTATCGGCTCTGGGGCGGACGGCGTTTGGCCGACCTGCTCACCACACCTCTGCCGAGGGACGGCCCTGTCGGCGAAGCTTGGCTACTCAGCGACCGCGATGACCATCAGAGCCACGTCGGTAATGGGCCGCTCAAAGGTCGGACCATCAGTCAATTAATGGAACAGTTTCCGGAGCAAATGCTGGGAAAACTGGCTCGGCGTTTCCGTCGATTTCCCCTACTGCTGAAGTTCCTCGATGCACGTGAAATGCTCTCAGTTCAAGTGCATCCCACGAAAGCGAATACGAACCTGCTGCCAGCGGGCGGAACCGCGAAGACCGAAGCATGGGTCGTGCTAGAAGCCGCGACACGGAGCCGCATCTATGCAGGCCTCAAGCCAGGCACCACTGCAGCCGATCTGCGGCGGGCCATCACGAACGGGGCGGTGACTGACGACCTCGTATGGTTCACTCCGAAGCCCGGCGATGCTGTTTTCCTGCCCGCCGGGACGGTTCACTCTTTAGGCGGCGACGTCGTAGTATTCGAGATTCAGCAGAACAGCGACGTTACGTTTCGCCTTTACGACTGGGACCATGTTGACGCGAAGACGGGCCAGCCGCGATCACTCCAAGTCGATAAGGCGATCGCCTGCATTGATTTTACGCAAGGAGCGGTCGGTCTCGTTACGCCTGTGGTGGAAACAACGGCGCCGGTGGAACGCGAGAGCCTCTTCCATTGTGAACATTTCTTGTTGTGGCGCCTGCGCGGAGCATCTCCATTTACCGTTGGAACCGCGGGTGCGCCGCGCGTGCTGGTATGCATCGAAGGTGCGGGGCATCTCGAGCACGGCGGCACCACTTGCGCCGTCGGGAAAGGCGACGTATTCGTCTTGCCTGCGGCGATCGGAACCAGTGTTTTTCGGCCCAGCAGCGCAGTGAACTTGTTGGAGATTGCGCTGCCGGATTGAAATCGCCAGAATTCAGAGGGTGGAAGCATGGTGAAAAAGCTAATTGTGTTTGATCTGGACGGTACGCTTGCCGAAAGCAAATCGTCTCTGGATGCCGAAATGTCGGGATTGCTGCATGACCTTCTCACTGTCGTTAAAGTGGCCGTGATTTCCGGAGGCGATTGGCCCCAGTTTGAAAAGCAACTCCTCTCCAATCTTCCCCATAACGAGCGCCTGGCGAATCTATCTCTGCTTCCTACATGTGGAACAAAGTTCTACCGGTACGACTCAGCAGATTGGAAAAAGGTCTATTCGGAGGATTTCACTGCGGATCAGAGAGAAAAGATCCTCAGTTCCCTAAAGAAGGCGATCGGAGTTGCAGGCTTCAAGATCGAAAAGCTCTGGGGAGAGCAAATTGAAGACCGGGGAAGCCAGATAACTTTTTCCGCCTTAGGTCAGCAGGCTCCTTTAGAAGAGAAGGAGAAATGGGACTCCGACTTCGCCAAGCGGAAGAAGATCCAAGCGATTCTTGACACTCTTATTCCCGAGTTTTCTGTCCGAATCGGGGGCTCGACATCTGTTGATATCACCAAACCCGGCATTGACAAAGCCTATGGCATCAGAAAACTGCGAGACCTCCTGGGCATTTCATTGGAAGAGATGATTTTCGTAGGGGATGCCTTGTACGTGGGAGGGAACGACTATCCGGCCGAACAAGCAGGTGTGGTTTCCATCCCAGTGCGGGATCCCAATGAGACGAAACGGGTTACTCAAGCAATCATCGCCTGCTTAGCAGATCGCAATTAGAAAGCATGACGTGATGAAGGGATCAGATGAGCGGATTTAAGTTGAAACGTCTGGGAATGTTGATGGAGCCGGAGCCGGGTAATCCCCAGGAGATCGAAGGAGTCCTGAATCCGGCTGCCGCTCGCGGCCCTGACGGTGAGCTCTACCTGTTCCCGCGGCTGGTTGCGCGGGGTAATTACTCGCGCATCGGCATTGCACGAGTGCGGTTCAATGAAGCCGGCGATCCGGCAGGCGTCGAGCGGTTGGGCATCGCACTGGAGCCGGAAACCGATTATGAGCGGCGACCCGAAGGCAGCGGTGGCTGCGAGGATCCTCGTATCACGTACGTGGAACCGCTGCAGCGCTACATGATGACTTACACGGCACTTTCGCCCCAAGGCCCGCGGATCGCTCTGGCCGTATCGAGGGACCTGTTCCGCTGGCAGCGTCTGGGGCTCGCGACGTTCGCTCCGTATCACGGCATCGAATTCGGCGACGTGGATGACAAAGACGCCAGTCTCTTCCCTGTCGCCATTCCTAATCCATCGGGGCAACCGGAACTAGCCATCCTCCACCGGCCGCTGTTTCCCGGCACTCGTCCGGAGGAAACCGCTCGCCACCCCACGACCCGTGAGGTGGATCTTGATCGGGAAAGCATCTGGATCTCCTACTGCCCGATGTCCTTGGAGGCTCGCGAACCAAATAGCCTCGGCCGTTTTACCTCTCATCACCGGCTGGCGACTCCGGTGTCGCCCTGGGAGCGGCTCAAAATCGGCGGTGGCACTCCTCCCATCCTGACCCGGCACGGCTGGGTGATCATTTACCACGGCGTCAGCGAACTCGGGGAACCGAGCAAAGACGGACACGACTTGTGCTACTCGGCTGGGGTGATGGTGCTCTCGAAGGAGCATCCACAAGTGATCCTCTATCGCTCGGCGGAGCCGGTGTTGACGCCTGTGCTGCCGGAGGAACGCTACGGGACCATCGCCAACGTCGTGTTCCCCACCGGCATCGACCGGCGCGACGATCTTGGCTCACCGGGCCACCTCGACGTCTATTACGGGATGGCTGACTACCGGATTGGCGTGGCGCGCCTTGACGTCCCGGATTTCGTGCCGACGGGGCGAGTCGCCGACCCTGCTGGAGCAAAGGTGTAAGCACCCGATTTCGGAAATCAAAACCGTGAATGAGAAGTTTCCGACAGCGCCTGTCTACCAATTTTCCAAGACTCTTCCGACCGGGACTCGGTGGAGATAACAAGAACAGGAGGACAGTCATCGTGAAACCGAATGCAGATAAGCCTGAAGCCTAACCGGGTCACAAACCCGAGCCCAAGGACGTCCGCGACTACAAAAAAGAGAACACCATTCACCACGCCCTTCGACATGACGGTGCTGAACGATCTGACGGGACTTACAAACCGTAAGGACTTTCGTCGAGGGAGGTCTATGCCCACGTGCGGATGGACTGATGTCGCAATGGAGTTCTGAAAGCGAACGTTTCGCAACGAATGGAAAACGCTTTCGCTGTCACATTCGTCATTGGAACGAGTATGGATGATCTATTGCCGCGGAAAGCGACCTGAAGAATATTTATACCGTCGGGACGTGTAGCGATGCTCATGAAGCGTGCAGTCTGGTTGACGTTGTGAGGAACCACAATGACCGTTGGCACATCTAGACGCTGGAGTGTGCGCGCCCTCACGATTGCCAGAACTTTTCTCGCAACAACGTTGCTGCTAAGTGCTTTCGTCGGGCCGCCTCAGCTTACGTTTCGTGACGAACTTGCGTTCTTGCTCGAGCTTCTCCTGGGTACGGCCATTGCGGCGGGCTGGTTGATGCGGTATGCAGGCACCTTGGTCCTAGTTGGCACCATTGCGGAGCGGGTTCAGGCGCCCCATTCTCGTCTCGCTCTTCTTCCGGCCAATACAGGTGCGACCGCTGCAGTATTGATTGCCGGTGGCATCCTCGTGTGCTTTTGCCAGAGCACTAACGAAGCCGATGCTGCTCTTATTGACGAAAACAATAAATCATCCAGCGAACGCTCTTACGCGATCCTTCATGAGTTCTGGGATGAAGATGTCGAAGTAACCATAAGGCTCGAACACGGCCATTTTCGTAGCCTCTGGAAACACCGGTGCATTGTGACCACCCATAACCGAGCGGGCGGGGTTCAGAGCACGGGCCAAGAGGCTTGGTATGCCCGACATGACCGTTGAACGTGCTGAGGCACAAATAAGGACAGCAGTGCTCGTAGCGATCTAGATATTGAGGAGGAGAGGCGCATGGTCCAAACATCACGACCAGCCCATACCGGTGGTGCCGCTACAAGAAAAAGGATGACCTACAATAGGCTACTGATTGTCGCCGATGAGTCTTCGTCATCGAAACATGCAGTGGAATACGTCGCTAGGGTCTTAGCGAGGCAGCGAGGATTTCAGGCATGCCTTGCACATTTCCTGACGCCGCTGCCGCCGAAATTGCTTGAGTTTGGTGGCGCCGAGGATCCGGACAAGGAACGACAACTGGACACTCAGCTCAAGACAGAACAACAGCAATGGATTGCAGCAGCCAGAAAAGAGGCGCAACCGGCTTTGAACTGGGCCTGCTCTAAACTGCGGGGAGCTGGACTGCCTGCGAGTTCTCTGACCACACAATTCTCAGATCCACTCAGAGAGCAGAACAGCGCGAGTGAGGAGATCCTTGAATTAGCACGAATAAATAAGTGTCGCACGATCGTCGTGGGGCGTCGGTCTCTGCCCTGGTTGCGCAGGCTCACTGCCGGAAAAGACCTAGCTGAGAAATTGGTGCAACAAGGGAAGGGCGTTACGCTTTGGATCGTGGAATGACACCATTTGTCGTTGCGACAGGTCGCTGCGTTGCAAGGCGAGGCGCTGGGCATGGCAGGACGAGAGACAACCTTCCTGGATGGAACTTGCGTTCTCAGGCGGCTCTTATTCCCAGCCCTGGGCACAAGTTCATGACCTCACGCTGACCTGCGGGAGAATACTTATTGTGGTGGTCTTAGCGGCCGCATCTCCACCCGGCTCACCAAGGTGCGCTGCGGCATTTCGAGGACTGTGACAACTACCTGTGCAACATCGTCCGGTTGTATTTTCCAATCGGCTCCCGCCGGGGTACCGAAGAGTTCGGTGTTAACGCTCCCCGGTACGATGGTGCAGACCCCAATGTTTTCATGACGACAATCCAGGAGCATGGCTTCACTTAAGCCATTAAGCCCGAATTTCGAAGCGCAGTAGGCCGCACCGCCAGTAACCGCGGTTTTTCCTAGTAGGCTGCCAATGTTGATGATAAATCCGCCTCCGCGTCGTCGGAATTGCGCGACTGCCTCGCGGCAGCAATGAAAGACACCCGTCAGGTTCACCGCTATAGTCCGCTCCCATTGTTCGGGACTCATCTCAGCAATATGGCGGAGTACAGCAACACCGGCATTATTAATAAGAATATCCGTGCCACCCAATTCTCGATCCGCGAACGCGAATAGCTGCCGCACATCATTGACACTGGCAATGTCGGCCTGAGTACCGTAGATCTTGCCGCCGCCAGAAGATGCCAATTCCTCCACCGCGCGTTCGACCGAGGCTGACGACCGCCCACAAATTGCGACTACAACACCTTCGCGGAGAAGGCGCTCCGCGATCGCGCGGCCAATGCCCCGAGTGCCGCCCGTTACCAGCGCAGTGCGTCCTTTTAACATCATGTCAGGAGGAGCTTTCGGACGCTGTAGGCGAGTTCCCGATAAGGCAACTTGCCGGGGTGATAAAACGATACGAGGCCTTTGCGATCGACTAGCACGAGCGTGGGCGTCGTGCTCACGCCGTAAACTTCGAAGTTTCGAGCGCTGATGCTGACAGGCATTCCCGATAACAAAGAATAGTACTGGCGCAGCACCTGCTGGATGCGTTGCATTTCTCGTCGACGCAGGACCGGTTTGCGGCGGCGTTCATCGAGGTACCCATAACAGCGCGTAGGGCCAATCAGCGCTAGGCCGCCTCTTCCGAACTCCTCTTGGATGCGCGCGAGCACCCGCCCGAGTGTGCGCGAATCGTCGCAATAATGCGCCCAAAAGAAGACCAGAACGGGCTGGCCGCGCAGCTCCAATAATGCCGGAGGTTTGGGTCCCAGCCAGTCCAGGATCTCAAGCTCAGGCGCGGCCTGGCTCTCCATCGTCAAAAGATTGAGATTCTTTCGGATGCGGGTCCCGATCAAGGTGGCGCCATACTCGGCGAGCTCTCTTTTTAGGAACCGAATCGCTTCGGAGCGGCACCCTCGCTGCGCCTTCGACTGCCCAAGAACCTCGATCGACGCTCCTAACGCTGCAGACAGGCATGGGATCGACTCCAGTTCCGCGTTTTGCAGCCGTCGCACAGCCAACCGATGTACACTCTGGGCGTAGCCGACAGCCTTTGCGAACCGGTGGGCAGCAAAGGCGCCACGGGCCAACCAGGAGAGCGCCTCCAATGATTCCGGCGTGATGCCTTTGCTGTCGCGATAGCAGCGAAGCAAACGCTCCGCCCCTGGAAAATCATTCAGGGCCACAGCCCTGCGGACGATGGTAACGATCTGGGTGGAGTGCGACATGCTTTTCGTTCCCTTGTGTTTCAGTATAGTTAGGTCAATACGACGCGATAATAGTGCTTTCATAGTGGCGGCGAGGACGATTGTTAGGCCAAGCGGCACTTAGATTGCCATCCCGCATATAGAGGATTTCTCCGCCAGTCGAGTTTTCGGGACCGCATCCTAACCGATCTTACGCTTTGGATCATGCAGTCACGCTATTTCCCGTGGCGGACAAGGCGCCGCCTGCAGGGGGAGGTACTACGCACGGAAGACGACGACCACCGTCTCGGATTGCTATCTCCATCTTCAGAGCCGGCTTGTATTCCCGAAGAAGCCAGCCTCAACGTCTCTATGGCTGCGGCAACCTGTTTCAGTCCACTGCTGGCGTCTCTCCCCAGTTGGACTTGGGCAATTCTTCGGCCTCACTTGCAGTACTTTGTAGTCACCCAGAGCTTGGACACGAAGCACCTGACCGAAGCTGTTGTTGGTTTCGGCGATCGGCAAATTATCCACTGAACCATCCACCGACTGAAGGAACGTCGGGCCGCGGCGCACCCACTTCGAAACGGGCTCGGACATATCGGTCTCTTCCTGAGTTATGGAGTTAGCCTGCCAGGCGAATACGTGAACGTATGTGTTGCCTCATCAAAATCGTGGATCTTGGGCAGTACCGGGTCGCGGCAATCTTGGCAGCCCCGCCGGTAGTGCTCGCTGAACTCTTTGGAAAAGGTGCCAATGATGCTGGGACACGAAAGAGAATGCTCGACGGGAAGATAACATCGATTCCCGTGTGGCGCCATCATCGCCCCCTCAATCACAAAGTCGATGTCGCTCTCGTCACCGCTGCCGCCGATCAACTTTTGCAGATAAGTCATGGATTGGTTCGTCCCGATTTTGCAGGACGAGCACTGGTTGCAGGACTCCAGCCAGAGGAACTTCGCAAACATGTGCGCTACGCGCACCATGCATGCCGTATCGTCGTACACGATGAATCCTCCCGAGCCCAGGCCCGAGCCGATCGCGCGTAGCGAATTGAAATCCGTCGGCGTATCAAGGCGGGACGGAAGAACTACCGGATTGGCCACTCCCGAGAGGAACGCTTTGAATTGCCGCCCTGGCAGTGGCCCTCCAGCATAGTCATAGAGGAGCGAGCGGAGTGTGGTGCCCATGGGCAGCTCGTAGACCCCCGGCCGCTGAACGTCCTCACAAACTGTAAAGATCATCGTGCCCGGCGAATCCGGCGTTCCGATCGTACGGAACCACGCAGCGCCACGATGGACGATGTGTGGAATGTTTGAGAGAGTCTCTACGTTATTCACCACCGTTGGGTTCGGCTGAGCCGGGTCCGTGATGAACAGCCCGTCAACGTAAGGTGGATTATCCGCCTCCCGGGGCATGGGGTCGCGGCCCTCTACCACTTCCAGGAGCGCTTTCTCTTCGCCGAACAGGTAGTCCTCCGGACCCAGCACGAGTTCTATCGGAGTGGGACCCAATACATTTCGCTTCAACATTTCATCGATTGCCCGCTTCACCGTACCGACTTCTTTCTGGGAACTGGCTTTGATGCCCAGGAAGGCCTTCTTGGCCTTGATGGCGTATGCGGCAATCGCGATTCCTTCCAAGAGCTGATATGGGTTCTTTCGCATCAGCATGTGATCTTTAAAGGATCCCGGCTCACCTTCCGATCCATTGCAGACCAGGTACCTCGTGGGACACGGGTCATGGGCCACGCCTGCCCATTTCAGGCCGGTCGGAAATCCACCTCCACCTCGACCTCGCAGACCTGACTTCTTCACCTCCGCGATGACTTGCTCGCGCGGCATCGTAAGGGCCTTGTTGAGTGCCTCCCCACCGCCCCCAGAAATGTAGGCGTCGAGGGATTCGATCGGCCTTTCAGGAAGCAGGAAAACCTGAGCTATTCCCATGTAAATTTAGACTCTCACGTGATCGGGTGGTACCGATCATCGAGACACAGGCCAGCACGCCTTTTCACAACAAACTTCTTGAGCCGCGAGTTGACATCGATGGAGATACGGTTAGCAAGCACGTGGCCTGCGAGCCCGCACAGCGCTCACTCCCAGTCGCGGTCGTTTGAGGCTTGATTGGACGAGCGCCTGTCCTGGTGGCTGCGCACATGTCGTTCCGGATGATCTCCGGCGTCTTCCACGCCTTGTATAGCTTCGGCTTCGTACGCCTGGTCGGTGTCGGCAAGTTCTTCTACGCTTTCCGCCGCCGATTCGGCTATGTCCGACAAACCTTGTGAATCACCCGATTGTCCCGCGCTGTCCGATCCGACCTGCCCCGGATCATCTCCGAGTTCGTCGAGCTGGGCTTCGTTATCACGATCCCGATCTCTTGATTTCGGTGTCATAAAAGCTTCCATCGATGCTGTTTCGTTCCGTTCGTACCTAAGTAGTTCTCTGGAGGGACAGCTAATCAGTAGCCAGTGAACTCTTCTTTACGGATATCGTCATCGTTGATTCCGGCTTCTTGGAGCATTTTGTGTAGGCCGGCGACCATGGCAGGCGGTCCAGCGATGTAGTAGATAGGAGATGCCGCGCCCTTCAAATACTTGGCGAGCATTTCTTTGTTGATCAAGCCTCGTTCACCTTGCCAGGAATGCTTTGATTTTTCCATTTCGGTCATGGTACCGACAAATGTGTAGTTTGCATCTTGCTTCTCGAGTGCCTGCAATTCATCGAGGAATGCTGCATCTTCTGGCCGGCGATTAGAGTAGAAGAGAAAAATCCGATGAGGCAGCTTTCGCTTTGCGGCGTCCAGCAGAATGCTGTGGAAGGGTGTAATCCCGATGCCACCCGCCAAGAACACAGCTGTCCGCTTCACATTGGTATGGAGCTTCAAGTCCCCGAAAGGACCCTCGAGTTTTACCTCGGTCTCCAACGGCACGCTCTTCAATACACGCTTGAAGGCAGTATCACGAAGACGGGTGGTCACCATAATCTTAGTTTCGTAAGGTGCGCTCGCGATCGAGAAGCCTCGCGTGTTTCCCTCAGCATCGGTCTCAGAAGGGGTCAATAGAGTCATGTCAACGAACTGGCCGGGGATGAACTTGAAACTACCTGGTTTTTCGAAGTGGAACGCCATCGTGCCTTCAGCTACCTCCTGACGGCTCTTCAGTTTCACCAACTGCGTTGGCGATTTTGCGATAGCTGTATTCATTTCATGCTCCTTATCCTCAGCTGTGGAAAGCTGTATCGACTGCCGCACCCCTCGTGGATCGGATCAGGAGGGTTCGGCGAATTCTCAGCGACCATAGGTAGTGATTCAACCTTGCAAATGTGATTGCAGGAAGAAAATGTCCTTATCAGCTGCCCGAACAATTTCAGTGAAGGCATCAGCGGTAGCGTGATCTTCCAAGTTGTCGCATTGATCGATCGCTTCGCGCGCAGCGTTAGCCATCGATGCCAGGCTGTCCAGTAGTGCACGCACGTGATCCATGCCGTGCATCACGTTCAAGTCATATTCCTTAATGCTGGAATTGGCCGCAACTTGTCGCGCAGTACCATTGGCCCGTCCACCCAACCACTTCCGCCATCAGAGGTGACTTTCAGTCGCATGGTTGCATTCAACTTTTTCTACGCGAACAGATGTCACCATCCCGTGCTAGCCTCATGAATCATCCCAACGGATGTCGGCAGGCAATGACACGCTCACCTGCCTGCAATGCCTCGGGTCCCTATACCAAGACCTTGATGTTGTCCGCTGCCACTGGAATGCACAATAGAAGACTTGTACCAACGGCTGAACACAATGTCACATATGCATGGAGGTGACGAGTGCGTTAAATAATTCCATTTGGCCCGCAGCGAGCTCTTCGTGACCACCGTCGATTTCGGCGAACTCTCGGTCCGGGGGCTACCAAGTCGGTCGCCGACCAAGCAAGAAGGACCACGGCGGCGAAGAGAACAGTTGCGAGCTTCTTTGACATCGTTTACCCCCATTTTTTCTTTTTCAGACTTGTGGGAACTACTTCCATTAGTGACTGGCGACTCCAGCAAGAACTTGGCGGGCCTCTCCGAAATCGAGTGCGATGATGGTAGGGCTGGGCAGCCATGGTGCGACTGTTCACAATTGAAATCTTTTCAGTTATCGAGCCGGCATAGCCAGCAGGTTTTTGAGCGAATTGATTGCTTTCTGTGCTTCCTCAAGTTGAGCCCTGGCTTGATCCAACACTGCTTTCGGCAAAAGTCCTTGCGTCCCGCTCGTTTGCTCCGGGTGCGACGGCTGCCCCGGTAATGTTCCAAACAAGACGCTCAGCGCCTCGTCGAGTGTTGGTTCCATCACGACTTTATCTCCTGTTGCCACGATAACGCGTTTCAGTTGTGGGAAATTCGTGCCTTCCGCCTTGAGATAGAGTGGGACCACATAGAGGAAGGAGTTCTCGATCGGGATCACAACCAGCTTCCCCCGGATTACATTCGATCCTTTTTGGTCCCACAGCGTGAGTTGTTGAGAAATAGTCGTGCTCTGATCGATCATTGCACTGATCTGGTTTGGTCCGTAGATCAGCTTCTTTTTCGGGAGCTCGTAGAACAGCATTCTTCCATAGTCGGGGAAGTCGCACCTCGCGGCCAGCCAGGCGATCATATTATCCCTGTTCTGCGGCGTGAAAGGAGTCAGGATGAGGTACTCAAGTTGATCGCTCCCGGGCAGCTTCATCAGTATGTAATAAGGCTCCATGGAGGTGACTGCGCCCTCGTATTTCTCCTTAGGGGCAACCCACAGATCTTCCCGGTTGTAGAAGACCTGGGGATCGGTCATATGGAAGCTTTGGTATTGATTCGCCTGGATGGCGAAGAGATCCTGCGGGTAACGCAGATGGCTCTTTAGATCCGCTGAAAGCTCACTCAGATCCTTGAAGACACCCGGGAAAGCGCGCCGGTACAGTCCGAGAACGGGGTCTTTTGGATCCATAACGTAGAAAGAAACCGATCCGTCATACATGTTCACGACGACCTTTACGGAGTTGCGGATGTAATTTATCCCCTCTGCCGCACCACTCGTCTGCGGCTATGAGTAGGGGAAACGGTCCGAGGTAGTATAAGCGTCCTGAATCCAATACTGCTTTCCTTCGCTCACTACGGCATACGGATCCTTATCGAGGAGCAAAAAAGGCGCGACTTGCGAAATACGGCCCTGAACGCTTCTCCAAATCTGGATTTTGCTTTGCGGTCTCAGATAAGAAGTGAGCAAGATATTGATATCCTTCTGCGTCCACGCAAACAAGAGCCTCTTCCAGATACTGTCCAGTGGAATTCCGCCTTTTCCCTGATAGCTCGTGTAAACATTTTCATTGCCCTTGGGATAATCAAACTCTTTGATCCCGGTCGCCACGATCTTATAGCCCGGCGTCGCCTCTCCGTAGTAGATAGCCGGCTGAGAGATATTCAGACGGGCATACTGAGATTCGGGAGGAATATTCTTAATAAGGTATTGCGGGAAACCTCCCCCTTCGGTCTTCGATACAAAGTTCATGACCAACCCATAGCCATGAGTGAACTGCAATTCCTCGTTCACCCAGGTTTGCGCCTGTGAGGGCAGTTGCGAGGCAAGCTCCCGGGATGCCAGCATCACCTGGTGGTAACCATCCGCCAAATGGTAGCGATCGACATCCACGTTATAGAACTGGTAGTAGAGACGAATAGCCTGCGTTTGTTGATAGGTCTGAAGTAGCGGACGCGAATCCCAAAGACGAATATTCTGGATCGTGTCCTGATTTCTAGCGAGCACTTGTGGAGTCAGATCCGTGAGAGCCGGATAAGCGGTTTCCTGGATTGCCTCAAGATTGTAGGCTCTTCGAGTGAACCCTATGTAACGTGTCAGGTACGGCGTCTCAAGGCTTAGCTCGCTCGGTCGAACGACGAACGTCTGAAACAGGTAGGGTAACGCCAGTACTCCCACTAGATACAGCAAAGCGTAGACGCCGATGCCTATAGCCAACGGCTTCACTCGTGGGTGGAACCAAGCGAGCACGAGAAGCGTACATGCCAGCACGGAGGCGCCGAGCATAATCCAGAGGGCGACTCTGGTCACGTGCACCGCCGCATAGCCGGCTCCGTAGACAACGCCGAGGGTTGAATAGACGAGTTCGTAGTGATCCAGATAAAAGCCCCACCCGAGAGTGCCGGCCAAAATGAATACAAGCACCACAAAATGTCGAGCTGTATTGTCACCGATTGTGAATTTTTGGCCGGGCTTCGATCGAGGGTGACCGAGGAAGGAAACAAAACCAAGTATCGCAAGAGCGGCCACACTTAGAAAGGTCAGGCTACCATGCAGTAGCTCGTAGAAGGGAAGACGAAAGAAGTAGAAGCCAAGGTCGACCCCAAAGAGCGGGTCGGCCACTCCGAACGATCCGCCGTAACGAAGACGGAGATACGTGTCCCATTGAGCCGAAACGACAACCGCAAATATCAGGGACACGAACATGGTGGCTGCACCGATGACCAACACCAATACCTTGGGGTTTAGATCGATGTTGATTCTTCTGCTTGCATCGGAGGAGGCAGCCATGACCCAACTAGAAGGAGAGGACGTGGCAACCGTGGCGGAAGGGCCGTTCTGCTGTGAAATGTCGACGCTCTTGGCTGCAAATCGGAGATTGATCCACAGATAAAGAAACGCAAATACCAAAGTCACGCCGAACATTCCCCACTTGACAGACAGAAGGGTCCAGAATATGCCCGCATAGTCGAGTTCCCGCATCCAAAGCTATCTTTGAACTAAGCCGAGGAGGGCTGCCAGAACGACGACGAATGCGATCGCTGCAAATAAAACCCATCTTAGTCGACGGCTCATCTTGGGTAGGTGGCTTCGGCGGGCAGCGCCGCGCGGTTCATTTGCCTGGAGAGTAATTTTTTCAATGGCCATTGCGTTCATTGCACACCCCTCCGTTCGGTTGCGCGGCTTCCCTGTACCAAGACCATGATGTTGTCCGCTGCCACTCGAATACACAATGGACGACTTGTACCAACGGGTGAACACAATGTCACATATGCATGGAGGTGGCGAGTGCGTTAAATAATTCCATTTGGCTCGCAGCATGGGGAAGGTGGATAGGCGCGAACCGTTTCCACAATTACGTTACTCATGGGCGAATCAATTTTCGTTTTGCTGGTAAATATCGGAGGCTAGCAAACTCTCGGAAAGGAGCTGGGCGATGCTTGAACTGACAAAGAATTGGCGCCAGTTGGCTCGGGAAGCTATACATGAGAAGGATCCCGAAAAGCTAATTTCACTCGCGAACGAATTACAGGAAGCTCTGGAACGCAAACAGCCCAAGCCCGCCCGACGAGCAGATGCAAAATCATTTATCAAAACGGCAAAACGTCCGACAACCAACATTCAGGCGGCTAGCGAGCGCGAATCTAATGTCAGCGTAACGAGAGTTTACATGCAGTGGTGGAGTATGTGCGAAAGGTCTTCTAGCCGGCTCGACGGAGTTTAATGCACCATGCCCCGTCTCTTCTTGCCATTGGTTCTTCTCCTGTCGGCCTCGACAGTGGGGCAGAACAACGTTGATACGATTATTCAGCGCTCGGTCGCAGCGAACAACCGCGATTGGGAGGCCGCCGGAGAGGCAGATCAAAAGCGAAAGCTTGACGATGTGATCTCGGAGCGGAAGAAGGAGTCAGCGCAGAAAAGGACGGAGCGCATTGCGAAATACGAAGCAGAGCGAAAACGAGACCATTCTCTTATGGGAGAGTTGGTGAAGGCGTTCGACTTCAAGCTGCTAGGTGAGCAGAGGTTGAACGGGTACGATGTTTACGTCCTTCAAGCAAAACCGCGTCCCAGCTATCAGCCGCCAGATATGGAGACGCGAGTGCTGACGGGAATGCAGGGACAACTATGGATCGATAAGAATACCTTCCAGTGGGTGAAGGTAGAAGCCCAGGTCACACGTCCTGTTTCCATTGCGGGGTTTCTGGCCCGAGTCGAACCGGCACACATTTTGAACTGGACAAAACGCCTGTGTCCGCCGACGTCTGGCTCCCAAGACACTTTTCAATGAGATCGCGCGCGAAGATCTTATTTCTCTTTCATTACCATGGCCAGGAAGACGACACTTATTTCGACTACCACAAAGCACAGATATCGTCTGCAGATGTTTCGACAAGTGCCCACTGACGATAGACGTCGGCAGACTTTCAAGTTGGAAAGGACGAACATGTTAGCTGAGCACAGTATCCGGATTTCTCAAGAAGCCATTGCAGCCGAGAAGTCGGTCAGGGTGAGTATCGATTTGTTGGAGCATCTCTTTGCGTCATATCCATATCATGATTTCCAAGTGCGGTTCTGGGAAGGATCTATTTGGGGAAGGGCTAACAAGTGCAGATTCGTTCTGGTGCTGAAGCATCCGGGAGCGCTGCGCAACATGTTTCTCTCACCAAGTGAACTGACTTTGGGGGAATCTTATATCTTCAATGACTTCGATATCGAAGGTGACATTGAGGCCTCGGTCGCCGTCGCAGATTTCCTACTCTCGCAGGAGCAGGCTTTGAGCAAAAAACTGTATCTGACCACAATTCTAGGAAGGCTTCCTGCGACTGGACGGCCGCGAGCCGTCCGTCGCCAACTTGGTTTGCGAGGAGCGGTTCACTCCCGGCATCGAGATCAGCAGGCCATCAGTTATCACTATGATCTTCCCCCCGAATTCTACTCACTCTTTCTGGACCCGAGGATGGTTTATTCCTGCGCATACTTCCGTACGGCTGAAGACGGGCTGGACGAGGCGCAAGAGCAGAAGCTCGACTATATTTGCAGAAAATTGCGGCTTTGCCCCGAGGAACGCCTGCTCGATGTCGGCTGTGGTTGGGGAGCTTTGATCATCCATGCCGCCGCCCACTATGGCGTGAAAAGCCTTGGGATAACCCTAAGTACTGTACAAGCAGAATTTGCTCGACAACAGATTCGAGAAGCGGGGCTGGACGACGACCGCTGCCGAGTAGAACTCTGCGATTATCGGCAACTCAAGACGAAAGCCCAGTTTGACAAAATCGCCAGCGTCGGCATGTTCGAACATGTCGGTGAGGATCTTCTGCCAGAGTACTTCAGTAGGATTTACGATCTCCTGCGTCCAGAAGGCGTTTTTCTGAACCACGGGATTGCGTATTCGGCAACCCATCACCGACACGGTCCCTCGTTTACGGATCGCTACGTTTTCCCCGACGGTGAGCTCGTGCCCATCAACACAACTCTGAGAACCGCAGAATTCAGTGCTCTCGAGGTGCGCGATGTGGAGAGTCTGCGAGAACACTATGTGATGACACTCCATCGCTGGTTAGAAAGGTTGGAAAGACATGCAGACAACGCCAGGCGCCTCACCGATGACACTACTTACCGCATCTGGCGTCTTTACATGGCCGGTTCAGCACATGCGTTTCGTACCGGTCGTCTCAACCTCTACCAGACCATGTTAGTGAAACCGGAGAGCGGACGATGCGCGCTTCCGCTCACTCGTGAGGATTGGTACTGCAAACAAGCTGGATACTAATCGCCCAGTCTCGCGCAAATTAAGTCGGACAGCGCGTGAGAGACTCTAACAAAATCATGCGCGCACTGTTCTTCGTTCTTCGATTTTGGCGCGAGCAGAATGCCGCTGCAGAGTGGCAGGCTAACGATCGACAAGGTTACTATACGTTCTCGACAAAGAAACGGCCGGTTCTTTCGTTGCTCCTGCTATTGCGAACGGCTCTGCTCAAGCAGACGATCGGCGAAGGGCCGCCGATTGACCTTGCTGACGCAAAGAGATTCAACGAGGTGAGGGTTTCGGTCGTACACAGATGTTTTATTGTGTTCGGCGGGCTCGCTATGAACTGTGCGCTGCCGGCCGCACAGATACGCGCCGCCACTTGATTCTTTCCCCGCATGAGCCACTTGAGCCGCTCATGACTATGCCTCGATCTGCTTCCGATCCGTCTTCGTTACGATTGTCTCCACGTGTAGTACGAATAATCCATTGTGAGAAAGTGCTGTGCAGTCTGATGATAGGGTTTTTGAAGGGGGTGCGATCCTTGTACCTAATGTGGAACTTGCACGCCCTCACAAGTACGGATGCACTGATGAAAAAACGGCCCGGCTGTTCGTAAACGTAGGCGGTGGCGGGTCAGATGAAGCTAGCACTCTGGGCGGAGATCTTCCGAATGTACTGAAGTGCTAAGAAGGAAGAATGGTTGCGATCGAGGTATATGGCATGAATATTCTGGACGCAGTAGCCATCAGTCCGCCTTGCCACTCCTGCGGAGGCAATTACCAGGTACCATTCAGGGACGTGCTTCTATCCCACAAAATGCTCCACCAAGGCTGTCCGTCTTTCCAAGAATCAGAGTGTCCGCCAGTCTTCCAATCACGTCTGTTTGAACGCGGTGACATAGAAGAGCTTCAGCATGCATGGAGTCGGTTAGAAAACCGAGCGCGCTCCGATGGAGGTGAACTTGTACTGCTGAAAGCACGTGATTTAGCAGAAACGCAGCCTGCTGTGCCGACGCAGACATGATCCTCCCGGTATTTTGCACAAGGGCGAAGCTTGGCGTTGGTCCTGAGAACAAACGGTTGCGTACCGAAGCGGACCGTCCTGCCACCAAGCCTAGGCCCCAGCGCGGCCTGACTGTCAAGCCGAGAGCCAAACAGCCCGATGAGAGCCCCATGGTATTGACAGTGGGGCACTCAACACGAACCTTGAAGGAGTTCGTTGCACTGCTTCTCGCTCACGGTGTCAACCAGCTAGTCGATGTTCGAACCATTCCGCGCTCGCGACACAATCCTCAATTCAACCGCGACGCACTACCTCATCCGCTCCAGAAAGCGGGGATCCGTTACCGGCATATGGCTGGGCTTGGCGGTCTGCGGCACGCGCGTAGTGACTCGACCAACACGGCTTGGAGAAATGCCAGCTTCCGCGGCTTCGCCGACTACATGCAAACGCCAGAATTTGAGAAAGCCTTGGACCAGCTCATTCATTGGGCCCAAAAGCGACGAACCGTCATCATGTGCGCCGAAGCCGTGCCTTGGCGCTGCCATCGCTCAATGATCGGCGATGCCCTG
>Ga0182024_10010527_pt1 | contig 18833 bp, 16 predicted proteins | sample P32metaG_FD_120480 | JGI IMG/M metagenome (GOLD analysis project Ga0182024, IMG submission 120480) | Permafrost microbial communities from Stordalen Mire, Sweden - P3-2 metaG (Illumina Assembly) | ecosystem: Environmental > Terrestrial > Soil > Wetlands > Permafrost | place: Sweden: Stordalen... | reverse complement strand
CGTGCGGGATCCCGGGGGCACCATCACCGCCTTCGACGCTCCGGACGCCGGCAAAAGCAGCGGTCAGGGCACGGGCATGTTTTTGTACGGCATCAACGCGCGCGTCAAGATTACCGGTTATTACATCGACGCAAGCAACGTGTACCACGGATTCCTCCGCTCGAAGAGCGGCGCCATTCTGGAGTTCGACGCTCCGGGCGCGGGCACGGGCGCAGGTCAGGGAACCGCGGGCATCGACATCAATCGCGACCAGGACATTGCCGGCTGGGATCAAGACGACGAGGGCGTCTATCACGGATATCTGAGAACCCCCTGAAGGCTATTTGAATTCGGAATTCGGGGACGGCTTACGCATTGCAGCGGCCCGGATTCGCGGTGCAATTAAGGTCTATTCTGGAGGAATGCCATGTCGATACCCCTACGCTCTTTTGGCCTCTTAGCCGCTCTCATGCTTGCGTCATCCAGCGCCAACGCAGCGGCGCCCATGATGCGTCCAATTGTTGCGCCGCCGCAGACGATGCGGACTCCTCCGCCTGCCCTGGGCGACCCGAACGCGCCGGGATTGTCCGCGGCGCCGGCGGTGCAATTCACGATAATCGACGCGCCCGGCGCCGGGACGGCATCGGGGCAGGGCACAATCGCCACCAGCCTGAATTCACTTTCCGCCGTAACAGGATTTTATCAGGACAGCAGCAACAACGTTCACGGGTTCTTGCGCGCGCCCGACGGAACGTTCACGGAGTTCGACACGAAGGACGGCGAAACGGCAGCCGACTCCATCAATGCGCACGGCGCGATCGCCGGAATCGATTGTTATTACCCCATCAACTGCACCGCTGCTCAGGGCTTCGTGCGCGCACCCGACGGAACGATCACGACATTCGACGGCGGGGGAGGAGGCTCCAACGGCACCTATCCGCGAACAATCAATGACAGGGGCGCGATAGCAGGGAACTACATTGACACGAGTGACGTCTATCACGGCTTCCTGCGCGCAAAAGACGGCGCCCTGACGCAATTCGATGCTTCCGGTGCGGGGACGGGCGCCAACCAGGGCACGGAACCCTACGACATGAACAATGAAGGCACGATTGTGGGTCCGTATGTCGATGCGAACAACGTAAATCATGGATTCATCCGGGCAGCGGACGGCACGATCCTGGAGTTCGATGTTTCGGGCGCAGGCACGGGCGCCGGCCAGGGAACCATTCCCAACGGCGTGAACGCAAAGGGCTGGATCGCGGGATTTTATTTCGATGCCAGCAATGTATCCCATGGTCTCGTGGTGGATTCCGGCGGCGCTACCGCCTTCGACGCTCCCGACGCCGGCAAAGGCAGCGGTAAGGGCACGTTTGGGATTAGCATGAACGCGCGGGGCCGGATTGCAGGATATTATATCGACGCAAGCAATGTGTACCATGGGTTCCTGCGCTCGAAGAACGGCGCCATTACAGAGTTCGATGTTCCGGGCGCGGGCACAAGTGCCGGATTCGGAACATGGAGCTACGCCATCAACCGCAGCAATGTGATCGTCGGGTTTGATGTGGACAACAACGACGTTCAGCACGGCTATCTGAGAACCCCGTGAAGGCGATTGGAATTCGGAATTCGGGGACGGCTTACGCATTGCAGCAACCCGACTGGCTTTCAACGCTGCCAAGGAGAACGGTTATGAATTCAGCACGCCTCTTTGCACCTTTGCTTGCGACCCTCGCTCTTGTGGTTCCGGCCCTGGCTGCGCCGCCGCAGACCATGGGGTTTCCTCTGCCATTCACCGCAGGGCACAAATTGGGGTTTGTTCCATTGCAAAACATGAGTGCGCCTTCACCCGGCATGCGCAATCCAATCCCTCCGCATAAACCCATCGCGCTGGGAATGTCGGCGGCGCAGGCCGCGAAGTTCACGATCATCGACGCGCCAGACGCCGGGACGGCATCTGGCCAGGGCACGACCGGCCTCGCTGTCAATTCCTCGTCGCTCGTAGCCGGGTACTATAAGGACGTCAGCGGCAATTATCTGGGGTTCTTGCGCGCGCCCGACGGATCGTTCACCGAGTTCGACGTGGATGGCGGGCCGAGCCAGACACAGGCAACATGGGTGAATAACACGGGCACGGTCGTCGGAAACCATCTCGACACCAATTCCGGCGTTGAAGAAGGCTTCGTTCGCAGTGTCGGGGGCAAGATCGAGACATTCGACGGCGCTGGAGGAAGCTCCACGCTTACCGCTGTTAACAGCATCAATGACAAGAGTGAGATTGTGGGGGACTATCTCGACGCGAACCAGGTGTACCACGCGTTCCTGCGGGCAAAAGACGGCACGCTTACGCAGTTCGACGCCCCCGATGCGGGAACCGGCAGCCAGCAGGGTACGTTGGCCGACGACAACAACGTCGGCGGCACGATCGACGGCTTTTACATCGACGCGAGCAACGTCTACCACGGATTCGTGCGCGCTGCGGATGGCACGCTCACGGAGTTCAATGCTCCTGGTTCCGGCACCGGCACCCGTCAAGGGACCACTGCAGTCGTTGTGAACAGAAAGGGCTGGATCGCGGGCTACTATTCAGATGCGAGCAGCGTCAGTCACGGATTCTTGCGTGCTCCCGACGGCACGATCACGACGTTTGACGCTCACGACGCGGGCACAGGCACGGATCAGGGCACCTTTGCCGTGGCAATCAACGATCGCGGCAAGATTGCCGGGTGGTACATAGACGCAAGCAACGTAATCCATGGGTTCCTACGCTCGAAGAACGGTTCCATCAAGGAGTTCGACGCTCCGGGGGCGGGCACGGGCGCCGGACTCGGAACTTTCGCTTTCGACATCAATGATGACAATGTCATTGCCGGCTGGGATCAAGACGACGAGGGCGTCTATCACGGATATCTGAGAACCCCCTGAAGGCTATTTGAATTCGGAATTCGGGGACGGCTTACGCACTACAACAATGCGGGTAGATGAGATCAACCCGGAATGTCGGATGAAGGAGGTTATCATGTTTCGAAAATTCGCCGAGACGACCGCCAGCGTATTCGCTTTGTCTATTTTTCTATCGCTGGCCAGCGCTCACGCGCAGAACTTTACAGTGCTTTATACCTTCACCGGCGGAAGCGATGGGGCGTCCCCTTCCTCCGGCTTGATCAAGGACAGGGCAGGTTATTTGTATGGAACCACCGTGTTGGGTGGCGGAAATGGTTGCAATGCCGGTTCCGGCTGCGGAACGGTCTTCGCGCTTGAACCCGATGGGACGGAGTTGAAACTCTACGCCTTCCAGGGTGGCAGCGATGGCTCTTATCCCGAAGCCGGCCTCGTCATCGGCGCCGGGGGCAATTTTTACGGCACTGCATCAGGCGGCGGGACCGGATGCAACAATCCGGGCGGCTGCGGCACGGTCTTCAAGGTTTCGCCGGCGGGTGTGTTCGGCCTGCTCCATTCCTTTGCAGGCTCCGATGGTTCCACCCCCAACGGCACGTTGCTCAAAGGAGCGGGTGGTTATTACTACGGCATGACGTATGAGGGGGGCGGCTCGAATTCCGGGGCCGCCTACCGACTCGCGCGGAACGGGACGGAATTCGGACTTTATTCCTTCTCGTTACCCACCGGCGCGTTCCCTCTTGGCAACCTCATCGTGGATTCCCAGGGCAATTTTTACGGAACGACGTACGACGGCGGCTCGAGTGGTTGCTACAATGGCGATGGCTGCGGAGCCGTCTTCAAGCTTACACCCGCTGGCGTCGTGAGCTGGGTGTACTTCTTCCAGGGCGGGAGCGATGGCGCCTACCCGCAGGCCGGTCTCGTCATGGACCGTAACGGCAATCTTTACGGGACTGCGTCTGGCGGCGGCATTGACTGCGACAATGGCAGTAGCTGCGGCACCGTATTCAGGCTTACACCGGCCGGCGTATTCACCGTAGTTCATGCCTTTTCCGGCGGAAGCGACGGCGAGCTTCCGATCGGCTCGCTCGTCATCGATCGACGGGGAAACATCTACGGCACAACGATTTTCGGCGGCGGTGCGACCTGCGGCTCGGGGAGTGGCTGCGGTACCGTTTTCGAAATCGATCCGAACCAGGTTGAAGCAGTGCTTCACGCCTTTAACGGTGGAAGCGATGGCGCGTATCCCGTCAGCAATCTGCTCATGGGCACGGGCGGGTATCTCTACGGCACAGCGAGCCAGGGCGGAGGAACCGGATGTTCCGGATTGGGCTGCGGCACCATCTTCAAGGTGAAAAATTTCTGAGTGAACAAATGAAAGTTTGAGAAATTTTGAAGACTTTGAGCCCCCGTCCGCAGAACCCACGCTTGATGTCTGCAGCGGGCCGACAATGCGCCCTCAATTGTAGCATCTTACACGGCGGCGTGGTCTTCGTACTGTCCGGTCCGGCGCTCAGGACCGTTCATGCCTTTTGTTCCCGGGACAATTGCACCGATCATATGGGGCCCGCCGCCGGAATCATCCGCGGACCATCCGGCCGCCTGTTCGGCACGACATCGGGGACCAACTCTCCCACCATGGGCGCCACGGTTTACGCCCTCAGGCCGTAGCGCCGCATCGCGCCAATCCTCCCCGTCAAACGAACCGCACGGCATAGATGGGCGGGAGGCGGGTGCGTTCGAGCTGCCATTCTTCGCCGGCATCGTCCGAGAACCACAATCCGCCCGTGGTCGAACCCATCACCAGACGTTCGCCCGCTTCGTCGACGTCGAGGCCGTGACGATAGACGAGGTCATAGGCCGGCGCGGGCAGTCCCACGCCCAACGTCTCGAACGTCGCACCACCGTCGCGTGTGCGGGTCACCACCATCGTCGCATCGACGGGCTCGCGGCGCTGATCGGACTGCGCGGGCACAAACCACGCGGTTTTGGGATCGGAAGGATGCGCCGCCACCGCAAAGCCGAAATTCGAAACGGGCGGCAACAGTTCGTTCCACTTCCCGCCGCCATCGGTGCTGCGAAAGACCCCGTTGTGATGCTGAATCCACAAATTGTCGGGATGCGCCGCGCAGCGGGCGACGCGATGGGGATCCTGCACCGCCGAATCGTTCCTCTGCTCGGGCGGCACATAGGCGGCGAACATCCCGTCGGTGCGGGGCTTCCAGGATTTGCCGCCGTCCCGCGTCTGCCAGACGCCGCCGCAAGAAATGCCGACGATGATGTGGGACGCATCGTCCGGATCGACGAGGACCGAATGAATGCCCGCATCGTCATAGCCGCCGCCGAACCAGCGCGCGCGCTCGGGCAGGTTCCACAACGCATCGACGAGATGCCAGCTTGCGCCGCGGTCCTTCGAGACGAACAGTCCTGCCGGAATGCCGCCCGCCCACAGCGTCCCGGGCTCGGCGCCCGCTTCCAGCGCCCAGACCTGCTTCAACGCCGGATTGCCTTCAGCGCCGGCCGGAAAGGCGGGCACGGCAATCTCCTGCCAGCTCGCGCCGCCGTCGTCGGAGCGGTGCAGCTTGGGCCCGAAATGCCCGAGATTGAGCGCGGCGTAGAGCGCGCCGTCGCTCGGATCGGCGAGCGCGAGCGTCACCGGCGAGCCTGCGAAATGCGATTGCGCGAGACCCCAGCCCCGGCGGTCGCGCGCATAAACGAACAGACCTTTTCGCGTGGAAACCAGCGCGCGTTCCGACATCCTCAGCCTCCCGAGAGCGCCTGCATAACATACACCTCCGAGCGCGGTCCGAGCGGCGCCGCGAGAGCCGCATTGTGGGCCAGCCGCTCGCCGTCGAGAAAGATGCACACGTGCTGGCGCAGCCGCCCCTGCTCGTCGAGAACATAGCCACGCGCCTGCGCATTCGCAGTGAACACGCGTTCGAGCGCGTCGCCCACCGTGCCGGCCCCGGTCTCGATCGGCCCCGCCGGCACCAGCGCCCTCAGCCGCGACGTGAAATGCACCTGCGCCATGAACGCGAAATTAGGCTGCCGCGACGCCCGCTGGCAACGGTGGCCGAGGACGGACACTCACGCTGCCTCCGGCACCGGAGCAGAGGAGGTTTGACAGAGATGCATTACCCGGGTAATGTGCGACATGATCGTTCATTCCAGGATTACCGCGCAAGGTCAGATTTCGGTGCCCTCCGAGGTACGAAGACAACTCGGAGTCGGTCCGGGTTCGGTCATCGAATGGGAGGAGCGCGACGGTGAAATCCTGGTGCGCCGCACGGGCCGTCACAGTTCTGCGGAAATTCATGACGCCATTTTTTCCGGCAGAGCTCCCGCGCCGAAGAGCGCGAAGGAATTGAAGGAGGGCATCCGCGCGCGCATGCGAAAACGCCATGCGCGCGGTTGACACCAATTTGCTGGTACGCCTCATTGTCCGGGACGATCCCAAACAGGTTGCGGCCGCCGAGAAATTTGTCGCGAAAGGCGCATGGATCTCGCATCTTGTGCTCGCCGAAACGATGTGGGCGCTTGAGGCCGTTTACGGCCTGCCCGCCCGCGCGATCGCCGATGCGATCGACATGTTGCTCGATCATGTTGCGTTTTCCGTGCAGGATCCGGAGACGGCCCGCGCGGCGCTGGAGAATTTCCGCCGCCGGCCGGCCGTGGGCTTTTCCGACTGCCTCGTCGTCGAGATCGCGCGCAGAAACGGGCATCTGCCGGTGGGCACCTTCGACCGGGCTCTGGGCGGCTTCGAAGGCGTCGGGCACCTGCGGACCGTATGACGGCATGCGGGTCCGACCGACGGCAAGTTCAGAACCGGGTTCCTGCTTTCTCCTGGGTGGAAGCGGCAGGGGCTCGAAGACGAACAGGAAGCATTCCCGGGAGCGAACGGCGTTCCTTCAGGTTTCAGCTGGTTGGGCCGCCGAGAGCGGGCCACCCAGAATTTCGCCGGCCACTCTTAAACTACGTCTGCAACCGGGACGGAGGCCGCTTGCGGCATGCGCCGGCCGAATTCCCGGCGGATCAGCAGGAGACTTGTCACACATTGCAGTGCGACCGTCGCCACCGAAAGATACCAAACGCTCTCGATGCGGAAACCCGGCTGCAGCGAAAGCCACACTGCGGGAATCGCGAAGGTGATAACACGCGAAACCGAGCTCAGGAGCGCGGGCCAGGTGTTGCCGAGCGCCTGAAACATTCCCGAGCAGCTGTAGATGATCCCGGTGGCGATGAAATTCCACGAGATGATGCGCAGATACTCCGCGCCCTGGGCGACGACCCGCGGATCGTTGGAGAATATGCGGATAAGCCAATCGGGGCGCGCCTGACAAAGCAGCATCAGCAGGATCATCACCACGCTGCTCGCGAGGATTGCCGTGCGCAGCGTGAGGCGGACGCGTTCCCAGTTGCGAGCGCCGAAATTCTGGCCGGCAATGGGTGCAGCCGAGAAGGCGAGCGCCATGCCCGGCATGAAGATCGCCTGCAATATGCGCGCGCCGGCGCCGAAGCCGGCTTGCGCGGGCGCGCCGAAGGGCCGGATCACCCAATAGACGATCGTGCTGGAAACAACCAGCAGAACAAACTCGCCGCCGGCGGGAATGCCGATGAGCAGCAGGCGTTTCCAGACATCCCAGCGCGGCCGCCACGCCGCGAAATCGACCGTCACGTATTTTTCGAAGCGGACGAAATAGACGACGAGCAGCACCACCGCGCACACGATCGCAATGGTGCTGGCAAGACCTGCCCCGAAAACCCCGAGCGCGTGCCCGGTGCCCCAGCCCGCGATCAGCACCGGCGCAAGTACGATATTCAGCGAGATGCTCGCCGCCTGCACGATCATGGTGGGCTTGACGACGCCGGTCGCGCGCAGCGCCGCGCCCATCGCCGTCAGAACGAATTGCAGCGCGAGCCCGGGAATATAGGCATAGAGATAGAGAAGCCCGTCATGCATCGTGGCGGCGCTCGCGCCGACGGTGCGCATGTAAAGTCCCGCGAGCGGATAGAAGCCGATCAGCACCGCGACAAAGCACAGTGCGCCCAGCCCGTTCGCCTGGTTGAAGACGAGATTGGCTTCCAAATCGTCCTTGCGGCCTACGGCCTGGGAGAGAAGCGCCAGCGTTCCCGCCGCGATCATCTGCGTGAGCGCAACTACGAGAAAAACCAGGCTGCCGGCGGCACCCACGCCCGCGATCGCTGCGGCGCCCAGATGGGCGACGAAATAAAGATCCACGACGAAATAGGCCGCCTGGAACAGCATCGCCGCCGTCATCGGCAGCGCAAGATAGACGAGATGCCGTCCGATCGAACCCGTCGTCAGGTCGCGCAACTGTGTGTCTCCCCGCTAAAGAGCGCTGCGCACATCGGTGCGCGCGAATTCATTGCCGACGTAAAGAAGGGGAGCTGCCCCTTGGCGTCTGTCACGGAAATCTGCATGTTGCTATTTTCTGGACCAGTATCTGGTCCTTACGTCTGGACCATTTCATGGTCCATATCAACAAAAACGGCATTGTTCATGGATCGGATCCGGATTCTCGGCGTGATCCTCGCGGGCGGAGCCAGCAGGCGGTTCGGCGCGGACAAGAGCGCGGCGCTGCTGGGCGGGCGGCCGCTGCTCCAATGGGTCGTCGAACGCGCGAGGCCGCAGGTCGAAAAACTGTTGCTCAATGCGAACGATCCAGAAATCGGTAAAGGAATGGCGGACCTTGAGCGCCTTACCGACGACGCGCCCGGCGAAGGGCCGCTGGCGGGAATACTCGCCGCGCTCGCGGAAGCCGAGCGGGGCGGCTTTGCGCATGTCGCAAGCTTCGCCTGCGATACGCCGTTCTTCCCGCGCGATACGGTGGCGCGGCTTGCGGCTTCGCTTGAATCCTCGACGGCCGACTACACGCTCGCGAGTTGCGGCACGGCAGCCCATCGCATCTTTGCGCTCTGGCCACTCGCCTGCCGCGTACAGCTTGAACACGCTTTCGCAAACGGTACCCGCAGCCTGCGCGACTTCGAGCGCTGGCTGGAGCCGACTTGGGCCGATTACCCGCCAGAAGGCGGCCCCGCCGGCGATCCCTTCTTCAACATCAACGCGCCCGCCGATCTGGAAACAGCGGAGCGATGGCTCACGGCGCGCCGCGGCAATGAGGCACGGTTGTAGCGTGACGCGCCCTGGCCGGTGAAAGCAGTGGTACGCAGGACGCCTGTTTGCCGGCTCCTGCTTATGGGCCTATCGTGCAGCCTGGAGCAGAGTTCGTGCTAGGGCTTCAGCGCGTTGGGTCGGGGCGCCGGCGAAGATGGTTTGCCTACGGACTAAAGAGGAAACATGAACTACAAAACAATCACTTCGCGCCTCGCCCTCCCGGCTGCGCTTCTGATTTCGCTCGCGCTGCCGGCTAATGCGTCGGAGAGCGTACTGTACAGCTTCGATTCCTCGGCAAACGGGGGCCCTTATGGCCGCCTTCTGCTGCAGAAGAATGCGCTGTTCGGCACAACCGACGAGGACGGCGACGTTTATGGAACAGTTTTCGAACTGAAGAAATCCGGCAGCACCTGGAAGAAAAAGACGCTGTTCGCATTCGACGGCACCAACGGTGCCTACCCGTTTGCGGGGCTGATTGCGGATGCGAGCGGCGTACTCTATGGCACGTCGAGTTCGGCAGGCCCCTACAATGGCGGCACGGCATTCATGCTTTCCAATGCGGATGGGGTGTGGAGCGAGCAGACCATCTGGAATTTCGGGAACACCGGCGATGGCGATGCGCCCACCTGCGACCTCATCATGGACTCGACGGGGACGCTCTACGGGACCACTCAGAGCGGCGGCGTCTACAATCTGGGCACGGTATTCAAGCTGTCCAACTCCGGCGGCGTTTGGACGGACACGGTGCTGTACAGCTTCGCCGGCGGCAATGACGGTCAGCACCCTGCCGCCGGGCTTGTCATGGACAACTCAGGTGCGCTCTTCGGCACGACGATCCAAGGCGGCACCAACAACGAAGGTACGGCATTCGAACTGGCGCAATCGGGCGGTACGTGGACGGAAACCGTGCTTCATGCGTTCGGGAGCGGCAACGATGGCCAGCAGCCGGGCGGCGGGCCGCTGGTCATGAACGCAGGAGGCGATCTCTACGGCACCACCCAGTATGGCGGCGCAAAGGACTGGGGAATTGTATTCGTATTGAGCCTTTCGGGCCGCAAGTGGAAAGAGAAGGTGCTCCACACCTTTACGGACGGCAACGACGGTGGCACCCCCGAGGGCGGGCTGCTGATGGGCGATGCCGGTGTGCTCTATGGCACCACGTCTGGAGGTGGCATGAACAACGGCGGCACGGTGTTCGCGTTGAGCAAGTCGGGCGGCGCCTGGACCGAGAGCGTGCTCTCCAATTTTCCCAACACGAGTGGCGACGGGGAATTTCCACGCGCCGCCGTCATAGAAGAGAAAAAGACCGGGACGTTATACGGCACGACGTCAAGCGGCGGCGCTGACACCTGGGGAACGGTCTATCAGATCCTGCAATAACAGCTCGCCAACCGGGCGGCTTAGCCGAGGCGTGCAGCGATCGGACGGAATACGGTGCAAGCGGCGCATTGCCTCTTCGGGGAAGCAGGCCTGGATCACCTGCTCGAACTGCGCGAAGGCGATTTGCGCGAGACGCTGAAGACGATCGAAGGTCCGCTCGATTTCGTGCTGGTGGATATCTGGGTCGCGAAGGCGCGACCGGCGCTCGAATTGCTTTCGCCGCATCTAACACCGCTGTCGGGAACGCGCGCAGCTTGCGGGAGATCGAACACTGGTTGGAGCCGAACGGGGCCGATTATGCGGCAGAAGGCGGTCCCGCGGGCGACCCCTTCTTCAACATCAACACGCCCGCCGATCTGGAAACGGCCGAACGCTGGATCGCGGCGCGCGAAGGATACACGAACTAACGTCCGCTTCAGGCGACTTTGGGCAGAAACTCCCGCGCCAGCAATTCAATGAATGCAGAACGCGTGAGCTTGCGGCGCACCGCTTCCTCGTCAATTGCCGCCAGGATTCCCGAATCGATGGAGAGATTGGCCTTGGCGGATTTGCCGGTCTCGCGCACCAGCGGTACGACGGCCAAGATCGCGCCCTTGGCGAAGGCATCTGCCAGGTCGCGCCGTCGTCTTAATCGTTCCACCGGTTGAGGCGCAGGAACCTCTTCGCCCGATTCCTCGGCTATCTCCACCCAATCGCGCAGCGCATCGGCGGCGTTTATCAACGCTTCCTCGACGGTCGCGCCCATGGCCGCGCATCCTTCAAGCTCCGGAAAAACGACGCCATAGGCTCCGGCTTTGCCATCGAGAACTGCCGTGTATCGGGACAAGCGGTTTTCCTCCTGCAACAATTCAAATCCAGCCAGCAGCTTTGGCAATGGTGCGCGCCACGCCGGGCGAGAGCATGCGATGCCGCGGTATTACAATTGTGCGACGCATTTCCGAATGGCGGTACACATCGTGTGATGCGCCATGACGGACAAGCTGCCAGCCTTCGCGCACGAGACGGCCAAGCACCTTCGCCGTGTTCGTCTCGAGCATAGGCATCGGGGAATTGATACGCCCATATGGGCGTACGGTCAACCCGCGTCTGCGCCACAGGGCAGCCGCCGGAGCAGCCGCGTCTTTGCAGTTGCGATGGGGGAGCCACACGCGAATAATGGCCCTTCCAGGGAACGAAGCATCGGCATGACGCGCAGATCGGAATGGAGCGAGGACGACGCGAAGCGGATCATCGCCGCGCACGCCCGCGAGGGACTGTTCGTCGTGCTCACCGCGCTCAACGATGCGTTCGGGTATCTGCCCAAGGACGCAATTGGTCTGGTCGCGCGCGCGCTCAATCTGTCGCGCGCGGAAGTGCACGGCGTGGCGACCTTCTATCATGATTTCCGGGAGAATGCTCCGGGACGCCATGTGCTCAAGCTTTGCGGCGCAGAAGCCTGCCAGTCGATGGGCGCCGAGACGCTGGCGGCGCAGGTCACACGCGAATTGGGAATCGGGTTCGGCGAAACCACGCCCGACGAAGCCATCACGCTGGAGCGCGTCTACTGCCTGGGCCTCTGCGCCTGCGCGCCCGCCGCCCTGCTCGACGAGACGCCGCATGCGCGCCTGGATAGCAACGCGATCTCTGCGCTGATCGCCGGAGCGCGCGAATGAAACGCCGCGTCTTCGTTTCGCGCGACGCTTGCGCGATCGCGGTTGGGGCGAATCGCGTGGCGGCCGCAATCGGCGAGGCGGCTTCGCGCGCTGCGCTCGACGTCGAGATCGTGCGCACCGGCTCCCGCGGGCTTTACTGGCTGGAGCCGCTGGTCGAAGTCGCCACCCGCGCCGGCCGTGTGGCCTATGGGCCCATTGCGCCGGGCGACGTGCCCGGCCTCTTCGCCTGCGGATTTCTCGACGGCGGCAGGCACTTGCGCGCGGTGGGCCCAACCGATTCCATTCCGTGGCTCAAGCGCCAGACGCGCCTCACATTCGCGCGCTGCGGAATCACCGATCCGCTTTCGCTCGACGACTATCGTGCGCATGCCGGCACCAAGGGTCTCTCGCGCGCGCTGACTCTCGGATCGGAGGAGATCGTCAAGGAAGTCGCGCGCTCCGGTCTGCGCGGACGCGGCGGCGCAGGATTTCCGACGGGGATCAAATGGAACACCGCCGCCGAAGCCGGGGGCGACATCAAATACGTTGTCTGCAATGCCGACGAAGGCGACAGCGGCACCTTCGCCGACCGCATGCTGATGGAAGGCGATCCGTTCCTGCTCATCGAAGGCATGACGATCGCAGGTCTCGCCATCGGCGCGACGAAGGGCGTGATTTATTGCCGGTCGGAATATCCCCACGCGATTGCGACGATGAAGGCGGCGATCGCCAGGGCAGGCGACGCGAATCTTCTCGGCGCGCGAATTGCGGGATCGCAATATAACTTCGACATCGAGGTTGTTTCAGGCGCGGGCTCCTATGTCTGTGGCGAGGAGACGGCGCTGCTGGAAAGCGTCGAAGGCAAGCGCGGCCAGGTGCGCGCGAAACCGCCCCTGCCCGCTCATGCCGGACTCTTCGGCAAGCCTACCGTGGTGAACAATGTGCTGACCTTCGCTGCGGCGGCCTGGGTGCTTGCCGAGGGCGCCGACGAATACCGCGCGCTGGGCTATGGCCGTTCGCGCGGCACCATGCCGATCCAGCTTGCCGGCAATCTCAAATATCCGGGCCTCTTCGAAACGCCGTTCGGAGTGACACTCGGCGAACTGATCGACGATGTTGCCGGCGGGACGGCGAGCGGACGGGCCGTACGCGCGGTGCAGGCCGGCGGTCCGCTCGGCGCCTATTTCCCCCGCGCGCTGTTCGACACGCCCTACGACTACGAAGCCTTCACTGCGAAGGACGGGCTGATCGGCCATGGCGGTCTCGTCGGTTTCGACGACACGGTCGACATGGCACGCCAGGCGCGCTTCGCGATGGAGTTCTGCGCACTCGAATCCTGCGGCAAGTGCACGCCGTGCCGCCTCGGCTCGGTCCGGGGCATGGAGGTCATAGACCGCATCGTCCAGGGCGAGAACCGCGCGGCCAATGCGACGCTTTTGAAAGAACTTTGCGAGACGCTCAAATTCGGCTCGCTCTGTGCCCTTGGGGGCTTCACGCCCTATCCGGTGATGAGCGCGCTCAACCACTTCCCCGAGGATTTCGGGCTCGCCCGGGAGGCGGTGGAGGTGTAGAAGAAGGCATGGCCCTGGTTGAAGAGAGCGATCTCGGCACGCCTGCAAGGCGGAGCGAACAAAACGTCACCCTGACCGTCGACGGCAGACCTGTGAGCGTGCCCGCGGGCACCTCGATCCTGCGCGCGGCCGCCGGAATCGGCACGAAAATCCCCAAGCTTTGCGCCACCGACATGCTGGAGGCGTTCGGCTCCTGCCGCATGTGTCTGGTCGAGATCGACGACCGCGCGGGCACGCCGGCGTCCTGCACCACGCCGGTGGCGGAAGGCATGGTCGTCCGTACACAGACGGACCGGCTGGCACGCCTGCGACGCGGCATCATGGAACTCTACATCTCCGATCATCCGCTCGACTGCCTCACCTGCGGCGCCAACGGCGATTGCGAGCTGCAGGACGTGGCGGGCGAAGTGGGTCTGCGCGAGGTGCGCTACGGTTATGCCGGTGAAAATCATCTGGCCGACGCGAAAGACGACTCGAACCCCTATTTCACCTACGACCCCGCGAAGTGCATCGTCTGCTCGCGCTGCGTGCGCGCCTGCGACGAGGTTCAGGGCACGCTCGCATTGACGATCGCCGGCCGCGGCTTCGGCAGCCGCGTCGCCGCCAGTGCGGGCGAAACATTCCTCGATTCCGAATGCGTTTCCTGCGGCGCCTGCGTGCAGGCCTGCCCGACCGCGACGCTAATCGAAAAATCCGTGATCGAAGTTGGCCAGCCAGAGCATTCGGTGGTGACGACCTGCGCCTATTGCGGCGTCGGCTGCTCCTTCAAGGCGGAGATGCGCGGCGACACGGTCGTGCGCATGGTGCCCTTCAAGGACGGAAAGGCCAATCACGGACATTCCTGCGTAAAGGGCCGTTTCGCCTGGGGCTACACCACCCATCGCGAGCGCATCCTGAAGCCCATGATCCGCGAGCGCATCGAGGATCCGTGGCGCGAAGTCTCCTGGGACGAAGCGATCGCCCGGGTCGCCAGCGAGTTCAAGCGCCTCCAGACGGTGTACGGCCGGCAAGCGATCGGCGGCATCACTTCGTCGCGCTGCACCAACGAAGAAACATTTCTGCTGCAAAAACTCGTCCGCGCGGGCTTCGGCAATAACAATATCGACACCTGCGCACGGGTCTGCCATTCGCCGACGGGCTATGGTCTGCGGACCACTTTCGGCACCTCTGCCGGAACGCAGGATTTCGATTCGGTCGACCAGTCCGACGTGATCGTGGTGATGGGCGCCAATCCGACCGATGGCCATCCCGTATTCGCTTCGCGCATGAAGCGGCGGCTGCGGGCCGGCGCGAAGCTCGTCGTGATCGATCCGCGCCGCATCGATCTCGTGCACACCCCGCATATCGACGCCGCCTGGCATCTGCCGCTCAAGCCCGGCACCAATGTCGCGATGCTCACCGCGCTTGCGCATGTGATCGTCACCGAAGGGCTTGTGAACGAAGAATTTGTGCGCGAGCGATGCGATCTCGCCGCCTTCGAGGAATGGGCCGCCTTCGTGCGCGAGCCGCGCAACAGTCCCGAAGCCATGGCGCCCGTCACCGGCGTGCAGGCGGAATCGATCCGCGGCGCGGCGCGCCTCTACGCGACCGGCGGCAACGCCGCCTTCTATTACGGGCTTGGCATCACGGAGCACAGCCAGGGATCGACGGCGGTGATCGCGATCGCCAACCTTGCCATGGCGACGGGGAATATCGGCCGGGCGGGCGTCGGCGTGAATCCGTTGCGCGGCCAGAACAACGTGCAGGGCTCCTGCGACATGGGCTCGTTTCCGCACGAGCTTTCCGGCTACCGCCACATTTCGGATTCGGCGACGCGCGTCATGTTCGAGGCGGATTGGGGCACGCCGCTCGACAACGAGCCCGGCCTGCGCATTCCCAACATGCTGGACGCCGCGGTCGGCGGCCGCTTCAAGGGTTTGTACATCCAGGGAGAAGACATCGCGCAGTCCGATCCCGACACGACGCACGTGATCGCCGGCCTCAAGGCGATGGAATGCGTGGTGGTGCAGGATCTGTTCCTGTGTGAAACCGCGCATTACGCACATGTCTTCCTGCCCGGCTCGACCTTTCTCGAGAAGGACGGGACTTTCACCAATGCCGAGCGGCGCATCCAGCGCGTGCGCAAGGTGATGGAGCCTCGCAACGGTCTTGCCGATTGGGAAGTCACGCTCGCCATCGCCAAGGCGATGGGCTATCCGATGCACTACGCGCATCCCTCGCAGATCATGGACGAGATCGCGCGGCTCACTCCAACTTTCGCGGGCGTTTCGTTCGACAGGCTGGATGAGTTGGGCTCCATCCAGTGGCCCTGCAACGAGAAGGCGCCGGAAGGCACGCCCGTCATGCATATGAGCGGCTTCGTGCGCGGGCTGGGGAATTTCGTCATTACCGAATATGTTCCGACCGACGAGCGCACCGGTCCGCGCTTTCCGCTGCTTCTGACCACCGGGCGCATCCTCAGCCAGTACAATGTGGGCGCTCAGACACGCCGCACGCAGAACATCGTCTGGCACCAGGAAGACCGGCTCGAGATCCATCCCCACGATGCGGACCAGCGCGGCATCCGCACCGGCGACTGGGTCAAGCTCCACAGCCGTTCCGGCGCGACGTCCTTGCGTGCACTCGTCACCGACCGCGTGGCGCCGGGTGTCGTCTACACGACCTTCCATCACCCCGACACGCAGGCGAATGTGGTGACCACGGACTATTCCGACTGGGCGACGAACTGCCCGGAATACAAAGTCACCGCCGTGCAGGTTTCGCCGTCGAACGGCCCCACCGACTGGCAGCGCCACTACCAGGCGGAAAGCGCCCAGAATCAGCGCATCGCCCAGCCCCTCGCCGCCGCGGAATGAGCCACTCCTGTCACCATGGCCGGGCTTGACCCGGCCACCCAGCCCGAGCCTCAGCGAGCAAATGACTCTCCGTACTGTCGCGTTGGCGACGATTCATCTGCCGCGCAGACGCGCGGCGCTGGGTGGCCGGCTCTCCGGCCGGCCATGGTGAGAGGAGCGGAAATGTCGGCGCCCTCTCCTGTCACAAATGTCCTGCACAAGCTCGTCACGCATAAAGGCGCATCGAACGGCGCGCGCGCGATTCCGGAAGAAATCGCCGTTGCCTTCACCTATGGCAGCGCGACCTTCGCGGTGATGATGGCGACACCGAGCGATATCGAGGATTTCGCCGTCGGCTTCTCGCTGACCGAGGGGATCATCGAGAACGCTTCGGAGATTGCGGCGATCGAAATCGTGCCGCACGATCAGAGCTTCGAGGCACGGATCGCGCTGAACGAAAATCGCGATGCGCAACTCCTGTCGCGGCGGAGGCAGCTGGCGGGCCCCGCCGGCTGCGGCCTGTGCGGCATAGAGAGTCTCGAGGCCGCGCTCCGGCCGGCTCGCGAGGTGAAGGCAAATCTTCGCGTCGATGCGTCCACCATCTTTGCAGCGTTGCGCGCGCTGCGCGAATGTCAGCATCTCAATCAAGCGACGCATGCGGTGCATGCCGCAGGTTTCTGGTCGGCAGCGCGAAACCGTCTGCTTGCGATGCGCGAAGATGTCGGGCGGCATAATGCGCTCGACAAGCTCGCTGGCGCGCTTGCGCGCGAGCGCGTCGATTCCGCGAGCGGCTTCGTCGTTCTGTCGAGCCGTCTTTCGATCGAGTTGGTCCAGAAAGCGGCGATGATCGGTTGCCCGATGCTGGTCGCGGTGTCCGCGCCGACGAATTTCGCCTTGCGAGCTGCGGAAGCGGCGGGCATGACACTGATCGCGGTGGCGCGCGAGGATTCCTTCGAAGTGTTCACGCATCCCGAACGGGTGTTGACGGCCGCGCTCGATGAAGCAGGATGAGAAACTCGCCTATATGGCGAACCAGATTGCGAAGTTCTTTGCTGCCCAGGGCGAGGAACGCGCCGCGCGCGGCGTCGCCGATCATTTGCAAAGGTTCTGGGATCCGGAAATGCGCCGCGCCTTCCTCGTCGCCGCCGCGAAGGACAACTCCAATCTCCATCCGGCTGTGAAGGCCGCGGTGCCGTTGCTGCAAATTCAGCAAACTGCGAAATGAACTCTTCTGGACAAAAGGGGAAGAAAACTTACGCGCGCGCCGCGACATAGTCCTTTAGCGGGGTTTCGGGGCGGCCGCCATAATGCGAGATGATTTCGGCGGCGGCGAGGCTCGCCAGCCGGCCGCATTCGACATGCGCTCTGTCGCGCGCGAGTCCGAAGAGAAAGCCGGCCGCAAAAAGATCGCCTGCGCCCGTGGTATCGATCACGCGATCCACCGGCACCGCGTGGATGTTTGTGATGGACGATTTCGTCGCGATCACCGAGCCGGCGGCGCCGCGCGTGACGGCGGCGAGATCGACCGCCTCCACGACCCGCGACAATGCGGTCTCGAAGTCCGTCTCGTACAGCGCTGTCAGCTCGCTCTCATTGGCGAAAAGATAGTCGACATGCAGCGACGCCAGTTCGCGGAACTGCGCGCGGTAGCGCTCCACGCAGAACCTGTCGGACAGGGAAAGCGCCACCTTTCGACCGGCGCCGTGTGCTATCGTCGCAGCGCGATGGAACGCCTGCTGCGCGTGCGGGGGATCGTACAAATATCCTTCGAGATAAATAATTTTTGCGCTGCGTACCAGATCCTCGTCGACGTCCGCGGGCGAGAGATTCACCGAAGCGCCCAAAAACGTGTTCATGGTGCGCTGCGCATCGGGCGTGACGAAGATGAAGCAGCGGGCAGTGGCCGGCCCATCCTGCGCAGATGGCGTGGGAAAATCCACGCCGGCGGATGTGATGTCGTGGCGAAAAATCCGGCCGAGCGCATCCTGCCGCACCTTTCCAATGTAGCCGGCGCGCGCGCCAAGCGAAGCGAGTCCCGCGATGGTATTTGCCGCCGAGCCGCCCGACAGCTGCACGGCCGGTCCCATCGCGTCATAAAGCGATTCGGCACGTGCCTCATCGACGAGCGTCATGGCACCCTTCTGCATTCCATGCCTGTCGAGAAACGCGTCGTCGGCGTGCGCGATGATATCGACAATGGCGTTGCCGATTCCCACCACGTCGAGTTCAGCCGCCTGCATTGCGAGAGTCCTCCTGCGTGATTGCGTTGGGCGGAAGGGGTAGTATCTTCCTGCCGTTGTCGCGAGAGGAAACTGGGTGGCGCGCGGAAAACCAGCGGCGAAAACCCCGAAAGAGCGCACCGCGGGCGAACAGCGCCTGCATCAGGAGCGCCGGGTCGATGCCG
>Ga0182024_10010526_pt1 | contig 18833 bp, 15 predicted proteins | sample P32metaG_FD_120480 | JGI IMG/M metagenome (GOLD analysis project Ga0182024, IMG submission 120480) | Permafrost microbial communities from Stordalen Mire, Sweden - P3-2 metaG (Illumina Assembly) | ecosystem: Environmental > Terrestrial > Soil > Wetlands > Permafrost | place: Sweden: Stordalen... | reverse complement strand
CGCGCAGCATTCGCAATCACTGCACGCGTGGTACTGCCATGTTCCCGGATTGAAAGTTGTATTGCCATCGACTCCCTACGACGCGAAGGGGCTGCTGAAAGCCGCGATACGCGACGAAAATCCGGTCGTCTTCTTTGAAGACAAGATGATGTACAAGATGAAAGGCTCGGTGCCCGAAGGCGATTACACCATCCCTCTAGGGGTCGCCGACATAAAACGAGTAGGCGAGGACATCAGTCTGATCGCCACTAGCAGCATGGTGCAGGTCGCTTTGGGTGCGGCGACGATGCTGGAGGAAATCGGGATCAGCGCAGAAGTGGTTGATCCGCGCACCATGTGGCCGCTCGACGAGAAGACTTTGATCGACTCGGCCAAGAAGACTTCGCGCGCAATTATTCTTGACGAAGGTTATGAACGTTACGGCGTCACCGCTGAACTTGCTTCGGTGATTGCCACCGGCGCATTCTACGATCTGGACGCGCCGGTCAAGCGCATGGGCGCCATGCATGTTCCGATTCCATTTTCGCCGCCATTGGAAGATTTAACCGTGCCGACCGAGCAAACCGTGTTCGAGGCCGCCCGCAAACTCTGCGGCCGCTAGAGTGAGGTCAGAGGTTAAGGGTCAAATTGCAGGAGTGAGTATCAGTTCGACGTAGTTTTTTACCTCTGCAATCTGACCTCTAACTTCTGACCTCCCAACAAAGGAGATTTTTATGGCATTACCCACATACGGATCGATGGCAGTGGATTGGGAACAGCGTATTGACTTCGAGCGCCTGCGCCGCGAACGCCTCGCCCGCGCGAAGGATCTGCTGAAAAAGTCAGAGATGGGCGCGCTCCTTTGTTTCGACATGAACAATGTCCGTTACATCACCGCGACCCACATCGGCACATGGGCGCAGGATAAGGCGAATCGTTTCACACTTCTTCCGCAAAACGATGAGCCGATCCTTTGGGATTTCGGATCGGCCGCAAAGCATCATCAGCTTCATTGCCCATGGCTAGGCGAGCGCTCCCGTGCCGGAATCTCCGTCCTGCGCGGAGCCATGACGCCGGAGATGGGACGCGCTGAAGATGTGGCCAAGAAAATTCGCATCGAGCTCGAAATGCGCGGGCTGCACAAAGAACCAGTTGGCGTCGACATCATCGAGTTGCCCGTCTTATTCGCGCTGCAAAAAGAAGGAATCAAAGTCGTCGACGGGCAAGCATTGATGTCCGAAGCGCGCCTGATCAAAACGCGCGATGAAATAAGTTTGCTCAACCACTCCGCCATGATGGTCGACGCCGCTTACGATGAACTCTATCGCGCCATGAAGCCGGGCATGAGCGAAAATCAGGCCGTGGGCCTCGTGAGCAAAGTTCTCTACGATATGGGTTCGGAATACGTCGAAGCAGTAAACGCAATTTCCGGCGAGCGCTGCAATCCGCATCCGCATGTTTTTTCCGATCGCGTATTGCGTCCCGGAGACCCCGTCTACTACGACATCCTCCACTCCTACATGGGCTACCGCACCTGCTATTACCGATGCTTCACCATCGGCTACGCCTCACACGCCATGAACGATGCCTACAAGCGCTGCCGTGAATATCTCGACGCCGCGATCGAACTCGTCCGCCCTGGCCGCACCACAGCCGAGATTGCGGCTGTATGGCCGAAGGCGCAGGAGTTCGGTTTCCCCAACGAAGAAGCCGCTTTCGCGCTGCAATATGGTCATGGCATCGGCCTGGCCATCTGGGAGAAGCCCGTCATCAGCCGCCTGGTATCCCTTGAACATTCCTGCGAAATCAAACCGGGCATGGTATTCGCGCTCGAAACCTTCTGGCCTTCGACCGACGGCTGGAGCGCCGCTCGCATCGAAGAAGAAATAGTAGTCACCGAAACGGGGCACGAAGTCATCACCCGCTTTCCAGCAGAAGAGTTGCTGGTCGCGGGAAGGCATTATTTCACCGTCGACGGCCCGCTTCCGGCGATCCGGGAAACAGATTCAAAACAGGCGAGCCCGCGTATTCGAGAGATGATCGAAGCCAGCTCCAAACACGAACGAGTAGGCGTAGGCGACTAAAAGAGCGGGGGCAGATAAGTGCGGGGACTCGCGCCCCTCCTTGTCCAAGCCGAGATCGGCTCGGTTTTCCATCACCATTTTCGAATCGAGCACAGAGTTATCCACTTATGGCAATCAGCGTCGTCATGCCCGCATTAGAAATGGCACAGGAAACTGGCAAGCTCATTTCCTGGTTGAAAAAAGAAGGAGAGTCGGTCGCCAAAGGCGAGCCTCTACTCGAAGTCGAAACTGACAAAGCTGTGATGGAAATTGAGTCTCCCGCAAGCGGAGTTCTGGCAGGAATCAAAGTTCAGGCCGGAACCGAAGTTCCAGTTGGCCAAACCATTGCGTGGATCGTCAGCTCGGGCGAGGCTCCTCCAACTGACGAGATCGCCTCTGTCTCGGGTAGAAAATCGACGGCCGCCGCTCCGACATCAATATTGGCCGCAAGCCAGCCCGCGGCGTCAGCGCAAACTTCCGCGCAGTCCGCGAAAATTTCACCCAAAGCGCGGCGCCTTGCCAGCGAGCGCGGCGTTAATCTCGCCGACGTTCGGGGCTCCGGTCCCGGCGGAGAAATCCTCGCTTCCGACATTATCGCGGCGGCGCAATCGAAGGCCACGGCGCCGTCTTCGGCATCAGCCTCAAGCGATAGCCCAATTGCCCGCCTCATGGCGGAGCGTACTACACAAAGTTGGACCACGGTCCCTCATTTCTTTGTGACGCGCGACGTTGACGCAGGCGCTGTGAACGAAGCGCGACAAAAGTTCGGACCAGAGATAGAGAAATCGCATGGCGTGAAACTCACCCACAGTGATTTGTTGGTAGCTCTCGTCGGCCGCATTCTAAAAAAGCATCCGCGGGTTAACTCCAGTTGGGGCAGCGCAGGCGTGAAAACGAACTCCGATATCAATGTTGGACTAGCGATGGCCGTTGAAGACGGCGTCGTGGCACCGGTGATCTCGAAAGCAAACGCAGCAACTCTCGGCGAAATCGCAACGAGACGCCGCGACCTTACAGAACGCGCGCGCAGCGGGAAATTGCGTCCCACCGATCTCACAGGGGGTACGTTCACCATCAGCAATCTGGGCATGTTCGGTGTCGATTCTTTTACGGCGATCATTATTCCCCCGCAATCCGCAATTCTCGCCGTAGGTGCCATCACTGAAAGGGTCGTTCCGGTGGATGGAATTCCTGGTGTTCGGCCGATGATGACCTTAACTCTTTCCAGCGACCATCGTGTAATCGATGGAGCGCGGGCAGCAGAGTTTATGCGCGATCTGGCGGATGCAATTGCCAAACCGCAGCCTTGGCTAAGTTGACCGCGCGGCGATTGCCACTGTTCTCTTCTCCCCTGTGTTCTCTGTGCCTGTGGTTCAAGTTCTGCTTGGTGTACCTTAGTGCCCTTGGTGGTGATGGCTTTGCACTATCAGTGCACCGCGTACCCTTGACGCTACCGAGAATAGTCCAATACATTCGAAAGGGATCAATCCGATCCGCAAATTTATTCGCATTCAAAATGATTCAAAACGAGGCACCCTAGCATGACGATTAAAAAGAATGCCGTTTGCTCAACTGCGCTACGGCAAAAGGCACAATTGATGTCCGGTTCGGAAATCGAACGCACGTTAGTTCGTCTGGCTCACGAAATTCTGGAAAAAAACGGCGGCGTTGAAGGCCTGGGGCTTGTAGGAATCCGGCGTCGCGGCGTTCCGATCGCCGAGCGCTTGGGAAAAATGATTCAGCAAGTCGAAAAGAAAAAAGTTCCGGTCGGCACGCTTGATATTACTTTTTATCGCGACGATCTATCGACGCTTGGTCCAAAGCCGGTTGTGCAGGAAGCGGAAATTGGATTCTCCATCGAAGGCAAAAAGATCGTACTGGTCGATGACGTGCTCTACACCGGACGCACTACCCGCGCCGCCCTTGATGCCCTTTTCTCGCACGGGCGCCCGAGCCTGGTTCAGTTGTTGGTGCTGATCGATCGAGGCCATCGCGAATTGCCGGTCGAGGCCACGTTTATAGGGCGCACTATTCAGACCACAGACAATGAAGTGATCGAAGTCAAGCTAACCGAAACTGACAATGCTGAAAAAGTTTTGTTGATGGAGCGGTGAAGGTTAGTGGAGTAGGCCTAGCTGTGCTCGGCTGGACGGACGAATGCGTCCGCCCCTACGCGACCAACCTCGGCATCGAATCGGGCGCGATCGTAAAAGGATTTTTGTGTTCCTACGCCGGTGGTTGAAAGGCCTGCATAGAGATTGGCGCGGCGAACCGATTCCTGCTCCGGCTGACCTTCCCCAAGGAAGGTGGCGAAGCTGCCAATAAAGGCGTCGCCCGCCCCGGTACTATCCACACTTTTCAAGCGGAACGCGGGCACGTGCGTCATGCTCTCACTTGAGGCGAGCAACGAACCATTCGCTCCGAGCGTAATGATCACGCGTCTCATGCCGAAATTCAGCAGCTTGCTGGCGCAACTCTTAGCATCCTCAACGGTGCGCACAGGCATGCCGGAAATCGCTTCTGCCTCATGCTCGTTGGGAACAAAATAATCAAGATCGGCAAGCGCCTTTAGATCGACTTCCTGCGCTGGAGCCGGATTCAGAATGCACCGTATCCCGTTTTTGCGAGCAAATTTAATCGTGTAGTAAACGGTCTCGAGCGGAATCTCAAATTGCAGCACAATGCAATCAACCGTCTTCAGAATGTCGGCCGCAGCATCCACATCCGCAGGCTTGAGCGCTTCGTTTGCCCCCTTCACTACGATGATGCGATTCTGCCCGGAAGGCTCAACGAAGATAGGAGCGACGCCGCTCGACACGCCCTTGACCTGGCGAACATGGGTGGCGTCAATTCCAAGTTTTTCAAAATTGGCGATCGTGGACGGACCAAACAGATCGTCTCCCACCCGCGCCACCATAAAGACTTCCGAGCCGCACAAACGCGCGGCTACAGCCTGATTGGCGCCCTTGCCGCCAAAGCCTAAATCGAACTTCTGTCCAAAGATGGTCTCTCCAGCCTTGGGAAAGTGATCGGCGAATGTCGTCATATCGACGTTGGCACTGCCCACTACAGCAATTCGAGGACGCTTTTCCATAATTGTTTTCCGTTAATCCGATAGATTCAAACAGCGGGTGCAGATTCGAACTGAGGAAGGCAGAGTTTAGTCAGCGAACGAAGGCGTGTCAACCGGAGACGCCAATATGGGTATCCTTAATATGCTACTCACCGGTTTAGGTATTCGAATCCTGAGAAACGTGATCTGCCGATTTGGGTGCTGACACTTTCGCTACGCAATTTCGCGCATTCATCTGGCGTCTCAGCGCGCTCTTGAGTATTCTCTTGACCATGGCCACCGTGTCGCTGAGCGAATTATTGGGCTTGACGGTCTATGACGCCTCCGGCGCCGCCAGCGGACGGGTGCGCGAGGTGGCCGTTTCTCCGCAGGAAGACCACTGCCGCGTTTCACTCGTAATTGTTAGAACTCCATCGGGAAATCGCGTGCTCCCGCTGACGTCGGTATCCGGAATCAATGACGGTATTCACGCCTCGACGGCGGCTTCGGAATGGGTGGCGGCGGATGGCTCGGAAGGGCTGTTGCTACTAGGTCGCGATCTGCTTGATCAGCAGGTGATTGACGTCCACGGCCGAAAAGTTGTGCGCGTGAATGATGTCGATCTGTATCACGACAGCGCGCAGAATCGGTCGATTTTAAAAGTTGGGGGCGTCGATGTCGGAGCCCGTGGGGCGCTTCGACGTCTGCTCAAAGGCGTGGTTCCAGCTGCCGCGCTGAGGGCGTTATTACTGCGTGTTCCGCCGCGCGAAATCCCGTGGGAGTTCGTCGATATCATCGAGACCGATCCCGCCCGTCGAGTAAAACTAAAAATTTCAAACGACCGCCTTGCTAGACTTCATCCTGCGGACATTGCCGACATCGTAGAAGATCTAGCTCCCGACGAGCGGGAAGCAGTATTCGAAACGCTCGACGAAGGCATTGCCGCCGGCGCTTTGGAAGAGCTGGCTCCCAAGGTGCAAAAGGCAGTCTTGGAATCGCTCGATTCGGATCGTGCCGCCGATATTGTCGAGGAGATGGAGCCGGACGCCGCCGCCGACTTGCTCGCCGATCTTTCGGCCGAGCGGTCAGAGGCCATCCTGGTACAGATGCAGCCGGAAGAGCGTCAGGAGATTTCGGACCTCTTGGAGTTCAAAGAGAATTCCGCAGCTGGGCGCATGACCACAGAGTTTATTGCGCTGCCAGTAACAGCTACCGCCCACGATGCGATCGAAGCCATGCGCACTTTCGAAGGCCGCATGGAAAATATGAGCACCATATATCTCACCGATTCTCAAGGGACACTGGCCGGTGCCGTGCCGCTGGTGAAGATTGTTTTGGCGCCTCCCACTACTCCTCTTCTTGGACTCGCCCAGGAGCCCCTCATCTCCTGCCACGAAGGCACCAAAGAAACCGCATTCGCTGAACTCTTCGACAAGTACAACCTGCTGACATTGCCGGTGATTGACGAAAATAATCATCTGACCGGTGTGATCACACCGGACGACGTCATCGCCATGCTGCGCGCAAAACTGTAGAAATCAGGGCTTGGCCCATTTCGCTCCACGGAGTCAAAAAAACTTTGGTTTCGCACATTCGCCTATCCACACAATGCTTTTAACATTTATTCTGGTCGTTCTGTTTTGCCGTTTTCTGATCTCTCTGGTGCGCTGTGCGAATGAAATTCTTCAGAACGTGGAAGTTCCGGCTCCTGGTGTTTTTCGCCGTCGTAGGACCGGGCTTCATTACTGCGAATGTCGACAACGACGCCGGCGGCATCCTGACGTATTCGCAGGCCGGCGCGCAGTTCGGCTACATGCTGTTGTGGACGATGATCCCGATCACGATCTCTCTGATTGTGGTGCAGGAAATGTGCGCCCGCATGGGAGCGGTGACTGGTAAGGGGCTGAGCGATCTGATCCGCGAGGAGTTTGGACTGAGAATTACGTTCCTCATGATGCTGGGCATTCTGATCACAAATTTCGGCAACGTTATTACTGAATTTGTCGGCATCGCGGGAAGCATGGGGCTATTCGGAGTATCGAAGTATTACTCGGTGCCGATCTGCGCCGTGATTGTCTGGCTCATCGCGGTGAAAGGCCAATACAAGAGCGTTGAGAAAGTTTTCCTGGTGGCCTCATTTTTTTACATCACTTACATATTTGCCGGGGTGCTCGCCAAACCAGCATGGATAGAGGCCGTCAAGGCCACCATAAAGCCGCCGCAAATGGCCGCCTTCCGGCAAACTTCATATCTTTATATGGTGATCGGCGTGGTCGGGACTACGATTGCGCCCTGGATGCAGTTCTACCTTCAGTCCTCCATCGTAGAGAAGGGAGTTACGCGCCGTCAGTACAAAACCTCGAAACTCGATGTGGTTTTGGGGTGCATTTTTACGGACGTGGTGGCGTGGTTCATCATTGTTGCGTGCGCCGCGACGCTCTACGTGCATGGGAATCGCGATATTCGTGACGCCGCCGACGCGGCTCAATCGTTGCATCCTCTAGCGGGCGACTGGGCTTATATTCTGTTTGCTCTGGGGCTTTTCAACGCGTCGCTATTTGCGGCTTCAATTTTGCCGCTTTCAACGGCCTACACCGTTTGTGAAGGATTAGGTTTCGAGTCAGGGGTGCAACGGAAATTCTCCGAAGCCCCCGTCTTCTACTGGCTCTACACGGCTCTGATCGTAGCCGGAGCGGCTGTGGTACTGATCCCGGGGCTGCCGCTGATTAAGATTGCTGTATTTTCGCAAGTGGTCAACGGCGCGGTCTTACCCTTTGTTTTAATTTTCATGTTATTGCTGATCAACAAGAAGGATTTGATGGGTGAATACGTAAATAAACCAACCTTCAACATCATCGCATGGGCAACCACGGCGATTATGATTGGACTGACCATGCTCTGGCTCTACGGACAACTGAGCGGCACTGCGGGATAGAACTTAGCGAGCGACGAGGGTTACGAAATCGTTTGAAAAATCGAAGAGGACGATTCTTAAATAATTTTTCCGGCAGCCAAATCTCTTACCAATCCCAGATCGGCTTCAAGAAAATCCAATTCCAATAATTCCTTGCGCGTGACCCACCGAATCTCACGGAAGATTCGGTTCTCAATTTCTCCCTGATAGTTGCGCACTTGAAAGAAGCGTAACTCGACCGACCCGCCACCTGGATATTCATGCACGATACGCGCGACCTCGGTGCCAACCTCGGCCGCGATCCCGAGTTCCTCCTCCAGTTCGCGTCGCATCGCATCGCGAGGTTGCTCGCCCTCTTCAATCTTGCCGCCGGGGAACTCCCATTTGAGCGGCATAGGCTGATGGCGCGTCCTCTGGCAGGCGAGGATGAGGTCATCTTTCAGGATGAGCGCTGCGACAACACGTTTCATAATTTCGAAGGCCCGGGAATTCGATTGGAGATTGAGATCGATAACGTACTGCGGACTACGATGTTTCCAGGCGCTTGCCCACAAGTTCGGCGCAGCACTCGATCAGTTCGCGATCTTCAGGCCCAAAGGCCGCAGAGAAATGGCTGTCAATATCGAGCTCGCCCGCAACTTTGCCATGCACAAAAATTGGAACAACGATTTCTGATTTGGTTTCGAGGGAGCAGGCAAGATATCGCGGATCCTTCTTTACGTCATCCACAACCACCGTTTTCCCCGACGATGCAGCTGCACCGCAAATACCTTGATGCAGCGGAATGCGCGTGTGCGGTGTCATTGCTCCCCAGTAATGACCGAGGACAAGCACAGGGGGATCGGTAGTCTCGTCCAGCATGTAGAAACCCACCCAGTTGTATTTCAGCATCTCTGCGTTGAGGAGAGAAGTAATGCTTTCCATAAGTTGATCGGCCGAGCGCTTTTCGCGACTCAGGCGCAGCGCTTCCTTGCGTATTTCATCGAGCTTTTGAGCCTTAGGAATGGTTGCCATGCATCAATCTTAAATCAATTTCTCGACTTCATTGTTGGTGTGAAACTCGGGTCCGCGGTGCTTCTGTAATACAACGAAGTCCTTGCTGGGGGCCGAACGTGTCTGGGTGGATAGCGGATGCCAGCGCTTGCAGTCCTGAAATCAATGTGGGCGCCGGAGTATTCAAAAGCTCATCAGAAATGCAATAGACCTGAGAATTCTGCACAGCGGCGGTGCCGTCCCAGCCTCTCTCCTTGGCGAGTTTCTTTAGGGGGACGCGATCGCCGGCACCGCACCACGACGCAATGACGACCTCCGGATTCATTCCAGCGATCTCTTCCGCGGAGCACTGGCCGCCGGCTTTGCCCATGAATTGGCCACCAGCCGCCTGCACCAGTTCCGCGACCCATGGCTGGGATGCGATGATTGGTTTTCCCCACTCCTCGCAGAACACGCGTTTTTGAGGCAGTTTCGCCGTGCGGAGACGCACGTCTTCAATTGCCGCTTGCATATCAGAAATCACACGGGCACCACGTTCTCCCGCGCCGACAATTCCCGCGATCAACGCGATGTCGGTATAAATGTCATCCAAGGAATGCGGTGCGAGGCCAAGAAATCGAATGCCCGCTTTGAGAATTTCAACCACTGCCTGTTCCTGGTAAGGGACGGCAGCGATCACCAGATCGGGCCGGGCCGCGAGAATCTCGCTGGCCTTCGATGTCCACGAGTCGGCAACAATAAGCCGCGATGCATTCGCGCTTTCTGCGTGGAAGTTGGCGCGCACTTCGCTCCTTAATTCAGGAACAACCTCAGCGCAGTATCTTGTGCAAGCGACGACGCGATCCAATTTACCCACGCTGGAAAGAATGACGGTGGCGCTGGGCTGCAGGCAGGCGATTCGTCGCGGATGTGGCAATCCATTCATGCCTATATTGTAGGGGACTCGAAACCGCTTGCAGGAAACATCTGAAGCGCAAATTGCGTCCGAACAACCACGCTTTACTGGTGCCTGACATTATTCCGCGCATTACAATCGCTGTGTGTACTCGGACGAACTACTCGACCATTTTAAGAACCCACGCAATGCCGGTGAAGTGGCGGCCCCGGACGCTACAGCGCAATTGGAAAATCCGGCGTGCGGCGACGTTCTCGAACTCACTCTTAAATTGGAAGGCACAAGTATTGCTGAAATTTGCTTCCGCGCCAAAGGATGTGTCCCGGCAATGGCATGTGGATCGGCTCTAACGGAGCTTGTCAAAGGCAAGAACGTGGACGAAGCGCGGCAACTGGGCAGGGAAGAGTTGGTCAGGAAAGTCGGAGGCCTCCCGCAAGTCTCCAACCACGCCAGCCATCTCGCAATCGATACGCTAGCCGCACTTCTTCAGAAACTGTAAGACGGTGTCAGTATAGAAAGCGGATTTCCTGTGCGCGAGTTTCCCTTTGTGCTCACTGTGTTTAAGAAGTTTTCGTGGTTCTCTCATCAACCGTCGCCAGAAAGCGCGGCTTGTGCCGAGCTTTGGTCATCTGTTCGAATGAATAGGCAATTTTCAGCAGCGCGGGCTCGCTCCATGCACGTCCAAAAAACGAGATGCCGACAGGCAATCCCCAGAGATTGCCGGCTGTCACATTGATGTTTGGATAGCCCGCGACGGCTGCAGCGTTTGAACTGCCACCAGCGGAGTGGTCACCATTGATCAAGTCAGTAAGCCACGCGGGACCTCCCGTTGGAGCCACAAGCGCATCAAGCTTGAATTTGTCCATGATGAAATCGATTCCCTCAGCGCGGGTCAACTGATGATTCAGGGCAAGCGCATCCGTATACTCCTTGGAGTCGAGCCCACCCTTCTGCTCCGATTTAATAAAAATATCTTGGCCGAAGTAAGGCATTTCGCGGTCGCGATTGCGGTCGTTGAACTCGATCACGTCTTTCAGATTCTTAACCGATGTATTGCCACGACGCGCCAGATACGAGGCGAGATCGGCCTTTAATTCGTAGTAGAAAATCGTCATTTCGCTTTCGTCGAATTTGCCAAACGTTGGAATGTCGGCGGGATCGATGATCTCAGCGCCGGACAACTTCATCTCGGCGATAAGCGTCTCCATCAGCCGATCGACTGCATCGTTGAAGCCGAAATACTTTCGCGCCACACCCAGCCGCGCGCCCTTCAATCCCGCTGGATCGAGAAATTTTGTGTAATCGGCGACCGCCTTGTCCTGGCTGCCAGCGGTCGCCGAATCCTCCGGATCTGCTCCGGCCATGGCGCTGAGAAGAATCGCCGCGTCGCGCACCGTGCGCGCCATCGGACCCGAAGTGTCCTGGCTATGCGAGATTGGAATAATCCCGCTGCGGCTTACAAGCCCAACCGTTGGCTTCAATCCCACCAGACCGTTCGCGGATGACGGACAAACGACCGATCCATCAGTTTCTGTTCCAACTCCCGCCACGCAGAGGTTCGCCGAAACGCCGGCCCCCGTTCCCGAACTTGATCCGCAAGGATTACGGTCAAGCGCGTAGGGATTTCGCGTTAGCCCGCCTCGACCGCTCCAGCCGCTGGTTGAATGGCTGGAGCGAATGTTGGCCCATTCACTGAGATTCGTTTTACCGATGATTACGGCGCCAGCCTTGCGCAGTTGCGCGGCGACAAAAGCGTCCCGCGGAGCTTGAGATCCGAGCAGCGCGAGCGATCCGGCGGTCGTGTTCATGCGCTCGCCGGTATCAATATTGTCTTTGATAAGAATCGGAATTCCATGCAGCGGGCCGCGAGCGCCCGCCTTCTTGCGCTCCGCGTCCAGCCCCTCGGCGACCCTTATGGCGTCCGGGTTGAGCTCTATGACTGAGTTGAGCATCGGCCCCGCTTTATCGATCTGCTGAATACGGGCTAGATATTTTTCGGTCACCGAGCGAGAAGAATATTGACCGGATTCAAACGCCTTCTGCAGGGAGTCGATGGTGATTTCGTCGAGTTCAAAGTCGGGGGCTGAACTAGTAGGGATGGCTGCAGATGAAGTTGCGCTATCAATCACGCGAGCCGCGCCTATCGCTGGGTAAGCAGCGGTTGCTAGGGTAGCGAAAGCTCCGGAGCGTAAGAAATTGCGTCGTGAATTGTTCTTGGGAGGTTGGAAATCGCGAGACATTAAATCTCCTAGAGTAAAGAGCAGCGGGTAAATAAAAAGCAGCGGGCGAGGGCGCCCGCTCCACACACTACTAAAGCTCAATGCATTGCAGGTGACTCGGGTACAGCGGCGCCATCAGCGCGAGCGTCGGAGGCTCCATAGTTCACTTTTGTTTTAGAGTTGTGCAGTACGGCCTGTCCGCGTCCCATCGCCGTGGTGTATTCATGCCGCACGTCGAGTTGATGACCCATTGCGGAAAGCTTCTGCCGCACCTCTGGAGTAACTCTCGACTCGATCACAATGTTGCACCCGCGCTCCGGGCTAACGGTAAAGCGGGCACTCTCCAATGCCTCCTGAATATTCATACCGTAATCAACTACGTTGGAAACGAACTGCGCATGAGCGAGCGGTTGGTTTGCTCCGCCCATGATTCCGAAACCGACGTGCTGGTCGCCACGCTCCATGAAAGCGGGAATGATGGTGTGGAAAGGCCGTTTGCGCGGGGCGAGCGCGTTCGGAGACTGCGGATCGAGCGAGAATAGAGCTCCGCGATCTTGCAGCACGAATCCCATGCCCCGCACTACAACGCCTGCTCCAAACGCCTCGTAGTTGCTTTGAATTAAGGAAACGATGTTGCCCTCACGATCGACGACCGAGAGATAAGTTGTGTCACTCATTGGCGGCGCGCCATTTGCGACCGCACAGTTGGCCTGGTTGGGATCGATGAGCTTGGCGCGCTCCTGCGCATATTGTTTTGACAGTATCCCCTTCACCGGAACTTTCGCAAAACGCGGGTCGGCGTTGTAGCGTTCGAGATCGGCGTAGGCCAGTTTCATGGCTTCGATTTTCTTGTGCAATTCGGCAACGCTGAGCGGCCCATCGGGCGATGGCGGAGAAGTCTCCATGATATTCAACATCTCAAGTGCCGCCATGCCTTGGCCGTTGGGAGGAAGTTCGTAGATAGTCCAATCGCGATAGGTAGTTGAAATGGGCTCGACCCACTCCGGCGAAAATTCGGCAAGATCATCAGCCACCATCGTGCCGCCCATGCTTTGCGATGTGCTCAAGATGGCGCGGGCAACATCACCCTTGTAAAAAGCGGACGCGCCATTTTGCGCTATCGACTGCAAGGCTTTCGCAAGATCGCGATTCTGAAAAACCTGTCCTATCGTTGGAGGCTTGCCCGCAGGTAGGTACACTCGTTGCCCCTCTGGATCCTTGGCTATCCAATCCACTGAATCGTTCCAATAAGAGGCAATAATTTCGGGAACCGGGAAGCCGTCCTGCGCATAAAAAATTGCGGACTGAAAAAGATCCTTCCAAGCCAGCCGTCCAAAGCGTTCGTGCAACGCGTTCCATCCTGCGACAGCACCGGGAACCGTGACGGAGTCGATGCCTGCCACCGGCATCGCGGTCGCGCCCTTGGCCTTAAGGTGCTCGATGGTGAGTGCTCGCGGCGCCCATCCGCTGGCGTTCAGACCATATAATTTTCCTGTTTTCGCGTCCCAATAAATGGCAAACAGATCGCCGCCGATGCCGTTCATCATGGGCTCAGTCACGCCAAGCACAGCATTCGCCGCAATAGCCGCATCGACGGCTGACCCTCCGCGCTCCAAAATCTTCGCCCCCGCGACCGAAGCTTGAACGTGGCTGGTGGCTACAATGCCATAACGCGTGACGACCATAGAGCGTGCGCTGGAACGATCTCGGGCAGACATGGATATAGAAGATAACAGCAGCATGGTTGCTGCAATGCAAACTAAATTGTTCATGCTACTCCTGTGTTTAGTCTTACGCGCTGTCAGACAATGCACATAAACTTTTTTAATCTTCCTCCGGCTGCGGCCCCAACGGTGCGACTGCCGCCGACTTCGGCTGTCCCGCAATAATCGCCTGCCAATTCAAAATTGCGTTCCACAGCAGCCGCTGATCGCCGCGATTTAAATCGCGATGCATGGGATTGAAATTGAACGAGACCACGTGCCCCTTGCCCACCGGCATATCTAAAATTGCCGGTCGGCTAATCAGATTGTCTTCTCCCCATGCTTGCCCGCTTTCGACGAAGGGCTTTCCGTCCGTATCGCCCCACTCCATCACCACGCCGCTGCGGTCTTCAGGACCATCGAGGCACGTGGTGCAATACGCCATGCGCATCCAGCGACGTGGGACATCGTACAGCGGAAAGTTCTGCCGGAACACATGGGTGTGGGCAGAATACCCGTATGCAATCGGATGATCGGTGCGGTCAAATGTTACTCGCACATGCGCGCCGGGCGTTCGCGTCGCTGCATTCAGCGCTGCAGATGACGAAGCGTTACCGCCTCCCGCCAAACTTCGGGGAACGCCTCCCGACGACCGGCGCACAAAGCGTACCAGGCCGCCTTCGAGCGCCAGCATCGTTCCGCTGCCGAGCGTCACCATTAATCCGCCGTCTTCGATGAAGTGCTGAATCTGTGCCAATCCTTCATAGCCGATACCTCCCGTAATGTCGTCCGATTCGGCGGGCGTACCAAAACTCGGAGTCTGCGGAGTCTTTTTAAAAGGCATTGGCGACCAGCGCTTCGGCAAGCCTTCGATCTGTTCCGCCAATTCGAGATCGACATGTCCATACAGCAGCACGTCGATGCGCGAGCGCAAATTGCCCGCGCGAATATCTTCATCGCGCAAATACGTATAAGGCACCTTGCGCTGGTCGAGCGAGTAACGAATCCATCCGATGGAATCGGTATCGGCCCACGGCACCCACAATCCAATGCGCGGAGCTGTAGCAACGTGATGCGGAACATCGGGAGCGGCGGCATCCTGCGTGAAGTCGAGGCCTAGTTCTGAGGCCGCTGCCGCTATAGCATCATGCAATCCAGACTGTGGAGGAACAATCCACGAACCGGCGGGGAACCTCGTGCCGCCCGCGTCAAACTCACGCTCGGCAATTTGAATTTCGAAATTCGACAAGCGGTAACGCGCGGCAAGAAACGATTCTTGGCCGGTATCCCTCAACAAATAAACCGGCCCCGCTCCATCCAATCGGCCCGTAACATGCGGCGCTTCATTCAGCGGAGTCAGCGCGGCATTTCGAATCGACGGATCGGCAACGGGTATTGCCTGCAGATGATAATTCGCGGGCAGTTCCCAGGAGACGTCGTCGTAAGGCGGCTCGCCATTCTTCGGATACCGTTGGGGAGTGAGCAAATCAACCGCGTAATTTCGAAATGGCTGATCGAGTCGAACTACATAAGTTCCCGCTGGAAAGCTTCCTTCCTTAATCTGAATCGCATTCTGCGCCCGCGCAACTTCAATGTGCTGTCCCATCAGCCGTCCGACCATTTGCGCCACCCGCGCCGGGTCTCCCTGATTTTCGGGAATCAAAAATGCATACGGTGGCTGTGTCGAACCTTTCTGCAATGAATCCCATGACTTTTTATAAAAATTCTGCAACATCTGCTGTGCTTCGCCAGCAGCATCGTCAAGCGCTGCCAGCGCGCCGGTCTCCTGATAATTAAGGTTGTCGCGAGCCGACCACGTCACCTCGCGCGGAGCCGGCACAGGGCGGTACCACTCGACGCTCGACGCCGATGCAGACACCGCGCGTTTCTCCGTCTCGGCGCTGCCATTGCCGAAGGTCTCGTAGCCGCGCCCAATGCTGTTGTGATTCATGGCCACCGAATCGAGATAAAGATGAGCGAAGGCCTCGCCAAAATTCCATGTCGAAACTCCGGGCATCCCCATGGCGGTCATGGCCTGAACTTCGTGAAAGCTGAGCTCAAGAAATTCGGTGTAAGTGATGGGATCAATATTCGGGTTATACGGTCCGGTGCCGTTCCACGTCATCATCAGCGGCGAACCTTCATGCAGGTCGTGAACCACCGTCGGATGCCACTCATGGAACATACTGTGCACGGCTTTCGTAGTCTCGTGCGTTTGCTGATGCGTGTCGCGGTTGATATCGACGAACGTGTACTTTGACCAATAGGGCGGGGATTGCCGCGGCAGGGAAGCGCGGTCAGTTTTGCCTTTGAGATAGCGATAAAACCAATCAACCATCTTGTCGCGCCCGTCAGGATTCGAAATGGGATTGATCAGCACCACCAGCTTCTCGCGGATGCGCTGGATCATGGGCTGCTCCGAAACGGCCAGGCGATAGGCGAGTTCAACCATGGCCTCCGTCGAGCCCGTCTCATCGGAGTGCAGGGCGGCATTGAAGTAATAAATCGGACGCGAAGTAGAGATGAGCTTTGCGGCCGCCGCATCGTCGGTGCGCCGGGGATCAGATAGGGATGCAGTCGCTGCCTTCAGGCGATCGAGATCGCGGATGCCAGCCTCGTCCGCAATCGCGAGCATGATAATGTCGCGACCTTCTTCACTTCGCCCAATCGTGAACACGCGCACCCGAGGACTGGCAGCAGCCAGTGCGCGTGCATATGCGTAAGTTTTCTCCGTGCCCAACAGTTCCCCCGGAGCGCCCATAATCCGGCCAAGAAATTTTTCGGGAGATGGAACCGTATTCGACTGTGGCACATAAGAAACCCAGGGGGAGACATAGTGCGGATCGGTTGTGGCCGCAGCAATGGCTTCGGTAGAGCCGGACTCGGCGATATCGGGGCTTTGCGCGGCGGCGATATCGACTAAAAAAGTAAAAGCCAACGATAGCGAAAATACCCCTAGAAATATTCTGAAAGGAATGAGTCGAAACATAGGCCCCCTGGGGTTGGTTGACCGCAAGTCAAAATTAAAAGCTGCGCTGGAAGTTTGCGTCGGAAGTGTAGCACGCGTTAGAGATCGCCCTGGATTTCTCCACCGGCTTCTTGGTTGTCCCCTTCGGGTGGTTCCTCTTTTGTATTCGTATTGTGTTCGCTATAATCTGCTCGTTATGGAGCCCGATGAAAAGCGTGAGAGCACTTCCAGAGATGTCGATGACGGGCTCGAAAAGAAAAACTCATGAGCCTTGCGGCCAGCCTCCGACGCGAACTCGCGCATCGCGCGTTCATCTATGCCCAAGAAACCAACGTGCCGCATTGCCAAAGCTACGGCCAAGCCACAACCGTATGCTTCGCGCCTTATAACGATAACAGCGATTTACGCCACGGAAATTTTCTGGCCTCCAGTTATAAAGCGATCCAAAAGAAGACAGAATGGAGGCGGCGCTTGGCCAAGATCCACACGCTGGGGCGGCGTTCATTTCCTCGCACCGATCGTGGACGCTGGATGGAACTCGATACTTGTACAAGCTCAGACGCGCTGCTGATGAATATCTTTTGCCATCCTGCGCTCTCAAGAGATGGCAGGATGGCGGCTCTGCTCGGGATCGATCCGCAAAGCGTGGCATGTTTTGGCTATAAGGCGCGTGTGCCGCTGGGGAATGGCAAATTCGACCGCACAGAAGTCGATCTGCGATTGGGCAATGAACTGATTGAGGCCAAACTGACTGAGAGTGATTTCCAGTCCGCTCCAAAAGCAACGCTCATGGCATATCGCGATTTCGAAGAAATATTTGATTGCGAACAATTGCCGCAGACGCCGGACCGCTATACTTCCTATCAGCTATTACGCAACGTGCTGGCGGCTCATGCTTTGTGCTGTTCCTTCCGCGTGCTGGTGGATGCGCGGAGGCCGGACTTGGTCGATGCCTGGTACTGCGTAATGAGGTGTGTAAAGCCAGTGGAATTACGAACTGAACTTAGAATCTCGACGTGGCAAGAGTTGTGCCTAGTGGCGCCGCATACGTTGCGGAACTTCCTGGCAGTAAAGTACGGGATACTTCCGAAATAAAGGCTGATTCACGATTGTGGAAAAAGCGGGGCTGTTCGCACGGGGTACACGGGAAGAGCGTTAACCACAAAGGGCATGAAGGTACACGAAGGAAGTATTGCTCGATAAGGGATGCAATCGCACGGCTTTCCTCAGAATTAAAATCTAGTGAGGAACAGCGGTAGAGCTGGCGGCAGTTGAGGCAGCCCTTAATTGAATAGCGCCGATTCCCAAACCACCCAGGGCACCCGCAAGCAGACCCAGTAGTATCAGCACCGGCACGCTTTCGATCCACATCTTCTTGACTGCCATATTCGTTCTCCCCAGATTGGTTTCTATTTGCTATTTTAGCATTCGAGCTGCCACTCTTTGACCAACCTGCACTCCGCAAACGCCTGTGGCCGTAATGCCTTATATACAAAGGATCTTCGGCCTACGATCAGGTGAATAGTTTTGCACATCTGGCGGAAGCCCTTTCCTGTGCTTTTTCCGCGTCACGTGTCAATCTATCAGCTCAGGTTTATCCCGGGGGGTGCTATGAAGGTGTTTCACTTCGCTGTCTGCGCGTTGCTATTTTCAAGTTTGTGGGCCCAAGAATTGCCAAGCAGCCCGTCGCCCGGAAGTATGCAGCCAGCATCCGCGCAGCCGCTGAATCAGGGCCCAGAGCAGACACTGGCAACGATTGATACTGCGGTGCCAAGTCACCGTCCCCGCATTGGGTTGGTGCTCGAGGGGGGTGGCGCACTAGGCCTGGCACATATTGGAGTACTGAAATGGCTCGAGCAGAATCGCATTCCGGTAGATGCGATTGCTGGAAGCAGCATGGGGGCCCTGGTGGGTGGAACTTATTCGACCGGAGAGTCTCCCGACCAGATCGCAAATTTAATCAGCAGCATTCAGTGGCACGAAGTGCTTCGAGGAGTCACGCGTTACAAGGATCTATCTTTCCGCCGCAAAGAAGATCGGAAGGATT
>Ga0182024_10010525_pt1 | contig 18833 bp, 20 predicted proteins | sample P32metaG_FD_120480 | JGI IMG/M metagenome (GOLD analysis project Ga0182024, IMG submission 120480) | Permafrost microbial communities from Stordalen Mire, Sweden - P3-2 metaG (Illumina Assembly) | ecosystem: Environmental > Terrestrial > Soil > Wetlands > Permafrost | place: Sweden: Stordalen... | reverse complement strand
TCGCGGTTGTCATTTCAGCGCGACGGTCTCTTGAATCGAAGAGCGTATCAATGTCGTAATTATTGTTCTCTCGCTTAAGATACGCCAGTTCGTACTCTTGGCGAGAGTGTTTGCCCTCTGTACCAAAAAGGAAATGGCTATAACTTGCTGGGTTGATCAAGATGGTATCGTAGTCGTAGAGAGCAAAGGCCGCATGAGCTTCCGCCACGCTTGCGCTGCAAAGTCCGAGATTATCTATGGTGACATTTCGAATTTCAGGTCCCGTATAGGTCAATCCGACTGTCAGAACGCGTTTCATTTTCTGCCCCTGTGGGAGTCAATCCACGACTATGTGAAATACTTAGTCGCGTTCGCGCGTTGTTGGGCGGAAATACCTTCTCGGGTTAACTGACTTTCAAATCCACCTCGTTTACGGCAAGGCTCGATTTGATCGAGAGCGATAATTGCCAGTTCCACCATCCGCGGAACTTCCTCGCTCGCTTCCCAGGCGCTGATGGTCTGCCTGGCGCGGACCTCAAGCTCATGCATGAGATCAGTTTGATTCCATCCCAGTTTTTCCCGCCAGCTGCGAAGTTCAGCCCCTGTCATCGGAGTCCGCCGTGAGATCTGTGCTTGTCTCAATATACTCGCGCGTAGCGTGGAACCCCCATCCGCGAATTTTCCAAATTTCTCGCTTTTGGTGAATTTGCTTCCGCCGCCCACGCAGACCCTTGAAATTCTTGCCGTAAAAGTCCACGTCCAATTTTTGGACATTTCGGCATTTCGAACTCATTTACGCCTCCCAAAATAGCGATTTCCGACTTTAGATACGCCACGTAGGTAAACAATCGATTAACAGCCCGATATTTGCCGAAGTGCAGTTGCTAGGACTGTGTGACAAGTATCGTCCGCAGGCTTTCTCGGATCAATTTTCTCTCCTCGTCACGTTGCGCGTCTCCGTTGGTTTGGTCGGGGCGGCACGCCGGGCATTGCCAGCTGCCGCATCGAGCGGGTTTTTACATGCGCCGCATAGAACTTCTGGATAATCTCGACGCTGGCGCGGCAGTTTTTGGCGGTCTGATAGATGTGGCGCCTTCGTAGATGTGCCTTTTGTCCGAGGCGCTCTCGTTTCGATTGGATGAAGATGTGGCGGCATTTGTCGGAGGGTGCCGTGGAAAAATCCACTGGACTCCCGTTTACAAAAGGTCATGACTTTCGTCATAGCCCCGCCGCTCTAGCGAAGAGTGGGGTAGCATGTGCAAGCGGGACTGGGTGCGTCAGCAGAGAAACGAGGCTCGACCAGCTTCCGCGTACGAGGGGCGGCGCCTAGGAATGGCTCAAATGTATCAAGCTTGAAGTGCATTGACGATTTTCAGGGTGCGGCGAACGAACCCCGTCAATTCTGTGGGGTCGATCTGATCTGGCGTCGTGTCGGTGACATCTTCACCATGGTGATATTGGCTCGTATAAACGTTTATTTGGTCGATTTCGGTATAAAGGTCATAGGCGGGATGTGTTTGGCCGCTGTCTCGGATCTTGCGGAGCATGTCGCCGAGCCAATCACCAGCCTCAAACGAAGTCGGGAAAGTCGTTCGCAAGTACGCCTCCAGAACGGTGCGCATCTTTCGGGTTGTGTCGATGAGTTGTCCCGCCCCCGTTGTCAGATAGGTTTGCAGGTCGTCCATGTCACTGGCGGTTCGCCCCAGGCAGGCTCGTTCGATGTCGATAACGCCGAGCTTGGATCCTTGTGAGCGATGATCCACAATTGCCAGGCATATGCGGTCGGGTGGCGGAGCTTTGTCCCACAATTGCTTGAGAAATGTCGCGTCGTGCGAAAGGACGACCAGTTGGGCACACTTGCCAGCGATAGCCATTATTTCATGCAGCGTTTGACGCCGACGGAAGGCGTCCTGGCTGTTAAAGGGATCATCGAAGACGACCGTCTTGTCGGCAAGGCCAGGGTCCCGCTCCAGACTGGCAAGGAAAAACGCGAGGGCCAAGGTGGTCCGATCGCCGGCACTCAGTGTGTTCTTGAAACTCGGTTGATCGGGCGGTGTCTTGGCGTCACCCAGGTTGACGGGGGTGTTGTTGATAACAAGCTGATAACTCGAAGTGGCGATGCCTCCGGGATAACTGTGCGTGGTTTCGGCGATGTTGAAGCCGGCATTGAAAACATCCAGAAACTTGTTGATACGGCGTTCATACGGCCTCACTACACTGTTGGTATGGGCATCCAGCCTGCGCCGCACAGACTCGCGTTCCCGATCAATAGTGTCTTTTTCTGTCGTAGCAGTGATGTGGTCGTTGCAAAGCGGCATAAAGACTTCACTGTATCGAAGCTTGGTTGCCTGCAGCGTGGCGAGTTCGGCCTGAGCGGTCTTAAGATCACCGGCGCTCGTTTCCGCTTTCTTTTTGGCAATTTGAATATTCACGGCCCGAATGTCTTCATTGATCTGCTCCATGGCAGTCAATATTTCATCATAGGTCATTTCCGCGGATGTGAACGGGACATCGACATCCAATTTGTCGAGCGGTGAAGACGCCTTCCTGTCTATCAGCGAAAGAGCGGCCGACCCGAACTGCTGAATTACGGATACCGCGTCGGGTGGAAGGCGCAGTTTGCCGTTGTCCAATTCACAATGCTGCTTCCAGAAATCGATCGCACCGGAATTCTGTGCCGCGGTGGCCTCAAGACGAGCAACGGCGCCATCGCCAAATCCCTGACCAAGTGCGGATTTCATGCTTTGGATTGACGCGCCGATATCCATATAGCGGCTGCTGAATACCGCACGGAAAGCAGCGATAAGAGGCAACCCTTCGATGTCTTGGCCGCAGAAGGGACAGCTATTTCCCGCGTGCTCAAGTCCCTCAGCAATCCAATTGCCGCCGCCATCGGACATGCCGTGGTCGGCGATGTGGTCCGATACGATTTGCTCCGCGTCTTGAGCAACATCGTCGATCGTACGGGCGAGCAGCGGCTCGAATGTCTCGGGGATCCGCGGAAGAGCGAATTCTGAGAGGGACGCTCGGTTTTTGATAGCGTCCGCTTGTTGTAACCCCCTGATGGTTTGCTGCTGGCTAGCAATCTTCGCGTCGATTTGGTCGTCCGGCGCAAGGGCGATGAATTTTTCAACTGCTATGCCCTTGGAAAGGTAGGGCAGCAGCGCCCTTGCGGCTGCCGAAATCTCACCGGTTTTTGTCCGACTTGCCGCCGCAAGCTCGGCATCTCTTTCAGCCAATGCTACGCCACCATCACCAATGATAACGCGATAGAGATTGCGTTTGTGCTCCAGGTCGACGACTTCACCTGAGTGTATATTTTCAGCAACGAACGCGCCGTCGAAAATCAGTATTTCGGGGCGGGCCACGCTCCACGCGCCTCCGTCAAACCTGACGTTGGCGTTATCCCAAAGAACATCGACGGTCGATTGCCCAATGACCCCTAGAGTTTTACGACCCAAAATCGGCGAGGGATCGCCGGTCTTAAGGGAGCGCAAGATCGCGCAAATCGTCGTTTTGCCATATCCGTTCGCGCCCACGATGTAGGTATACTTTGCCAAACGTGGACTGCCTGGCGTCGAAGAATGAAGAAAACGGCCAACGTTTTTGATCGCGATCAGCTTTGTCAACATGTATCCTCTCCCACCCCATCCAGTTTAACTGTAAGTTGTTGTCTCGGCAAAGAAGGTAACGTGCTCCGAAGACGCCAGACGCATCTGCGCATGGACCGAGGCGCAGCGGAGGCTATCCGTCGGTCGAAAATCGCAGAACCGGAAGGAAACGGTGACCGTAAGGCTGTTAGAGAGAGTCTTGGAGTCCCCCGGGTGGAAAACCTTTTTTGGGGTGATAATCCCAGTGGTCGTAGGCGTCCTATCCGGAGCATTCATCGCCGAGATTTCAAGTGAAAATACTATGAACTGGCTGGCCTTTTATAAGGCAAAGAGTTTCTACGGCCTTTTGGCCATTTCGGCGGTTACATTCATCTATCATCGCGCTGTGTATTTGTATGAAAGACGGGTCGAACGATTCGTAAACGATGATTATTGCCGTGCGTACATGCGCAGCAAATGTCTGCCTGAGGCCGCAGAAAAATATAGAGAACTTATTCGCGCGGGACAGATCGGGGAACTCAGCACCGCAATGGAGGAATTCGAGAGGATGATGAAATGAGGTATGTGGTCACTCCCGAATTCAATGCGAAAATGGCGCAAGTGCCGAGCGATCAACGGCACGTTATTTCAACGATTATTACTTTCATTCAGTCAGCGCAAAAGGAAACGATAATTTCCGGCGCTTCGGAAGTGGAGGTAAGAGTTCTCAACGATGGATTCTTTGTCATCAAAGCAAAAAACTATAGGGTTTACGCAAGCATCGGTTCCGATGAACGTGGCGAATATCTATTGTTGCTCGATATCTCATCGGAACAACCAGAAATAATTAATCCATCGATGTTCATTGCAACAAAAGACCCGACCAGAAACCACGCGCTTGATCCGCGTCGGAACACGATGATCGATCCCCGTCGGAATATGATGATCGATCCGCGTCGGAACATGATGATCGATCCGCGTCGGAACATGATGATCGATCCGCGTCGAAATATGATGATCGATCCGCGTCGGAACATGATGATCGATCCGCGTCGGAACATGATGATCGATCCGCGTCGGAACATGATGATCGATCCGCGTCGGAATATGATGATCGATCCGAGGCGGAACCAATTCTATGGAGGGCCATACATATACAATGCCGACATGGAAAAAGAAGGGTTTGTAGTCCGCGCAAACGATGATGTGTCGCTGACTTTCGATCTCTCCGGCAACTACATAGGATTTATCGCCAGTGCGAAAAACGAAAAAAATGAAAATGTTTTCGATACGACCGGCGATTGGTTGGAGTTCCTGATCAGAGTAGATTCAGACGTGCGATTGCGTTTCGACCTGGACGGCGATTGGATCGGTGTGATGGTGTGACCGGTATTCGACTTCGCCGAATTGACCAAGTTCGTGAAAGCGAACCACTCCGAAATTGAACATCAGATGGCGGGCAGCAAGATGGCACTGAGAAAAAGGGATTCCGGAAGCTCTCCTAACCGGACGCGCGCGACTGGTCGTAGTCGTAGGCGTAGTGGCCCTGCTTGTGCTTTCTCCGGGCGCAGCGGAAACACCATTCAGGCGGCGTCACGGATCGAGCGCGTGCTTTTTCCAGCCGATCAAGCAACGGCTTTGTCGCCGCGTCGAATTCGGCGAGAGGCTTGTGCGAGTCGATAGTCGCCGCATGGCGGAACCGGTCGCGCAAGTTGGTCATCTCGCCAGCAAGCGTCTGGTAATCGCTGATTGCTTTGTCTATACCGGACGCGCGGTAAGCGGGCGGGATTGCCGTCGCCAGCAACACCCACGTTGCTGCCCAGGCCGGGGAATCGGCCATAACTTTCCATGCCGCAAAGGCACCGAATAGGATTGGCGCGACAACGCAGAAAAGACGGATAATACGCAACGTGCGCAGCCAGATGATAAACGTGGTTGCGGTATAGGCACAGCCTTCGGACTGGCGATTGCACTCGTCTATGAGTGCCTGTTGAGGATTGCCCTCGGCCATCACGTCATCACCGGAATGAGCGGACCGAATATTTTCTGCCAATCCTCTCCCGCGAGCGATCCGTAATTGCCGTATTCATGCTCGCACGCGCTGACGGCGTTAGCATGCGCGCGTTGAGCGCGCACTTGCCACTCATCGCCAAGCTGTATGACCTCGCGCGTTGCCGGCATGGTGAGAGTTCCATTCACGAAATGCAAAAGCCAGGCGAAAAAATCGCGGATCATCCAATCGTAATAGAAAACGTCTTGGTGGCTGTAACTCCACTGATCGAGGAAGTGCAGCGCCATCCGTTCGATCACAAAGGATTTCATCGGAACATTACGTTCCCGCTGCCACTGCTTGAGCATTTGTGCGAGCGCGCGGGTGTTGCCGTTCCACTTCCGGTCGGAATTGCTCAATTCGCTTTCTTCGGCCTCGGCCGTTGAGGCTTTGTATCGGCCACCGTCGTTCGTGTCGCAGATGATGATGGTGCCGTCTTGGCACCGAAACCCCGGCGACATTTCGACCGGTATGGTGTTAAACGGTATGGCGATGACTTGCCCGTCGCCGCGCATGGTTGTCTGTGAATAGGCCACCGCCAGAATTTCTTTAACTTCCTGCAAAAGCTGCGATTGCTTGTTGCCGTCGCGTAGTTGGTAGCGTTGCCACACGCTGACCGGTAAAAGGAAAAGAATGTCGATGTCGCGCGATGGACGGACCTGCGTTCCCTTGCCCCACGAACCGATCAAAAAGCTGTTAGCGGTTTCCGATGTTGTTCCGTAATAATGGCGATTGAGACAGGCTCGCACTCCTGACTGTTTGGTCGTGCCGTCCTCGCGCTGCGGCGGCGTGATGGTGAGATTCGCCAGGAATTCGCGGAAGCGCCAGCGCACGTAGTGCCAGAGCGGCGTCGGTGCCGCCGGCGCACCGAAAAGCAATGACGACGCGCCGACGGCTGGTGGCGACGGAGCGCCAAGGGCGGCAAGGGCATTTGTATAGGGATACGGCGACGGCGGCGGAAACAAATCAGAGGCAGCAGCGGAAAAGCGGTTGCTCAATGCCGCGCCGAGGAATGTTGTACCGGAGAGCGCCGCTAAGCCGTTATCAGATGGCACGACCGGCAATGGGTTGTTGCTCCCGAGAAGTGACCCGAGGTGGGCTCTCGTCGAGAGCAGTGGCGGTGGCAGAAACGGCCATTTCGGAGGCGGTCCCAAACCCATGCGGCCCATGTGGTACTGCGGCGCAGCGGATGCAAGATTTCGCCGCTGAGGTTTTTAGGGTGCGCCAGACCGCGACAAGGCTTGACTCGAAAGCGAATCGTTTAAGGCGTGGTCCGCCACCACCGGTGTGCAAGATCGTCGCGGCGTTGGCGAGCCATTTCGAGAGGTCATCAGGACCGCGCTCTCACGATTGTTGTAACTGTCGATCATCTTTTCAGGCCGGTCGCTTTGTATGGAAGAACCGGCAGTGAACAAATTCCCCGGATTTTCCCCGGAAGTGCCGTGCATGTTCCTGCGACGTTCTGCGACGAGTTGCGAACTGGCGAGGGAGCGAGAATGCGAAAAGCTGCTGATTTCAATGAGAATCGGTGGTGGGCGCTGTAGGGATGGAACCTACGACCTCTCCCGTGTGAAGGGAGAGCCTGAGACATTCCATAATGGACGTTATCAGAGGGCTTGCTGACGCCGGCCTCCGAGCTGCGATTCTGCCTCGGGGTAGAAACGGCGAATGGGCTCTATTGGCGGCTCTGCCAGCGTCGATTGCCTGGCGGCTGAGAAACGATTAATTTTGACCCAGGGAACTGGGAGCATCCGTACTTGGCAAAGCGTGCGTTGTTGGGTGACATCGGTGCGATCAATGCTCGGTTCGCGCTCGCTAGCAAAGCAGAGTTGGGTCAAGTTAGGAGCTTTGAGGTAGCCAGGTATCCTCAATTTATGGATGCCCTGGCCGTTTTCCTTGAGGAATGTAGCTCCCCGATTACCAGCGCCGTGATTGCAGTTGCGGGCCCTGTCGTTGAGCAGCACGCGAAGCTCACAAACCAAGCCTGGGCTATAGACGCGGATCAGATCGAACGCTCATTGGGAACGCAGGCCCGGATTATCAACGATTTTCAGGCGGTTGCACTTTCGCTGCCGGCGCTGAAGCCACACGATTTGGTAGCGATTGGGGGCGGTAAAATTTCTAGAGGGCGCACCCAAGGCTGTTCTAGGCCCGGGTACGGGCCTCGGCGTTGCGTGTCTTGCCAGGAGTTCGGCAGATCCAGTCATCATCACCAGTGAGGGTGGGCACGCAACGTTGACGGGTACTTGCGATCGCGAAGACAGAATAATTCAGTATCTGCGTGGTAAGTTCGGGCACGTCTCCGCGGAACGGGCAATTTCCGGCGGCGGATTGGAGAATCTTTATGAAGCCATTGCGACGGTCGATGGACTGTTTATCGATCCTCAAAGTGCCGTAGAAATAACAAGACGCGCGCTAGCGCACGATTGTGAAATCGCTTACGAAGCGCTTTGTACATTCTGCGCCTTTCTAGGCTGCTTCGCTGGCAATTTGGCACTGACGTTTGGCGCGAAAGGCGGGGTGTATATTGCCGGCGGCATCTCACCGCGGATCCCAAATTTTCTGGCCGGATCGGAATCCCGTAGCCGTTTTGAATCCAAGGGTAGATTTCGGAGCTATCTCGAAAGCATACCCTCTTATGTCATCGTCCATCCCGCCGCCGCTTTCCTTGGGCTGCAGTCTTTGCTCGATTGAGACGAGTGTCGCCAATACGCAAATAAATCCAAATTATGGCTTTGGTCGCGGACTGACGTTGTTGAAAGGGTAAACCCGCGAAATGTTCGATAATGGACCGTTGCGGCTGGGTTTAGGCAATGATCGGCTCCCATAACATCGGAAGTAAACTTATTCACCTTTGGCCGCCAATAAGCAGGCCCTGCCTGTACCCCACACCATCAGCGGGCTGTTGCGATCGGGGTGTCGTGACCGCGACCTCGTAGCTCGCTGAGCTCGCCCGGCGCCGGCGCCATCGTCGCCCCGAGCGCCCGAGCTCCAGCGGCTCGACCGGAAAAAAGGAACCGGCGGCCGGTGCGGCTCGGTCGGTCGGCGCTGCGCACGGCGCCGCCAATGGATAAAGAGCAGCATCCCGCCAGCTCGCGCCGCCTGCAGCGCCGCGCCCCTCGCGCGCGCGCAAAAGTGACAAACAGTGGTTAACCTGGTGTGGCCCGACAACGGCCGGGTGGCCGTTGGTTTCCTGAGCCTGGGCCAGCGGGTGTTCAGGCCTGCCCCGGCAAGGTCAATCGAGCACACTGGTTCCATGCCACTCCGAGAGCTCGATGACGGTGCCGTCCGGATCGCGGATGTAGAACTGCCGCCCGACGAAGACGCCGGTCTTGCGATCCTCTTCTTCGAAGACCTCAACCCCTTTGGACGCAAGAAAAGCCTTGGCCTCTTCATATTTGTCGGCGTCGATCTTGAACGCATGATGGGCGCGACGGGTATCTTTGGGATCGCGGCTGGACAGCGTGGTGCATTTCGCCAGGATGACGTGATCGCTGCCGGCGCGCAAAAACACCATTCCTGCCGCTGGCAAATCTTGCACCAGCGTCAGGCCGAGTGTCTCCGTGTAGAATTTCCGGCTGGCGTCCAGATCGGTGACCGCGATGCTGAAGTGGACTATGCTTCTGGGCTCGATCATCGGCTTTAGCCTCAAAGGGATTTTCTCGCTCTCTTTCGAACGCCGGTTGTCGCAAAGGCTCAGACTGCCTCGGTTTCCCGGATCGTCAGGTCGCTTTGCAGCGCCCATTTCGCGATGTCGTCCTTGCGCGCGAACCAGATGCCCTTTTGCTTCTGGGCATGTTCTATGAAGCGCTTGAGAACGCGGACCCGCCCCGGCCGGGCGACACGATCGTGCCAACTGATCACCATCATTCGTCGCTTATGTTCGGCCTCCTCGTAGAGCGCATCGAATTCGTCGTGCAGCGCGCGCTCATAGGCCATGCCGTCCTGCTGCGTCAAAACGAAATGCTCGAAATCATTTAGATGCCGCGTATAGGGTACCACGACGAACGGTTTGCCGTTGACCGGAATTATAAACGGCTCGTCCCGGCTCACATCGTCGATGTGATAGAGAAATCCGAGCTCTTGGAGGATCGACAGCGTATTAGGACTGCGGCGCAGCGCCTTGCAATTGTATCCGAGCGGAAGCTGTCCGGTTACGCGGGTCACACTATCGACACCCTCCTTGATGAAGGCGTATTCCTCCTCGCGCGACATCTGCATCTGCCAATCGTGCATCTTGCCGTGCGCCGCGCATTCATGCCCGCGGCGCGCGATCTCGACGCCGATTTCCGGAATGAGATCGACGCAGTTGCCGCTGATGAAGGAGGAGCATTTGATTTTCATCCGGTCGAACAGATCGAGCAGCCGGGGAATGCCCTCGCGATAGCCGTATTGGATGCCGGTTTCGGCCGGCAGGTCCGGATAGCGCTTGCCGTCCGGCGCCAGGAACATCTGCGGCGGCTCGGCCGGCGATTCGACCATGAGCGAAATCGATATCGCCAGGCGCGCGCCATCCGGCCAGAACTTAGCCGAGGACGAAGGGCGAGCGCTTTTTGCGGCTGTCTTTCGTGCCGAAACGCGGCGAGGCTTCGCAGGCGTGCGGCGGGTTCGGGATGCCATTCAATTCTCCTTAATGCGATTGGTCAGGTTGAAAGCGCGGTTTCGCGAACGTCGTGCTCGATGAGCGACCAGATATGATCGACATATTTGGCGAAGGCGGGCGTACGCTTGATCGGCAAGGCGCGCGGCCTCGGCAAGTCGACATCGATGATTTCCTTGATGCGGCCGGGATTGCGAGAGAACACCACCACCCGATCGGCCAGAAAAATAGCCTCGTCGATTTGATGGGTCACGAACAGCACAGTCTTGCGACCCTCCTCCCAGATCCGCAGCAGCTCGGTTTGCATGATCTCTCGGGTTTGCGCGTCGAGCGCCGAAAACGGCTCGTCCATCAACAAGAGCTTCGGGTCGATGGCAAGCGCGCGAGCGAGATTGACCCGCTGGCGCATGCCGCCCGAGAGCTGGCTTGGATAGTGCGACTCGAAACCCGCCAAGCCGACGAGCTTGAGCAACGCCAGCGTGCGACGCCGCTCATTGTCGCTGGTCGTGCCATTCAGCTCAGGGCCGAGCCTGGCGTTGGCGAGAATGGTCCGCCACGGCAGGAGATTGTCCGTTTGAAAGACGAAGCCGCGGTCGGCGCTGGGACGATCTATGACCTCTCCGTCGATGCGAATCTCGCCTTCGCTGGCCTGTTCAAGCCCGGCCACGATCCGCAGGAAGGTGGTCTTGCCGCACCCGCTGGGCCCGACAAAGCAGGTGAATTGGCCCTCGGATAACGTCAGATCGATGCGGTCGAGCGCCAGCAGACTGCCGAAACGCTTGGTGACGCTGTTGGCCGAGAGTTTCGCGACTGCCATCGCGTCAATCTCCCCGCCAAGGTACAGTGCGTTGTTCCAGCCAGCGAAATGCGGACGTCAGGCATATGCCGGCGGCCGCGAGCACCAGCACGCCGCCGAACAGGCTGGGCATGTCCAAGTTGGCCGCGGATTCGCTGATCAAATTGCCAAGGCCCGCGCGAGCGCCGAACAACTCCGCCACGACTACTCCGATCAGACCGCGGGCGGTGCCGAGCTTCAGCCCGGCAAGAATGAACGGCAACGCGGAGGGAAGCGACAGCTTCCAGAAGATCTGCGACCGCGTCGCGCCGAAGCTTCGAAACGTTTCGATCAGCCGTGTGCTGGTGGTGCGAATGCCCACCTCGGTGTTGATCGAGATCGTGAAGATGACGACGATCACGACCATCATCACCTTCGACCAGATGCCGACGCCCGCCCATAAAATGAAAAGCGGCGCCAACGCGACCGTTGGCGTGGCGTTAAAGGCCTGAACCCACGGCTCGCAAGCCTCCTTGGCGCTTTCGCTGCTCGCCATCAATACACCGAGCGCAACGCCGATAACACTGGCGATGCCGAAGCCGATGACGAATTCGATGGCGCTGACGGCGACGTCGTGGCCGAGCCGCCCGCTGATCGCAAGCTTTACAATCGCGTGAACGACTTGCGACGGTGCGGCCAGAAACAGCCCATCATTGACCACGAACCGGCTCAAAACTTCCCAAAGAAGAAGGCCGGCTGCGATCGACGCCAGACGTATGATTCTACGACGAGCGGTGGACAAGCAGGTACCCGCTGGACAGCAGATGCAACGAGAGCCGGTACACCGCGCTTGCGGAGCTGGCCATCGTCATTTGTCAACGTAATGCGTTACTCCGGCAAGCACGAGTTGTTCGGGCTGGATCGGATGGTCGAGCTGTCCGAGCTCGTTCACGATCTCGATGAGGTTCTCGAGATGCTGCTTCGGCACGACGTCCGTCTTGGCGAAAAACTGAAGCTTGCGGAGCGAATCGTAGGTTCCGCCCAGGACCTTCGGATTGCCCTTGGTCAGACTGACGGCAATGGCAACGGCCTCGTCCTTGTTTTTGGTGTCATAGAACCAATCGACCGCTTTTTGATAGGCGGCGAGGAATTTCTTCACCGTATCGCGGTGAGCGTTGGCCCAGGCCGTGTTGACCATGTAACCCGAGAACGGCAAGTCCTTCACATAATCCTTGGTGTCGCCGAGGTTGTTGTAGCCGGCCGCCTCGGACAAGGCGTCGAACGGCGGCAGCAGCAATGCCGCATCGACCGCACCCGATTTGAGCTGAGCGAAGCGATCGGCCGCCGAACCGGCATAGATCTTGTCGATTTGATCCAGCGTCAGATGGGCGGACGCCAGCATCCTCTCCATGTAAACGCGCGTGCTGTCGGCAACGCCGCCGAGCGATACGGTCTTGCCTTTGAGATCGGCAATCGTCTTAATGGCCGGCTTGGCCATCAACATGAATGGCGGCAGCGCGCCTTCTTCGCGGATGATTGCGACGTGCGCGCCCTTGGCCACGGCGCGAACGGGCTCGACCAATCCGGCCGTTCCCATATCCATTGAGCCAGCGGTGACGTCCTGGATGATATTGCTGGCGAAAACGACCCCGTTGATTTCAAGCTTTATCCCCTCTGCCGCGAACATGCCCTTGGCGTCCGCTATGTAGAGAGGCCACGCGATCGTCGGAATGCCCCGGATGGTGGCCAGGCTGATCGTGTCATCGGCATGGGCCGCCGACGTAACGATCATGAGACCTAGAACGCAGAAGCTGGCGGCAAAAACGCGCCGCGATCGCTGCAGGTATTGCCGGAGCATGATTATTCCCTCCCATTTTGTTGCCTGTTGCCGAGGCATTCGTTGTTCGGACCGGCATTCCGCTGCAGAATATCGAGACGACGCTGCCCGCGGCGAATTGCCTTCAACCGAGAAGCGTCGTTTGCAGGCCGCCCTACGGCTTAGCTGTTGCTAGGTTGGAGCAATGAGCCGCGATGATATAGTGAAACCATGAGCGGACGGATGCGGCCTTTCGACACCGCTTTCCGAAGGATCAGCCTCGCCGCCATTTTAGATTGCGCATTTTACTTTCGGCAAGCCCTCGACCGCGCGTGACGATAAAACAATCGACGACGACACGCGCTCAACCGAACTGCCGATCGCCGTCGAACACGACCTCTTGGCGCTTGTTCTCGAGAGAATAACCATCGAACGGCTTGCCCTCGACGTCGATCCGCGCCAGCGGGTCCGCATCCGCTACGACGGTGGCTCCGATCCGCAGAAGGACGAGGTTGTCGTCGCCCACTGCTTGGAAACTGTACACAGTACCGGCCGGGAGCATGATGCCCTGGTTTGCGCAAAGCATCGTGGTCCGGCCGTCCGCGGCATGGAAGACCGCTTGACCCTGCAAGAGCACGAAGACGTGATCTTCGTGCGGATGGGCATGAAGCTCGTTCTCGCCGCCTTCGGCATAGCACTTGAGAACGACGCTCATAGTCTTCGAGGCCGCTAGCGGCAGATTGGTACGACCTTGTTTGAGCAGCCGGGTCTTCAGATCGAAAGTCTCTGCGCCGGCTTGCGCAGCGTGCCGATTGAGTTGATCTCTCCAATCGTTCGTGGAAGTAGCAATTTTCGATTCCATGACTTCTCTAGCGTGTTTGCCAGCGAGGCAAAACATGGGCCCTCGCGGCGCCGAGTGTCAATGGCGCGAACGCAAGACCTGTCATTCCGAAAACGCGGCTTACCATCCTTTTCGACGATACGACCGAGCCGCCGCAATGCGTTCAATGCCCGGCGACATTCAGACAACAGCGGGGACCGCGTTGGGATTTCGGAGCGAGAGTTTGAGTTGGTGTCGGAATCGACTGATGGCATGGGCCGGCGGCAGCCGGCCTGCGTTGCATCGCGGAGCTGGGTGAACCGTGGACCCGGGTTACCGGAGCGTTAGCACACCGCACGCGGGGCTCGTCGCGACGCCCCACCATGTTCTGGAAATTATGTCAGTAGGTATTGAGTCCGGAGCGAAATTTCAGGCCGCCGCACCCAAAGCTGATTGGCGCGCCTTCACGACCTCGGCGTGCTTGCCGGCGATTTCGCTTTTGATACGATTTCCGGCTTCCGCCATGGATCTGATTTGATCCTCTTTAAGGAGGTTTGCGATGGCGCCTGAAAAGCTCGGACGGCTTTTCGCCTTTTGCCACCAGGCCGCGATCAGCGGCCGCTCTTTGATCCAGACGTCCAGAATGGCCAGGTAGTCGAGCCGCGCCGCAAACGGAATCACGTTGATATCGGCAAGACTGAAATTCTGCCCGACCAGCCATGGTCTGCCGTCCAAAAGGCACGCCTCCATCTCGCCGAATAATTTGTCAAAAGCGAAAATCCCCTGCTCGACGAAGGGCGAACCGCAGCCGAGTTCGTAGGTCGAGATCATACGAGCACGGCGTCCCGGGTCGCCGATATTGCGAAAGCGGCCGTTGCGTTGCTCCTGCGTCATGCCGTTCATTTTATCGCGAAACATCGCCGAAAAGCTGATTTCCCGGGTCGCCTCGAAAACCCCTTCGTCGATGTGCTTGCTCCAGCGCCGCATCTGCGCGCGCTCGAAAGCGGAAGCAGGAACCAGCGACGGCTGCGGGAAGGTCTGATCAAGGTACTCGCAAATGAGAGTCGACTCGACGATTGCGTGGCCCTCGTGGATCAGTGTCGGCACGACGCCTTTGGGATTGAGCTTAAGGTATTCGGGACGATATTGTTCGTTATTGAACAGGTCGACATAGTCCGCCGTCCAGGGTAAGCCCTTCTCGATAAGGGTCAGAAGCACCTTCTGCGTACAAATCGAATTGTGCGCGGTGAACAGTTTCAGCATCGGACGAACCTCCTGCCGGGTCACGAATGTTGGCCTGTTGTCTTGGCGACCAAGAGGTCACCAACCTCGCGGCCGTCAGGCCGCGTTGAGCAGACTCTGTACTTTGGGCCAGGGATCAGGCGCGAGGTTGCGGAAGGGCGCCCAGTCGGCTTCAACCATGCGATCGAAGATCGCCGCTTTGACGGAGTCCCGATCGCGCACGCGCGTCCACCAATCATTCACGACCGGTTCGTGCTGCCACATCGCGCCAAGTTTCAGAAGTTCGAGGCGCAGGATGTAGGGGATCACGGTGCAGTCGGCATTGGTGAAGGCGTCGCCGGCGAGGTAGGGACCGCGCCTGAGGTCTTCGGCCATCCATGAGATCATCTTCTGGTGCTGGTTGAGCGCATCGACAACGAACTCCGAATCCAGCCCGTGCTCGATGACGCTGCGCTTATATTCGGCGCGCCGCTTGAGGGGGGCTTTGTTGATCTCGGCGAGCCACTGCTCGCGCGACATTTTGAGAAACCGGGGACGGAACGCCGTGGCGAAGGTCATGATCGTGCATGCGTTGTGCATGTATTCGTCGATCAGCTTGTTGTAGAGCCGAACGCGATGGCGCGCGGCCGGCGTCTTCGGCATCAGCGGCGGATCGGGAAAGGCTTCGTCGATGTAGTAGAGGATCAGCGACGATTCGACGATGACATTGCCGTCATGCACCAGCGTCGGCACAACGCCGTTCGGATTGAGTCTCATATAGGCGGGATCGTTCTGATCGCCCTGCAGCGTGAGCAGATGCTCCTTGACGGGTTGGCCCTTTTCCGCGAGCGCGATCCGCACCTTCTGGGCGCACACCGAATTGATATTGTGATACAGCTCCAGCACGTCTTCCTCCGTGAATATTCTTCTGCCGTTTCAGGTCTATGCAGCCAGCTTGGCGCGGTCGTGGGGCTGGCTGAAGTCCACGGGCGTACCTTTGGGGATGATCTGGGTCGGGTTCACCTTGGCGATGGAATAATAATTGATGACGTAATAGCGTGGCTTCACCGTGTCGGCGACGCGGGGCACCCGATAGAGTTCGCGCATGTAGTTCGACAGGTTGGAATAGTCGGCGATGCGCTGTCGCTTGCATTTAAAGAGCGAGAAGTAAGCGACGTCGAAGCGCACCAGCGTCGGAAACAGACGCCAATCGGCTTCGGTGATCTGGTCGCCGACCAGATATCGCTGCCGCGCCAGCCTTGCTTCCAGCAAGTCGAGCGTCGCAAAGAGCCCGTCATAGGCCTCCTCATAGGCGGACTGCGATTTGGCGAATCCGGCCCGGTAAGTGCCGTTGTTGACGTTGTGGTAGACGCGTTCGTTGACGGAGTCGATCTCGGCGCGCAAGGCTTCCGGATAGAAATCGGCACGGTCGCCGGTGATGGCATTGAACTCGCTGTTGAACATCCGGATGATCTCGGATGATTCGTTGTTGACGATCCGCTTTGTCTTCATGTCCCACAGCGTCGGCACCGTGACCTTGCCGGTATAGGCCGGCTCGCTCGCCACATAGGCCTCATACAGATAGTGGAAGCCGTTGACCTCGTCGGGAATGCAGTCGGGGTAGCGGGCGTCGCGCTCGAAAGTCCAGCCGTTCTGCTTGAGACCCGGAATCGCGTAGGCGACGGAAATCATTCCCTCGAGCTTCTTGATCGCACGGTAGATCAGTGTGCGATGCGCCCATGGGCAGCCGTGGGCGACATAGAGATGATATCGCCCCGGTTCCGCCTTGAAGCCCGACGAGCCGTCCGCGGTAATGCGATCGCGGAACACGCTATCGGCGCGGTTGAACTGGCCCGACCGGCCGGTCTCCAGTGGCAATTCTCCGTCGTGCCATTTGCCGTCGACCAGAACACCCATGATGCTCCTTCCATGCCGCAGCTTCTCTCGAACGCTCCCTCAGCTTGATTTTGTATCAATCGATATATAACGTCAACCTGTATAATTTGTGCAGATTGGAATGGTAGATGCCCCGACCGAGAGAATTCGACGAGAGTGCCGCGCTAGAGGCGGCGATGGAGTGTTTCTGGCGGCGTGGCTACGAGGCGACATCGCTGCGCGACCTCACGGCGTCAATGGGCTTGACGGCGCCGAGCCTCTACAATGCTTTCGGCGGCAAACAGGAACTGTTCTCGCGCGCCTTGGAACGTTATCTCGATCGCGCGACGCGAGACCGACTGCGCAGGCTGGAACAGTCGCTTGCTCCCAAAGCCGCGCTGCACCGTTTCTTCGCCGAGATCATAGAGCATTCGATCAGCGATCGGCAGCGCAAGGGCTGTTTCCTGGTGAATTCGGCGCTCGAAATCGCGCCGCATGACGCCGAATGTCGTGCCGTAATCGCCGAGCAGTTCAACGACATCAAGGCGTTCTTCGAACGGTGCATTCTCAAAGCTCAGGCCGACGAGACGGTCTCGTCTGAGGTAGACGCCGGCGATACGGCGCACCTGTTGCTCGGCGTATTGCTCGGCGTCCGGGTATTGGCGCGCGCCAAACCGGAACGTGCGGTGCTGGAAGGCGTCGTGCGGCCGGCACTCGCGATGCTCAAACCGCCGCGCAAAGGAAAGGCAAAACGATGATTGATCTCTACTATTGGACCACGCCGAATGGGCACAAGATCACGATCTTTCTTGAGGAGACCGGGCTGCCGTATCGGATCGCGCCCGTCAACATCAGCAAGGGCGAGCAATTTCGGCCGGAATTTCTGGCGATTTCCCCGAACAATCGCATGCCGGCGATCGTCGATCACAGCCCAAAGGATGGCGGCGCACCGCTTTCGGTCTTCGAGTCTGGCGCCATCCTCGTCTATCTCGCCGACAAGACTGGCCAATATCTGCCCAACGGCCTGCGCGACCGCATCGTAGTCATGGAATGGCTGTTCTGGCAGATGGGCGGACTCGGACCGATGGCGGGCCAAAACCATCATTTCTCGCAATATGCGCCGGAAAAGGTCCCATACGCGATCGAGCGTTACGTCAAAGAGACGAATCGCCTCTATGGCGTGCTCAATAAACGTCTTGCGGATCGCCAATTCGTTGCCGACCGCTATTCGATCGCTGATATGGCCATCTATCCCTGGGTCGTGCCTTACGAGCGGCAAGGCCAAAAGCTCGAAGACTTCCCGCATCTTAAGCGGTGGTTCGAAGGGATGCGTGATCGCGCGGCCGTCAAACGGGCCTACGCCAAAGCTAAAGAGATTAATACCGCGCCGACGGTCAGCGAGGAATCGAAAAAGATACTTTTCGGCCAAACTGCCGCGGTTTCGGCGCGATGAGTGGAGCAATGGCCACATGACGCTGCGTCTCTACGATCTCGCCGGAGCGGAGCCGGAACGCCGTTTTAGCCCGTATTGTTGGCGAACGAAGCTGGCGCTCATGCATAAGGGGCTGCCGTTCGAAACCATCCCCTGGCGATTTACAGAGAAGCACGCAATTGCGTTCTCCGGGCAAGGCCGCGTGCCGGTACTGCTCGACCGCGATCGAGTTGTTTTCGATTCATGGACGATTGCGACTTATCTTGAGGACTCTTATCCAGATCGCCCTTCACTGTTTCGCGGCGATGGCGGACGCGCCGTCACGCGGTTTGTCAATGCATGGGCGGACGCAATTCTAATCGGCGGAATTTTGCCGTTGGTGGTCACCGACATTTTTGCGCACCTGCACGATAACGACCGCGCTTACTTCCGCGAGACGCGAGAGAGGCGCTTGGGCGCGACGTTGGAAGCGGTCAGCGCCAATCGCAAGACGGATGTACTGACGTTCCGCAAGGCCTTGGAACCAGTTCGCACCGTTCTGGCGGCGCAGTCCTTCTTCGGCGGCGAGATGCCTGCCTACGCCGATTATGCAGTGTTCGGCTGTTTCCAATGGGCACGGTGCATAAGCTCTTTTCCGTTGCTACTCGAAGATGACCCCGTCTGGGCTTGGCGTGA
>Ga0182024_10010524_pt1 | contig 18834 bp, 18 predicted proteins | sample P32metaG_FD_120480 | JGI IMG/M metagenome (GOLD analysis project Ga0182024, IMG submission 120480) | Permafrost microbial communities from Stordalen Mire, Sweden - P3-2 metaG (Illumina Assembly) | ecosystem: Environmental > Terrestrial > Soil > Wetlands > Permafrost | place: Sweden: Stordalen... | reverse complement strand
CGATGGGAGCGTCGAGCAATTGACCGCTCCTGGAGATACAGTCGCCTCGGGCGGATAGCTCAGCTGGTTAGAGCGCCTCGCTTACACCGAGGAGGTCGCGGGTTCGATCCCTGCTCCGCCCACGTCCCGTCGCCGCCAGCGACAGGTCGCGATGTGTCCGCGACGCGTCACGCTCTCGAAAGGGTGTGTGGGCGACGATCACCGCGGTCGGTAGCGGTCGGACGTGTTTTGGGAGTTACGCATTGTGAGACGGCGTTTGCTGAGCAAGCCCTCCATCATCGGCATCGTCGTGGTGTTGGTAGCGGCCGGAGTGGGAGCTTTCTTTTTCACACGCGGCGCCGCTGCGACCGTCTCGTACCGGACCGGCGTGGCAACGCTCGGGACGGTGACGCAGACAGTGTCGTTGTCGGGGAACCTCGCTGCCAACGGCGAGACCGATCTCGATTTCGCCGGCGCGGGAAAGGTGACCGCTGTGAACGTGCAGTCAGGACAGACGGTGGTCGCCGGCCAGGTGCTGGCGACCCAGGATCCCACCACCGTTGACGCCGGCCTGACCCAGGCGGAGGCGACCCTCGCATCGGCGCAGGCGAACCTGACGCAGGCCGAGGCAGGCACGTCCGCCTCCAACCTCGTGCAGGCCGAGGCGCAGGTCAGCAGCTCATACGTCTCTTATCAGAACGCGGTGACGAGCCTCGCGGACACCAAGGCCGTCAATGCGCAGATGGTCGCGCAGTCCGACAGCGCCTATACGACGGCGCTGTCGGCGGTCACCGCGGCGGGCTGCACGGCCAGTGACACCACACCCCCGTGTCCACAGGACGAGGCGGCGATGACCCAGGCCTATCAGGCGTGGCAGGCGGCTAGGGTCAAGAGCACCCAGGCCAATGACCAGGCCCAGGGTCAGGTCAACTCCGACAAGGTGCAGTGGCAGAACGCGAAGTCGTCGCTCGCAGCGCTCGGGAGCACATCGACGACGACAGCAGCCCAGATCGCGGTTGCGCAGAGCCAGGTCCAGATCGATGAGGTCAACCTGAGCAGTGCGCGGGCGGCGGTCGCGGCGGCAACGCTCAAGGCGCCGACCGGCGGCACCGTCGAAGAGGTCAACGTCACCAACGGGCAGCAGATCTCGACCGGCGGCACGGGCGGCGCTTCGTCCGGCTCGAGCGGAACCGCCACGCATGCCATCGTCATCATCACGCCGGGCGTATTCGAGGTGACCGGTTCGGTGAGCGACGCGCTGGTCAACGAGATCGCGGTGGGACAGGCTGCGCAGGTCGTGGCCGCCGGGTCGAGCGCAGCGGTCTCAGGCAAGGTGTCCTCGGTCGCGGAGGCCGCGACGGTCACATCGGGCGTTGCGACCTTCCCGGTGACGGTCGTCCTGAGTGGCGCGAATCCCGCGCTGCGGCCGGGAATGTCCGCGTCGGTGAGCGTGGTCATCAACCAGGTCGTCGGTGTCACCACGGTGCCCACCAGCGCCGTGCACACGACCGGAACGGGCAGCACGGTGACGCTGTACGTCAACGGCAAGCCGGTTCCCACCGCGGTGACCGTCGGCGCGTCCGACGCCACCCTCACCCAGATCCTCAGCGGAGTCAAGGTTGGTGACCAGGTGGTCATCGCGACCATCACCAGCACGATTCCGTCGTCCACCACCGGGGCTGGTCGCAGCCTCACCGGCGGCGGCTTCGGCGGCGGGGGTGGCTTCGGTGGCGGTGGTGGGGCTCGCACCGGAGGCTGATGTGACCGCAGAGATCATTCGGCTCGTCGATGTGAGCAAGGTCTACGGCAGCGGAGACGCGACTGTGCACGCGGTCGACCATGTGTCGCTCGCGGTGCACGAAGGCGACTTCCTTGCGGTGATGGGTCCATCGGGATCCGGTAAGTCGACGCTCATGCACATACTCGGATGCCTCGATGTGCCAACCAGCGGCGAGTATCTGTTCGCCGGCGAGGACGTCAGCGCCATGAATGAGCGCGAGCTGGCGAGCATTCGCAACCGTCGCATCGGCTTCGTCTTCCAGCAGTTCCACCTGCTGTCGTCGATGTCGGCGTGGCGCAATGTCGAGCTGCCACTGCTGTATCGCACAGCTCGCGACCGCAAGCAGATGGCTCTCAACGCACTCGCCCAGGTGGGTCTGACCGGGAGGGTGCAGCACCGTCCCAACGAGCTCTCGGGAGGCCAGCAGCAACGCGTTGCGATTGCTCGGGCCCTGGTCACCGACCCCACCATGATCCTGGCCGATGAGCCCACCGGCAACCTCGACTCCAAGGCGAGCCGCGAGGTGCTCGACATCCTGACCGGCCTCAACAAGTCGGGTCACACCATCGTGCTGATCACGCACGATCCGAACGTCGCCCGCGTCGCCGAGCGCATCGTGGAGATGGCCGACGGGCGGCTCATGGACCGGGTCGCGGCATGAGCCTATTGCGCACGTTCGACACGGGAATGCGCGGCCTGCTCGGCCACCGTCTGCGCTCGATCCTGACGACGCTCGGCATCCTCTTTGGCGTTGCCGCGGTGATCTGCACCGTCGGCATCGGCACGGCGTCGGCTGACTCGGTCAACTCGCGAATCGCTGCGCTGGGCACCAACCTCCTCACCGTCTCGCCCGGAAGCACGACGAGCTTCGGTGTGCGCGGGGGGTCAGGTTCTGCGAACACGCTGACCATGGAGGACGTCGCGGGGCTCGAAGACAAGCAGGATGCACCCGATGTCGCTGCGGTTGCGCCGGTCGTCTCGGGGACGGCGACGCTCGTGAGCACGAGCACCAACTGGTCGACGACGGTGAACGGCAGTAGCCCCGGATGGCTCGTGACCAACGCTCGATCCCTCTCGGCCGGGGTCTTTTTCACGCAGCAGCAGGTCGACCAGCACGCCCAGGTTGTCGTCCTTGGCACCACGACCGCGCAGGACCTGGGAGTGACGGTCGGATCGCAGGTGACCATCTCGGGTGCGCCGTTCGATGTCGTCGGCATCCTGACCGCGACCGGCAGCACCGGTTTCACCAACAACGATGACCTCGCGGTCGTTCCGATCACGACGGCTCAGGACCAGATCACCAGTGGCAGCCCGGATTCCGTGCAACGAATCCTGCTGAGCGCTACCAGCAGCGCAACCATCGGCTCCGCATACCTCGAAGCCGACCAACTGCTTCTGCAGACGCACCACGTCACCAACACCGCGTCAGCGGACTTCAACATCACCTCCGCGTCGACGCTCGCGAGCACCGCCGCCTCGGTGACCACAACCCTCACCATCCTGCTCGCCAGCGTGGCCGCGATCTCCCTGCTCGTCGGAGGCATCGGCGTGATGAACATCATGCTGGTGTCGGTCACCGAGCGGACCCAGGAGATCGGGCTGCGCAAGGCGCTCGGCGCGACTCCTCGAGACCTGCTCCGTCAGTTCCTGATCGAAGCGGCCACGCTGAGCTTCATCGGAGGCGTGCTCGGCGTTGGAGCGGGCCTGCTCGCCGGATTCCTGGTGCCGCGCCTCGCCGGCATCGCGGTGACCATCACGGCGACTCCGGTGATCATCTCCGTCTGTGTTGCGGCCGGAGTTGGCCTGATCTTCGGTGTCTACCCGGCGGCGCGCGCCGCTCGACTCGCGCCGATTGCCGCACTGCGAGCCGAATGATCTCTGAACGCCGTCATCCTGTTGGGAGAAAGACCTCATGAATCGTGCCATCCTCGGCGCCGCCGGCGTCATGGCCAGCCTCGGTATCGCCGCCTGCGGGAGCGCCACCGCCAGTGGAGGGACGACCCCCTCCGCGTCGCCGTCACCCGGCGGTCGAGGCGCCTTCACACGAAACGCGGCCTTTGGGCAACTCGTCCAGATCAAGGCGTCGACACTTATCCTCAGCAGCAGCACCGGTGATGCGACGGTGACGTACGCTCCAACCACCACGATCACCCAGACGAGCACCGGGACTCTCGCGAACATCACCTCGGGGATGTGCATCACTGCGTCCGGTACCAAGGACGCGGCCGTGACGCTGACCGCGACCACGGTCATCCTCAGCGCACCGATCAGCGGCTCGTGCACCACCGGGGGATTTGGTGGAGGCGGCACGTTCTCGCCCCCCGCCGGTGCGACTCCTCGGCCGAGCTTCTCGCCTCCCGCCGGCGCCGCCGGGCTCACGGCTGCGCGTGGGCTCGTCAAGTCAGTGACCGGTACCTCGGTCACGCTTACTGAGTCAACCGGCACCGTGCTGACCATCAATGTCCCGACCACCGTGAAGGTGACCACCTCGGCGGTGATCAAGGCCACTGCGCTCCAGACCGGTGAGTGCGTGACCGCGGTCGGGCCGAAGGACAGCGCCGGGACGGTTGCGGCACGATCGCTGACGATCACGCCCCCGACGGCCAGCGGCTGCACCGCGGGCTTCGGCCGCGGCGGCTTCGGCGGCGGCGGCTTCGGCGGTGGCGGCGGTGGCTTTGGAGGCGGCGGTGGCTTCGGAGGCAGTGGCTCAACGAGTGCCTAGCCTGGAGAACTGAGTGCGTGTACTCGTAGCAGAGGACGATCGCGGGCTCCGCGAAGTTCTGGTCCAGGGCCTCGAGGAGGCCGGCTACTTCGTCGACGCCGTCGCGGCAGGCGACGAGGCGATCGAACAGCTGCGCTTCTACGAGTACGACGTCGCAGTGATCGACTGGCGGATGCCCCGGGTCAGCGGCCTCGAGGTCGTTGCATGGGCTCGCCGCCACAACCGCCCAACAGCGATGTTGATGCTGACCGCGCGGGACACGCCGTCTGACCGGATCGAGGGCCTCGATGCCGGGGCCGACGACTACCTGATCAAGCCGTTTGACTTCGGCGAGCTCGTGGCTCGGATACGCGCGCTCCAGCGGCGACCGCGCAGCGTCGACGGTCCGGCGATCACGCGCGGGGCGCTGACCCTGGACCCTGCCCGGCGGGAGATCGAGGTCCGCGGCGCTCCCGTGAACCTGACGTCCACGGAGTTCAACATCCTCGAGCTGCTCCTCCGGCGCTCGCCGGCGGTCGTCGATCGCAAGGCCATCGCCGAGCACGCGTGGCGCGATGAGACGCAGCCGCTCGGGTCCAACGCAATTGACGTCCAGATGAGCCGGCTCCGCGCCAAGCTGCCCAATACGGGGATCCAGATCGTGACGGTCCGGGGCTCGGGGTACCGACTGGAGGAGGCATGAACCGGCGGCTGGAGCGGGTCGATGTCGCCTCGCTGCGCGTGGCGCTGATCAGCACCGGACTGGTGGCGGTGGTTTACGCGATCGTCGGCATGGTGGTCGTCGTGTTCGTCACCAGCAATCTGACGTCTCAGGTGGACAGCAAGCTCGCCACCTCGCTGGCGGCATACGAGCGCTTCGTTCCTCGGTTCACAGCGAATGGCGTGGGCGACACAGGACAGGGAGGGCTCAATTCCCCAGCGCTCGCCTGGTTGATCTTTCCCTCTGGCCCCGAGTTCACCACCATCGCCGATCAGACGCAGCTTCCGGCGGCGGATTCAGCGGTCACCGCCCCGATGACCACCCAGGTCAAGGGGGTGGACGTGCGGCTTGTCGGTGCGAACGTCGTCACCAACTTCGGACCGGCGCGCCTCGTGGTCGGGTACGACGTTGACTCGGTCTCTCAAACACGGACGTCCCTCATCGTCACTGAGGCTGCCGCCGGTGTCGTCCTGCTTCTCCTCGTCTTCTTCGGCACCCTCGTCGTCGGCCGCAGAGTCGGCGCCCCGATCGAGCTTGCCCGGCAGCGCCAGCTCGAGTTCACCGCCGACGCCTCTCACGAGCTGCGGACTCCTCTTGCCGTCATCGAGGCGCAGACCAGCCTGGCCCTCAACCAGGACCGGGACCCGGCCTGGTATCGGCATGCCTTCCAGCGAGTCGGCTCTGAGAGTGGGAGGATCCGCCGCCTCGTCGACGACCTGCTCTGGCTCGCCCGCGTGGACACGCCGCAGGGGCGTCCCACCGCCGAGCCGGTCGAGGTCGGCGTGGTCGTCCATCAGTCTGCTGAACGATTCGCGGCGGTGGCCGAGAGCCGCGGGATCACGCTCCAGGTGTCGGTCGGCTCGGGACCGCTGGTAATCATGGGCTCGTCCGAGTGGCTGGATCGGCTCCTCGGCGTGCTCCTCGACAACGCGTTCAAGTACGCCCCCGAGGGGGGCGTTGTCGCTGTGAGCGTCGGCGCTGACGGTAACCGAGTTCGCCTGGTGGTGGAGGATTCCGGGCCCGGAATCCCGGACGACGAACGCCCCAAGATCTTCGATCGCTTCCATCGAGCCGAGGAGCAGGGCGGCTATGGCTCCGGTCTCGGACTGGCGATCGCGGATGCCGTCGTCCGGCACACCCACGGCCGCTGGGACGTGAACACCTCGACGCTCGGGGGCGCTAGGATGGCCGTCAGTTGGGCTCGTGTCCTGACCAGCTCCAAGGATCCTGGCGAGCCGGACCCGCCGGTCAGCTGGACGGTCCCGGCAGGCCAGCCGCCCCCCGGCGAGGCCTAGCGACGGCCCGCCCCGCGAGATCGGGGAGGGCAAAATCGCAACTCCGGGTGGCACAATTTGGCCAGTTCGTGCCATCATAGTCCGAAACCAACCGAGTCTGGAGGAGGCCGGAGCATGACCAAGGGAGCTATGGCGGCGCTGAGCGCGGGGGTTGCCGTCTTCGGGTTCGATCCTGAGCCCGGGACCCCAGCGAGCCGGGCGTTGCACGTGCTCACCGTGAAACGGACCCTTCCGACAGGCGATCTCGGCCCCAAGGAGCGGTTCCCGGAGGCGGCCCTGCGCGCCGCCACCGAGGCCGGCATCGATCTCGGAGGCCGGCGTGGCGCCCGCGGTGCCCAGCGTCTCCACCTGGTCGGTGTCGACGACGATCCGGCGCGGGCCCGGAGCGTCATCGTCTGGTACTACGCAGCCGCGCCCTACGGGGCGGTCCCAGGACCGGGCGTGTGGTCGGCGACGGGCCGAGGGCTGCACCTCGACGCTGCCGGCACCGCGGCCCTGCGCGCCGCACTCGACCGGCTTCGGGCCGACACCCGCCAGCTCGCCGGTGCCGCCGCCCTGGTCGGGGATGTGTTCACCGGGGACGACCTGCTTCGCCTCCACGTGGCGCTGCACGGTGGGCCCGAGGGCAGCGAGCGGACCTTCCGGCGGCGGATCCAGGAGTTGCGCGATTCTGGCGTGCTCCGCCCCGTCCGCGACACCGAGGTGGCCGCATTGCGCCTCCGGGTGCCTCGATTCCGCTCACCCGCGGGGACCGGGGGCAGGCCCCCCGAGTTGCTTCGCTACTCGGGTGCCGGCGGCGAGGACGAGCAGCTGGCAGCGCTCAGGGCGCGTCGCGCGGGCTGATCCGGCGCTACCCGGCGTCCGCCGGCCAGTCCGGCTCCGCGCCGGTCAGGACCAGGGTCACCGGCCCGTCGTTGACGAGGTCGACGGCCATATGGGCGCCGAAAGTGCCCGTCTCGACGTGGTGCCCGAGCTGCCGTAGCGCCGCGACGAAGGTCTCGTAAAGGTCGGCAGCCCGGTCCGGGGCGGCGGCGCGCACGAAGGACGGGCGATGGCCCCGCGAGGTGTCCGCGTGGAGCGTGAACTGGCTCACCACCAGGACCGCGCCTCCGGAGGCCGCCAGGTCGTGATTCATCCGGCCGTCGGCGTCGGGGAAGACCCGGAGGGTTGCGATCCTGCCGGCGAAGCGCTGTGCGACCGCCTCGTCGTCGGTGGGGCCGACCGAGAGCAGGACGCAGAGCCCCGCCTCGATGGCGCCCACCGTCGCCGAGCCGACGTCGACCTGGGCACGGCTGACCCGCTGAACGACCGCCCTCACTCGAGGAAGCGCAGGCCGCGCCACATCCGCAGCGCCTCCGCCTCGGCTTCGAGGAAGCTCGGCCGTGAATCGCGCATGCCGTGCACGAGGAAGCTCCAGGCGCGGCGTTCGCCGTCGGCGCCGTCGATGGTCCCGAAGGCGCTGCCGAGCGCACGCGGCGGGTACATCTCGATCCGGTTGCCGTCGCGCATTCGCTTGAAGATCGGCCGGCGCACCAGGATGGATTCGAGCGCCCGCCGGTCCCTGAGCCTGCCGTTCAGGAGGTCGACGGTGCGCAGCTTGGCGATCGGGTTGTCCGGGTCGCGGATGTCGACCCTGCACGAGAAGCGCTCGGAGAGATCGCGGAGCACGAAGACGAGCGCGAGCGCATCGGTCTCGTCGCCGGCAACCCGAATGAATCCGGCGGCAGAGAGATCGGTCCCCTGCAGGTCATCGCGGAGTTCAGCAGCCACGGCCTGCTCGAAGAAGAGTTGGGCGAAGAGATCGGTCGATGCGGCATCAGCCAGCCATGGGAGCTGGTCGCGCCATTCCCGGCTGGTGGTGAGGTCAGAGAACCGGTCCTGTAATCGATCCCGCTCGGCTGGTGCGACCCCGCGCACGCGAACGTGGATGACCCGGGCCATGCCTTAATTGTACGGGCGCATCCGTGGCCCGAACGCGCCATGGGGAGCGCAGGGTCTGCCGCTACACTGCGTCGCGGATCGCCGAGGTAGCTCAGTTGGTAGAGCACAGGTCTGAAAAACCTGGTGTCGACAGTTCGATCCTGTCCCTCGGCACCACATTTTGAGTACAAAGCTGCACCTTGTGAGCGCAATAAGACTACGGATTTGTATGAAATGACACCTTACCTGACACCTTAGCGACGAGCTCGCGCTAGAATACGGCCTGAAAACTCAGGCACTAAGGGCCGCGAATTTGGCGGTCGGCGTGGCTGCATCTGTCAGGAAGGTCCGATGTCGGAAACGGGTGGTCCGGTGGCAGCAAATCCTCGCCCGAAGCTCGCGCGTCGACGCCGCGATCGGGGCGACGGAGCCGTCTTTCAGCGCGGTGATGGTCGCTGGGTGGCTCGCCTGCGGGACCCAGCGGGGCGCCCGCGCTACCTGTACGCGAAGGACCGCGCGCAGGCGAAGCAGCGCCTCGCCGAGGCGCAGGCCATCGTCCACGTCGGCCAGCCACTTCCCGATCAACGACTGACCTTTGGGCGGTATCTGCTCGCCTGGGTCGCTGGGCTTGGCGCCGGCGTGAAGCCAAGGACCGTCGCCTACTACGAGACATATGTGCGCCGCCACCTGCTTCCGAGTGACCTGGCCCCGAAGCCGCTCGCGCGCCTTGAGCCGAGTGACCTGCGCAGGCTGTACACGGCGAAGCTGAGCTCTGGCCTCAGTTCGACCTCCGTGCATCACATCCATGCCGTGATCCATGTGGCGCTCCAACGGGCGGTCGACGACGGCGTTCTCGGGCGCAACGTGGCCGCCCTCGTGGGTCGGTCGAACCGTCCGAAGGTTCGCCACATCGAGATGAACACGATCGCCGAAGGCGATCAGCCCCGCCGCTTTCTCGAGGCAGCCAAAGGGGAGCGCTTAGAGGCGCTCCTGATCTTGGCGCTCACGACCGGGATGCGCCGCGGCGAGCTGCTGGCGCTGCGCTGGAAGGACGTCAATCTCGATCGAAGCGTGCTGGCAGTGACCGGATCGCTCCAGGGCCAGTCGCGTTCCACCCTCAGCATTGCCACCCCGAAGTCAGGAAAGTCCCGATCGGTCGCTCTGGGAACCGTTGCGGTAACTGCCCTCCGTGAACGTCGCAAGAGCCAGGCGCAGGAGCAACTCCTTGTGGGCGGCGAGTGGCGCGACCTCGGGTTGGTCTTTGCGACTGAGTTCGGCGACTTCCTATCTCCGACCACGCTGCGGCTCGCGTTGCGGCGCACGCTTACGAGGGCCAATCTTCCGACGATCCGGTTCCATGACCTGCGCCATAGCGCGGCCACGATCATGCTCAGCCGTGACGTGCATCCAAAGATGGCGTCCGAGATGCTTGGGCACTCGACGATCGCCATTACGCTCGACTTGTACTCCCACGTCACCGCGAAATGCAGCGTCAGGCTGCCGATGCCATCGACGCAGCTCTTGCGGATCCGCTTACGCCGTAGCCCGCGCGGCGATGAGGGGAGAGCGTCGACCTAACCATTCCGCGGCGAGCAGTGTATGGAACTGGTTCCGGGGCATCTGAGGATCGGATTCTGGTCGGCCACCATATTCGGCATTTCCTCCCGTGGGGGTGTCGCCACAGGTTTGGTACACCTTGAGTTGAGCGTTGCCGTCATCAGCTACAGGCGCGTCTCGTGCGGGTGTCGGCAGAGCAGTACCAGGTTGGCCACTATTCGCTAGTATGACCTCTCGATGCCTGTACGTTCCGCCGCCCTCTACGCGCGCATCAGCAGCGACCAGGACGGCACCGCCCTCGGGGTCACGCGCCAACTCGAGGATTGCCGACGCCTCGCCGCGGACCTCGGGTGGCGAGTCGCAGCCGAGTACGTCGACAACGATGTCTCGGCGTACAGCGGAAAACGCCGACCCGAATACCAGCGGCTCCTTGCTGACCTCGCGGACGGCCTACGGGACGCTGTGATCGTCTACCACCCTGACCGGCTCTCCCGCATACCAGCGGAGGTCGAGCGCTTCCTGGACGTGCTCAAAGCAGCCAGGGTGCAGCACCTTCAGTTCGTGAGCACCGGAGGCATCGACATCGGCAGCGGTGATGGGCTCTTGGTCCTCCGCGTGCTTGGTGCGGTCGCCGCCAACGAATCAGCCACGAAGAGCCGCCGAGTAAAACGCAAGATGGACCAGCGCGCCGAGCTTGGCCTGCCCCACGGTGGGTATCACCGACCATTCGGGTACGACGACGACAAGATGACCGTCCGCAAGGACGAAGCGCTCGTGATCCGAGGCCTGGCTGCCCGCTTTCTCGCGGGTGAAAGCTTGAGGTCCTTGGCCATATGGCTCGACGCTGAGCAGGTGCGAACTGTGGCCGGCGGACCCTGGCGAACCTCGACCCTTCGCGCGATGCTCAGCTCCGGACGCATTGCGGGTCTACGCGAGCACCGAGGCCAGGTGATCGGCAAGGCGAGGTGGCGGCGCATCATCAGCGAGGCACAGCGCAGCCGAATCCTCGCGCGCATGGCCGAGCAGACCGTGAGTGGGCGCCGCCCGCCGCGACGCTACTTGCTCTCGGGCATGCTGCGGTGCGGGAAATGCGGCAACACGCTCTTCAGCCGCGCCCGCGAGACGACGCGCCGGTATGTCTGCTCGTCCGGCCCCGACCATGGGGGCTGCGGAAGGCTGACCGTGGTCGCGGGGCCACTCGAGGAGCTGGTCGCAGAGATGGTGCTGATACGCCTCGACACCCCAGTCCTCGCGGATGCACTTGCAGGTCGAATGCACGACGACGAGCGGGGTGCGGCTCTCAGTGAGGCACTCGTGGACGACCGCCATCAACTCGACGAGCTCGCACATCTCTATGCCACCAAGCAGATCCCCGCCCGCGACTGGCTCACTGCCCGGAAGCCCATCCAGGACCGTATAGACACCGCGGAGCGGAGCCTAGCTCGCCTTTCGCGCAGCGAAACTCTCGCCGGACTCGTCGGCCATGGTCACCAGCTTCGCGCCGGGTGGGCACAGCTCAACCTCACCCGGCAGCACGCCATCGTCGCCGCCATTCTCGATCACGTCATCATCGCCCCCGGCGCGCTGGGCGCCCGGTCGTTCGACCCGGCACGAGTCGATCCCCGCTGGCGCCTCTGAGCGCCGAGCCGCGTACGTCCTCCGCGGGCTACCGCCCGCGAACGCCGCGCGCGGCTTGCCTGTCAGGAGTGCAACAACGTCAGCGACTGTCGCCGCATCGGACACCTTCACCGCCAGCTCCTGGGTCCGACAAGACCGCACCACCAGCTCGAGCGCGACGTCCCCGAGCGACCCGCCCCTCACAACGGCGTGGCCCACTGGAACCAGAGTGCCGGAGGGCCGCGCCATTCCTTCCGCTCGTTCGAGTACCAGCGTTTGGTCGGCTCCGCCCCCATGTGCTCGCTCGCCCGTTCAAGAATCTCGACATCGCTTCGGCCTTCGAGCCTGAGCGAGGGCGGCTGAAACCCCTGGGCCACCTCGTACCGATGCAAACCCCGCAGGTCCTCGGTCGCAAACGTCTTGGCAACGTATTTGCCGAGATACGAGGCCGTTCTCCGCGCAATCTCGATCCTTCCGCTCCCGACCGGAAGATCCCCGAGGAGCCGGATGTCGACAAAGCCCCGCCCCCAGGCCCGAACGATCAGCCCGCGAGCAACGTACCGCCCGAGGCCGAACTGCACGTGGAGTCCGTGACCGTTCGGGTGCCACTCGGGCACCCAGAGGTACGGAATCGGCTCACCGAGACTGCTGCGGAGATTGCGCATGAAGTCGGCCACGTCGCGACGCAGCACTCGCGGATCGCGGCAGCCCTCACCCGCGTAGGTCAACGTCCCGAGTTTCGTGAGCCGGTTGGCGACGCTGTACCGGCGCACCCTCGTGAGCGCGCGTCTCGCCGCCTCAGCCCGCGATCGTGCGGCAGCAACCTCCTCATCCTCAAGCGCAGCCCACCCGCCACCGCGCGAGCTTCCCGCGGCATAACTTCCGCCGGCCTCTCCGGCGGTCGGGAACAGGGTCGCGCGCCACATGCCCCGACTCTGGGTCGCCACCACCATTAGTGCAAACCGATTGCACTAATCAGCCGTCGCAGGACTACTCGGTTGTGTCTTCGAGGAGGTCCGGATGAGGCTGTGGTTTGCGGCGGAGGGTCCGGCTCACGACTGACCGCCGGTGATACGCGTCCAACTCGGTCACCAGGTCGTCTTCCATGTGGCGAATGAAATTCTCCTCGTACTCCTCCCACTCCTCGCCAGTTTTCAGCCCCCACGACACGAGCTCGGGTTCGAATCCCGCCCGACGGCAGCTGCTCAGCCGATAGAAGACCGTCCGCCGGCCGCAGTACTCCGCCGCCACCACACGATCAATCGTCCCGCCGGTTCGCTGCCAAACCGAACAGAAGGCGAGCACGCGGATCGCGGCGTACGAGTTGTGCATACGGTTCTCTCTGAGTCGCCAGTAGGCTCGCTCGTCGCTGAGCGGCTTGGTCGTTACCGGTGATCTCGGACGCCCAGGTCGACGCTTGGTCAGCTCCTCAGGGTGGAACCGCTCCTCGGCCATATCGTCCACTCTACCGCTGCCTCAGAGGCGTCGAACCGGCGGCCTCACGCCCTCGGACCCTCCTCCGAGTTTCGTTGCTTAATTCAAGTCAAGAAAGGGGTGAGCAACGCGCGTCGATCAGGTGCTCGGATTGGCCGCCGCCAACCGCCCAGCGACCGCGTGTCGCGCTCCACCTCGTCGCGGCCCTGCGAGCGACTGTCCGTGCCAGCCACCGACGGTGTCCTCGCGCTGCCCATATAGGCCGGGAGTCGCCAGCGCGCGATCGGTCTAAGACGATGAGCCTCCCGCGAGCGTCCACAGCGACTCGAGGCGTTGATACGCGCTTATCCACATGCTATCCCAGGCAGCGTTTGCCGGATGCAGTATCTCGTCACCCTGATGGCTGAGGATCGCCAGTGCGAACTGTCCGGGTGGTGCGCTCAATTCCGTGCCGGTGAGTACTCCCGCTGGCTTCCCGCACTGCTCAGCGGCATAGCCGGCGTCGACCTTCCATTGAGCCGCGATCCGCGCGTAGAAATAGGGATCGGAGCCCGGCCCAAGGCCCTCCGAGAAGGCGCGTGCATCTAGCTGCGAGTCCTCCGTGAGCATGTCCACCGCAAACGCACAGTCATAGATCGTCCAAAGCGCCGTGGATGGAGTCAATGTCGTTGCCACCGCTGCCGGTGGGAGGCTGGGCGGCGGTGGACCCGGCGACGGGAGCGTCGGCACTGTCGTGGATGGAGGCGCTGAGTTGGGCGGCGTTGTGGGCGGCGCATTCGGGGTGTTACCTGCCGAGACGCCACAAGCTGTCATTGCTACGGCCGCGATAGCGATCGCGGTGAGGCACTGGACTCTCATCTGAGGTCAGCATAGCGACGGTCATCGAAAGATTTCGGCCCCCCACGTTCGGCGCGTTCCGCCCCAGACGACTCGCCCCCAGCCGATAGCCGGGGTCCGCTCTGGTCCGATGGTGAGGCAATGCGGCACAATTCACCCGTCATGAAGGTCGGCCTTCTGGTCGGGGCAGCGTTGGTGACGGCAATCGCCCAAGCTAGCTGCGACCTCTCAGGCTCCGCACAAACACCAGCAACCCAGTCGGGCACACCGGCGCCTACTGAGTCATGCCTTCTGGCGCCAGCCGATGAAGCGAAGGATACCCGCATCCAAATCACCGGTCCTGATGCGCTCTCCGGATGTAGCGCCATCCTGACTGTCCTGGGAACCAGCAACTGGACGCTTGCACAGCGGCAGCCATCCGGGCCCCCAGCCTTCACTATCCCTCCAGCAGATACCAGCACCATCTGCCGCGGTGTCGTTGGCTCCTCCGCGTACGAGGTCCTGGATCATAGCGTTCTCAATGGGACGGGCCAGTCCACGTGTACCGCCCTCACGGCGTCCGCATTCCCACCAACTTCGTAGGGTTGCTCCGGGGACGCCCAGCTGCGGGAGTCGGCTGCCTAACTCCTTGGCGACCGAAGGCGAGAAGCGACCCGGACGCCTGAGGAGGCCGGGATCTGATCCTCGGTGCGCAGGACTCGCGTGCCCAGGATGCTCATCGTCCCACGGACCCTAGCGGACCGACGCTGCTTGAGACCGTTGCGTCCACCATTCCGCGACCTCGGCCGGAATGGACCGCGCCTGGACCTCAAGAGGATGTATTAGCGACGGACGAGGTTGGCCATCCAGGTGCGTCGTGCGAACAGTCGGGCGCAGCAGCGAGCAGAAGGCGCGGGCAGCTTCAAGTTTTTTGTCCCTGGCGGGCCGGTCATCAAGAGATTGTGGTTGCCGCTCCGGTGACCGTCGGGGCTAGATCCGTGAAGTCCACGATCGTGAAGCCCGGGAGGCCGAGGTTCTCTATAGGGCCGTCATCCGACGGGGCGACCGGGTTCGTCGCGGAGTCCCCAGAATCGGCATATGCTGACGCCTGGCGTCACTCATGGAGGGCGAGCTTCTGAAATCGCTGCATCGCCTCTGGCCTCACGGATGGTGGCCCGATCAGCGCACGCTCGGGTTGCTGATCTTCGGATTCTTTGGGGTGTCGGCAGCCTCGGCACTCGTCTATGCCGGGTCTGAGATCTCCCAACTCCTTAATCTCCAAACTCCGAACGAAGTCTCGTACGTCGCCACCTGGGCGCGCGTCACGAGTGGCGCGACGCTGGTGGGCGGTGTCGCTGAACTCGTTGCCGCGCTAGGAGGCCTCGCGCTCATGGCGAATCTCCCTCGGGCGCGGGTCGTCACGGCGTCCGGTGTCGGCGTCGCGTCCGCGATGGTGCTCCTCACACTCTTCGTCGCGCCGTTCGGATTCTTCGATCCTCTCTCCCTAGGCGACGTGATTCTGGACATCGCGATCGTCGTTCTCGTCATGCGCTGGCAGCCGCGACGGGCGGGCACACGATCCATGTCGTCGGGAAACTCGGCCGTGGACGGCGGGTCGGAGGCAGCTCACCAAAGCGGTTAGGGAGGTTTGACGGTGTTGAACGCTGGCAGGCCGGGATTCAGGGTCGTCGCAAGGCGCGAGCGCTAGGAGTCCCTCGCCCAACCGAAGCAGATCCCACTCGGCGGGCTCCGGAGGGGATGTACTAACGAAGCACGAGGTTCTCCGTGTCGGTGTCGTCGTCGTCGACTCGTATCGATCGGCGATGACATGACCTCGCCGCACCTGCCCTGAGACGGATTCAGGCCCGATTGCGTCCCTGGTGCTCGAAGCGCGTGTGGTGCTCAGCCAAGAGGTCGGCGCCGTAGTCACCGCCGTTCGGCGTGCGAATGATGGTGTGGATGTGATGCCGCGACGGCTCGGGATTGTCGAGCGCCACACCAGGAAGGTGCTCGAACTCGATGAGCACAACGGGGCTGTGCAGCCGGTAGTAGAAGGGGTCAGTTGGGCCGGTGCCACTCATCCAGGCGAACCATGTCTCGTCGAGATGCTGAGCAACTTCGGCCATCTTCACCGTTGCGTAGCCTTCCTCCGTCCACCCGACATAAGCGTCGATCGCGCTCACGAGTCTGGCCCGCTGGGCATGCGAGAAGCCGTCGGCCCGGATACCGCAGTATGGAATCACGGCGTTGTCGCGGAATGCGCCGGTCTGCGTCAGGTTGTCGACTGGATGCCGCAAGTGGGCTGGAACGGCATCCGGCATTATCGAGGCGTACTGGATCGCAATCCGTTGCTGATCCGCATCGAGCGAGCGGACCAGATCGAGGCCGGCACGCTCCTCGACCTCGAGCACTCGAATTCCTGCGAAACGACCTGTTCGACCTTCGCACGGCTCGGAGCCCATGAAGTTCGGGGTCATCGCCAGTTCGTCGCCGACGACAGCGCAATTGATCGCCAGATGGTGCCCGTCGAATTGGAATCCCCACGGCGCGTCCGCAGAGGGCACACCGAAGAAGGACACGAAATATGGCCATTCGCCGTAGTCATCGAATCGGCCGGTCAACTCAGCGAGCAGGTCGTTGAGACGCATGATGTCGCGAGCCTGCGCGTAGCCACGAGTCGACAGCGTGACGCGGAGCAAGTCGAGGAATGCGTTCCGTTGAACGGTCGACAGTTCCTCGAGCATGACCCCGTGTCGATACACATTGATGTGTGGGTTGAACCATGTCCGCCATTCGTCAGACGCAAACGGAAAGCTCGAGCGCGAGCGCGTCGGTGCATCCAGCAAATCCAGAAATCCCGCGGCAGCCTCCCGAATTGCTTCGGTCGGCATTACTGTTCGAACTCGGTCGCGAGCGGCGACAACTCCATCCGTCGTGACACCGCGGAATGGTTCAGCAAGCAACGCGTCGTTCTCCGCGAGAAACACCCCGAAGAACTGCGCTACTTCCGGAATCTCTCGAACCGGCGAACGCGCCGAGATCGACATGCCCTCGCGGATCCCGAACTCGGTCCACTCGCTCATCAGGTCTCTCCCGTTTCGCTCCAACGCGTGCCGATCGAGACCGAACGACTTGGTCGCGAAGAGCGAGAGGCGAATGTTAGGCGCCCACGAGGGCGCCGGGAAGGCCTGATCCAGGCGGTGGACGTTCTAAGAAGGTGGAGCCGATTCGGGCTCGGTTGCATCGGACGTGGACCCGCGCTCCCGATGCGGTCCGTCGCGAGTCGCGCACGCCCGCAGTCAGCTGGCCAGCGACGCCGACCTCGCCCCGAGGTGAGCGTGCGCGAACGAGCAGGATGCCGAGCTCCTCGAGGAGACACCCGAATTGAAGCCCCAACCCGCCGAGGTGTCGGCAAACCGCAACACCACGGTGCTATTCGGAGGCTCACCATCGGCGGCGTCAGAGGGGTTGTATTAAGGATGGACGAGGTTGGCCACCCACTTGCGCCTACCAACAGTCGGGCAGTAACGAGCAGAAGGCGCGGGCCAGCATCATCTTGCTGCTCCCCGGCGGGCCAGGAATCGCGGATTCGCATTGATCGGACGAACGCGCCACCAGATCGAGCACCGAAGCTGGGCAGCGTGCGAGATCGGCGGGGTGGCTCTGGGGGCGCGCCCTGGCTTAGGCGTGGGGGAAGGTGTCGGTGTTAGGCGTTGGGCACGTCGCACGTGAGTATGGTGAACGAGCCATTGATTATCTCGTTCACGTTATCAACGAACTGGTAAGTGAAGACCCCGGGCTCTAGCGGTCCATACGTGCCGCCTGGAGGGGTGCTTCCGTTGGTGTACAGCACTTCGCCGTATCCGTTGTTATCGGGAGGGAAGATCGTAAAGCTATCTGCGCTATCCGCTCCACTCCACGAGATTGAGCCGCCGAACTGCGTCGTGCCGGGATACTCAGCGCACGCAGTCACAACGACTACGGGCGGCGTTTCGCAACTACGTTCAGGCGAATCGTAGTTTGGTACGCACGGCGACGCGCTCGGGCTGGGCGACGCGCTCGCGTTAGGCGACGGGCTATCCGAAGGTGAGGGCGTTGGGATCGGTGTGGCGGTCGGCGTTGGCGCGGGCGTTGCGATGGGTGTCGACGCTACTGTCGGAGCGGCTGCTAGGGAGAGCGTTGGTCGCGCAGTAGGCGGCGTAACCGCGGTCGATCCACAAGCTGCGAGGCCAACGGCGGCGATCGCAGAGCTGAAAATGGTTGTGAGTTTCATGGCTGTCTTGACCCATTCAACGCGAACGCGTCATCCATTGTTACGGACTACCTGTTTCACGCGCCTGGGCAGAAGCCCTAACCCCGGGCAGATCGTCGGGCTTCCACTCACAGCCGCGTCACTGCGGAGAAAGAAGCTAAGAGCGTCGCGTACTCCCGCATGGCGTCAGCGACCCTTTGTGGGGGGTACGGTAAGGCCTTAGCCCACTGCCGCGGGTCTGGTTATCGGCATAACGGGGGCGAGGGGCAGGGGGTAGCTCGGGTGCTCGTGATCGCTAACCGGCGTCGACGTGGATCGTCATCAACTGCGTCGCGCGCAGCCACATCACCGCGTTCTGAGCGGCGAACGTCACCGCGAGTGCGAGGAGCAGTTCCCCGATGACGAGGCCCTGCGCGTAGTTCGCCGCGTGACTGGCGGCGGCGAAGGGGACGCGGATGGCAATCAGAACCCCCACGCGATCAGGGTGAGCACGGTGCCCTTTGTCATCACAACCCCCGTATCGCCCGCGGATGGCAATCAGAACCCCCACGCGATCAGGGTGAGCACGGTGCCCTTTGTCATCACAACCCCCGTATCGCTCCACACCCGGAACGTCGTGCCCCGCCAGATCCCGGCGAGGCGCCCATGCGCCTGGGCACCTCGAATTCGTTGCCGCGCAGATGAATCGAAGGCCACGCAAGACTCTCGGGTGGGCGACGCCGAGTCACGTCCTGGCTGAGATACTCCGTGCACCATCACCGT
>Ga0182024_10010523_pt1 | contig 18834 bp, 8 predicted proteins | sample P32metaG_FD_120480 | JGI IMG/M metagenome (GOLD analysis project Ga0182024, IMG submission 120480) | Permafrost microbial communities from Stordalen Mire, Sweden - P3-2 metaG (Illumina Assembly) | ecosystem: Environmental > Terrestrial > Soil > Wetlands > Permafrost | place: Sweden: Stordalen... | reverse complement strand
CTGCGGGAAGGTCACTACATACAGCTCCTTCAGGTACTGAAGGAATTCGTAGTGGTAGTAGCCCGCGATGGTTTGCATGACCATGCCGATGAGCATCGCGAACGCGAGAAGGATGAGTTCGACAACGACGATCGCCGTGAGCCGCGAGAACCAATCGGTCGACTCGCGCATAGGCAGAGCGTCGTGAATGCCGTCGAAATGGTTGTCGCGCTCGCGCCAGAGCAATTCAGCGGCATAGAGGCCCGCAACAATGAATAGGAAAAGAAGTGCGCTCCCTTCGACGGCCTGGACCATGAGGTAGGTGACCGGCCAGACGTTCTGTTCGGCGATACGGCCCGCGAAGTATCCGTTGTTGATCCCGAAGGCGACGATGAGGGCGACGAGAGCCCAGAACGGGATGTCGCGAAAAATGCTTCGCATCCGGAGGCGGGAAAGTGAGAGGTATTGAGCGAACGTAGTGGAGGCCGTAAAGGACTGATGGGCAGGGGGAAGTTGACCCGGTACGAGGGACCGTACCGGCTGTGTCTCCGTGAGATCCTGTTCCTTGGCTTTGGCGGCTCGGCGGCCCTGGGAGCGAGCCGTGAGAGCTTCCACAGACATGGGAAAGAGCGCCCAGACCGAAATCAGCGCTACGGCGCCAACGCCAAGCCAGAGTAGACGGTTATAGAGGAACACTCCATTGAGAAGAGCGGGGGACCACGAGACGAATAGAGTGTTTTTTTCGATCACGGTCCAATAGCGGGTGACATTGTTGAACAGGATGATGCCGATGGGATCGAAGATGCTGGACCAGAAACGTTCCAGAGAGCGAGTGGCAACGAAGACGGTCAAGCCAATGACGTAGATCATGAACAGGGCGACGCCCTGCAGATAGACGATGAAGATTTTGCGAGTGAGGGCGGAAACCGCGAAGAAGAGGGAACCAATGAAGAAGATTTGAACGACGAGAATGGAGAGAAAAGGGTGAAGATAGGCCCAGAGATGATTTGGGCCGATGCGAGTATGGTCCGCCCAAGGGGCGAATGTGCCGAGGAACGTGCCGAGCATCATTCCGGAGAAGGCGAAGACAGTGGTGACGAACGAACCGGCCCAGCGTCCGCCAAGGTAAGCGAACTTTGAGATCGGCTGAGTAAACAGGATCTGGTAAGTATCGCGCTGGAAGTCGCGGAGAATTGAGGTACCGAAAATGGCGGCAATGACGATGATGCCGAACAGCGCGGCGCCGAAGTCGTTGAAAGCGTTGGCATACGCGGAATTGAGGAGGACCTTGCCGTTGCCGTTTCCGAGTGGGCCAAAACTTTCCGACGCAACGTTGAGGAATGAGAACGCGAGCCAGAGCAGGAAATACATGTACGTCGAGAGGCTCTTGAAGCGGAACCTCAGCTCGAATGTGAAGAACTCCCAAAAGAGTGCCATGTTGGATTCCTCCAGTTTCGAGAGTGTTAATTCACCAGCGGACGCTTGGTCTGCTGCGATAGGTTGAGGAAGTAAACATCTTCCAGGTCCGACTCGACAGGGATGAAGCCGTCCCCCGGAGAGCTATCCGAATGAACGCGAACCTCGTGCTTTCCGCCCACCAAGTGAGTGGAGATGACGTGCAGCGATGCTTCGATCGAGCGCACCTCCTCATCGGTCGCAACCACCTTCGACCAAATCTTGCCGTTCAGGGCTGCAATAGTCTCGCTGGGTGCGCCCTCAAGCAAGAGTTCACCGGAAGCGATGATCGCCATGCGAGGACAGAGCTGGCGAACGTCGTCCACGATGTGAGTCGAGAGGATGACGGTGCGGTCACTGCCCAGAGACGAGAGCAGGTTCAGGAAGCGATTGCGCTCCGCGGGATCCAGGCCAGCGGTGGGTTCGTCGACAATGATGAGTCGCGGATTGCCCAGCAAGGCTTGCGCAATGCCGAAACGCTGCTTCATACCGCCGGAATAAGTTGAGAGTGCTTTCTTGCGAGAGTCCCACAGGTTGGTCTGTTGCAGCAGCGCGTCCACGGTTTCTTTGCGCTCCGAAGAAGAAGTCATCCCCTTCATCACGGCCAGATGGTGGAGCATGTCCAGCGCGGATATTTTGGGATACACGCCGAACTCCTGCGGCAGGTAGCCGAGGATGCGGCGCACCTGGTCTTTTTGCCGCAGCACATCGATGCCGTCGAGGTTGATGGTGCCGGAGTCGGGATCTTGCAGCGTGGCAATCGTGCGCATCAGAGAACTCTTTCCGGCGCCGTTCGGTCCCACCAGGCCGAACATGCTGTTGCCAATGGAGAGTGAAAGGTTCTTGAGCGCCTTCACGCCGTTCGGATAAGTCTTGGAAAGACCATTGATCGTGAGTGCCACCGCTACCTCCGCATGCGAGAATCGGTCTGGGAACAGCACTGTCCGCTTCGTAAGCGAACATGGGGAGCTATTCTACTATCACCCGCGAGACCTGAAGACCTCTTCCATCACAGCGCAGCGTCGTTGCCACATTATCTTCTTGTGGTTTCGCGCCACTGACGAAACACCTCCTTATATATGTATTGTGCTGTCCGGTAGTGGACAATTGGTTCCGGCAGTGGACACCGGGCACCTCTCGATGGCGCGGCCGCAAGGGCCTATCTTGCTGTCCATCCATCACTTAGAGCGTTCTGAGGTGTGGAAGGCGAGTTGCCACCGACTAGCTCGATGGATATCGCTCGGCCAGAATTTAGGCGTCAGAAACTACGCCGCCAGATCGTGTTCGCGGCAATCGGCATCGTCGTCATCGCAGCGTTGACAGTTGGCGTTTCGCGGTTGAGACCGGCAGCACCCTCAGTCGAACGCGGAACGGTGTGGACTGACACGGTGAAACACGGGTCGATGCTGCGCCAGGTGAGAGGGCCGGGCTCGCTGGTCCCCAGCCAGGAAGCGGTTCGCCAGATTCCCGCTGAGACTGAGGCGACGGTGGTGCGCATTCGCATGCTGCCGGGCTCGCAGGTAAAAGCAGACGACATTCTTCTCGAGATGAGCAATCCGCAGGTGGAACAGGCGGCCGTAGACGCAGAGCTGCAACTGAAGGCGGCGGAAGCCGAGTACCAGAGCTTCAAGGTTAAACTCGACAGCGACCTGATGACTCAAAAGGCCGGCGCCGCAACCGTGACCGCAGACTACAGTCAGGCACAACGACAGGCGGATACAGACAAGGCTCTTTACGATCTTGGAGTCATTTCAGGGTTGGCCTACAAAGCCTCCAAGGGCAAAGCGGACGAACTCACGACCAGAAATGATTTGGAAGAGCAGCGGCTCGTGATCAACAAGAAAGCGATCGAAACTCAACTGGCCCAGGAACAGGCGAAGGTCGACCAGGCGAGCACTCTGGCTGGTCTCAAGAAAAAGCAACTGGAAGCCTTGAAAGTGCGTGCCGGCATTACCGGAGTGCTGGTAGATCTTCCGTTGCAGGTTGGGCAGCACGTCCAGCCGGGGGCCATGCTCGCTAAGGTGGTCGAGCCGAACCATCTGATGGCGACATTGAAGATCGCGGAAACCCAGGCCCGGGACGTGCGCGACGGCGAACCTGCGGCAGTCGACACGCATAACGGGATCATCAACGGAACCGTGATGCGAGTCGATCCTGCTGTACAAAACGGAACCGTGACCGTCGACGTCAAACTAACAGGCCAACTGCCCGAGGGGGCGCGCCCGGATTTGAGCGTGGATGGGACCATCGATCTGGAACGGCTGGACAACATTCTCTATGTGGGGCGTCCCGCGTTTGGGCAGGAAAACAGCACGATCAGTTTGTTCAAGCTGGATGCGGACGGTAAAGAGGCGACGCGTGTGCCGGTCAAGGTGGGGCGAGAATCCGTGAATTCGATTCAGGTTTTCGAAGGGCTTCACGAGGGCGACACCGTTATTCTTTCCGACATGTCACGTTGGGATAAGACGGATCGCATCCGTTTGGAGTAGGGACCGCAATTCAAGAAACGAAATCCAACATATCGAGGCAAGAACCCATGACTGAAGCAGGGCAGCCGTTGATCCAAATTCAGGATCTGACCAAAGTCTTCTACACCGACGAAATTGAAACCCACGCACTTTCAGGCGTGCACCTCTCGATTGCTAAGGGCGAGTATGTGGCCATGTCGGGACCTTCGGGTTGTGGCAAGTCGACGTTACTCTCCATTATCGGATTGCTCGATACGCCGACGCAGGGGCGTTACTCATTGAACGGCAAGACAGTAGAGAACCTCGATTTTGCCGAGCGTTCCCGCATCCGCAACCAGGAGATCGGGTTCATCTTTCAGAGTTTCAACCTGATTGGTGATCTCACGGTGTACGAGAACGTCGAACTGCCGCTCACGTACCGGCAGAGAATGCCTGCGGCCGACCGGAAGGCGCGGGTCATGGAGGCGTTGGAGCGCGTCGGAATGGCGCACCGTGTCCGGCACTATCCTTCGCAACTTTCCGGTGGTCAGCAGCAGCGCGTCGCCGTGGCGCGTGCGCTGGGAGGAAAGCCTTCCATCCTGCTGGCCGACGAGCCTACTGGAAATTTGGACTCGCGCAATGGCGAAGCGGTGATGGAGTTGTTGCAGAACTTGCACCGCGAGGGCGCGACGATCTGTATGGTGACGCACGATCCGCGGTTCGCCAAGCACGCGCAACGCGAAGTGCATTTGTTCGACGGCAAGGTTGTGGCGGAAGAAGAGCTGCAGAAGCTGATGGCTGACGCGCACGCGTGAACGGCCTGGGAGTAGCCTATGAACAGCCTGGTTCAGAATCTCCGTTATGCGCTGCGCCAGCTGCGCAAGAGCCCTGGGTTCACGACCGTCGCGGTGTTGACCCTTGCTCTCGGAATCGGCGCGAACACAGCCGTATTCAGCGTAATGAACTCGGTCTTATCTCGCATGCTTCCAGTGCGCGATCCGGGGCGTCTTTATTACTTGCAGATCGCCAGCGGGAATCAGCCGCCAGGCGCAAGTAATACAGGCAACAGTGATACGTCGTTCTCAGAGCCGGTGTTCGAGGCGCTTCGCCAACGCAATGACGTTTTGGATGACTTGATCGCGTTCGTTCCTCTCGGCATTGGCAAAGTTCCGGTTCGATACGGAGCCATGCCGGAAGAGGCCAGTGGCGATGAAGTCAGCGGAAACTTCTTTTCGGGCCTGAGCGCGGGAATTGCCCGTGGTCGCGGCTTTTCTCTGGCGGATGAGAAGGATCATTCACCAGTAGCCGTCATCAGTTATGACTATTGGACACGGCGTTTTTCACGGGACCCGGCGGTCCTCGGCGCGACGCTGTTCGTCAAGAATGTGCCTTTCACCGTTGTCGGCATTGCTGCGCGCGGTTTTCGCGGAGTCGAAGCGGCCAGTTCAACGGACTTTTGGATTCCTCTGCAAAGCCGGGCGGAACTGAACGCGTGGGGCACTCCTGCCAACGTCAACAGCCTCTATGGAACGCCGACATGGTGGTGCCTCCCGCTGATCGCCAGGCTCAAGCCGCATGTCTCACCGGGGCAGGCGGGAATAGCCCTGCAGTCTACCTTCGGGGAAGCAGCCAAGATTGGAGTCGGCACCATTGATCCGAAGCATTGGAAGCCGTCGCTGAACTTCGATCCAGCCAAGGGGATTCAAGGCTATAACCAGCAGTTCCGCGAGCCAGTGCGGATCTTGATGGGCCTGGTGCTTCTGGTGCTGCTGATTGCCTGTACCAACGTTGCTCTGCTGATCATGGCTCGCAATGAAGCACGGCGACGGGAGTTCAGCCTGCGAATGGCAATTGGAGCAGAAAGAGCGCACCTCTTTCGGCAACTGCTGACAGAGAGTTCGCTCCTGGTCATCGCCGGTGCGGGCCTCGGTTGGGCATTCGCCGTCTTCGCTACGCGCGCTTTGGCCGATTGGTCGGGAATCGAGACCGGCCTCGATCCTGACCGTAACGTGTTGTTCTTTACCCTTGCTATTTCGGTGATCAGCGCTTTGGCCTTCAGTGTCGCTCCGCTGTGGGTTGCATTGCGGATTCCGGTTTCGGGTGTGCTGCGGGCTACTGCAACCAATATCACTCAGGACCGGCGCCGTGCACTTGGCGGCAGGGTTCTGATGGCGTCGCAGGTGGCAATTTGTCTTTTGCTCCTGATCGCTGCCGGACTTCTCATTCGCACTCTTCGAAACTACGAGACTCAGGATCTCGGAATGCGCGCGGACGGGCTGCTGGTTTTTGGAATCACGCCGCAGCGCGCGCAGAGTGCCCAGGAGGCTCTGGCGTTCTATCGCACTCTGCTCGACCGCATTCACGCTTTACCAGGCGTGGAATCCGCGACGGTCATGGAAAATCGCCTCGGCTCCGGTTGGAGTAACAACAATGACGACCCCGTGGACGGAGTCAATCTCTTGGCGAAATTTGGCCCGCAGTCCATCGTGCGGAGCAACAACGTCGGTCCGGGTTACTTCCATGTGCTCGGAGTCCCAATTCTCGAAGGCCGGGACCTCGCCGACACCGACACTCCGACCTCTCTTCCGGTCGTAGTAGTGAATGAAACGTTTGTGAAGCGGTTTCTGCCGAATACGAACCCGCTGGGTCACAGGGTTCGCGATAACCGAACGATCGTGGGCGTCGTGAAGGACAGTCGATACACGCGCGTCGATGAGACGCCGATGCCGATGGCCTACTACGCAGCGTTCCAAGGTCTCAATGTCGGGGACACGTTGCATGTCGAGGTGAGGGTGAATGGCGAACCGATGAGCGTTCTACCTTCAATCCGGCAGTTGGTTCACGACATGGATCCCAATGTCCCCTTGGAGAAGCCAATAACACAGCGTGCGCAATTTGAGGAATCTTATGCGGGGCCGACTATGTTTGCGCGACTGGGCGGATTCTTCGGCGGGCTGGCTGCGCTGCTAGTTGCGACCGGGCTCTACGGCACGCTGTCGTATCGAACCAACCGGCGCACAGCCGAGATTGGAACACGCATGGCGCTCGTGAGCTCCACGGGGCCGGGTGCTCTGGATGATCATGCGGGAAAGTCTTCTGATCAGCTGCGCGGGGGCGGCGGCCGGGTTCGTCCTCGCGTTCTTCTGCGCCCGTCTCCTGAAGTCGATGCTTTACCAGTTGTCCCCGCTCGACGCCGTCAGCTTCGGGCTTGCGACATGTTGCGTTGTGAGCGTTGGGTGCGTTGCCGCATTTCTGCCTTCCTGGCGGGCAGCGAAAGTCGATCCGATGGTGGCCCTGAGGTACGAGTAGTGGGAGGCGAACGATGAACTGGTTGCTGCAAGACCTTCGCTATGCGGTGCGGCAGTTGCGCAAGAGCCCGGGGTTCACAGGCGTGGCCGTGCTGACCATCGCGCTGGGGATTGGCGTAAATGTTGCCACTTTCAGTTTCGTGGACGAACTGTGGTTGCATCCGATGCCGGTACGAGATGCGAACCGTCTAGTGCGCATCTTTACCAGCAATCCCAGCAGCCAGGGGGAAATCGAGCGCGGCTACAGTTCATACCCTGACTTTCTGGACCTGCGCGCCAATTCCAGGACACTTGCGGGAGTGGCGGCTCTCGATAATCGTGGGGCGCAGGTGGATGACGGCGTGCAGAATAGGTTGGTGTCAGCGGCCGTGGTCTCGGAGAATTTCTTTGAGGTGCTCGAAGCCTCGCCCGCCCTCGGGCGGACGTTCACCGAAAAGGAATTTCAGAATTCGCAAGTACCGTCGGTTGTGCTCAGTTACCCATTCTGGCGGCGACAGTTCAATGGCGATACAACACTTCCGGGACGAATGATCATCGTCGACAACCAGCCAGTGACCGTACTGGGTATTCTGCCGCGAGGGTTCCGAGGTTCAGAGGCGCTCGTGGTGCCTGATCTCTGGATTCCCATGCCAACATGGCAGCAACTCACGGGCGAGCACGAAAAGCAGACCATCCGGGGATCGCGCGAATACGAACTGTTCGGGCGATTGCGGGAGGGCGTCATTCTGCAACAAGCCAAAGCAGAATTGGGAACGGTTGCTGCCGCATTGGCCAGTTCTTATCCGGAGTCGGATGCTGGACGCAGAATGACCGTCGCTGCAGAAGATGAGACGCGAGGTGGAGTCGCGAACATCGGCTTGGCACTGCTGGGCATAGCGGTATTGGTGCTGTTGGTCGCGTGCGCCAACGTTGCCGGTCTCTTGATTGCGCGCGGGGAGTATCGGCGGAAGGAGATTGCAACGCGGTTAGCTTTGGGCGCTTCGCGAGGAAAGGTCGTACGCCAGTTACTCGCCGAGACCGCCTTGCTGGCAACAGCAGCCACGGTAACAGCATTGTTTTTCGGAAGAGTTGTGCTCAATGAACTCCCTACCTTGTTGCCGCAGACTAGCTTTCCCATCTTCGTAGACGCTCATCTGAACTCGCGTGCTCTGCTATTTGCTCTGGCGACGGCGACCGCCTCCTTGTTCCTTTTCGGGTTGGTTCCGGCACTACAGGCCACAAACGTCGGTCCGGCCACCATGCTCAAGCAATCCGGCGCAGTGATCGGAACCGGACGCCGGAGATTGAGAAGTGCTCTTATCGTCACGCAGGTTGCGTTGTCGCTGGTGATGGTCGTGTGCAGCGGTCTGCTGGCACGGTCGGTAATAAAGGCGCTGGCTCTCGATCCCGGCTTCAGCGCCCATCAGAACATGCTCATCATGGAGTTGGTGCCGGACTTCGGTACGAAGAGCGAAGAAGGCAGCAAGGCATTCGTGCGCGAGGCGCGCCGAAGGCTGCAGGCGCTACCCGGAGTGAGCGCAACTACTACCGCGATGCGGTTTCCCTTCGGGATGAGTGGCGGCGGTGCGACACGCAAAGTATTTCTTGGGAATCTGGCAAGCGCAGCCGCTGAAGGCGCCACTATCAATTTTGACCCTGTGGGGGAAGGGTACTTTTCAGTATTGGGTACCCGACTCGTGCGTGGCCGCGCCATCGAGCAGCACGACTTGGATGTGAATGCCCATGTCATGGTGGTAAATCAAGCCATGGCAAACCGTTTCTGGCCCAATGGGAACCCCGTGGGGCAACGACTTCGCTTGGGCCGGTCAGACGGAGATGAGTACGAAGTAGTCGGAGTCGCGGAAGATGGGAAATACAACGATGTGCGAGAAGACCGAATGCCCTACTTGTTTCTGCCCATGAAGAGCGACGAATACGGCGAACTGGTGATGGCAGTGAAAACTAGCGTCGATCCGGAGGCACTGGCCCCAGCGGTGCGAAGAGTACTGCGCGAACTCAACCGCGGAGTGCCCATTATTTCTCTCGTGACGTTGCGAGAGCACATGCGGGAGGCGCTCTACGAAGAGCGAGTCATGGCGGGACTAATTGGCGTGATGGCCGGATTGGGCCTTCTGCTGGCGGCGGTCGGGATCTATGGACTGATGGCCTTTCTGGTGGGGCGGCGCATCCCGGAGATCGGAGTCCGAATGGCGTTGGGAGCACAGCGCGGAGGAATTTTCCGGCTGGTGATCGGACAGGCTCTGCGGCTGACGGCAATCGGCACGGCAATTGGCATAGCGGGCGCCATTGCGGCGGCGCGAGCGGTGCGCAGCCTGTTGTTTGGAGTCTCGCCAGCCGACGTATTCACGATTGCGATTGCGGTTTCCGTGCTGGCGGTGGTCGCATTCACAGCAGCGGCGGTGCCTGCACTGGGTGCGGCGAAAGTCGATCCGATGGTGGCCCTGAGGTACGAGTAGTGGGAGGCGAACGATGAACGGGTTGCTGCAGGACCTTCGCTATGCGGTGCGGCAGTTGCGCAAGAGGCCGGCCTTTTTTTCGGTCGTCGTGTTGACGCTTGGGCTGGGCATTGGAGCCAACACTGCCATTTTCAGCATGGTGGATTGGCTGGTGTTGCGGTCTTTGCCGATCAAGGATCCGCAGCAGATACATTTCCTGGCATTTACCCGACCCGGCGCCAATTCCGAAATTCAATTCTCTTATCCCGAGTTTGCAGATATTCAAAAACAGACCACGGATGTGTTTTCGGGTATAACGCCATTCATTTTTGGCGGTCTGGCGGGCGAGCAGAATTCGCAGAGTGGCTTGACCGCAGACGGTACGACCAAGCCAGTTCAGACGGCCTACGTGGGCGCCGACTTCTTCTCTCTGCTGGGCATTGCGCCCGCCTCGGGCCGCTTCATTTTGAGCACCGAGGGGAAGGCCGCGGGCGCGGACCCGGTAGTCGTTCTGAGTTACAACTATTGGCAGACTCGCTTTGCCGGTGACCCCGCTATTGCCGGGAAAGCCGTTTCAATCAACGGTCACCCCGTCACCATCATTGGAGTCGCGCCGAAAGGTTTTCTTGGGCCGACTCCGCTTCTCAATATCCAGGCGTATCTTCCGCTGAGCATATTCCTGATTGAGAGAGGAGTTGCGGGCGACTTCCTGGCCAATCCCAGCACCCGCAGCATGCTCGCACTGGCGCGAGTAAAGCCCGGAGCGAATTCGAAACGAATCCAGTCCGAGCTCGCCGTCGTGGGCCAGCGCCTTCTAAAGCAATATCCCAGAGATCGCGGAATTGGCGAATTGCAGGCCAATCCCTTGCGCCCGCCAGGAATCATGAGCGGGTCGACGAATCCCTTCCCCAAGCTGGCAGCTCTGTTCCTGACTCTTGCTGGCTTGGTGCTGGCTTTGGCCTGTGTGAACGTTGCAAACCTCTTTCTGGTTCGAGCGGCAGCGCGACAGCGCGAGATGGCGGTACGCGCTGCGCTAGGCGCCGGGAGTGGCCGGTTAGTTCGCCAACTGTTCACAGAGAGTCTGGTTGTGGCGGCTCTCAGTTGCGGTTTGGGAGTAGTGCTGGGCTTGTCCGCAACGCGCCTGCTGGGCTCTGTGCCTCTGCAGAGTGAGTTGCCGATCGTGTTTGACTTCGAGTTCAACTGGCGGGCGTTCGCGTATGTCTTCGCAGTCGCGGCGGCGACCGCGGCGTTCGTTGTTGTTGTGCCTGCGGCCCGCATCCGGCATGGCAACTTGCGGGAAGTGTTGCACGAAGGCGGACGCACATCGACCGGTGGACGCCAGCGTTTGCGCGACATCCTGGTCGCCGTGCAGGTTGGCGGGTCGCTGACTTTGCTGATCGTTGCAGGATTGTTTGTCCGCAGTCTTCGCGGCGTCCAGACCAGCGATTTGGGGTTTGATCCCCAGCATGTCCTCAATTTGACGCTCGACCCAAACGAGATTGGCTATACGGAGCAACAGGGAAGAGCCTTCTATCGCGCGATGCTGGAGCGTGCGCGAGCTCTGCCGGGAGTACAGTCGGCCAGTCTTGCGTCGGTTGTTCCGCTCAGTGACTCCGTCCAGGGCAGCGACTTGATGATTCCTGGATACGCCACCTCTGCAAACCAGGAAGCACCGCACGCCGAAGATGATGCTGTGTCTTCGGATTACTTCAGGACCATGCGCATCGCGCTGAAACGCGGTCGTGATTTCACCGATGCGGACAACGAAAACGCGCCCCACGTTGCTGTGATCAACCAGGCGATGGCGGAACACTTTTGGCCGCGTCAAGATCCGCTGGGAAAGTCTTTCACGCTGACTTCTGGTCCAAAGCATCCCGCGACGATCGTTGGCGTCGTGCAAAACAGCCGGATGAACCAACTCTATGGGGAATTCGAACCGATCTTCTATCTGCCGGCGGCGCAGAGTTACGTGTCGACTGAGACGCTGCAGATACGCTCGGAACGAAGCGCGCAGGACATGGTCGCCGAAGTACGAACAATCGCACAGTCACTGGCGCCGGCGATCCCGGTCTATGGCGTGCGCACGATGACGGAAGCCCTTCACGGCGGCAATGGGTTGTTGTTCTTCGAAGTCGGAGCGAGCCTGGCCGCTGCGTTGGGATTGCTAGGGCTGATTCTCGCAGTGGTGGGCGTGTACGGAGTGATGTCGTACGCCGTCAGCCAGCGCACTCAAGAGATTGGCGTTCGCATGGCGCTGGGGGCTCAGCGTCGCGATATTCTGAGAATGATCGGACGCCAAGGAGCAGTGATTGTCGCATCGGGCCTAACCGTCGGTTTGCTTGCCGCGCTCGCCGCGGGGCGGCTGGTTAGCGATTTTCTCGTCGGCATTACGCCGAGTGACCCAATTACCTACGTGGGCGTTTCACTTTTGCTGGCCGCCATCGCATGTGTGGCTACCTATATTCCTACGCGTCGGGCGACCAAGATCGATCCGATGGTGGCGCTGAGATATGAGTAGGAGGTCATGATGAACCGGCTATTTCAGGATATCCGTTATGCCGTGCGTCAGCTTCGCAAGAGCCCCGGGTTCACGGCGGTTGCGGTCATCACGCTGGCTCTGGGGATTGGCGCGAACACCTCCATTTTCAGCGTGGTGAACGGAGTCCTGCTGCGGCCACTTGCGTTCAGGGATCCCGGGCGCCTCGTTCGCCTCTGGCATGTTCCGCCCCCGAAGAGCTTCCCCGGAATGACATTGTTCTCAGTGTCGGCGGCGAATTATAGAGACTGGGAAAACCAGAACCACGCATTCGACAGCATGGCGATCATGTCGTACCACGGCTTCACGATGACGGGTGGCGACAAGCCCGAACAGGTGGCCGCCTGTGCTGTGTCCGCGGGTTTCTTCTCGACCTTGGGTGTTCCTCCCATGTTGGGTCGAGTGTTATCTCCCGACGAGGATCAGGTAGGACACTCGCACGTGGTGGTTGTGAGTCACCGCATGTGGCAGGAGCATTTTGGATCGAACCCTGAGATCGTAGGCCACAACATCAATCTGGATGGCGAAGCCTACCTCGTGGCTGGGGTCATGCCGGCGAGCTTCCGGTTTCCTGATTTCGCGCAGATGTGGACGCCGATGGCGTGGACCGATAAAGAACGCGCGGTGCGCGGAGAGCATCACTACATGGTCATCGCGCGCCTCAAGCCCGGAGTTGAACTGCAGCAGGCGAAGGCTGAGATGAACACCATCTCAGACCGCTTGCAGCAGCTTTACCCAGATGACGACAAGGGATGGGGCGCTACCGTTCTGCCGTTGCATGACGATATGGTGAGTGACGTTCGCACTCCCCTGCTCGTGCTGCTCGGAGCGGTTGCCTTCGTGCTTCTGATTGCCTGTGTGAACGTGGCCAACCTGGCACTTGCAAAAACCTTCAGCCGCCAGAAGGAGATCGCGATTCGCACGGCGTTAGGAGCGAGTTGGCCGCGTGTTCTCCGCCAACTTCTCACGGAGACAGTGCTTCTCGCCGTCGCGGGCGGAGCCCTTGGCCTGTCCTGCGCTCATTTTGGAATCCGCCTGATCGTGGCTTTTCTGGGGGATAAATTGCCGGGGTTCACGGAGATCACGCTGGATTCGCAAGTCCTCGCTTTCACAGCCGTGATTTCCGTACTCAGCGGCGTTATTGCGGGAGTGCTGCCGGCGGTGCGTCTGGCGCGGGGTAACGTGAGTCAGGTGCTCAAACAGGGACTGGGTCGAACCGATGCGGACTCCGGCGGACATCGCACGCGCAGCGTTCTGGTTGTTTCCGAGGTCGCGCTCTCACTCATCTTGTTAGTCGGCGCGGGTCTGATGATCCGCAGCTTTCAGAAACTCCAAAGCGTGAATCCGGGTTTTGATGCACGCAATGTTCTGACGATGAACGCAATGGTGTCCCGGGCAAAATTCTCTTCTCCGCTGCAGCAGATTAATTTTTTCGAGCGAGCGCTGCAGCGGATACGAATCCTGCCCGGAGTTGAATCTGCGGGCGTGATTGATGACATTCCCTTGGACAACGAAGGTTCCCATCAACCGATCGCGATCGAAGGCCGTCCGGTGGTGCGGATGTCCGAACAGCCGGAGGTCGACGTGCGCCTCATCAGTCCGGGTTACATGAGCGCGCTGCATGTCCCGATTCTGCGAGGACGGGATATTAGCGATGCGGACATTGCGGGCAGGCCGGACGTCGTCCTGATCAGCGAGTCCATGGCTCGGCAGTTCTGGCCGGGTGAAGACCCTTTAGGCAAGCACCTTACGCTGACGTTCTATCCAGATGCGGTTCGCGAAGTGGTGGGAGTTGTGGGCGACGTAAAACTCGATAGCCTGGATCAAACCCGCCCGAACGCGGCTCTCTATTTTCCTCTGGATCAGATTTCCGCTTCATCGAACGGCGGATGGACTTCGTTTCCGATGACGCTGGTCGTACGGTCCACCTCAGCTTCTGCAGGGATAGTTCCTGCCGTCACGAACGCCGTGCACGATGTCGATCCGAATATGCCATTGCATGACATTTTCACGATGGACGATCTGGTCGCGAACTCCGTCTCCCAGCAACGGTTCAACATGCTTCTGCTCGGTGCATTCGCCGGGCTCGCCCTGTTGCTGGCGGCCGTGGGAATCTACAGCGTGCTGTCGTACAGCGTGAAGCGGAGTGTGCGGGAAATCGGAATCCGCCTGTCTCTGGGGGCCCGCCTCGGCCACGAACTGCGGAGAGTCGTCTTCGAGGGCATGAGGCCGACTTTACTGGGACTCGCCATCGGTGCGGCCGGCGCGCTGTTGCTGGGCCGTGTTTTGTCGAGCCTCGTCTTTGAGGTTAAGCCGACTGATCCCATAACGTTTGTTGCGGTGACCGCGCTGCTGGCGGTGATCGCTTTGCTGGCCAGCCTGATTCCGGCTTACCGCGCAACCCGGGTCGATCCCATGGTGGCGTTGCGGTACGAGTGAGGAGATCCGATGGAGAGTCTGATGCAGGACGTTCGATACGGCTGGCGAATGCTGGTGAAGAACCCCGGGTTCAGTGCCATCGCCGTCCTGACCTTGGCCATCGGGATCGGGGCGAGTACGGCAATCTTCAGTGTGGTTGACGCCGTCCTGCTGCAACCTCTGCCGTATCAGCAGGCCGAACAGTTGGTGCTCGTCACCGAAAGTGTGCCGGGAATGTCAGCCGATGAATTTGGAGTGGCCGCCGGGGAATATCAGGATTATCGCGACCGCAATCATTCTTTCTCGCAGATCGCAGCGTATGAGAGCGCAGGCTTCAATCTCACGGGCAAAGGTCGTCCGTTGAGGATCAATGCGGCGGCCGTCTCGGCGTCGGTGTTTCCACTGCTCGGAGTTTCGCCAGAGTTGGGGCGCGATTTCACCGCGGATGAAGACCGCTACGGGGCGGGAAATGTAGTCGTACTTTCTCACGCCCTTTGGCAGCACGAGTACGGCGGAGATCCAAACATTCTGGGCGAGAGCGTGAAACTCGACGAGCATCCTTACACTGTGATCGGAGTGATGCCACCCTCCTTCCGTTTTCCATTTGATGGTGCGCCGCTTTCGGAGACGGCTGATTTGTGGGTGCCGATTGCGTTTGCTCCGGACCGGCTCAGCCCCGAAAATCGACTGCGAGAATTCGGCGTGGGCATGGTCGGGCGGCTCAAGCCGGGGATTACGCGAGAGCAGGCGCAGGCTGACGTGGAGAGCATCGCTGCTGCCTTCATGAAGCAATACGGATATCCGGGTACGCTCCGAGTCGCGCCCAAAGCCTATGCTTTCGCGGCGCACGCTGTGCAGAAGGCCCGGCCGCTGGTGATGTTGCTGGTGTTGGCAGTGGGTTGCGTGCTGCTGATTGCTTGCGCCAACGTGGCCAACCTGCTCCTCGCTCGCAGCAACCAGCGGAGCCACGAGATGGCGATTCGCGGCGCGGTCGGGGCGGGTCGTGCTCGCATCGCGCGGCAGTGCCTGGTAGAGAGCGCAGTGCTTTCGCTGTTTGGCGCCGGCGCTGGGATCCTCGTGGCGGAGGCGGCGGTGGCGGGGCTCCGGCGATTCGGTCCCAACGACGTGCCGCGCCTGCATGATGTGGCGTTGCATCCGACGGTTCTTTTATTCGCGGTGGCGCTTTCGCTGGTGACGGCATTTCTGTTTGGCCTGATCCCGGCATGGCGGATGGCGCACGTTTTGCCGCAGGAGTCCCTGAAAGAATCGACGCGACCCGGACCAGCGCGGGGCACACAGCGATTGCAGAATTCTGTAGCGACGATGGAGATTGCCGCGGCCTTGGTGCTGCTCATCGTTGGTGGCTTGCTGCTGCGAAGCTTCGTGCGATTGCTGGACTCGCCATTCGGCTTTGATCCTCATGACAAGTTCGTGGTCAGAACTCTGTTCGACCGCAGCCGCTATCCAGACCCGTCGAAACGTCAGGCCGTCCAAAAGGAACTCTTGCATCGTCTTTCTTATTTGCCGGGGGTCAGCGCGGTGGCAGCTGCCAGCCATCTGCCGTTGAGCGACGATCGGCAGATTGGATTTCACCTGGAACACGCTCCCTCCGACGACTCTCACTTCGCAGAAAATTCGCTGGTCAGTCCTGGATATTTCCACGCGATGGGAATTCCATTGCTCCAAGGAAGAGATTTCACGGAGGACGACCGTCCAGACACGCCGAATGTGGCCATTATCAGCGAGACCCTGGTGAAACAATATTTGCCCGGGCAGAATCCGATTGGCCAGCGCTTTCAGTGGGGCGACCGTGCGATGTTCACCATTGTCGGGGTGGCGGGAGATGTGCACATTTCTGCGCTCGATGCCGACCCACCGCCGATGATCTACAACTCCATGTTTCAGGTAGAGAGCGGTGCCAGCGGACGCACGGCTTTTGTGTTGCGCGACAACGGGATCGAGCAGGGCTTGTTTCAGGAGGTGCAGCGGCAAGTCTGGTCTGTCGACAGGGACCTGCCCATCTACAACACCACGACTTTGACGAGCCTGGTCGCGGAGTCTCTGGCGCAGCGCCGTTTTACCGTGCTGTTGCTGGGCACCTTTGCTGTGATTGCACTCGTGCTGGCGGCGATCGGGCTGTTTGGAGTCATCTCTTGTCTGGTCGCTGAACGCACGCGGGAGTTCGGAGTACGCCTGGCTCTAGGAGCGGAGCGAAGCAGTATCTACTGGCAGGTGCTGAGACGCGCGGCACTGGTTGGGCTGGCCGGTTGCGGGCTGGGTCTGGCGCTGTCTTCGCTGGCCACCCAGTTGCTGCAGGCGAGCCTTTATCATGTCAGCCGCTTCGATCTTCCTACAGCGGTGATGATGCAGGCGCTGCTGCTGGGGGTTGCGTTGTTTGCGGCATATTGGCCCGCCCGACGAGCGGCGCGTGTCGATCCCATGGTGGCGCTGCGCTACGAATAGCAAGGAGACGAATGATGACTGGGCTTCTACAAGACCTTCGCTACGCTCTGCGCCAGTTGCGCAAGAGTCCTGGCTTTGCCATGGTTGCCGTGATTACGTTGGCGCTTGGAATCGGAGCGAACACCGCTGTCTTCAGCGTTGTCGACGCTGTGATGCTACGCCCACTGCCTTACGCCCAGCCAGAGCGTCTTATTGAGGCGCAATCGGTAAACACGCACAATCCGCAGCCCGGCGCAATCTGCTATCCGGATTTCTTCGATTGGCGCTCACAGAATCGGACTCTTGAACATCTGGTTTCGTATCACGACAGCTTGTTCACCCTGACCGGTCTGGAACGGCCTGTCCAGGTGGATGTCGAGGTCGTCTCCTGGGATCTGCTGCCCGCACTTGGAGCGCGTCCGGGGCTAGGACGTGGTTTCGCCCAAGATGAGGAGAAGGCAGGCACCCGCGTGGTATTGATCAGCCACGCGCTGTGGTCTTCGCAGTTCGGAGCAGATCCGGCCATCATCGGCCGTGGCGTTCGCTTGAGCGGAGACCTCTACACGGTGATCGGTGTTATGCCGCCGTCCTTCCGCTTCCCGGTGAATAAAGCCAGGACTAGTGTCTGGACCACGCTCGCGGTGGACGATGACCCCTCTGATCCCAAGCCGAACACCAGTAACCGCGGTTCTCACTTTCTGAGCGCTTTTGGCCGACTGAAGCCGGGCGTTACCGTCAGCCAGGCGGATCAGGAACTGCGGACGATTGCGGCGAGCCTGGCGAAACAGTATCCAGACACCAACACACGCCATAATTCGGCACGCGTACAAACTGAAGTCGCGGCGTTGATCGGTGACACGCGGACTGCGCTTCTGGTTGTATTGGGGGCCGTCGCTTTAGTGCTGCTGATCGCGTGTGGCAACATCGCCAACCTGCTGCTGGCGCGCATGCGCGAACGCCAGCGTGAGATCGCGCTGCGGTCTGCTCTTGGTGCGGGCCGGAACCGGATTGTCCGCCAACTGCTGGCGGAAAGCCTGGTTCTGAGTGCCATCGGTGGGCTCGCTGGCTGTGGACTGGCCTTGGTTTGCACTCCGATCATCCTCTCGCTGATTGGAGACAGCGTGCCGCGTGCGGCGGATGCGGGTGTCGATCCGCGCGTGCTTTCCTTCGCCGTGTTCGTATCCTTCGCCGCCGGATTGATCTTCGGGATTATCCCCGCCATCGCCGCTTCAAGGACTAACCTCATCTCTACTTTGAAAGAGGGTGGAAGAGCCGAAATCATTGGCCGGGATTGGGTGCGCGCATCGTTGATTGTCGGCCAGGTGGCTTTGGGCCTTGTGCTCACCGCCGGGGCCGGCTTGCTCATTACTAGTTTTCAGCATCTGGTCCATGCCAACGAAGGATTCAATCCGGACCATCTCACGACGCTTTTCTTTGAAACGCCGGACGCGCGCTATAAGGATACCCGCGGGCAGTTCTATCGCGATTATTTCGATAAACTCCGCGCTCTGCCTGGAGTACAGGCGGCCGGAGGCGTCATGATTCTGCCCATGACGAACGACGGAGCCGTCATCACATTCGAAGATCCGGAGCACCCCACGCCTGAAGGACAGCGTCCTAGCGCGGACCTCAGTCCAATCTCGCCCGGGTATTTCCGAACAATGCAGATTCCGGTGCTGCAGGGGCGCGACTTTTCCGAGCGGGATGACCCGAAGTCCCTGCAAGTGATGATTGTGAATCAGGCATTCGCGCAAAAATTCTTTCCCGGTGAGGATGTGTTGGGCAAGAAGCTCAAACCAGGCGCCGGCAGCGGG
>Ga0182024_10010522_pt1 | contig 18835 bp, 12 predicted proteins | sample P32metaG_FD_120480 | JGI IMG/M metagenome (GOLD analysis project Ga0182024, IMG submission 120480) | Permafrost microbial communities from Stordalen Mire, Sweden - P3-2 metaG (Illumina Assembly) | ecosystem: Environmental > Terrestrial > Soil > Wetlands > Permafrost | place: Sweden: Stordalen... | reverse complement strand
GCCGTGCTGGCGGCGGCGATGATCCGCGCGCCCAGCCCCTTGCCGATCTCGACGGCGGTCAGGCCGACACCGCCGGCCGCGCCCAGCACGAGCATGGTCTCGCTGGCCTCCAATCGCCCTTGCCAGCGGATCGCGACATGGCTCGAGATATAGGCGACCGGGAATGCGCCGGCTTCGATCCAGCCCATGCCGTCGGGGATGCGAAAACTTTCCGCCGCCGGCGCGACCGCGAATTCGGCGAGCCCGCCATGGGCGAGGATCGCCATGACCCGGTCGCCGGCCTTGAAGTCGTTTACATCCCGGCCGCACGCCGTCACCACGCCCGCGGTTTCCAGACCCGGGCTGAACGGCAGCTCTGGTTTCGTCTGATAGCGGCCCGCCACCATGATCGCGTCGGCATAATTGACCGCGGTCGTCTTGACCCGGATCAGCACCTCGTCGGCGGCTGGCTCGGGAACGGGCATCTCGCCGACGGTGAGATCATCGACGCCGCCCCATTGGCGGCAAATCAGCGCCCGCATTTTCAGGCAGCCTTGGCCAGGCCAAGGCTCTGTTCGACGATCGTGATCCCCATGGCGCAATCCTCCCGGCAGGCGCGCCCATCGTAGCCGAAGCGGTGCGCGCGCGGCTATGAGGCTGGATCAAGCCAGTTCTTCGGTCGGCGCCAGCGCGATCGCGGCCTGTCCCGGAAGACGCCAAACCCCCTCCGGAGCCGGACCGGAAACACCCGCGCCGCCATAGGCCGGGTCCTCGCTCGACCAGACGGCACGCCATGAGCGACCCTCGATCGGCGCCAACAGCGGCTCGGCCACGGTCTCGAGCGTCTGGTCGCCCCCGAGATTGACGATGAGTAGCCGGTCGCGGCCGTTCTCGGCGAAATAGCGCAGCGCCCAGGCTGTCTCGCCGAGAGGGGCCGCATCGACGCGGCGTGGCCCGTCGCCCAGCACGTCCCGCCGCAACGCCAGAAGATCGCGGTGCAGGGCCACCGCCTCGCGGTTCTGTTCGCGCTCGCTTTGATCGAGCACGCAATTTCGGAATGTCCGCGGATCGCCGGGATCCGTGAGGCGAGACTGCATCTCCGCCCCCGCCAGGCTGGGGAACTGGGCGAGGAACTCGCCGCGCCCTTTGTGCACCAGCCTGCCCAATTCCCCAGGGTGGTCAGCGAAAAACAGGAAGGGGCTCGACGCCGCGAACTCTTGCCCCTGAAACAATAGCGGGATGCCCGGCGACAGCAGCAAGTAGGCGGTCATCGCCCGCCAGGCTCCCGGGCTCGCCAGCTGATGCCCGCGCAGCCCGGCGCCCGAATTGGCGACCTGATCGTGGTTTTGCAGATAGATGACGAAGCGCGAGGGAGCCAGGTCGAAAGCCGGCGTGCCGCGCGGCTGGTTTTGCCAGGCCGAGCGTTGCCCCTGGAACAGAAAGCCATGTTTGGCGGTTGCGGCCAGCTCGCTGGAGCGGCCCGTGAAGTCGCTATAATAGGCTTCATTCTTCCCGGTCAGCGCGACCAGAGCGGCGTGGTGGAAATCGTCGTTCCAGAGCGCGTCGAGGCCATAACCGCCGGCTTCCATGTTCCGTACCAGGCGAGCGGTCTGCGCCTCGTTCTCGCTGCAGACGAATGTCGTGCGCCCGCCACTGGCGGCTTCCCGCACCGCGCGGCCGATCGCGGTCAGGATGTGATCGGGTGAGGCGTCGAAAATCTGCTGCGTCGCGTCGAGCCGCAAGCCGTCGAAATGATATTCGTCGATCCAATAGCCGGCATTGGCGAGGAAGAACTCGCGCACCGGGCCGGCGTCGGACCCGTCGAAATTGATCGCCTTGCCCCATTCGTTGGGATAGCGGTCGGTGAAATACCCCGGCGCGAACGTCGTCAGGTAATTCCCGTCTGGGCCGAAATGGTTGTAGACGACGTCGAGGATCACCGCGATGCCGAGCGCGTGCGCAAGGTCGACAAAGCGGCGCAGATCGTCGGGCCGGCCGTAAAGCCGGGTCGGCGCGAACAGATCGACCCCATCATAGCCCCAACCGAAGCGTCCGGGGAAATCCGCCACCGGCATCATCTCGATGCAGGTGACGCCGAGCTCCGCGAGGGCCGGCAGATGTCGCATCGCGGCGTCCCAGGTGCCTTCCCGGGTGAACGTGCCGACATGCAGCTCGTAGATGACCAGCCGTTCCTGCGCGACCCCTTGCCAGTCGCGATCGCTCCACGCGAAGCCGGCCGGGTCGACAACTTCCGAGCTGCCATGCGGCCCGTCGGGCTGGAACCGCGATGCCGGATCCGGCATCGCGGGATCGTTCCCATCGAGCCGGAAGCGATAGCGCACGCCGGCGCCCGCATTCTCGACGACGCCTGAAAAATACCCATCGGGCTCGGGCGAGAGCGGGTGCGGCGTCTGGCCTTCGAGCTCGATCGCGACCTGATGCGCGGCGGGGGCCCAGACCCGAAAATGCACGCCTCCCTGCGGTCGGAGCTCGGCTCCGACCGGCAAGCGGCGCGAAACGTCGAGTCGACGGTGAGGGAGGTCAATGTCCATGGCTTCCGCAAACACCCTCTCGCGAGCCTACGATCCATAGGCGTTTTGACGCTGCGTGGGGACAACCTCGCCGCGGCGTCGTTTTTGCGGATGTCGCACTATGTTGGACCGTGAAATGGCCGAGATCATCCGCCTTGCCGCCGAGCAGCTGACGAACCGGCCCGTCCCCGACGAATGGCTGGTGACGAACGGGCTCGGCGGCTATGCCTCGGCGACGGTCAGAGGAGAAATCTCCCGGCGCTATCATGGATACCTGATCGCCGCGCTGCCGGCGCCGCTCGGCCGGATCGTCATGCTAAGCGATCTGACGACCGAGATCGAAGGCAGCGACGGTGCGCTGGCCCATCCCGAGAATTTGCGCGAATTCGCGCTGACCGATGGCTTGCCGAGCTGGCGCTATGAGGTTGCCGGGCGCGTCATAGAGAAATCGGTGCTGCTGCCGTCGCATCACAACATCGTCCACATCACCTATCGGCTGATCGAGGGCGCGCCGGTGCGGCTGCGATTGCGGCCGTTTGCGCATTTCCGCCGGCTTGAGGAGCCGGTCAACGCGCAGCTCCCGCCGTCCTACGCGATCACCGCGCGCGGCCCGCAATACGAGATCGGCGTTTCGCCCGATATGCCGACCCTGCGCCTGGCGATTGATGGTGACAGCGGCGCCAGCTTCACCGCCGATGGCGGGTCGAGCCGCGAATTCTTTTTCGAGACCGAGGCGCAGCGCGGCTATGAATCGAGCGGCTCCGCTTGGAGCCCGGGGTACTTCACCTGCGAATTGCGGAATGCGCCCCTGACGCTCGTCGCCTCCTGCGAGCGCTGGCATACAACCCTGGCGTTGAGTCCGGCCGACGCCAGGCGGTTCGAGGCCGAGCGGCGCTGGCGCTTGATCGGCATGGCGCCGCCCTCGGCCCGCTCGGGGTTGGCGGCGGCGCTGGTGCTGTCGGCGGATACCTTCGTCATCACCCCGGTCGGCCGCGTCGCCGATTTGGCGCGATCGCGGGCCGAAGGCGACGATCTGCGCACGGTGATCGCCGGCTATCACTGGTTCACCGATTGGGGGCGGGACACGATGATCTCGCTCGAAGGGCTGACCTTGTCGACCGGCCGTGCGCCCGAGGCGCGCTGGATTCTGCGCGCTTTCGCCCATTACGTGCGCGACGGGCTGATCCCCAATCTGTTTCCGGAAGGCGAGAGCAAGGGTCTCTATCACACCGCGGATGCGACGCTGTGGTTCTTCCATGCGCTCGGTCGCTACGTACAGCTGACCGGCGACGCGGCGACGCTGGGGCTGATCCTGCCGATCCTCAAGCGGGTGATCCGCCATCACCTCGAGGGAACCCGCTTCGGCATCCGCGTCGACCCCGCGGACGGGCTCCTGACGCAAGGCGCGGAGGGCTATCAGCTTACCTGGATGGACGCCAAGGTCGGCGACTGGGTGGTGACGCCGCGGCGCGGCAAGGCGGTCGAGATCAACGCGCTGTGGTACAACGCGCTGCGGCTGATGACCGAGTGGCTGCGCCGTGAAGGCGACGTGGAGACCGACGAGATCGCCAATCATGCCGAGCGCGCGCGCGTCTCATTCAATCGCCGCTTCTGGATCGAGAACAGCCGGCACCTCTACGACGTCGTCGATGGCGAGGGCGGCGACGATGCGTCGTTTCGGCCGAACCAGATTTTCGCGGTCTCGCTCGACCACCCCGTGCTCGAAGAGGCGCGCTGGGAGGCGGTTGTCGGGGCGGTGCGCGAGCGGCTGCTCACGCCGCTCGGCCTGCGCTCGCTGGCGCCGGGCGAGCCCGACTACAAGGCGCGCTATTTCGGCGATTTGCGGGCGCGCGATGCCGCTTATCACCAGGGAACGGTGTGGGCCTGGCTAATCGGCCCGTTCATCGATGCCTGGCTGCGGGTCCATCCGGGCGATGTCACCACGGCGCGCGGCTTTCTCGGCGCCTTCAAGACGCATATCGCCGAGGCGGGGATCGGCTCGATCAGCGAGATCTTCGATGCCGAGGCGCCGTTCACCCCGCGCGGCTGCATCGCGCAGGCATGGAGCGTCGCCGAAGTGCTGCGTTCCTTGATCAAGACGGCGCCCTGCAAGCCGGGCACAAAAAAGCGGAGCAGCCAGTGACCGCTCCGCTTTACCGTTAGGCGTCATGTTTTGTCGGAAACCGACACCGGGGTGGCCCAATCCTCAGTCGGCCCCGCAAAGCAAAACCGCAACCGGGAACTCGCCGAAAAGTTCATTGACGACGATACGGTCGCAAGCATCGTAGGGTTTTCCGCTAAGCACGTCGCGCCATCGTCCCGCGTGCGGCAGTGGCAACGCGGTGGCGCCCCATCCGGAATCGCCGTTGTGGTAGAGCCGGTAGACGAGGCGCGGCGCCGCGACGACGAGTGTCATTGCTTCGTGGGAGCGGGCGAACGCGCAGAGCCGATCGTTGGCGCGGCCGCCTTCGCCATAGAGCGGCGCGTAGTCGCCTTCGGCGAACAGCGTCGGATTTTGCCGCCGCAGGCGCAGGAGGCGGCTAGCGACAAACAACTTCTCGCGCCCGTCCTGCCAGTCGGCGGCGAGCGAGGCGGGCGTGGCGCTGCCGATCTCGGCGAGCAGCGCCTGCCGCTGTCGCCAATCGGGCGGACGGCGGTTGTCAGGATCGACCAGGCTGAAATCCCATAATTCATTGCCCTGATAGATGTCTGGCACGCCGGGCGCGGTCAGCTTGATCGCCAGCTGCGCCAAGGAGGCTATTGCCCCGAGCCGCGCCAGCGTCTCGATAAAGCCGTGAAAATCGGCGAGGAAGGCGTTGGGTCTCGACACGTCGAGCACACCGGCGACAAAGCGGTCGAGCGCCGCCTCGTAGGCCGCGTTGGGATTGCTCCAGCTCGATTCCTCCTTGCCCTCGCGCACCGCCTTGATCATGTAGGCGCCGACACGCTCGACGAGCGCCTTCACCCCGTCGACATCGCTCGGCACCAGCCCGGGGGGCCAGACGCCGACCAGCGTCTGATAGAACAAATATTCGACATTGCGGTCGGGAACGGTCTCGCCGTCGATCTCGGACCGGCGCGAGCGGTTGAAGCGCAGCCAGCGTGCCACGAGCTGGCCCCATTGCCGCGGCATCTCGGACAGCATCGCCAGCCGAACCCGCGCATCCTCCCCGCGCTTTGTGTCGTGGGTCGCGGTCGCGCTCATGGAGCGCGGCCAGTCGCGCGCCCGGTCGCGCATCAGATGGTGGAACCCCGCGAGCGACAGGCCGTAACGGCGCGGATCGCCGCCGACCTCGTTGAGCGCCAGCAGCCGGAAATAGCGATAGAACGCGGTGTCCTCCGCCGCTTTCGCCATCACCGGGCCGGTGACTTGCTGGAACTGCATCGCCGTGCGCAGCACATCGGCGGGCCGCGAGTGGCCGGGAAACGCGCCGGTCAGCACCTGATGCAGAAACTCGAAGATGCTGGTATCGCCGGTGCCGGCCTGCTTTTTCGCCTGGGCGACGGCCCAATCGATATAGCGGTGATCGTCGGCGCCGGCGCCGCGCTCCGAGACATAGGTGCGATAGACCGGAAACGCCCCAATCACCTGCTGAAGCGCGGCGAGCATCGCGTTGAAGGTGAAGTCGCGCGTGCGCCACTCGCCCATCGACAGGCGATGAAAGCGGCGCGCCAGCACGTTCATCTCACTGGCGAGATTGACCTCCATGATGCGCCGCTTCGCATCCTGCAGCACCGCGTCGAGATCTTGCGCGCGGCCGATCAGCCGCTGGTAGAGCCGGGTCATCGCCCGCTCGCCGTCGGGATCGACGAAGAGCCCGAGCACCTGGTTGGCGAAATCGTAGCCGGTGCTCCCGTCGATCGGCCACTCGGGCAGCTTCTCGTAATGCGCGAGTATCTTCTCGACGACGAGGTAGAACGGCGCGGGAAACCGCTCGCGCAGTGCCACCGCGTAGGCGGCGGGGGCGAACAACCCATCGATATGGTCGACGCGCAGTCCATCGACATCGCCGCGCTCGGCCAGCGCGAAGACCAGGCGATGGGTCTCGGCGAACAGCTCGGGCAATTCGACCCTCAGACCCGCCAGATCGTTGATGTTGAAAAAGCGACGATAGTTGATCTCGTCGGCCGCGACCCGCCAATAGGCGAGCCGGTAAGCTTGCCGGTCGAGCAACCGGTGGAGCGGCCGAAAGCTGGCCGCTCGGCCCGGTGTGCCGGACCAAGCGTTTACCGCCGTCTCGATAAAGCTGGCCACGTCGCGATCTCTCTCCGCCGTTGCGAGCCGGCGCTTTAGTTCATTCGCCTTGCCGCGGGCCGCCCCGCGATGGGCGCGCTTCAGGGCCGTGAGCTCGTCGGCAAGCACGCGCGGAGGCTCGCCGCCGGCCGCGAGGATCCTGCCATAGCTGAACGGCGACACTGGAAAACGGTGGTCGTAGTACCAAAAGCCGAAGCTACCCTCGGCCGTGTCGAAGCGCAGCGCGATCTCGCCCTTTTCGAGAATGGCGCCGTATTGATCGCCCAGCACCGGCAGCAGCACGCGACCCTTCAGGTCCGGGCGCGCGGCGTCCCAGTTGATGTCGAAATAATGGGCATAGGGCGAGGCTTCGCCCCATTCGAGCACGTCGAGCCACCAGGCATTGTCGTTGCCGCCGACGCCCATGTGATTGGGCACGATATCGAGGATGAGCCCCATGCCGCGCTGATGCAGCGCCTCGACCAGCGCGCGGAAATCCTCCTCGCCGCCGATCTCGGGGTTGAGCCGGTTGTGGTTGACGATGTCATAGCCGTGGGTCGAGCCTGGCCGTGCCTCGGTGATCGGCGAAGCGTAGATATGGCTGACGCCCAGCTCGGCTAGATAGGGAACCAGCTCCAGCGCGTCGCGGAACGTGAAGCCGCGATGGAATTGCAGGCGATAGGTCGCGCGCAACGGCGCCATTGAGATCATGCTCCCGGTTTCTGGGCAACGCGCCGCGCCGCCTGCTTTCGCGCTCAATTCGCGAACGTCCGACGCGACGGGATCGCTCCCCGCGAGCAACTTCAGGAAGTAGTATGGGCCAGCCGGCTAGCCTTTACCGCTTGGCAGGGCTTTTGCTCCGGACTTTTGCCACTGCCGAACGATGCGCCATGCGTGGGAGCCCCCCGATGTCGATAGCAGAAGTGCCCGAGGGTAACGACGAGCGGGACGACAAAGACCTGCCGCTGCGCGACGATATCCGGCTGTTGGGTCGTATGCTCGGCGACACGGTGCGCGAGCAGCGCGGCGCGGCGGCTTTCGACACCGTCGAGCGCATCCGGCAAAGCTCGATCCGCTTCCGCCGCGACGAGGACGGCGCGGCGCGCGAGGAGCTCGAGCGCACGCTCAATTCGCTGCCGCGCGGCGAGGCGCTGCACATCATCCGCGCGTTCGGGTTTTTCTCGCATCTCGCCAACATCGCCGAGGATCAGCACCACATCCGTCGCAGCCGCGCGCATGCCTTCGCCCCCTCGGCGCCGCGCGAAGGCACGATGGCGCATGCGCTCGAACGCGCGCGTATCGCCCATGTGCCGCCCGATCGCCTGCGCCGTTTCTTCGCCGAGGCGATGGTGGTGCCGGTGCTGACCGCGCACCCGACCGAGGTGCGCCGCAAAAGCATGATCGACCGCGAGATGGAGGTGGCCGAGCTGTTGGCGCAGCGCGACCGCTATCCGCTGACCGATGACGAGTTTACCGCCAACGGGGCGGCGCTGCGCCGCGCCATCCTGACCCTGTGGCAGACGAACCTCTTGCGACGGACCCGGCTGCAAGTCACCGACGAGGTCAATAACGGTCTTGCCTATTACGACTATACGTTCCTCAAGGAGTTGCCGCATTTTTACGCCGATCTCGAGACCGAGCTGACCGCGTGGGGCGCGGGCTCGGCGACGCTGCCTTCGTTCCTGCGCATGGGCAGTTGGATCGGCGGCGACCGCGACGGTAATCCGTTCGTCAACGATGCCGTGCTGCGCGATGCACTGCACCTGCAAAGCTCGAAGGTGCTGCGCCACTACCTCGCCGAATTGCGCCTGCTCGGCGCGGAATTGTCGTTGGACAGCCGGCTCGTCGAGGTGTCGCCGTCGCTCGGCGAGCTGGCCGCGCGCTCTCCCGACCGCTCCGCGTTCCGCCGTTACGAACCCTATCGCCGGGCGATCACCGGCATCTACGCGCGGCTGGCGGCGACGGCGCACGCGCTCGACCACGCCGACCCGCCACAGGCGTCGGTCGGCAGCGGGGCGCCCTATGCCGACAGTGGCGAATTGCTCGCCGATCTGTCGATCGTCGCCAATTCTCTCGTCGCCAACGGCTCGGAGCTGCTGGCCAAGGGGCGCTTGCGGGATTTGCGGCGCGCGGTCGACGTCTTCGGCTTCCATCTCGCGGCGATCGACCTGCGGCAGAACTCGGTCGTGCACGAGCGCGTCGTCGGCGAACTGCTGGAGTCGGCGCAACCGGGAACCAACTACCTCGCGTTGAGCGAAGACGAGCGCGTCCGTCTGCTGCTCGCGGAACTCACCACGGCGCGGCCGCTCGCCTCGCCGTTCATGACCTATTCGAATGAGACCGCGGGCGAGCTGGCGATCGCGCGCGCCGCGGCCGAGGCGCATCGTCGCTATGGGCCGGCCTCGGTGCCGCATTATGTGATTTCGATGGCGACCAACGTCTCTGACGTTCTCGAAGTCGGCGTGCTGTTGAAAGAGGCGGGCCTGCTGTACCCGCGTGAAGGCAAGCTCGACCTCGATATCGTCCCGCTGTTCGAGACGATCGAGGATCTGCGCAACAGCAGCGAGGTCATGGACGCGCTGCTCGGCACGCCCGGATACGCGCGCTTTCTGGCCAGTCGCGGGCGCATCCAGGAGGTGATGCTCGGCTATTCCGACAGCAACAAGGATGGCGGGTTCCTGACCTCGGGGTGGGAGCTCTATAAGGCCGAGATCGGGCTCGTCGAGGTGTTCCGCCGCCATGATTTCGGTCTCAGGCTGTTTCACGGGCGCGGCGGCTCGGTCGGGCGCGGCGGCGGCCCCAGCTATCAGGCGATCCTCGCGCAGCCGCCGGGCGCGGTGCAGGGGGCGATCCGCATCACCGAGCAGGGCGAGGTCATTGCCAGCAAATATTCGAACCCCGAGCTCGGCCGCCGCAACATCGAGACGCTTGCCGCGGCGACGCTCGAAGCGACGCTGATGCGCGCCGAGGCGGCGGCGCCGCGCCCGGAATATCTCGACCTGATGGAGCGGCTCTCGGGCGACGCTTACCGCGCCTATCGCAACCTCATCTACGAGACCGAGGGGTTCGTCCGCTTCTTCCGTGAATCGACCGTCATCAACGAGATCGCCAACCTCAATATCGGCAGCCGCCCGGCCTCGCGCAAAGCGTCGGAACGGATCGAGGATCTGCGAGCGATCCCGTGGGTGTTCAGCTGGGCGCAGATGCGCCTGATGCTGCCGGGCTGGTATGGGTTCGGCAGCGCGGTCGCGTCCTGGCTCGCCGCCGAGCCGGCGACCGGCATGGCGACGCTCCAGGCGATGTATCGCGAATGGCCGTTCTTCCAGATGCTGCTGTCGAACATGGACATGGTGCTGGCGAAGAGCGACATCGCGATCGCCTCGCGCTACGCCGAGCTGGTGTCCGATATCGGCCTGCGCGACAGAATCTTCGGACGGCTGCGCGCCGAATGGCAGGCCTCGATCGAAGCGCTGCTCGCGATCATGGGCCAGAACCAGCTCCTCGACGGCAACCCGCTCCTCGCGCGCTCGATCCGCAACCGCTTCCCCTATCTCGATCCGCTCAACCACATGCAGATCGAGCTCCTGCGCCGCTACCGCGGCGGCGACGGCGACGAGGACGTCGTCACCGGCATCCATCTGACGATCAACGGCATCGCCGCCGGCTTGCGGAACAGCGGGTAGCTCGTGGCGAATAAATAATCACATCGGGTTTGCGGCGCCGGAACCGCCCCCGCGGCCCGACGTTCCTCAGGAGGAAGCTTTACCAGAGGAATGTCGGTACATGGACCAGGCACAGAAGCTGCGCGACCTCGCGAGCTGGTATCGTGAATTCGCCGAGCGGGCCGAGAACCCGGCGATCTGGGATGCGCGGCTGCGCACCGCCGAGGATCTGGAGCGGGAAGCGGGCAATCTCGAAACCCAATACGAGCGGAGCTTGGCGAAGGCGTCGTAGCGACGCGCTCGCGGCCCGGCCGATACGATAATTTCTCCCGGCTAGATCCCCTGGCCGACCGGGCTCGCCGGCCGGCCAGGGGATTTTTATGTGCCTATTCGGCGGCGGCGCGTGCCGGCTCGACGAATTGCGACAGGTAGCTGCCGCGCTTTTGCAAATTCGCGCGGTACATCGCCTCGAACTCGGCCTCGGGGAAGGAATGGGTCGAGGGGCGCGCCATCAGCGCGTTGGCCCAGGCGTTAAGCCGCGGATACTTCTCGATCTCGCCGATCTTTTTGATGCGGTCGAGGAAGAAATAGCGCTGCAGGAACGGCGCGTAGGCGGAATCGACCAGCGAATAATCCTTGCCGTTGAAGAAGGGGCCGCTGCCCTGGGTCTCGAGCGCCTTTTCAAGCCGTCCGAAGGCTTCCGGAATCTTGGCGATCGCCTTCTCGTAATCGGCTTGGGTCGGCGCATAGGCGCAGCCCGTGACGCTCGACGAGAAGGTCGGGACATAGTCGGTCCAGGCCCGGTTGATCGCGCGCTGCAGCGGGTCCTTCGGATGCAGCTGCGGGCTGACTGTCTCGTCGAGGTACTCGTTGATCGCGTTCGATTCGAACAGTGAGTCCTTGTCGTCGATGCGGATCACCGGCACCTTTTTGTGCGGCGAGATCGCGAGGAACCAGTCGGGCCGGTTGTCGGGCTCGATGTGGCGGAACTCGAACGGCGTGTTCTTCTCGCGCAGAATGATCGCCGAGCGCTGCACCCAAGGGCAGGTCTTGAAGCTGACCAGCATGTATTTAGCCATGATTTTCTCCGGCCGCGATGTGGAATGGCGGGAACATCGCATGCCGCGTCAGCCGGAGGCAACGCCGGCGTCGTCGTCGCCGAAATACAGCATGGCGACCAGCATCGCGGGCCGCGTTGCGCGCGCCCACCGGCCGCCCGGCCGGATTACCCGACAGCCCCTTGGCGAACCGCCCCCGGCCCCGCCCCACGCTGTTTCTGCAGCGGATTTACAGCCATGCCGATCTTTCCTCGCGGTTGCGCCCCCGTCAGGGCGGTGGCGCGATAGCCGCAATTTAAGATGCGATTATGGCTATTATCGGGTCGACGCGGCGGTATGGAAGTCGGAGGACGTCTAACGGCGGTTCAGCGCCGACAGCGGTCTATCCGGCGTTACCGAGCGGAACTGACATCAACCCAGCGCTGCTCCTTGGCGAACTGATCGATCAGCATGTCAAGGAACAGCCGGACCTTGGCGCTCAACTGACGGCGATGCGGGTAGAGTGCGACGATCTCCATTTCCGGTCTGTCGTAATCTGTCAGCAACGGCACCAAAGCTCCGGAATCCAGAAGATCGGAAACGATATGAGGCGGGCACAGCCACAATCCGAGCCCGGCGAGTGCAGCCCTGCGCATCACGGCGATGCTGGTGGTGGTCAGATTGCCCGACAGGCGGGCGGTGACAGGATTGCCCGCCGGATCGATAAACGGAAACTGGGAACCGAAGGCCGAGTAGGCGTAGAGCAGGAAGTTGTGATCGGCCAGATCGGCCGGGCTACGCGGCGCGGGATGGGTTTCGAGATAGGCCGGCGCGCAGCACAGGAGGTAATGCCATTTCGCCAGGGTCCGTTTGATCAAGGTCGATTCGGGGGGTGAGACCGGCATGATCGCGAGGTCGAACCCCTCCTGCACGAGATCGATCATCGCGTCGCCGGTGAGAAAATCCAGCGAGACTTCAGGATAGTCGCCGAGGAAGCGTGTCGCGGTCAGCGCGATGAACCGGGACAGGGCATGGTGGCAATAGACCCGAAGCCGGCCGCGCGGCGTCACCTGCAAGGCGCTGGCGACCTCGTCCGCTTCCGCCAGCTCGTGCAGGATTTGCGAGCAGCGCTCGTAATAGTCGCGGCCGATCTCGGTCAGACTCACCCGCCGCGTGGTGCGGTTCAACAGGCGCACGCCGAGGGCGTTTTCGAGGGCCTGCACCTGGTCGCTGATCGTGGTCGTCGACACGCTCAGGCTGCGTGCCGCGGCGGAGAAGCCGCCATTCTGCGCGACCCGCACAAAGGCCGTGATGCTTGCGAACCGGTCCATCAAAACCTCATTTTCCGGCAAAAGCGGATAGTCCTTACACTGAAAACCTTATTATCACCGATCAGCTCACTCCTCACCTCTCCCCCAGCAACGCTGGAGGAGAGAGTCATGAGCATCTCACTGAAATCGGCTAGCCTGGGCGTGGCGATGCTGGCCGCGGTGGTCACCGTCGCGAACGCGTCTGCCGACGCCGCCGAACCGATGCAACAAGTCGCACAGACCGCGGGAGCGGCGGCAGGCGCCGTGACGCTGCCCGAGGTCGTGGTCCATCCGAGTCCGCAACCGGGTTGGTACTACGACCCCTACACGAGCGGTCGGGCGCAGAGGCCGAGTTCGCTCAACCACGTCCCGTTCCAGCACTACAAGGTGCCGATCGGCTACGACGCGGCCGTCGCCATGCACCCGTACACCAGCGGCTTCGGCCCGTGCACCGAGGGCGCCAACCCGGCGCAAGGGTGCCGGCATCCCACGGGCAACCCGATCCCGCCGTCGCACTACGAACGGGCGCCGTTCAACCGATAGCAGCGCGCCCACGGTCGCAAGGCGTTCGATTGTCCAGTATTTCCGGATAGTGCTTCCGCCTTGCGCCCGATTATCTGAATTTCTTGAAAGCTTATCTCTGGCTTAGAACGGAGAAGCGGTCATGACCGATACAACCCCAAACACGCAAATCCGCGCCGCTGCGCCGAAAGCCGGCATTCGGCTGTCCGGCGGCAAGCTGAAGCAGGCGGCGCTTGGCCTGGCCGTGATCGCCGGCGTCTTTGCCGGCGCCGATTACGGCCGCTATTACTGGACAACCGGTCGATATCTCGTCTCGACCGACGACGCCTATGTCGATGCGCATTCGGCAATAATCAGCCCGAAGGTATCGGGCTACATCTCCGATGTAACCATCGACGACAACCAGTCCGTCAAGGCGGGTCAGGTCATCGCCCGGATCGACCCGCGAGATTACCAGACGGCGCTCGACGAGGCGCGTGCCAACGTCGCGGCCGCGCAAGCGGCCACGGCAACGCTAACCCAGCAGATCGAGCAGCAAAGCCAAGCGGTCGAGCAGGCCCGGCAAGCCGTCGCATCCGACCAGGCGGCGCGGGTCTATTCGCAGCAGGATTTCCAGCGCTACACCGATCTGGCGCACGATGGCTACGGCACGGTGCAGCGGGCGCAGCAGGCGCAGGCCGACGTCGTCCAGAAACAGGCGAAGCTGGACAGCGATAAGGCCGGAATCACCAGCGCCGAGAAGCAAATCGCCGTGCTGCAGGCTCAGCTGGCGCAGGCGCGCGCGACCTTGGCGCAGCAGCAGGCGAACGAGCACCAGGCCGAGCTCAATTTGAGCTACACGACGATCACCGCGCCCTTTGATGGCACGGTGGGTGTCCGCACCGCGCAGATCGGCCAATACGTCCAGCCCGGCACGCAGCTGATGGCGGTCGTGCCGCTGCACGCGGTCTATATCACCGCCAACTACATGGAGACCCAGCTGACGCATGTGCGCCCTGGCCAGTCGGTCACGATCGCGGTCGACACGTTCCCGGGGACGGTCGTGCACGGCCATGTCGAGAGCACGGCGCCGGCCAGCGGGCAGCAATTCGCGCTGTTGCCGCCGGACAACGCCACCGGCAACTTCACCAAGATCGTCCAGCGCATCCCGGTCAAGATCGCGCTCGACGACCACGACCCGCTCGCCGGTCGGCTGCGCCCCGGCATGTCGGTCGAACCGACGATCGACACTAAGCCGCCGAGCGACGCCGTCCTGTCCACGCTCCCCCACGGCAATGTCAACGGGTAACCGGGGAGGCGACGATGGACGCCAAACTTGAAGCGGCCGTGCCGCTGAAAACCTGGATCGCCGTCGCCGGCGCGCTGATGGGCGCTTTCCTCGCCGTGCTCAACATCATGATCACCAACGCCTCGCTCCCTTACATCGAAGGCGGCATCGGCACCGGCGGCGTCTACGGCACCTGGATTTCCACCGCGTACCTGATCGGCGAGATCATCGTCATCCCGCTCACCGACTTCATGAGCCGGGTGTTTTCGCTGCGCCGCTATCTGCTGGCCAACACCGCGCTGTTCCTCTTCTTCTCGGTGTTGTGCGGCCAGGCTTCGAGCCTGAGCGAAATGATCGTTTTCCGGGCGCTGCAGGGCTTTGCCGGCGGCGTCCTGATCCCGCTCGCGTTCACGATCGTCATGACGATGTTGCCGCCGTCGAAACGAGCGATCGGTCTCGCCGGGTTCGCGGTGACCGCCACGTTCGCGCCGGCGATCGGGCCGACGATCGGCGGCTACCTGACCGATTATTACGGCTGGCCCTGGGTCTTTTACGTCAACCTGGCGCCTGGCGCGGTGATGCTCACGGCGCTCTGGTTTACCTTGCCCAAGAGCGAGCCGCAGCTGGATCTGCTGCGCGAGGGCGATTGGTTTGGCATCGCCTTGATGGCGGTGGGCCTTGCCGCGTTCCAGACCGTGCTCGACGACGGCAATGTCTACAACTGGTTCGATTCGCCGTTCATCGTCAAGCTGAGCTTGGTTGCGGTGCTGGCGCTCGGCGCGTTCGTCTTGTGGCAGTTTATCGCGACGGCGCCGCTGGTGAAATTCAGGCTGCTCGGGCGCCGCAATTTCGGCCTCGGCACGCTTGGCAATTTCTTGCTCGGTTTCGCGCTCTACGGCTCCGCCTATCTGCTGCCGCAATACCTCGCTGTCGCACAGGGCTTTGACGCCGAGCAGATCGGCGAGGTCGTGGCCTGGACGGGGTTGCCACAGCTGCTGGTGATACCGCTCGTGCCGCTGTTGATGAAACGGATAGACTCCCGGTTTCTCGTCGGGGTAGGCCTCGTCATCTTCGCGGCGAGCTGCTTCATGAATTTGTGGCTCGACCAGGATTACGCCGCGCCGCAGCTCTTCTGGCCCAACGTAATCCGGGCGCTCGGCCAGGCGATCGTCATGACCCCGATCTCGGCCATCGCGCTGGTCGGGATCGCGCAGAGCGAGGCGGGCGCCGCCTCGGGCCTCTTCAACATGATGCGCAATCTCGGCGGCGCGATCGGCACCGCCGCGATCGAGACCTTCTTTACCCATCGCGAGCAGTTCCATTCGGCGATGATCACGCCGCAGGTCTCGCTCGTCGATCCGGCGACGCGCGACCGGCTCGCCGACCTGCAGCGCTACTTTATGGCGCACGGCTACCCCGACCCGGCGGGCGCCATGCACCGAGCGATCATCGCCGTCGGCCAGACGATCCGCGGCCAGGCCACGATCATGGGCTATGCCGACAGCTTTGCGCTCATCGGGGGCGTATTGCTGATCGCGGTCCTGGCGGTCGCCATGCTGCGCAAGGGCGCAGCGGCCGGTGGGGCGGCGCATTAAGTCAAACATGAGTCATGAATGGCCGGAAAGGGCAAATCCGGCCATCGCACGGTGATGGCGGCCCGACGGCCCTGGCAGGTCTCTTCGCGTCAGGCGCGGGCGCGGGCGGCTTCGGGCGGGGTCGCGGGGGTGACCGCGACATCGACGGTCATGTCGATGAAGTCGGACGGGAACCCGGTCCAGGTGCCGGAGATCGGCACCGCCTGGCGCGGGTCGCGCACCACGGCGACGCGGATCAAGGCCTCGTTGCCGATCAGACCGTTGGTCGGGTCGTATTCGACCCATCCAGCGCCCGGCAGATAGATTTCGCACCAGGCGTGGGTCGATTCGCCGCCGAGCCGCTTGATGTCGACCCGTCCCGACGGCGCCAGATAGCCCGACACGAAGCGTGCCGCGAGGCCGAGCGAGCGAACTGCCTCCATCATCAGCAGCGCGAAATCGCGGCAGCTGCCGCTGCCGAGCCGCAGCGTCACCGCCGGATCCTGGGTCCCGGCCTCGGCGCGCGAGACGTAGGTGAAGCGCTCATGGATCGAATGGGTGATCGTCGCCAACAGCTCGCGCGTGCCGGTGGGGCCCTGCTTGCGCAGGAATTGGTGCACCCAGCGGTCGACATCGCGGTCGCGGTCGAGATAGTGCCGCTCGATCGTGCGCAAGAGGTCGGGGATCTCCTCCGAGCTGTAGGAGAACGGGTAGTCGAGCGCGTAATCCTCGAGCTGGAATTCGAGCGCGTTGTTCCGCTCGTGATCGAGCTGGATCATGCTGTCGAAGCGCAGCTCCGCATAGCGGCCCGAGAACCGCGCGATCGCCACGCAATTGCCGAACGGGTCGTGTGTCCAATTGAGCTCGGACGGCGCGGGATCGATCTCGAGACGCGCCTCGATCAGCCGCTGGTCATAGCTGTCGCGCGGGCGCAGCATCATGCGGTGCTCGCCGAACGAGACCGGCTGCTTGTAGCGGTAGGTGGTGACGTGGCGAACCGTTAGAACTTTCATCGCAGGGGCAATCCGGGAAACCGATGGCTCAGATCATCAGGCTTGCGACTGGATTTGCAAGCCGCCAGAGGAAGTAGGGGCGAAGGGCGGCCACAAATCGGCATTCTGCCAAGCCTCTTTCTCGACCGGCGGATGGCCGAAAAACGCCGCGCCGAGCCGATCGGTGATCGCGCTCAAATAGCGCTGGATGAAGTCGATGAACTCGTGCAGACCCCCGCTCAGCACCTCCTCGATCGAACGCGTGCCGAGAATCGCGCGCAGCTGGTCGAGCCCCTCGGCGACGTCGTTGCCGCCGCGCAGATTGTACCGCGATTTGAGCCCGGTCACGGCGGTGTCGACCTCGCGCACGCAGAGGAACACCGAGCGCGGGAAGCTCGGGTTGAACAACAGGAACGAGGCGATGCGCCATGGCGTCAGGTCGCTCTGATGCAACAGGCGGAACGCGTGATAACCGGAGGCGGCGCGCAACAGCGCCAGCCATTGCCCGGTATTGACCATATTGCCGACACCGGTGTCGTGCAGCAGCACATAATATTTGGAATCGAGCAGCCGTGTCGTCTGGTCGGCGCGCTCGATATAGCGGCCGAGCCGGTAGAAGTACCAGGCTTGATCACGATAGAACGTGCCCTCGGTGATGCCGGTAAAGGTCTGGCACGCTTCCTTTATCTCCGAAAGCAGCGGCGCCAGGCTGCCCGGCGTCAGCTCACGGTCGTCGATCGCGACGAGGCGGTTATAGAAGATATTCAGCTGCACCCACATCTCGGTCGAGACCAGCGGCCGCAAGGTGCGTGCGTTCTCGCGCGCGTTGCGCACCGCGCTGACGATCGAGGTCGGGTGCTCGCGGTCGGTCAGATAGAAGCGGATGACGTTCCGCGCGCTCGCCGCCGCGTGCTTCTTCTCGAATGCCTCCTCGTCGGCGTTGAGCTGGACGATCGAGTACCAGTCCCGCGCACCGCCGCGGTCGCGGGCGTAGGTTTCGTGCACTTCGGGGATGCGCGCCAGGTTCTCGGCGCGCTCGACAAAGCGGGCGAGCCAGAAGATGCATTCGGCGCAACGCGCGAGGAGCGGGTTACTCAAGCACCCACGTGTCTTTCGACCCGCCTCCCTGCGATGAATTGACGACCAGCGAACCGCGCCGCAGCGCCACCCGCGTCAACCCGCCGGGCAGCACCCAGGTGCTTTCGCCGGTGATCGCGAACGGCCGCAGATCGACGTGGCGCGGCTCGACCGCGCCGTCGATCAAGGTCGGCGACACCGACAGCGAGATGCAGGGCTGCGAAATGTAGTTGGCCGGGTCGGCGATCAGCTTGGCGCGGCACTCGTCGAGCTCGGCGCGGCTTGCCCTGGGCCCGATCGTGATGCCGTAGCCGCCGGCCTCGCCGACCGGCTTGACGACCAGCTGGTCGAGACGATCGAGCGTGTAGCGCAGGCTCTTTGCCTCGCGGCAGATATGGGTCTCGACGTTTTCGAGGATCGCGTCCTCGTCGAGATAGTAGCGGATGATGCGCGGCATATAGGCATAAACCGCCTTGTCGTCGGCGACGCCGGTGCCGATTGCATTGGCCAGGGCCACATTGCCCGCGAAATAGGCACGCATCAGCCCCTTGACGCCGAGCATGCTGTCGGGGCGGAACGCCTCGGGGTCGAGGAAATCGTCGTTGATCCGGCGATAGATCACGTCGACCCGCGCGAGGCCGCCAGTGGTG
>Ga0182024_10010521_pt1 | contig 18836 bp, 16 predicted proteins | sample P32metaG_FD_120480 | JGI IMG/M metagenome (GOLD analysis project Ga0182024, IMG submission 120480) | Permafrost microbial communities from Stordalen Mire, Sweden - P3-2 metaG (Illumina Assembly) | ecosystem: Environmental > Terrestrial > Soil > Wetlands > Permafrost | place: Sweden: Stordalen... | reverse complement strand
GCCCCATCTTGCAACACCGTCAACAAGTGCTCGATGTCGCCTATCAACTTCACCCGGAGCGCTTCGTGCGCCAAGCTCCAAAACAAGCTGCGGTTCCGACGGAGGTCTGGATCAACAAACCGCCCAACTTAGAAATTAAACCTCAGTAAATTCCGGGATCATGTGTATCAAAGTTGTTGACACGCGCCGAGGCGGCCACAGGCGCGGCGCCAACGCGCGCGCAATCGGAGGAGCGATTGTTATCCGCTCAGATGTGACTGCGGCCTTCGGGAACAAAGCCTTTATTTCGGTCATCGGGACTGCACGCAAGTCTGAGTTGCGAGAATTTCTAACGAAAAAGTCGTACCAGAGTATGAGGCCCTTCGGCTTCGCTACTCTGGTCATTTCGGCCTCTGCTCTGATACGCGTTTCGGAGTCGAGAATGCTGCTGAAGACGGTGGCCTGGAAAACGATATCAAAACTCCGGGCAGGATAGGGGGCAATCCGTCGCTGAAGCACACCCCGTTGTGAATTAGGAGTTGTTTTTCAGCAACCTCCTGGAGTCTACGCAACAGCGATGCCGCGTGTTGATTCTCTAAAGCCGATCGGCATGCGTTGCAGGGCTGATAACACTGCAGCATCATCGCGCCTGTGAGCCGCCGCGCTGAGTTCTCGCATATAAGAAGAAAACTCGAGAGAGGGGGGCTCTGCTAGTACTCTGAATACTTGCGGAAACTCCGTGGCACGCACGATCGCGTCCTCTGACCACAATTGCTCATGTAACTTTTCACCTGCCCGTTTACCCACAAATTTGATCGCAATGTCAATTTCCGGGCGCAAGCCGGCGGCCTTGATGAGTCGGCGAGCAAGATCGGCTATCTTGATCGGATCTCCCATGTCCAACATGAAGACATCCCCATGAGCGCCTAAAGTAGACGCTTCGAGAACAAGCCTCACCGCATCTGGAATCGTCATAAAGTATCGCGTCATGTCCTCGTCTGTAACCGTCACGGGCCCGCCTGCCTCTATCTGCCGAAGGAAAATCGGCACAACGCTGCCTCGGCTCCCGAGTACATTTCCGAAACGAACGCACGCATATCGAGTCATGCTGCCATTTGCCCCAAGGGACTGAATGGCAAGCTCAGCCACCCGTTTTGTTGCACCCATTACGCTCGAAGGACGAACCGCTTTGTCCGTGGATATCATCAGGAATCGTTCTGCGCGGAACCTTCCTGCAACCTCAGCTAACGCTTGCGTTCCTATAACATTATTCAGAGCCGCTTCGCAGCAGTTCTCTTCCATTACGGGAACATGCTTGTACGCCGCTGCGTGGAGCACAACAGCTGGATGATATCTGCTAAACAAACGCTCGAGCTGAACGCAGTCTCTTATGTCGCCGATCACTGAACTCACACTGAGCTCTGGCGACGAGTTCGCAAGCTGATTTCGCAGTTCGAATATTGAATTTTCATCTTGATCAAGCAGAATCAGCATGGAGATAGGAAGTCGCGCCACTTGGCGGCTCAGCTCGGAGCCAATCGAACCTCCGGCGCCGGTTACGAGAACGACCCGGTTGCGAAAAGCCTCTACCACCAATGGATGGGGTTCCCTGCTATCTGGTTTGCGCCTCAATGCTACCTCGGGGGCAGGTAACGTGGCTATTCGTACGTCGCCTCGGATAACACTGCTGGGAGCGGGAAGAATTCTCACGTCAACTCCCAAGTCTGTAGAGAGTTCGACAACTTCAGCAATACAAGGAACGCTTGCGTCTGTAATTAAGACCGTATTTACCGCCGAGCGCAAAAGAACTGTTGGTAACATGCTTACGTCGCCGAGGACGGGGAAGCCACCAATGCTCAACCCCTGGAGATTATCGCCCCACACGATGAGACCCACTACCATCATCTCCTCACAGGCTCGCATCCGTTCTGCTGCTTCGGCCAACGAATCATCCGAACCGACTAGAAGTACACGTTGATATTCATGACACGTATTGTCCGATAGGGGAAAAGTCATCCGCCGAACAAACCGAGCTGACAACGACAACAGTACGAACGCACCACATTCACTGATAATTATGCTCACGGGCATGCGGACGGCGGACAGCCTGCCTGAGGCAGTAAGCCGCAGAACGAGCAATAGCAGAGAAGGAATAATGTTAGCAGTACTGAACACTAACGCATCGTCCAAACTGAAGTAACGCCAAATGCGGCGGTACATATTAAGAAGCAGCAACCACATCACTCTGAGCGGCGGCAGAATTGCAATCCAGACAACAAACGCTTTCCACTCTGTTCGAGGAACTGCGAAATCAAATCGCATTAAGTATGAAAGCCATAGCGACGCCGCACAGAACGACAAGTCGAGCATCACTTGAGTGCTACGGCTGAACAGAAAGCGAGGCACATGGTTGATACCCTCGGCCACTTTCGCGCAAACGCGCTGCACGTATGACCGGTGCCGTAAGGATTTAATATTTCCGAACACAAAGCCGTACAAGCCCATAGATGTCCTGCCTTTTAGTTAAGCGGTTCGCTGGTCAGTCGCACGAGACGAGTCGGTCTTAAGGTCTTACCAGCGGTGAACAAGCACAACGTCTTTAACCGACTCACGATTGGGGCTGAGCAGCATTGTCTTTCATGAAGGGTCGAATGGAGGGCGTCTCGGCATAATAGCAAATACAGACTGTTAGCCGAGAGGTACGTGTTACACAGAGGAGACTGACTTCTTTGTTGGAAGCAATATCCTACAGACAGTTAGCGCGAGCACACGCACGTCCTTCATGAATGTAGCTGTCGCGCAGTATGCGAGATCGAGTTCAAGCTTTTGCGGCATAATATACTGTCTGTAGAACTCATCTGGATCTTGTTTGCCTGCAAGCAGCTTGTCCTCTTGAATGTAGCCCACTGAGGCAGGACCCGTTATGCCTGGCTTGAACTCAAGTATCTGTTTCTGGATGGAACTGTAACCTACAACATATTCTGGGACTTCTGGACGGGGTCCCACTAAACTCATGTCTCCACGAAGGACATTAAGCAATTGCGGCAACTCATCGAGCTTTGTTGCTCTGAGCCAGCGCCCGACCCGCGTTATACGAGTATCCCCCATTGCCGTGACCTTCAGCTCTTGGCCGCCGAAGGAAACAAACATACTTCGAAATTTAACTATTGTGAAAGGGCGTCCGTGACGACCGACTCGTGTTTGAAGAAAGAACACCGGACCGGGAGAATCGAGCTTAACTGCAAACGCACAGATAGCAAAAATGGGTCCCGAGACAATAATGCCTGCGCTTGAGGCTGCCAGGTCAAAGATTCTCTTAACAATGGAGAAATAAAGACGGGACACAATCACCTCTCAGAAGTCGCACATCAGGGCACTTGTACCCGCAAAGAATCGCTATTGGGCTGCGCGCAGACCGATTCCGTATGTCGCGGCACCGATGGCTCCTCCCTCGGCGATGCGGCCCATGACGGCGAGTGTCTTTTTTGTGCCGCTATCCGGGATGTAAAGGATATCGTTAGGTTGGAGGAACGGGTCTGTACTTTTCTTCGAAAGAATGCTGGCAACATCAATCGGTATTCTCTGACGTTCGTTACCGTCTGGCAAAGTCCGCACTAGAAGGCAGCGCTTCGGAGCCGCAAACGACTTGAGTCCTTCAGCCAGAGCAATCGCTTGCAATGCTGTAATTCCAGAAGCAGGATCGCTAAACGCGAATCCTCCTGGTCTATTTACCGCTCCCAATACATATATAATTGGAGCAATGGAGACACTTACCACGTCTCCTGCTTGCACTTCTACGTTCCCTACCGGGTCCTGACCATGTACGAGCTTGGAGAGGTCAATGGTCACGATAGGCCCATTCGATGAAGGCACTGCCCCCTGGCGAGAGATCGTGACGATGTTTCCGGCATTAGGAGCAAGCCCGCCAGCCCGTGATAGAAGATCGAGTAGGCGGGTTGGCCGCTGCAGAGGATATTCTGCCGGCCTCGCAACCGCACCCAGCACCTGAACAGTGCGGCTGTGGTATTCCTCAATGCCGACGTTTACGATGGGATCCAGCAGAAGCTCCTTCTTTGTCAGGCTTGCAGCAACTGATTGAGTAAGTTCCACCCCATTAAGACCTGCCGCTTTAATCTGCCCCACATAGGGCAAGGCGACATATCCATCATTACTAACTTCAAAGGATCCGCTCAACTCCGGAGACTCGTCAATCACAACGCTCACAATGTCGCCTGGGCCAAAGGTGTAGTCGGCCACCGTTACGCCAAGGGGGGAGTGCGAGGATGATTGATCTCCGGCGTCGCGATGCGCAGCCTCGTATGAAAAGTCATTGGCTACACTGCCTATGCGCTTTTGAGCGGACGACTCCGTTGTCAAAATGGCCACGAATACCACAGTAAGGCAAATGAAACTTCGCGAACTAACTGACCGATATGCCATAACCGAATGCCTCCCAACCCGTTCTGCATCTTCAATTGTTGCTAGAAGTCTGCATAGAGCGATGACGCTGCAGAAACTCTGCGGCCCGACGTTGGGCCTCCTCAATCTCCGGTGTCGTCATTTGTGTCCCAAGGAGAGATATACGATACTTGCTATCATCATCCCCGTCCGCGGCGGCGACTGCTGACCACATATAAGCTGCAATGTAATCCCGAGGAACCCCCCGCGACGTACGGTAACACTCAGCAAGCATACTTTGTGCAGAGACACTGCCGTCCTGTGCCGCTTGAAGATACCAGACCGCGGCAGTCGACAAGTCCCGCTTACCGTCTAGACCTAAAGCGTATTCGGCTCCCTTTGCAAACTCGGAGTCCGCAGCTGTCGGAGTCGCCACTGATGGTTGTGTTGCCGCACTTAAGATCGCAGGTCTGCGATGTTCAGCATGGTGTTGCCACGGCATGGGGATCGAGATTAGCCCGGAAGCGCGGACAATAACCGCCAGGGCCACAACGCATTCAACCACAGCAATACCAATGCACAATTGCGCCAGCAAGCGAAACGGCACCCTACCTTTGTTCACTTGGCCACCGTCATCAGCCGTCCCGCCGCCGCCCTCTCGGAACAACGCATCTCACCAGACTTTCACAAAGCTATAACTATCCTCCCGCGGAAGGCCGGGAAACCCTAAGAGCACTTTGTCGCTCTGCTCACTTTCGACATCTGAGGCTCACGTCCCGAAAAGCCTCAATAACACGATCAATCTCAGCGTCGGTCATGGTTGGATATATAGGCAATGAAATACAACCATTGAAATACTTCTCAGCCACAGGAAATTGCCCACGAACATAACCCCATGTTTGCTTGTAATAGGAGTGCAAATGAAGCGGAATAAAATGGACCGAACATCCGATGCCGCGCTTCCCAAGCTCATCGATAACTTCATCTCGGTCGATAGAAAGGATTTCAGGCGACATGACAACTACATACAAGTGCCATGCATGCTGGACCTCATCACTCACACGCGGAACCTGGAAGCCAACCAAGCCCTCTAGTGCCTGAGTATATCGCGCAGCAATACGAGCGCGCTCCAATCTCAAGGACTCCGCTTTTTCCAGTTGGACGAGACCAATCGCAGCTTGCAGATCTGTTAGATTGTACTTGAAACCCGGCGCCACTACATCGTAGCGCCAAGAGCCGTGCTGCTGGTATCTTTTCCACGCGTCCTTGTTCATTCCGTGCAGTCGCATCAGCGTCATCCTTGCTGCAAGGTCCTGATCGTCAGTCACGATCATTCCCCCTTCACCGGTTGTGAGCGTCTTGGTCGCGTAAAAGCTGAAGGCAGTTAGCGGGCTTAGTGTGCCGACATTTCTCCCTTTATACTTAGCTGGAAAAGCATGCGCTGCGTCCTCCACGACCGCCAGGCCATTGCGGTCCGCAAACTCCAATACCTCGTCCATCTTGCAGGGATGTCCCGCGAAGTGCACTGGCAGGATCGCTTTAGTCCGGCGGGTAAGTCGCTTCGAAAGATCGTCTGGGTCTAGATTGAAATATTCTGGTTCGGAATCGACCAAAACTGGTTTTGCTCCAAAGTAGGTCACAACTTCAGCCGTCGCGGTAAACGTCAGGGTCGGAAGCAGTACCTCATCCCCAGATTTCAAACCAATAGCATCCAACGCGAGGTGTAACGCCGCAGTGCACGAATTCACTGCAAGCGCATATCGCGCCCCGACGAATGCCGCGAAGTTCTTTTCAAACTCATGGGCCTTGGCGCCGGTTGTAAGCCATCCGCTTCGCATTACGTCAACCACTGCCGCTATTTCTCGTTCGTCTAATGAGGGGCGGTGGAACGGCAGAAAATCAGTTTGGGCTAGAGTTGTCATATGGGTGCCACGTGTGGCTAGCAAAGTTATTGCGCAGACGATCTAGTTATCTCGTCTGGTGCAGCCCGTCGTTTGCGAATCGCATAGCCATACGCGAGTTCTTGCCACACGCGGCTAAGGTCGTCGGCGACGTTTCGAGCAGAGTTTCGTGACCAGCCTTCAGGATGAATGAGCAAATGGATAACAGTTTCTCCGGCGTTCAGGCCGACTGAAGGATGCTGGACTTTCCAACGACGCGGATACTCCCGAGTGACGTCTGAATAGGAGCCAACAAAGTGCGTCGTAATGTTGTCATCGTACGCCTCAGCGTCAATATCAACGTCCTCCCGAAATCTCTCATCTTCCAGAATCATTGTATTGAAGACTTTCAGTCTCCGATTTACAAAGTCGCCATGGGCTGCAACAGTCCTCATCGGAAGGCCCGTCAGGCACCGGAGTCTTTTGAGATTGTTCTTGAACGCTGCCCGAGCGTGTGGCAACTCTTGAATCGCTTGATGCGGTTCCTCGACGCCTTTAGCTTTCATGATCGTAGAGAGTTCTTCATAGTGGTAGCTTGCCTCGCAACCAGCAGCGTGTATTTCTTTAAGAAAGGCTGTATCCATCGTGGTCAACCGAAAATAGTATGACGACCTTATATTAAGCTGCATGTCAATTGTCCACATTTTGCGTGCACTGCTTGAAGCCGTATCAACGTCATGGCGAAGTACCAAGTATTTCTGGCCTGCTGCCAGATCTTTGTGATTAAGCATTTGCCAGAAAGAGTACACGGAGTGGATCTGGTACCCGAGGTCCTTTGCGTGCTGCAGTAGGTCGCGATACTCCCAGAGTCGATTCGGGAGGCACAAATCCGTGTATGCACGATACAACGCACGCTTGAAGAATAATTGCCTCTGCCTAGGCGATGTAGCCTTCACTGATGGCAGACCGTCTTGAGGTTTTGATTGTATCGTCACCGCTGCTGCGCTTGAATCGTTTGTCACAGCTGGTGGGCCTCGAGCTGCCTGAGCCAGTTTCCAACGAGAAGTGGCCAAGTGCAATGCTGTTCCACATATTTCCGGCCATTTCGGCCCAGTTGCGCTGAAAGCTCAGGGTTGCTTCCTAGCCGACGGATGGCGTTCGCGATCGACTTTGGATCGGAACTGTCGGCGACAATACCGGCATCCGCATCCGAAACCACGGATTTCTGTGATCTCGAGACCAATATCACCGGTTTACCGCATGCCATGATGGCCAATGTCTTTGCAGGCCTGGCGCACTGAAGTATTGCGATATCGCGGAGACTCACGATTCCACATAAAGCGATCGAATAAAGCTTGGCCACCTCTGTCGCCGGTATGGGATCAAAAAAACTCACATTGCTTAATCGAGACGATTTAGCGCGTTCCACTAGCTTACGTTTGGCTGATCCGGATCCCACGAACACGAATTGAAACTCGAGATCATGTTGCAGTTGTTCTGCCGCATCCAACAAGACGTCGAGGCCGTGTGCAAGGCTGTGGGTGCCCGCGTAAACGACCAGTTTCTTTCCATGGAGTCCCATCCGTTTGCTCAGGTCTGTATCAGGAGCCTCCGGAGTCAGCAGCGTAGTGTCGACGCCATTGGGGAGAAAGAGAAGCTTCTTTCTGGGGACGTGCTTCTGACCTCCGAGGGTCGCCATGATCGCCTGAGTGACCGCGCAAACGTAGTCTGCTTGGCCGTAGATCCACCCCTCGAGACTCCGCAGCATTTTGGCAAGAACACCTTCTCTGAGGACACCCAGCTCCAACGCTGAATCGGGCCACAAGTCCGATACGTTCACGATAACTGGAACATGCCACATTCTTGCTGCCAGTATTGCCGGAACAGCCAGCGGCAGCGGCGGCACTTCCACGAACAAGCAGTCGGGTTTCCGACATTTAGCTAAACCGAATAAAGAACTCATTGCGAATGAGGCGTAGTTGCACATCCGGCCGATACCTGTCCCTTGGCTTGCGTAACTCCACACTCGATGGACACGCATCTCGGGGTACTGGTCTTGTTTATAAATTCTCCCCCTGTACTCAGGGAAGATTTTGCCTAGAGGATAGTTTGGCAAAGATGTAACCACCTCAACCGAATGCCCGGCCTGAAGCAGTTCTTGCCCCATAGCTGCAAGCCGCGCTTGAGGAGCTCCCACCTCGGGCGGAAAATACTGTGAGACGATTAACAATTTCATCAGGCTGCGGCCTCCCCATCTCTTGTACGGCCACGTACGGCGCTGCTCTCCAGGATCGATTCGTAAAGCTTAAGTAACTTCTTCTCCTCGCCTTCCCAGTTGTAACGTTCCTGGAAGGCTTTGCGGCCACACTCGCCCATCCTTGCGGCCTTATCCGGGTGGGCGAGCAGGAATTCAATCGCTTCCGCTATGGCTGCCGGCTGCGTAGGATCCACAACAATCCCGCATTCGGCTTCTTCAATGATTCGGCGCCAAAGTGGGAAATCAGAAGCAATCATAGGAAGACCGGCGGCCATGTATTCGAACAACTTGTGCGGCCCCGCTTCGTAATGGTTGGGCAAAGGCTGATAGAGAACCAGGCCAATGCTCGCAGCACTCAGCAACTCCCTAACCTCTTTACGTTTCAGGATCCCACGAAGCCTCACTCGACTCCAGCCAGGTAGGGACTCAACCAGTCTGTAGTCACTCGGCGTTTCGAATTCCCCAGCCAATTCCAGAATTGCTTCACGGCCAGCGGACAGCATTCCCATGGCTCGTACCATTTCAGCAATTCCCCGGCGTGCCGCAAGTCCGCCTGCGTACGCTAACAGTGGCTTACGGCTATCGGTGGAATGCGATGAGTCGAATTCCTTAACAGTAGGAAAGTTCTGCGCAGTAATCGTGTTCCTGTTTACCCGCGCAAGCCTGGACGCAATTGCAGGCGTTGCTGAGACGATCCCGGAGAACCAGATACTCGCCCACCGCTCGACAAAACCTGCTGCGTTCGCCACCGCTGGTCTGAATCTGGGCGGGAGATAGTGCTTGGACAAAATATCCTTCGGCAAGAACTCGTGCGCATCATAGATAACCTTCTTACCTAAAGCACGAAGGATCAACCCCACGAATACCAAGTCTGGATCATGAAAATGGTAAATGGCCGCCCTCTCGTTTAACGCCTTCTTAAAAATTTGCCACTCAGAAACTGTAAAGCGGGCTAGCTTTCCCTTCCGAGATTGGAAGCCCCGTATTCCGACTCCATCTTGCGCTTCATTGCACGAGTGAGGTGCAATCACGATGACTTCATAACCAGCTGCCGCCAAACTCTTGCACTCCCGGTGAAAGATTCGAATATCGAATGGCGAGTGGGCGCTCGTCAGATGCACGATTTTTCTATTCATAAATACTGTTTGCATGTCGATAGCCGGCGGCACTAATGGAGGCAGGATTTTGCAGCACATACTTCAAAAAGCGTCCGAGCGACGATCGTTCTCGGGTTGGAGAAACAATGTCTGAACTGATTTTATTGTGCTAAATTCGCCAACATGGACGAGAAAGAACGTCTCAAGAGCGTGTACCGTAGCTACGCAACGGATGGCGATGTATCACGAAGGTTCAGCAAAGACAACCGAGGAAACCAAATCATCGTAAAAGAACGAATGGATTCGCTCGGCGTCCTTCTGAATAAGCGCGGATTACTGCCATTGGGGGACCGCAGAATCTTGGAAGTTGGCTGCGGCGCTGCAAGCACACTGGCAAGGCTTGTGCCTTTTGGTGCTCGCCCGGAAAACCTCTTCGGAATCGACCTTATGGTCGAGCGAATTGCGATTGGTAAACGATGGTATCCCAACTTTAGGCTTTTTTGCATGAATGCCTCGCAGGTCGGTTTTGCTTCTGGGTCTTTCGATATCGTCGCTGCGTTCGCAGTTTTTAGTTCGATTTTCGACCAGACCTTGGCTGTAGCGGTCGGCGCCGAAATCCTGCGGGTCTTGAAGCCGCATGGAATCGTCCTTTGGTATGACATCAGATATCCCAGCCTCTGGAATCGCAATGTGCGACCGATTTCAAAGCGAGATATTCAGACCTATTTCCCAGGTACCCGGTTAGATCTCGACAGCTTAACGGTGTTGCCCCCTGTGGCCCGCCTACTCCCAGCGGCCTACCCACTGCTGAAAGTTCTCCCAGTATTTCGAAGCCATTGGTTTGGCATTATCGAGAAGTGAGAGGCCGGCAGGGTTTGTCTTGGACCGTCTTAGACGTATACTGTGCCAGTTGTGCCAGTGCGAGGAGTACCCTGGCATCCTGCATACCAGCCCGCGCCAGAAGATTGGGGGCAAGAGCGGCATACACGCTGCAGGAATTCTCCGACAGAGCCATCCACATCGCGATGGAATCGCGATCGACCTTCTCCTTAGCCGACGTAGCACTCGTAGTGTTCGCAGCTGAACTACGGATATCGACCTGCTCCAGTTGCTCGAAGAAGAGCGTAACGAAGGGGGCGAGCTCAGCCTGAGTAAAAACGATGTCGTTTTGCTCCGCCAAAACCGCAAAACCGACGTCTGTGGCGCCATGACTTAAGTCCTCCGGCGACTTGGAACGGCTTAATCCACGTCCAAACCAGTATGTCCAACGGTAGGCTCCCTTAGAATCCTTCGCCAAATGGTTCTTAAACAGAGTTGCCAGGGCGGATGCCTTCTTCCGGTACGCTTCGTTTCCCGTCAGCCTCCAAGCTACGATAAAGCTGCGCCCAGCGGCCAGTTCCATGTTGAACGGAACGGGTATTTCTGCCCCGGCTGCGGATTCGTAATCTGGCTGATCCTTTTCAAACGTGTAAAACCCCTCGCCAGAGGCTGGATCGTACCGCCATTGACTATCGAACTCTTTCAGAGCAGCTTCTGTCACACTGCCGTAGGAACGAGCCTTTGAGAAGTAATTACTCAGGGCGGACGTGTCGTGTACCAAAAGGGCAAAGCGAGCGAGAGGATAAGTGATCATGCCTGTGTGGGCCAGCCAGACTACTCTTTGCTTTTTGCTCGAATAGGCGACACTGCCCCATCCGACGCGTGTGCGACCCTTGTAATCTCGCAGGCCTCTTTTCTCGTCGGTCCCGGCGACAATCGGATCGGCAAGCGCCACAAACTTGTCCAAGTACTTGAGATTGGAAGTGACCTCGTACATATCCACGTACGAATTCAGCACATAAGACGTATTCCAGGCCACACTCCCATTGTCATTCGTATGCCGCTTCCATTCCTCCACGCCGACCGTTTGTGCCTCGACCGAATCGTAACGCTTGACGATATCGGATACCGTCACTGCATCGCTTGCGAGCCCCGAGGGGAGCAGCAGAGAACCGATCAAAGCAACCAGCAGCGATTTCATAGCCCGCCGGATGTTAGGCACTCGATCAACCAATACAGTGGATGATTACGCATGCAACTGAGGAACCGGAGAATTCATTCCCTTGAGCTGCTCGTAAATTGCGATGAGCTTTGCCTGCTCCTTGTTCCAATTCAACTCCTGTGCTGCTTTCGCGGAGTTTTGTTGACACAACCTCAGCCTCACAGGGTCAGTCAACAATGAGTTGATGGCGGCTGCCAATCGGTCGGAGTCACCAGCTGGAAACACCTCTCCTATTTCGTATTGGCGAACCACTTTGGCCATTTCCGGGAGATCGCTGGCAACTACTGGCAAGCCCGCCTGGATATACTGAAAGAGCTTATTCGGAAGAGAATAGCGGTTGTTTAGGCAAACGGGTTCGATGGGTGCCACTCCAATGGTTGCCCCCACCGCATAACGGTACACGTCTGTAGGAATGACCGGCGCCACAAAATACACGCGCTTTGCCAGGCCGAGTTGTTCCACATACGCGTGCAACGATTGGGCATATGTTGATTTACCCGGAACCCTGCAGGTTACATCATCGCTGCCCAGCAGAATAGCGACTGCAGAAGCAGACACGTCCTGCATAGCCTTAAGAAGTGTTTCCACTCCGCGACCAGGCGCAACCATTCCGAGATGTAAAATAATTGGGGCCTTCCTCGCGATTGACAAACGATCATGAAGCGGACTCGGACTACTACCTTGAGAACTACGGGCAGGTTGTAGCGCCGGTACGTTACGAATGACCTGGACCGTGTGTGTCTTACTGGTTCGTGCCATCTGTTCAGCGATGCTGTCACACACTGTCATTACGACGTCGGCCTTCCGGGCTAACCTGCTCTCTATAATCTTCGTGGTTCGGGACACCAATTGCGGATAACGACTCTCCGATACATCGGGCCAGTATTCATGCGCATCGTAAATCAGTTTCGCTCCGGAAAGCTTCGCTATGATCAGTCCGATAGGCAAACAGGCAATGTCATTAGCGTGAATCACGTTAGGTCGCAGTCGCACGCCCCTCCACGTCATCCGCAGCAGACATTCAACGTATTTAAATACTTGGACTACTTTGTGTTTGGGAAGTGGCCGCGTCACTAACTTGACGCGACGCACTCGGTATCGCTGAGCATGCTCTTCAACTGGCAACCCGGTCTCGTGCAAGCCAAGAATATCCACATCATATCCGCACGTTGCCAGCGTTTCAGCCTCTCGTAAGACACGGCTATCGTGAGTGACTGCGTTCAACACAAGAATGAGGGCAATCATGCTAACCTCGGGCGTTTAGCTTTTAACACCCACGGCATTAACAGCATGAACATGAAGCACTTCCCTGAGAACAATGAATTGAAACTCGCGAGCACAAACCACAGACATGCGAAGTATATCAATGCAAAATACTTGTCTATACTTCTCTTACGGTAAAATTCATACCCCGCAAAGACCAACAACACAATGACGATGAAAGCCCCAACCAGACCCGAATAGAGAGCAGCAGAGATAATTGGATTATGCGGATAGTCCTCGGCCGTACGGGTCTGAAACACGCTCGCGAAGTGTGGAAGATACTCGAAGCCTTGCCCAAGCAATAACTGCTTCAGGCTCGACTGTTCAAGAAGATCCATGCTGTAGGTCCATCGTTCAGAGCGCTCGGCGAAAGCAGCTGTGGGATCAGTGAGTGTGTCGAATCTCCCACTCAGAATACCTATCTGGTCCGCGGCGCCGAGGCCAGGTTGCATCACGATTCCACCGTATCGATAAGTGAAGAGCGTTACTACGGAGACTACGATAAGCAGTGAGGCTGCCGTATTGCGGGATCCTCGTGAGAATATCGACGTTCCTCGCAGGCCCAGTAATCCGCTGATGCTTGCCCACATTGCCCCGACGCATACAAGAGCAAGGAAAACGGCTTCAGTGACCCAGCCTCTTCGCGAGCCTGACAGAGCCATTGCAAGGGCGGACAATAGAAATGTGCTTAAATAGAACACCTTCCCCACAATGGTCGCCGATCGCGTTAGACAGAACAGCGAAGATAGCGCACCTACTAACATGGCGAACGCGAAGAAATTATAATCAACGACCAGTGATGCGCCCCACGGATATGGATACCCTTCTATCCAAAACACGTCAATGCTAACGCCGACAGTTATGAGCTCGAACTTATACAGCCCGACAAGGGCAATAATGGCTGATACAACGGCGCTCATGGACTGGACGTTCCTGAGAAAGACGGCAAAGTCATTGCGATCTAGGCTAAACAAAAGTGGAACGATAACAAGCACGCCGGCCACGTTCTGTGCATCTCTTTGGGTGACTTGGTAGATGACACCACTTTCAAGGAGGCCGACGCCGTAAAACAAAAGCGTGGCGGCGAACAGTATGATTCCTGAATTCATGGGTACGTTCACACGTTTGCCGAGAATTCCAAACACAACAAAGAGCACACAGGACAATGGCAAAAACAGAGGGTACCTATAAGGGAAGGCATCCATGTAGACAGAAAGACAAACTATTGCTCCGAGGCAGGCTGGAAATAGTCGCGAGTACGCGAGGGTCGTGAACATGACAATGAGCGTTACTGTAGGTTGAATTGCTCCATCCAGAAATGGGTTGATATCAGGCGCCAGAGACTGGTCTGACTCGGAATTGGCTTTGTTGATCCCGACAGCCACTGCACTAGAGGTTGTTGATCAATCCAAACCTGAAGAGGGCTCCCGGTGCCTAGAAGCAGTTTCCTTATTCGATCGAAGTTACGGCTGGTCCACGCAGCTTCGGGCGTGACAAAGCCCTTTTTGTCTACTCTCAATCTGACATCTTCAGGCATCGCTCCCTGCATTGCCTCACGTAAGAATGGTTTGGTCCATCCATCACGTAATTTGTAAACTCCTGGCATCTGTAAAAACAACTCTACAATTCGATAATCGAGAAATGGCGTCCTGGCCTCAATAGAAAACGCCATCGAATTACGGTCTTCATAGCGCAATAATGCTTGCAGAGGACCAAACATATCCTGGTGCAGCACCTGTTGAAACGACGTTGCCGTGTATTGATTCGGCACTTGGTATTCACTCTTGAGAATGGGTGTAAGTGCGGCCGTACCCAAGGAGCGTATTCCAAGGGAACGACGCATGGCCTTTAATCCGAACCGCAGGGTTGAGGAGTTACGCGAGTGCAGGGCGGCATTCAGAATCCCTGTCTTTCGGATTTCGCGAATGTTGCGGATTGTCTGGCCAATCTGTCGCGACCGAGCCAAAGATGTCAGGAAGTCCAGCACGAACGAGTGATAGCCAGCCATGACTTCATCTGCACCTTGGCCGTCGAGCAACACCTTCACGCCGCTGTGCTGCGCTAATCGCATTACATTCCATTGGGCGTAAATGGAGGTGGAACCGAAAGGTTCATCTTGATGCCAAACCAGGTTTGGAAGTTCATTCCAAAGCTCGTCCATTTGAGGAAACACTCTGTGTGCCTGGACCCCGGTCGCACTCACAACCCGTGATGCAAAGTTCCACTCATCAAATTCAGCCTCGGTAAAGCACGAAGTGAACGTCTTCTGCCGATGCCCGTTACCGTTCGTGTTCAGTAATCGATTTGCAGTAATGACGATTGATGATGAGTCCAGGCCTCCGCTTAAACACGTGCCGACGGGAACGTCACTTCGCAGCCGCAATGTTACTGAATCTGTGAGCAGATGGTAAAACGATTCGCGATACCAGGCTAAGTGACCGTCGGCTTTCATCTGGGGATTACATTCGGGTGAATAGTAACGAAATACCTGAAGAGCCTTAGGACCCTCGGGAATATGCCAATGTATCGCTTCCCCTGGTAATAACTGGCGTATGCCCTCGAACAATGTTTCACGTGTAGCATTCACGTTCCCGTGAAGTAAAAAACGGGCGACATTCATGCGATGGGCGCGGCCGGTGCCGAACCCAGCGGCCCGCAGTTGTTTTACTTCAGAGGCAAACCCAAGTCGATCTCCGTCAACGGCGAAGTAGAAGGGCTTGACGCCGAAACGGTCTCGACTACAAAACAAGGTGAACGTTTCAGTGTCATAAATGGCCAACGCCCACATGCCGTTGAATCGCTGGAGGCATCCCTCTCCCCATTGTTTGTATGAGGCTAGGATGACCTCGGTATCAGAGCTTGAAGTGAACTGATGTCCCTGCGCAGCCAGTTCCTCGCGAAGTTCTTTATAGTTATAAATTTCGCCATTAAATATGATCCAGAAGCGGCGATCGTGCGAAGCCATCGGCTGCCGTCCAGCGGGACTGAGATCTACAATCGCCAGCCTCCGGTGGCCAAAGGCAATACCCAGAGTCGGAACTCCCTCGCTCCGTCTAGAAGGTTCGAAAACAACGGTCTTTTCCTTAGGAAGATACCCTGTGTTGTGCACTTCGCCCCAACATGCAAACCCTTCATCATCAGGTCCGCGGTAATTTACGATGTCGGTCATCTGCTTAATCAGGCGCGCATCGAGCGGTTGATCACACGAGACTAGGCCGGCTATTCCGCACATGTGCTCACCTCCGCTTGAGACGTTTCTGCCATCGATTTACTGATTACGAACAGCATTGCGAAGTAAATTACATACGTAAATAACTGACTCAGTGAATAGAGTAATACGGTTTGAGTGCCATTGGCCAGAAGCAGGTGCCCCGCCCATAGAGCCGCGTAACCACACACTAGCGACAATACTTCTATGGCAAGTATCAAGTCTTGCCGGTTTGCGACGAGCAACAACGTGGAAACCGGTGACACTACAAGGGCGCCCCAGTATACTGGGATAAGAGCCACAGAGATGGGCCCGGCCGACGCCCAGGCCTTCCCAAGTGCAAACGTGAAAATAAGGGGCGCAAAGTAAGCGAGCAGAACAAAAGGAACGAGGCAAACAAGAGTGGCTAGTATACCCCAAGTTAAGAGTACTTGTGGCATCCGAGCTTTCACATTCTTTTCAGTCATTTTCTGAAACATTACCTGTGCTGACGCTTGACCGACCAAGAGCAAGGGAGTTTTCACCAAACGGTCAGCAATGGCGTAGAGGCCAAGAAATGTCGCGCCATAGAAGGTTGGCAAAACTAATAGCGGTAGTCTCGTCGCAAGCACATCTACCAAACCTCCCCAGGGAAGATATGCAGGATGTCTGCGATGAGATATTGCAAGTCGCCAGAGGGTCCGCGCAGGGTGGTCTCTGTGCCTGGAATACCATGATCGGAAACCCGTAACGAGACCACGCCGCAGACTAAACACTGATGCGGCCAATCCACCGAACTGACCAATCAACAGGCCTGTAGCCCCGGCAGATAACAATACTCCAGCGGCCGCCTGCCCTCCTGCAGAGCTACCAGATTGGACCAGTTGCGAAACGGACAAAGCGCGATATCGTCGCTGCCGAATGCAGAATTGTCGAAGAGCTTGAAAACTGCCATTTAAGGCAATGCTGGGGGGAATGATCCAGAAATATGGCGTCAAAGAGCTGATCCATGTGATCGAGGTAAGTGTTCGCAACCGCAGTAGCACTCCCACCGAAACCCCCATGGCGGCAGCAATTAAACATGACAGCACCAACAAGCCGAACGCTTCGTCTTCATCCTTGGCGGGCACTATAGCCAGTTCGTAACGCCCGGAAACAAGCGGCGCAGAGATCAGAAGTACTGTGGCATAGATGGCAAAGATCCCGAAATCTGTGGGAGTATAGATTCTCGTCAAAATGGGTGCCGCGACAATTGTCAAGAGCTGTGCCGCGGCAGCGCCTGACATTAGCGTTAAAACATGGAAACCCGCTCCTTGCCTGCTGCGAATAAAGTCTATCTGACGGATCGTACGTCGACCGGAGTCACTGACCTGCTGAAGTATGGTGTACATGAGCGAACAACAAGTACTCATTGACCCGCGGCGACCAGTCTCCTGACGGGTTTATGAGGCATCGAAAAGCGATTTGATGACTCCTGCGGGGCGGCCGTCTTCCGTAGTGGGACCCGTTAGAGGCTAGTGAAACAGATATTTCGTCTCACACCCTGCGAGCCAAGATTAGCCGGTCTCCTCAAGTAACGTTCCTACGATCCGTGCAGCCGCGCAACCATCCTCATGTGAAGGACTAGTACGATCGAATTGCCTGTTTGTACCAATAGCGTATTCGCAAATCTTTTTCTTGTCTGCACCGGCTAAGAAGTTCCACCCGGATTCAACCGTCTCCACCCACTCGGTTTCCTCGCGGAGAGTTACGCAGGGGACCGACAGCCAGAACGCTTCTTTCTGGACGCCACCGGAATCGGTAAGAATTGCCCTTGCACTGTTTTCCAACGCCAACATGTCGATATATGAAACAGGTTCTATGATGCATAGGCCAGGACAGTTAAGTAAGGGAACGTCTGGCGGGAGCATCTTCCTGGTCCTCGGATGCAACGGCAAGACAACTTGTTTGTGAGAACTCGCCAATTCGACTAGAGCTTCCACAATCGCAGTCAGATGTTCTGGGTTGTCTGTGTTTTCAGCACGATGTATCGTGGCTAAGAAGTACTCCTTCGAGACTAGCCTGAGGCGTTCCAATATCGATGAGCGCTTTGTTGCTTGTAGCAGGTTGCGAGAGAGGGCGTCATACATTACATCTCCGACCAGCCTTACTCCCTTTGTCACACCCTCTTGCGCCAAGTTGTCAATTGCAGTTTTCGTCGGACAAAAGAGCAACGATGAAACATGGTCGGTAACCACCCGATTGATCTCCTCCGGCATGAAACGATTAAAACTCCGCAAGCCTGCTTCAATGTGTGCCACAGGAATATGAAGCTTAGCTGCCGCCAGTGCGCCCGCTAATGTCGAGTTCGTATCTCCATAAAGCAGAGCGATATTCGGCCGCTCACGGTGCAGCACAGCCTCAATATCCTTCAACATCGACCCGGTTTGCTGACCGTGCGTCCCCGAGCCAATCCCAAGGTTGTAGTCTGGCTTTGGAATCTCCAAATCACGGAAGAACACATCACTCATGTTGTCATCATAGTGCTGACCTGTATGCACTAGCACCTCAGTTGCAAGCGCTCGCAATGCGCTAGACACCGGTGCACACTTAATGAACTGCGGACGTGCTCCTACGATCGTTACTATTTTGGGTTCTGCACGAGAATCTGTAAGAGTACGCATTCTACGCAGCTTTCTGAAAAGCAACGAATTCGGTCTTGGTGGCGGCCAAGCGCTGGGCTTTCAGAAGCAAG